>QMCE01000021.1_pt1 | contig 55226 bp, 50 predicted proteins | sample 1821851 | NCBI WGS metagenome assembly QMCE01 (sample SAMN09453174, study PRJNA476694) | Termite gut metagenome, whole genome shotgun sequencing project. | isolation source: worker | host: Odontotermes sp. | place: South Africa:Pretoria | collected 2016-01-28
CCGGCACCGAACCACCGCCTGACGGTATCTCGGGTTTGACCGGAGCCGACGGATCAACTGGAGGCTTGACAGGCGTCACGGGCTTCTGCTCGTCACCGGGCGAATCCTTGTCGCCTGGCGGCGTCTCCCCGGGCCTGACTGTGACCGTCACCACGCCGGTCGCCGTGTCATGCTGATCGTCTGTGACGGTATAGGTGAACGAATCCTCGCCGTGGAAGCCCTTGTCGGGCGTATAGACGACGTCACCGACCGGCCTGATGGCAGCCGAGCCATGCTCGGGTTCACCCACGCTCAGCAGCGTCGGGCCGACACCGCTCGTCAACGACATCACGTCGATCGTGATCGGCATGTCCAGCTCGGTGGTAACCGACGTGTCGCCGGCGCTCAACGACGGGGCAGGTGGGGGCTCCACGTCCGGGGCAGGCTTGGTGTACGTGTTGGTGAACGTCGGCGACGACATCGCCGCAGCGCGCAGTATGTTCGCCTGATCGTCGTAGCTCACATTCACCGTGACTGGCTGCGCCGAATCGTCCACCGTCCACGAATCCGTCGACGTGGACGTCTCCTTCAGCGTGTAAACGTGCTCACCGAGGTCGTCGTAGCCGAACGTCAGGGCGGGCTCGAAGGTGATCAAGCCGTCGGCGTCGTTCGTGCCGGTGGCGACCTCGTCGCCCTCTTCGTCGTAGGCGGCGAACGAGAACTGGCCATCCGCCAACGCCGGGGCGTCGTCGCCGACGACCTGCTTGGTGGCGGTCAACGACACCTCAGGGCTCACCACACGCGTGAAATTCAGGAAAAAGGCGGGGTCCTGATCCAAGTCCGCAACGTTAATGCCCCCCGCAGTATACACCATGCCGTAGCCCCAACGGACCGTCATCGACTCGCCCGGCAGCAACACGATAGAAGGCGCCGCGATGTCGGCCCGCGCATACATGTCGTCCCCGGGCCACGTGGCGTCCAGATGGCGGTGCGCTTCGTCCGGAATGCTGGATGAAGCTATGTCCGACAGGACCGAATAAGGCAGCACCACCGTCGATTGGCCATCCGGCCCAGTGAGGGAGAACTTGAACATCAACCAGTCGGTGAGTATCCGTTCATAGTCGTCACCCGCCTGGTCGCCGTCGATCCACACGTAGAGGCCGAACCCGTTCTCAGGATCCAACGCCCATATGTCATCGGTGTCGTTGGTCACGGTCGCCGTCGCCTGGTGGACAATGTTTGGATTGATGTCATCGATACTTTCGCCAGCCTCGTCACAGGCCTTTTCCATGCCATACACCACGCTGAGCTCGTCGTCGTCTCTCCTGACGCTGCTGACTCCGTCTTCAGAAGCTCCGCGCGCGCTCAGCTCCACGGACGGGAAAGAAGCCGGATCGCGGTCACAAGAGAACGCCAAGTAAAACGCATCGTTGTCCGGCGTGTCCTCCAAGGCATTCGCCGCCGTCCCCCCGCTCGCCAACGCAAGCAAAGTGCCCAACCCCACCGCAAATACAGCTTCGCCCACACGTCGCATACGATGTCCCCCCACATCTTCGATGCACCCACCCTAACGCAATCACCGCACGCGTCTGCTCGACACTCTCTCGCGCGTCACGATAGACACCCACTTGAAACGTTCCACCGGCATCGCCCGCTGACTCGCCCGAGACTCAGCCGACCGGCCACCGTCGCCAGCACGACCGTCTCACGAAGGCCGCGCGAGCCGGACCAACCCTTCACTCCCGATGAGCCACGTACCGGTTGACGGCGCTGACGACGGCCTTCAGGCTCGACGTCACGATGCTGGGATGCAGACCGACGCCCCACACCAGCGTGGCGTCCTCGCCCTCACCGATCTCCGTCTCGACGTACGAGGCCGCGAGGGCGTCCCCACCCGACGACAACGCGTGCTCGGTGTAGTCCAAGACCCGGACGCGGTAGCCCAACCCGCCAAGGGCGTCCACGAAGGCGGACACGGGCCCGTTCCCCTCGCCGCTGATCGTCTGCTCGACGCCCCGGTCCACTACGACGGCCGTCACCTCGTGGCCCTCGCCATTCGACGACGACGTCACCGACACCAGCGACAACGGGGCCACCGGCGCGAGGTATTCGGCCTCGAACACCTGCCACAAATCGGCGGGCGTCACCTCGCCGCCCTCCGTGTCGGAATGCTGCTGGACGGCGCGGGAGAACTCGATCTGCAGACGACGCGGCAACTCCAGGTGGTACTCGGACTTCATGAGGTAGGCCATGCCGCCCTTGCCCGACTGCGAGTTGACGCGGATGACCGCCTCGTAGGTGCGGCCGACGTCGTAGGGGTCGATGGGCAGGTAGGGCGCTTCCCACGGCAGCTCGTGCATGCTGACGCCCTCGGCCTCCGCGCGCTTCGCCAACGCGTCCAGCCCCTTCTTGATGGCGTCCTGATGCGAACCGGAGAAGGCCGTGTACACCAGGTCACCGGCGTAGGGGTGCCGGGCCGCGACCGGCATGTTCGTGCAGTACTCGACGGTGCGGCGCACCTCGTCGATGTGGGAGAAGTCGATCTGCGGGTCGACGCCCTGGCTGAACAGGTTCATGCCCAACGTCACCAGATCGACGTTGCCGGTGCGCTCGCCGTGACCGAACAAGCAGCCCTCGACGCGGTCGGCGCCCGCCATCTGGCCGAATTCGGCGGCGGCGATGGCCGTGCCTCGGTCGTTGTGCGGATGCAACGAGACGCAGACGTTGTCACGGTTGGCCACGTGCCGGCAGAAATACTCGATCTGGTCGGCGTAGGTGTTGGGAGTGGACATCTCGACGGTGGCGGGGAGATTGAGGATGATCTCGCGATCCGGCCCGGGCTGCCAGACGTCCATGACGTTCTCGCAGACTTCAAGCGCATAATCGGTGTTCGTCTGGGTGAAGATCTCGGGCGAGTACTCGTAGCCGAACTCCACGCCGGACAGATACCGGTCCGCGTAGCGCATGACCCACTCGGTGCCCTGCCGGGCCAGCTCGATGGTCTCCTTCTCGTCCAGACCGAACACGACGCGCCGGAACAGGTGGGCTGTCGCGTTGTACATGTGGATGGTCGCCCGGCGCGCGCCGATGAGCGATTGCGCGGTGCGCTTGATGAGGTCTTGGCGGGCCTGGGTGAGGACGCTGATGGTGACGTCGTCGGGGACCGCGCCGGATTCGATCAGGTCGCGGACGAAATCCCATTCCGTCTGCGAGGCGGACGGGAAACCGATCTCGATCTCCTTGTAACCCATGTCGACGAGCATGTCGAACAACCGCCGCTTGCGGTTGGGGGTCATCGGGTCGATGAGGGCCTGATTGCCGTCGCGCAGGTCGGTCGACAGCCAGCGCGGCGCCTTCTGAAGCTTCTGACCCGGCCAGGTGCGGTCAGGCAGATCAAGCGGTTGGAACGGCTGATAGCGGCCGTAGGGCATCGGCGACGCCAACTGGCAGGGCTTGGGTTGAATGGTGGTGTGCATGGACGACTTCCTCGGGAAAACGACGGGTTTCAGGCGAACGAAAACTCCGCAACGAGGAAGCCTGAACGGCCCGGAAGCCTAGGCCTCGTTGCGGCGACCAAGCAGCAGTCGCACCCATGCCATAACGCACACTATAGCTAAAACCTTCCTTGTCCCCGGACGCGTCCCGATTCGGCAGAGGACGCCGGCCCTTGAACCAGCAGCCTTATTGCAGTGCCACTAGGCCAGACCGGTCTGTTGCCGCGGCCGCCAGAAATGTCCGACCCACCATCTAGTGTGAGCTCATGATCAGCCAAACACATCTAGAGCTCCTGCCCGTTCCTGAGGGGACTCTTTTTGAGCGGATCGACTTTCTCATTGAGTGTGGGCAGCGGGCAGTCGCGCAGTCGGTGAACGCGATCCAGACCTTGACCTTCTGGCGGGTCGGCCGGGAGATCCATCAAGACATACTTCAAGAACAGCGCGCCGACTACGGGGAACGGATTGTGTCGACGCTGTCGACACAATTGAGTTGGTCTCACATCGTCGAGTTGCTGCCTCTTGCCTCGGACAAGGCCCGGCAGTTCTACGCCGGTCAAGTCGTTCAACGTCACCTCGGAGTTCGTGCCTTGCGGCAGGCCATCGCCCGTAGATCCTACGAACGCCGCGAGATCGCCAACTCTCAGATTCCTGAAGGGTCGGTTTTCCCGCAGGACACGTTCACCGACCCGATGATCCTCGACTTGCTTGGATTGCATGACGACTACCTGGAGAAAGACCTCGAAGCAGCCAGTCTGCCTGAACGTCACGATGCCGGATCGGAGCACAGAACCCACGGTGCTGAAACACGATAGCGTGGGAACAGATCACCAAGCTGACAAGGAACACTATGCGCATCGTCATCGCCAACGATCATTCGGCTGTCGAGCTGAAGAAAGAGGTCGCCGCCCACCTGCAGGAGCTCGGGCACGAGGTCACCAACCTCGGCACCGACAGCACGGAGTCGACGGACTACCCGTTGTGGGGCGCCGCGGCCGCCACGACAGTGGCCGCAGGCGAGGCTGACCTCGGCATCGTCATTTGCGGCACGGGCGAAGGCATCGGCATCACGGCGAACAAAGTGCACGGCATCCGCTGCGTCATCTGCAGCGACCCGTATTCCGCTCGCATGGGCCGCGAGCACAACGACGCCAACATGCTCGCGTTCGGCGCGCGAGTGGTCGGCCCGGGGCTCGCGCTCCAAATCGTGGACGCGTTCCTCGACGCGGAGTTCCTCGGCGGACGGCACCAGCGCCGCATCGACGAGATCATGCGCGTGGACGCGGGTGAAGAGCTGCCCCAGCCGTAGGCGGCCTGGCTACTTCTTGATGCCTTTCAGCGATCCGGTCAGTGGCTCCTTCGACGCGGCGAAGCATTGCACATTGCCCAGGTTGTTTTTCTCGTCGACCCAGGCGATGGTGTAGTCCGATTTGTTCGCCTTGATGCCGAGATAGTCCTCGAACGCCTTCTGGCACCAGGCGGTCACGCCGTCTTGGGTGTCCTCCTTCGGCTGGGTCGACGACGTGGCATCAGGCGACGACGTGGCGACGAGTTCGGCCCTGGCTTCGCCTCCCGCACACTTGGCATAGGTGGCTTTGGGAGCAAGGGTGGCCGTCGTCACGTCGTCGGCCACACAATCGCCGACCTCAAGCCAGCCCCAGTCCTCGTCGCCGCCAACCGAGGCGGACGACGCCGTAGCCCCGTCCGACACCGGGCTCATCACCCATTCCACCACCGAACAACCGGACAAGAGCGTCGCCGCGCAAGCGGCCATCGCCGCCAGCGCGATCACCCTCGCACCACGTGTCGTCATGATCGACCGCCTGCCTTCACCGTCGTGAGCCCTCGTTGCCCCGCTCTTCCTTCGAACCGCGCCACGTCCCGTCGCATCCGCCACCCACGATTTCATACCCTGCCTCGGTTCAGAAGCCGAACCGCGTCAGCGCCTTCGGGTCGCGTTGCCATTCCTTCACAACCTTGACGTGCAAGTCCAGGCGGACGGGGCTGCCGACCAGGTGCTCGATCTGGGCGCGTGCCGCCGTGCCGATGGCGCGTAACCGTTCGCCCTTGTGGCCGATGACGATGCCTTTCTGCGACTCCCGCTCGACGATGAGCGAAGCGAACACGTCGAACAACGGATGCTTCTCGTCCCGTCCTTCACGCGGCCCCATCTCGTCGATCGTCACCATGAGCGAGTGCGGCAGTTCGTCGCGGACGTCTTCGAGGGCCGCCTCCCGGATGAGTTCCGCCACCAACGTTTCGAGAGGCTCGTCCGTCGCCTCGCCGTCGGGATAGAGCGCCGGCCCTTCCGGCAGCAGCTTGACGAGCTCGTCGGCCACGACCTCCACCTGGTCGCCGGTGAGCGCCGACACCGGCACCACCGACTCCCAGCGCAGCCCCAACTCTTCTTCCAGCGCCGCGATGCGCGCCAGGTGTTGCGCCATGCGCGCCGGTGAGACGAGGTCGGCCTTGGTGGCCAACGCGACCAGCGCGGGCCGATGCTCCAACTCCGCGATCTGGGTGACCTGGTAGGTGTCGCCCGGCCCGATGCGCTCATTGGACGGCAGACACACGCCGATGACGTCCACATCGGTCCACGTGTCGTGCACCACGTCGTTGAGCCGTTGCCCGAGCAGGGTGCGCGGACGGTGCAGCCCAGGCGTGTCGATGAGGACGATCTGCGCGTCCGGCCGGTTGACGATGCCGCGGATCGCGTGCCTCGTCGTCTCCGGCTTGGACGAGGCGATCGCCACCTTCTGCCCCACGAGCGCGTTCAACAGCGTCGACTTGCCTGCGTTGGGCCTCCCGACGAGGCAGGCGAAACCAGAACGCATCACGAATCCTTTCCGGCGAGCTTCTCGGCCGCCTGTTCCGCGACGTCGTCCGCCGCCTCCCGCGACGCGAGCACCGTCGCGATCGCGTGCCGCCGGCCATTGCCGCGCTCGGCGACCAATTCGATGCCCTGCCAGGTCACCGTCGAGCCCGGTATCGGCACTTTGTCGAGCAGCTTCGCGATCAGACCGAGCACGGTGTCGACATCCTCATCGTCGGCGTCCATGCCGAACAGCTCGGCCAGATCATCCACCGACAACCGCGCCGACACCCGGAAACGGCCCGGTCCGAGCTCGGTGACGGGCGGCGTCTCGTGGTCGTACTCGTCGACGATCTCGCCGACGATCTCCTCCAGGATGTCCTCGATGGTAGCGAGCCCGGCCGTCCCGCCGAACTCGTCGATGACAATGACGACATGGCTGTGCGTCAACTGCATCTCGCGCAACAGCTCGTCCACCGGCTTCGAGTCGGGGCAGAACGTCGGCGGACGCATCAACGTCTCGACTCTCTCGGAGGTTTGTGCGTCGGGCTTGTCGTACATACGCCGGATGATGTCCTTGAGATACAGGACGCCCACCACGTCGTCCGCGTCCTCGCCGATCACCGGAATGCGGCTGAATCCCGACCGCAGCGCCAGCGACACCCCCTGCCGCAGCGTCTTCGTCCGTTCGATCCACACCATCTCGGTGCGGGGCACCATCACCTCGCGGACGATCGTGTCGCCCAGCTCGAAGACTGAGTGGATCATCTTGCGCTCGTCGTCCTCAATGAGCTCGCGCGCCTCGGCGATGTCCACCAGCTCGCGCAGCTCAGCTTCGGACGAGAACGGCCCGTCGGCGAACCCACGGCCGGGCGTCAGCACGTTGCCGACCACGACCAGAGCGCCAGCGATCGGGCCGAGCACGGTCGTCAGCGCGCTCAATGGCCCGCTCAGACGCAACGCGAGCGCGTCGGCGTGCTGGCGGCCAAGCGTGCGCGGCCCGACACCGAGCACGATGAACGCCACCAGCACCATGATGACCATCGGGAACACCAGCCATTCCCATTCGTACGTCATCGTCTGGAAGAACACGACGGCGACGAGCACGGTGGCGGCCACTTCCAGTGCCATCCGTGTGAGCATCGAGGTGTTGAGATACGGGGCCGGATCCTCCGTCATGCGCAGCAGGCGCTCGGCGCCACGACGCCCGTCGTCGGCGAGGCCCTGCGCACGCACCCGGGACATGGACGCGAAAGCCGCTTCCACCGCCGTCCCGATGGCGCCGAGCACCACGCAGACGGCCGCGACGACGACCTCAATCCACAACGTTTGCGTCACTGTGTCTGCTCCCACGCGGCGATGATCCGGTCGGTCAGGTCGAACATCACCTGATGCTCGACGGGCGTCGCATGGTCGTAGCCCAACAGGTGCAACAGGCCGTGGATGAGCAGGTAGTCCTGCTCGCCGGCCGCCGACCGCCCGTTCTCCGCCGCCTGACGGCTCGTGACTTGGGGGCACAGCACAATGTCGCCCAACAACCCCTCGGGTGGCTCCTCGTCGTCGCTGGGCACGCGCAGCTCATCCATCGGGAAGCTCAACACGTCGGTGGGGCCAGGCTCGCCCATGAACCGCTGGTGGTAGCCGGCCATCGTCGGCTCATCCACGAGCAGAACCGACAGTTCCGCCTGCGGGTGGATCCGCAACTGGCCCAAGGCGAACGCCGCGACCGCCTGGAGGTGTTGCTCATCCACCGTCGTGCCGGATTCGTTGTTGATCTCAATCATTGTCAGGCTTTCCGGGCAGTGTCTGCCTCGTAGCGGTCATAGGCGGCGACGATGCGTCCGACCAGTTTGTGCCGGACGACGTCCCGACTCGTCATCATGCAGAACGCGATGTCGGCCACGCCGCCGAGAATGCGTTCGGCCCGGGTGAGCCCGCTCGTCGTGCTGCCCGGCAGGTCGATCTGGGTGATGTCGCCCGTCACCACCATCTTCGAGCCGAAGCCGAGCCGGGTGAGGAACATCTTCATCTGCTCCATCGACGTGTTCTGCGCCTCGTCGAGGATGATGAACGCGTCGTTGAGCGTGCGCCCGCGCATGTAGGCGAGCGGGGCGACCTCGATGGTGCCCGCCGTCAGCAGCCGCGGGACGGAATCGGCGTCGAGCATGTCGTGGAGCGCGTCGTACAACGGCCGCAAGTAAGGGTCGATCTTGTCGTTGAGCGTGCCGGGCAGAAAGCCGAGCCGCTCTCCCGCTTCGATGGCGGGCCGGGTCAGGATGATGCGGTTGACCAGCTTGGCCTGCAACGCCTGGACGGCCTTCGCCATCGCCAGGTACGTCTTGCCAGTGCCAGCCGGGCCGATGCCGAACGTGACGGTGTGGCTGTCGATCGCGTCGACGTACCGCTTCTGGTTGAGCGTCTTCGGCCGGATCGTCTTGCCGCGGGTCGACAGGATGTCGGCAGTCAACACTTCGGCCGCCGACACGTCGGTCTGAAGCGTCATGCCGATGACGCGCTCGACGGCGTCGGCCGTCAGCCCCTGGCCGGTGCGGACGATGGTGATGAGCTCGGTGAAGACGTCGCCGGCGGCGGCCACGTCATCGGGCGTGCCAGTGAACGTCACCTCGTTGCCACGGACGAGAATGTCGGCCGCCAACTGCTTCTCCAAGATGTGCAGAAACTCGTCGCGGGGGCCGAGCACGGCGACCATGTTGATGGACGATGGGATGGCGACACGTCTCGTCGCCACGCCCGGTGTGTCAATGGCTGTCAGATGATCCTCCTCGAAGCAAGGCCACCAGTCTATCGGGCCTGACGGCCCTTAAATCCTCAATCGCCTCACCCACACGAGCAAGCTCGCGCAGCCCTCGACTCAATCAGATCTATCGGGCCTGACGGCCCTGGCCATGCCTCAGCGCGCGAAAGCGTCAGTGGCCGCGACGAGTTGTGCCGCGATGGCAGGCTCTGCCGCCGAGTGGCCCGCGAGCACCGGCCGGAAATCCGCTTCCGGCCAGGCGACGTGCAGATCGTAGGCGGTCATGATCGGACAGCACAGGTCGTACTGCCCCTGCACGATCACGCAGGGGATGTGCCGGATTCGCTCAACATCGGCGATCAACTGCCCCTCCCGCAGCCAACCGCCATGGGCGAAGAAATGGTTCTCAATGCGGGCGAACGTCACCGCCCAGTGCGGATCGGAGTTCTTGTCCACTCCTTCTTGGTCGTATTCCAAGGTGGACGTCGCCGCCTCCCACGTCGACCAGGCGACAGCGGCCGGGACGTGGACGGCGGGGTCCGGATTCGACAGCAACTCGTGGTAGGCGGCGATGGCGTCGCCGGTGAAGGAGTCTCCGCCGAGTGGTTCGAGGAAACGCTGCCGCCACTGTGGCGCCAACGCGCGGGCGCCGCCGTTGTAGTACCAGTCGAGTTCCGCGCGCCGCAGGGTGAAGATGCCGCGCAGCACGAGATGAGTGACGCGCTCAGGGTACGTCTCGGCGTAGGCGAGGGCCAGTGTGCTGCCCCAGGAACCGCCGAAGACCAGCCAGCGGTCGATGCCCCGCGCCTCGCGCAGCCGTTCGACGTCGTCCACCACGTTCCAGGTGGTGTTCGGCGTCAGGTCGGCGTCCGGTTCACTGGCGTGCGGCAAGGAACGTCCGCACTGCCGTTGATCGACCAGCACGATCCGGTAGCGCTCGGGGTCGAAGAAACGACGCGACAAGGGCGTGCAGCCGCCGCCCGGTCCGCCGTGCAGGAACACCGCCGGCTGGCCCTCCGGGTTGCCGCACTCTTCCCAATAGAGGCTTTGCCCGTCGCCCACGTCGAGCATGCCGCTCGAGTACGGCTCAATCGCCGGATACAAGCATGCCTCGGTCTGACTATTCATCGGTCTCCTCGTCGATCTCATGCTCGTCGATGATGTGCATGGCGGCCTCCTCGGCGGACGCGGCGCCGCCGTCGATGCCCACGTCGTGGCCGACGGCTGTCGCCTCGGTGTCTTCACCGGGGTAGCCGCCCCGCGCGTCAACGAGACGCCCGGCGCGTTTCGAGCCGACCTCGCGCGATTCGTGGTGGGAGCTCCACGGCGTGTCATCGGCTGCCGACACCTCCGGCTCCTCCTGTGCCACGCGCTGTTCCAGCGTCTCGCCCTGGCGCATTTCCGCGGCCGTGTTGCCGAAGCCCTGCGCAGGCGACCAATGGTCGGGGGCGGTGAGGCCCTCGTCAAGCACATCGGCCACGCCACGGTTCACCAACGAGTCGGACGGTTGCAACTGGTCGAGTTGCACGTCCTCGCCGGGCACATCCTCATCACGGTCATCATTCATGCCTCTAGCTTCCCCCCACTCTCGCTCAGATGGAAGTCCGGCGACGGCCCAATTCCCGGCGAGCAGCGTCCAGACGCAGCTCTGATGCTCACAAAACGGTAACGGTGGCGATCATCCCATTGACTGAGCGGCCAAAGAACGTAAGCTCGCCGGTGAAACGCAGCGTGAGCACGTCGTCGCGAAGCACTGAAGCCTTGCCCTACCAAAGGATCCACGCCATGAACGCCTTCCCAGGGAACCGATTCCGTCTAGCCGCCGGGGTGGCGGTCGCAGCTTTGGCCCTCCTGAGCGGCTGCTCGGGAGCGAGCACGGCCGCGTCGCTGCCCGCCAGAGGCGACGGCTACGCGGCGCCCCAAGCGGACCAGATGCCCGAAGGCGCTCCGGACACGGCCATCGAACCCCGCATCGCCCGCACCGCCTCCATCACAATGGTGGTGAGTGACGTCGCCCAAAGCGCTGACGCCCTGCATGGTGTCGCCAGCGACGTCGCTGGCTCCGTCACGAGCGAATCGCTGTCGCTGTCCGACGACAACCTGGGCTCCTGCTCCTCTGTCCAGATCACCGTTCCGTCGGCCCGTCTCGACGAAGCGTTGGGCCTCATCGCCAAGCTCGGCGAGGTGACCGCGCAACAAATCGACGCCACCGACGTGACCGACCAGGTGGTCGACGTGGACGCGCGTGTGGCGACGATGCGAGAGTCGATCAAACGGCTACAAGAGCTGATGTCGAAGAGCGGTTCGGTCGCCGATATCGCCAGCGTCGAAGCGCAACTGACCCAACGGCAGGCTGATCTGGAGTCTTTGCTGGCCCGCCAGAAGGCGTTGTCGCAGAGCGTCGAGACCTCGCCGATCGCCGTGTCGCTGTGCACGACAGCGCCGGACAACAAGCCAGACGCGACGGACGGGTTCTTGCCGGGCTTGCAGGCCGGGTGGAACTCGCTCGTCAGCGCGGGCGGCGTCGCGCTCACCGTCCTTGGCGCGCTTCTGCCCTGGCTGGCGCTGGCCGCCATCGTCGTCGTGCTGATCGTGGCGTTGCGCCGTCACCATCGGCGCGCCAAGGCTGCGGCGGCCGCCCTGAAGCCGCGAGCTCGCTCCCACATTCCCCACCCGGCCACCCCGCCTCAGGGAAGCGCGGCGTCCCAGCCCGCTTCGGCAGCGGACACCGCCTCGTCGTCGGTCACCCCGACCGACGGGACCTCTGAGACCGACGAGGTTGGAGCGAGTGCCGCCGACGAGGGCTCAACCGCCGGCACGCCAAAATCCGCGGAGAAAAAGGCTGAAACCAGCAGCGCTGACGAGTGAGAAAGCGGCACGGCTCCTCGTCGCCGACCCAGCCGTCCCCCGGCGGCCGGAAGCCGACGGTAAGATTCTGGGTCGTGCCATCAGAGCCTCACCGCGCCCGACTGGGTTACTACGACATCGTCGTGGCGTTCTTTTGCGGCCTCCTGTTGATCTCGAACGTCGGCGCCACGAAACTCATCGCCTTCGGGCCCACCGTCATGATCGGCTCCTACCCCATCCTGCCCATCGTGACCGACGGCGGCGCCTTCCTCTTCCCGCTCACCTACATCCTGGGCGACGTGCTCTCAGAGGTGTATGGCCTGCGGCGCGCCAACCGCACCATCGTGATGGGTTTCGTGCTCGCCGCGATCATGTCGGGCGCCTTCCTCGCCGTCGACTCCGCCCCCGCCTCCGCCGACTGGCCGCTGCAGGACGCCTGGCACGCCGTGCTCGGCTTCGTGCCGCGCATCGTGCTCGCCAGTCTGCTCGGCTACCTCGGCGGGCAGTTGCTCAACGCCTTCGTGCTCGTGCGCATCAAACAGCGGTGGGGCGCTAAGCGCCTGTGGGTGCGGCTCATCACGTCCACGCTGGTCGGCGAGTTCGTCGACACCACCATCTTCTGCACCATCGCCTACGGCCCGGCGGGAGCGATCTTCGACGGCCAGTCCATTCCCTTCGGTTCTCTGGTGAACTACATCGCCGTCGGCTGGGTCTACAAGGTGCTCGTCGAGGTTGTCATGCTGCCCGTCACCTATCGCGTCATCGCGTTCGTCAAACACCGGGAAGACACCGTCGCCTGAGCCCGATCCGTGGCTGGGAAGCGGGTCTTCCCCAGGGCGGCTTGTTCTGGCACGTGGGGCCTGAGCCGCGAGTGGGAGTAATTGCCACCCATACCCCCTGGGGTATATGGGCGGAATTGTGTCATGCTGAAGACAACGCTTGGTCGTCCGCTTGATGGCGGCCCGGCGTCCACCCCACATTCCATGCAAGGGAGCACCTCATGACATCAGCATCTCGCGTAGTCGACTACGGACAGCGATTCGTTGGCCGCACGGCCGTCGTCACCGGCGCCGGATCCGGCATCGGCCTCGCCACGGCCGACATTCTCATTCAGGACGGCGGCAAGGTCATCGCCGTCGACATGAGCCAGGAACGTCTGGACGAGGCGGCCAAGCGTCTCGGCGAGGCGTACGTCCCCGTGGCGGTGGACATCACCAGCTACGAGGGACCGGCGCAGATCGCGGCCCGCTCGGGCGACACCATCGACATCTTGGTCAACAACGCCGGCATCATGGACGGCTTCCTGCCCATCACCGAACTCGACGACAACACCTGGAACAAAGTCCTCGCCGTCAACATGACCGCCCAGATGCGGCTCATCCGCCAGTTCCTGCCGGGCATGCTCAAGGCGGGCCACGGCGCGATCGTCAACGTGTCGTCCGAGGCGTCCCTGCGCACCTGCGCCGGCCTCGCCTACACGGTGTCGAAGCACGGCGTCAACGGCATCACCAAGCACGTGGCCGCGATGTACGGGCCCCAAGGCATCCGCTGCAACGCCGTCGCCCCGGGTGGCGTGAAGACGAACGTCGGCGGCGACTTCTTGTCCCAGATGGCGGCCGCCCGCCTCGGCCCCGCCCTGGCGGCCACCGCCCCCGAGTCCGCCGAACCGGCCCTCCTCGCCCGCGCGATCTGCTTCCTGGCCGACGACCACGGCGCCGCCAACATCAATGGCGTCGTCCTGCCCGTCGACGGCGGCTGGTCGGTGATGTGACGGACCGCTCGCACCGAGCATCAGTCGTATAGAGCCAGGGGCCCGTAGAGCACCACTCGCTCTGCGGGCCCCTGGTTTCGCCCAGTTCGCCGATCGCCCCAGGACCGGGTGTCGAAGCCGCTGGCTGACCGTCCCCACAGCGAGACCATCGCTGCGCACAGTCAGGGTCGCCGCTTCGCCGGACACCGCCGCTCGGCCGTCCCCGGCCAAGACATCATCACCGGCACGTGACGAACGCTCATTCATGAAACTTCCTAGACTGGGCGTATGGCAACGATGCTTGATGCTCCATGCTTGGTCGAAGACCGCCAGCGCCACTTCGGACGGTTCGCGCGCACCCCGCGCGCCATCCCCTGGGCCGCGCTCAGCGGGCCCTCGCGAGCTTATGAGTGGTTCCGCACGAAAGAGTGGGTGGGGTTCACGCTCATGCATCCCGAGATGTCCTGCTCGATGATCATGCAGGACGCGAAATACCTGGCGACCTCGGATCTGTACATCGACGACTGGGCGACGGGCACACTCATCCAGCGTTCCGGGAACCGGCTCGGCGGTTCGCTGCGGCTGCCAGCTGACCTGCTGCACTCGGCCTGCGCCTTCGACGCGAAGGGCTATCGGCTCGGCTACGCGTTCGGAGCCGACGAGGTGATCGTGGCGGTCGACCTCAAGCCGTCGGCCGAGTCGCCGGCGATCCAGGGCCGCCTCAGTCTGGACGTCGCCCACGCGTCACCGCCACTCGTGGTCTCTGCACGGCTGCCTGGCGGCAGCATGTACACCAACAAGATCATCTACCCGGCTTCCGGCGTGCTCACCTACGGCGAGCACCGCTACGTGTTCGAACCCGGACGCGACGTCGCGATCCTCGACGAACACAAGTCGCACCTGCCACGGCACACCGAATGGACCTGGGGGACGTTCGCGCTGCCGGTGTCCGCGACGTCCGACTACCCGGCCGGCATCGCCGGCGCCAACTTCGCGGCGCGACCAGCCGTCGCCGGCCAAGAAGAAGAATCGTGCATCTGGACGCCCACCGCGGCCGAGCCGCTGTCCGACGTCACGTTCACCCGCTTGGGCGACGACGAACTCTCCCCCTGGCGCATCCGTTCCGAAGACGAGCGCCTCGATGTCACCTTCACCCCACGCGGCCGGAAGGAAGTCCACCAATTCGCGATTGTCGCCAACATTGACTACACACAGTGGTTCGGCACCTATAGCGGCACGCTACGTGGGGCTGACAACAGCTGGCGCATCAACGACGTTCACGGAGTCTGCGAACACATGGAGGCCACCTTGTGACCGTGGCCGCTTCCCAGCCACACACGCATCGGCAGTCAGACATGACGAAGGAGCCATCCTCGCGCCACACAACTGACCCGTATACCGCCATAACACCGTATAGGACTTTCTAGGCCCATATAGCATGGTTCACTATATGGGCCTATAGTTTCCTATATGGAGTCCGCTCTCAACCCGTACCGCCCCGGCGCTGGCCTACAGCCACCGGAGCTGACCGGCCGCGACGACCAGATCCAGGAGTTCGGCTTCCTCATTACCCGCGCCACGCATCGCACCGTCGATCGCCCCATAGCGATGTCCGGCCTGCGCGGCGTCGGCAAGACTGCCCTGCTCAACAAACTCGCCGACATGGCCGACCAAGCTGGCTGGATCACCGTCACTCTTGAAGGGCAGACCTCCGTCGCTGGTGCCAGAGACGTCCGCCGACGCCTCGGCGCGTCGATCCATGCGGCATTGGTCAAGTCGAGTGTGAGATCCCGGCTCAAGTCAGGCTTCGACAAGCTCGTCGACCTCGTGTCCGGCTTCACACTGACACTGGGCCCAGTAGAACTCAGCCATCAACCCACCGCGGCAGCCACCGGCTTGCTCGATCTTGACATCGAAACCCTGGTCACCGCTATCGCCATGACCGCCCGCGACAACGGCTGCGCCTTTGCGATCTTCGCAGATGAGTTGCAAGACCTCGACTCCGAACTCCTGTCGGCGCTCATCGTTGCCCAGCACAAGGCGCAGCAGCAGGCACTGCCGTTCTATTTGATCGGTACGGGACTACCCAATCTCCCCACCGTGCTCGCCACGGCCCGGTCGTACGCCGAACGCCTGTTCTCTTACTCCGTGATCGGCCCGCTCGACACACAAGCCGCTACCGATGCTCTCACCCTGCCAGCCCAGCGGGCCGGGTGCGCTTTCACTGCCGACGCCGTTTCGCACCTAGTCGACGTCAGCAACGGCTACCCCTACTTTCTGCAGGAATACGGCAAGGCCATCTGGGATATCGCCGACGCGCCAACCTTCACCTTGGCGGACGCCAGCGCCGCCGTCCGCGTGGGCCAAGCACAGCTTGACGCCGGGTTCTTTCCCGCCCGCTGGGAGCGCGCCTCCAACAAAGAACGAAGCTACCTGACGGCCATGACTGGGACAACCAACACCACCGCCATCGCCCATGAACTCGGGCAAATGCCAGCCGATCTCTCCACCGTCCGTCAATCGCTGATCACCAAGGGCCTCATCTACGTCCCACAACGAGGCGAAGTCGCCTTCACCGTTCCAGGAATGACCGACTACATCCGCCGCGTCACTGACTCATGAACAAAGGTCGTCGTCGTACACGTTGCACAACATAATGAGTGGCAGCCGAGCGCGCGGAGCAGACTCGTCAGCGTTGGGCCAACTTTCATGCCGACAAGATCACACACGCCTATCTGCAGCTCATGGAGACAGGGCTTTGATGATGGACGACAACGAATATGTCCCGATTGACACCGCGCCGATAGAGCGGTGTCGGTTTGGTGGACACTCGAGGAAAACTTGTGAGTTTTTGGGAGGGTGTTAGTCATGGGTTCTACGTGTAGGGGTTTTACGCCGGAGTATCGGGCGAATGCTGTATCGTTAGTTATTGACGGCCGTCGGGCTATTGCGTCTCTCCTGCGGGCGCACGGGGCGGACACACAGCGGGCTAGAAAATAGAACATTATCTATGTTTAGTTGTCAAGGCACTCGCCGGTGTCTGGGTTCCTAAACTGCCCAACTGCGCAACCAACTCCTTGTGGCGCTTGAATCTCTCCTGGCACTACCGGCGCCCCCACAGCTGGCTCGTTTCCTCGAGGATCACCTTGGCCTGGTTGGACTTCACCTGTGCCACCACTAGTAGCATGGCCAGCAATCACCAAAGCGGCTGTGATGCCACCAGCTGCTACGACAAAAGTGCCAATAGCAGTTGCAAGGATCTTACGTAGGTTGGGTTTCTTCGACTCTGTCTCTTTGCCTGCGCCTGCAGGACTAGTGGTTGGTGCTTCAATCGTATGGCTTGTCATAGCGTCTCTCCTGCGAGCGCGCGGGGCGGACGCCGAACTCAGGTGGCGAGCGGACGGGCCTGCTGGCTCTCGCACGGTGGCCACCATCTGGCTGGCCCCGTGGGCCGGAGCGCCCCGCATCAAACTAGACGAGGCGATGGACGTCCAAGACGGGAGTGCCGTCACCTGTCCGCTTGGATAGCCGACTCAGAACAAGGTGCCGCACCCCGCTGACCGGCTTGAAGCGAACAAGACGGTCTCACTCCGGCATGGGCTCTCCGATCAGGTTCGTCGCAGGGTGAGGTGATCCACTTGGCCGCGATTGCATTCACGGATTTCATTGCTGTCAACCCACGAGAATAGGGGCGTTCATGTCGCCGATGACGTTACGCAGGTTTGACGACCAACGACGGCACAATTGACGCATGCAAGCGCTCACCATGATTGTTCGATGGAGCCGGAAGCCCGAAAGGTTCTGCGCGCCGCCCTCAGACCATCGACCGGAGACCAGTTCAGCGCCGCACGTACGGCAGCGGCGGGCGCCTCGTTCACTAACGAAGAACTCGACAATCTGCGCGAGGACGATCAGCCACGTGCGGCCACATTCGACGACGACGAGATCACCTCGTGATTGTGTTAGATACGAACGTTCTTCAGAACCTCTATATCCCCACATGGTCACGATGTGGCCCCACGCTCTGAATTACTATGAGTTGATATGATGTTCGCATGAAAAAAATGGTGTTTGTTGTCGCTGAATTGATGCTCACTGGCTGCTGCGTTCCCCCCACCCCCGCACCACCCCCCCCAACAACCATACAGATAGAGACGCAAACAGCCGAGCAGGCCCCATCTCCAACACCCACAGATCGATTGGGCGCCCACACCATGCATGATCTATCAGATATAAACATCTCTAATACTACGTTGAAGTGTGAGACATCAATACCTAAGAAAGGAATTGACCCTACCCGCCTACACTTAATCGGGATTAAAGATGCCCATATTAACTCAGACTATGCGATAGTTCGGGTAGGTAAAGTCGGGGATAATCCATCAGAGATGTGGTGGATAGTTGCGTTTGCCTCAATTGGGAAACTACAAGATGGGACAATAACACGTAACGATATGACTTATTTGATGAGCATGAATCAGGTAATTAATGTGACAGGACCCCCGGGTCAGGCTAACTGGATTAATGTGACTTGGGATGGCGACAGCCTTCTTACGGGACTGGAGGCTCAGAAAAAAGCACTTTCATGCTTGACGCCTGACTAACGACGTGAATCAAACTTAACAAAGCTGTGATACTAAGTCTCTCCTGCGAGCGCGCGGGGCGGACACTACCTGACTAGGGGTTTCATCCCCCAAAGTGCCCCCGTTACATGGATTGGCCATCATCCACCCCTCGTACGGCTCTTCCTGACGGATTGATTCTAGCCTTCCCGGGCTGGTGCGCCTACGCACTGGTGTATGCGTCTCCAGATGATGCCTCCGCCCCAGACCATCAGCGCACAGCTAGTTCTGCCAATATCCACGCCACCTCAACATGCTGACATCTCGTGGCACGGCCACCGCTTCCTCAGATGTGCTAAATCAGAGCTCAAACACCAGTTCGAGTCCGTCGGCAATATCGGTGACAAGGTGACGTGGCAACGTGCCGACATGATCAGTCAGAACAGCCTTGTCGACCGTTGCCAGCGCGGTGATGTCGACCACCGAGTCACGCGGCAGCCCAGACAGCGCCGCCGGCAAGAACACGTTCCCTGGAAAACCAGCCAACGCCGTGTTCGAACTGATCGCTGCCACGATCACCGTTGCCAGTCGGGATCTATTGAACGAACCCGCCTGCACGACGACCACCGGACGGCGTTTCGCGGGTGCGCTGGACGTGACCGGCCCCAGATCAGCCCAGAACACATCACCGCGTTCGGCCATCGACGGTGTCTTATTCACCATGGATCCGCGCTTGTTGCAGCATCGATTGACGCCAACCCGAGTTGCGCCCACTCTGCCTGCTCCTGCACTGATGGCGTGGCCGCCAGTGCCGCATCAATACGAGCTGTGAGCCCGTCCCGGTCAAGCTCATCCAGATAACACTCGGCCGCCCGCGAGTAAAACTCTGACCGGCTCATACCCAGTTCCTTCACCCGTTCCTCCACCTGGGCAAAGGTCCGGTCCGGCACCGCGATCGCTGTCTTCATACCATTGGGTATAACCAAGTCATACCAGGCTCGGCTCGCCTAACCCACCGTTACGGAAACAGCCCTCGGCGTGGGCCCCACTAACCCTGGCGGGGCGAACCGACGCCTTGCGATCCATATGGCTGGCGACCCACCACCGCCGTCTGGCTGGTGACAGCCTGTCCCCACCGCCCCGCCATATAGGGCTTTATTGGGTCGTATAGCATGCATCACTATACAAACCGCTATGCAGCTTCACCGTATAGCCGTGAAGCGGATAGACTGCTTCACATGAGTGTGTATGTCAGCGTCCAGAGCCGTGGCACCATCGCCTTGCCGCCCGCCATCCGCAAGGCGTATCACCTCGACGAGCCAGGGGCTCAGGTCGAAGTCCTTGAAGAGGACGGGCGGCTCGTTCTCGTCCCGAAGGTCGCCGTGGACGCCTCGCAAGCGTGGTTTTGGACGGACGGCTGGCAAGCCGCCGAGGCCGAGGCTGCCCAACAACTGGCCGACGGTGAGGGCACGACCTACGCGACAGGCGAGGCCTTTCTGGCGGCCTTACCGTGAGATACGTCCGCCTGCCATCTTTTCTGGCCGACTGGAACGCGTTGCCGCAGTCCGAACGCACACTGGTCAAGCAATGGCTGGCCGACGTCTTCTTGCCCGCGGTCGCCGCTTACGAGGCTGATCCAACCGGCTTCACATGGCCGCGCAGCCTGCGGTTCGAACGACTGCAACACGGCCACGGGATTTGCGCCATCACCTGGTCGTTTTCTGGCCCCGACGGACGAGCCACGTTCGAGTTCTCCACACGCGACTGCGAGCCATGCCTCATCTGGCGTCGCATCGGCCACCATGACATCTACCGTCGCCCGTAACCCAACAACGAGTTCAGCACCACGCCGCACGCCAAAGCCATCAGCTTCCACGACTCAATGCTTGCCACCAAAGTGATCGTCCTTCAGTAAATCTGCCCGCCGCTGAGGTGCAGCGACGCTCCGGCCTCAGTGGTCTTCACGTGCCCCAAACCAGGGATGTCCTAGAACTTCTCGTACCGAGTGCCACGACTCACAACGAGAACTCCATGACGACCGGCAGGTGGTCTCGCCTCTCGCCCGTGTCGATGGTCTCGCAGCGCGTCACGCGTGAGCTGAGCCGCGCCGAGGCGAGCCAGTAGTCGATACGCCAACCGGTGTTGTTGGCCTTGCTCGTGCGCACCCGCTGCGAGAACCAGGTGTAGCTGCTGCGGCCGTCGGCGCAAACGCCGGTCGCGTCGGGGTGCAGGGCACGGAAGGTGTCGACGAAACCCGCGTCGAGCAACTGGGTGAACTTCTCACGCTCCTGATCGGTGAATCCCGCCGACTCGTGGTTGCTGTCGGGACGAGCGAGGTCAATCTCGGTGTGGGCGACGTTGAAGTCGCCGCAGGCGAACACCGGCTTGCGGGCGTCGAGGCCGTGCAGGTAGGTCCGGTAACAGTCGTCCCACGAACCCCGATCGGCCAGACGGGCCAGCCCGTCGCCGGCGTTCGGCGTGTACACCGTCGTCACGAAGAAATCGGGCAATTCCAAGGTGATGACGCGGCCCTCGGCGTCCATCGTGCTCGGCGCGCCGATCTCGGGGTAGCTGACGATGGGGTGGTCCAGCGCCTTCTTGTAGAGCACCAACGTGCCCGAATAGCCCTTGCGGGCCGGCGGGACGGAGATCCGGTGGACGATCTCGTAGCCGGGGAAGCGATCTGTCAGAATCCCGAACAGGGCCGCGACCTTCTTCGGGTCGTCCGACAGCTTCGTCTCTTGGATGGCGACGAGATCGGGGTCTTCGTCGGCGATCGACGCGACCACGGCCAGCGACAAAGCGCTGCGCTCGCTGCTGCCCGACAGCGCCGCGTTGAGCGAATCGATGTTCCAACTGATGAACTTATAGTCCACGTCAGGCCCTCCTTTGTCGTGGCCGGTGTCAGTGAGCAGTCGCCGTGCGCAAGCGGTAGCGTCCGAAGAATTCTGCACGGAAGGTGTCGAAATCGTCCGCCTCAATAGACGCGCGAATGTCGTCGACGAGGCGGACGGTGAAGCGCTCGTTGTGAATCGTGGCGAGCGTGAACGCCAGCATCTCGTGCGCCTTGAACAGGTGGTGCAGGTAGGCGGCCGTGTAGTGCGCGCAGGTGTAGCAGTCGCAGTCGGCCTCCACCGGGTTGAAGTCACGCTTGAACCGGGCGTTGGTGATGTTGACCCGCCCGCTCCTGGTGTAGAGCGCCGCGTTGCGGGCGACCCGGCTCGGCATGACGCAGTCGAACGTGTCCGCCCCCATCTCCACGGCCCAGAACACGTCTTCCGGCTCGGAGATGCCGAGCAGATGACGTGGCTTGTCGTCTGGCAGTTCCTCGCAGGCCCAGCCGACGATCGTGCCCAGATTCTCTTTTTCGAACGCCCCGCCGAGGCCATAGCCGTCGAAGAGTTGGCCGTCGACGTCGAGCGCCGCCAGGTCACGCGCCGCCTTTCGGCGCAAGTCCTCGTACTGGGCCCCCTGGACGACGCCGAACAAGGCCTGGTACGGACGGTGCGTCCGTTGCTTGGTCAACGCCACGTGCGCGCGCAGGCAACGCTCGGCCCACGCCTGGGTGCGGGCCAGCGAGGCCTCCTGGTAGGCCCGCGTGTTCATGAGCGTCGTGCACTCGTCGAACGCGAACATGATGTCGGCCCCCAGCTCGTGCTGGATGCGCATGGACACCTCGGGGGTGAAGCGGTGCAGGCTGCCGTTGAGGTGCGACCGAAAGGTGACGCCGTCGTCGTCCACGTGCGCCAAACGCTGCTTGCCTTCGGCGATCACGTCGTCGTTGGCGAGCCCGGCGGTGTCCATCGCCAGCACCTTTTTGAAGCCCACCCCCAGGCTCAACACCTGGAAACCGCCGGAGTCCGTGAACGTCGGGCCCGGCCAGTTCATGAACGCGGCCAAGCCGCCCGCCTCGTCCACGATGTCGGAACCGGGCTGGAGGTAGAGGTGATAGGCGTTCGCCAAGACGGCCTGGGCGCCGAGAGCCGCGACGGCCTCGGGCAGGACCGTCTTGACCGTCGCTTTGGTGCCGACGGCGACGAACGCCGGCGTGCGGATGTCGCCGTGCGGGGTGTGGATCACGCCCGTGCGACCACGACCGTTCGGCAGCACGTGGCCGACCTCGAACGAAAACCCGCCGACGCGGGCCCCCTCGACCGACCGCTCCCCCGCAGGTGCTGTCATCCCTCGCCGCTCCTAGCCGTGCAATCGCCCGAGCGACTGGGCCTGCTCCAGCGCCTGCAACTGCGCCAGGGCCACGACGCCGGCCGTCGACGTGCGCAGCACCGCGTCGCTAATCAACACCGAACGGCCACCGGCGCCGACGAACGCCTCGACCTCGGCGTCGGTGAGGCCGCCCTCGGGCCCGACGATGAACATCACATCGCCGCTGGCGGGCAGCTCCAACGACGCGAGCGGCGCCGTCGCCTGCTCGTGCAGCACGACCGCGAGATCGGCTTGAGAGACGCGCAGCGCGAGTTCCGCCGTCGTCAAGGGGGCCGTCACGACGGGGACGCGAAAGCGGCGGCACTGCTTGGTCGCTTCACGCGCGGCGGCACGCCAGCGCGCCAACCCCCGCTCGACACGATCGGCCGACCAGCGCACGACGGACCGCTCGGCCTGCCAGGGGACGATCTGGTCGACGCCCAACTCCGTCATGGCGTCGACGGCCTGCTCCGCACGATCACCCTTCGGGAGCGCCTGCACCACGGTGTAGCGCACCGGCGGCTCGGGAGCGTGCAGCACCTCGGCGACGTGAACGGTGATCGAGGCCTTGCCGACGGCCGTCACCGGGCCACGCACCGCGGTGCCCGCGCCGTCGCTGATGAACACCGTCTCGTCCGCCTTGATGCGACGGACGGCTGCGGCGTGGCGCCCCTCGTCACCGCTGAGCATCACTTCGTCGCCGACCGCCGGACGGTCGAGATCACCCAGAAACAGAGGTTCTGTCACCGGTCACCTCCTGTCATGAAAACGTGTCTTTCAGCCAGCCGAAGAATCCTTCGCCTTTGCCTTGCTTCGCCACCATCGCCTCGGGGCTTTCCTCACCACGCAGCTTGGCCAATTGTTGCAGCAGCTCGCGCTGCTCGCGATCCAGCTTCACCGGCGTTTCGACGACGAACGTGATGCCCAGCTCGCCGCGACCGTTGCCGCGCAGCTTGGGCACACCGCGGCCCGCCACCGTGACGCGCGAGCCGGATTGCGTCCCGGCCGGCACGCCGACCGTCACGGTCGCCTCATCGGCGCTGAGATCGTCACGTTCCGCCTCAAGCGTGGTGAGCGTGATGTCCGTGCCGAGCGCCGCGGCCGTCATCGGGATGGTGACGGCCATCTCCAGGTTGTCGCCGTCGCGGGTGAACACCTCGTGCTTGGCGACGGCGATCTCGACGTAGAGGTCGCCCGCCGGACCGCCGCCGGGGCCGACCTCGCCTTGAGCCTCCAGATGTACACGGTTGCCGGTGGACACGCCCGCCGGGATCTTCACGTTGACGGTCCGCCTCGTCCGCACGCGCCCCTCGCCCGCACAGTCGGGGCAAGGGTGCGCGATCACCGTGCCGAAACCCCGGCAGGCCGGGCACGGCTGCGACGTGCGAATGTCGCCCAAGAAAGACCGTTGCACCTGCGTCACCTCGCCACGCCCGTGGCACGTCTGACAGGTCGTGGGCGCGCCGCCGTCGGCGGACCCCGATCCGTTGCACGCCTGGCAGACGACCGCCGTGTCGAGCGTGATCGGCTTGGTGATGCCGAAGGCGGCCTCCGCCAACGTGAGCGTGGCTCTGATCAGCGAATCCTGCCCGCGACGCGTCCGGGAACGCGGGCCGCGGCTGGCCTGACCGCCGAACATGGCGTCCACGAGGTTCGTGAAATCGAAGCCACCGGCGTTGAAGCCGCCGAAACCACCGAACCCGCCGGCGCCACCGCCCATCGGGTCGCCGCCGCGGTCGAACACCGCCTTCTTCTGCGGGTCGGACAGCACGTCGTAGGCCTCGCCGATCTCCTTGAACTTCTCGGCGGCGTCAGGCGTGTCGGCGACGTCCGGGTGGTACTTCATCGCAAGCTTGCGGTAGGCCTTTTTGATCTGGTCTTGCGACGCGTCCCTGGGCACGCCAAGGACAGCGTAGTAATCAGCGCTCACTCATCATCCTTCTGTGAGGAACCGTCCGACGTAGCGCGCGATCGCGCGCACGGCGGCCATGGTCGACGGGTAATCCATGCGGGTCGGTCCGACGACGCCCAGCGTCGCCCACGGAGCGGGCTCGGCGCCGTAGCCGCTCGCCACCACCGAGGCCGCCTGCAGCGGCTCGTACGCGTTCTCGTGGCCGATGCGCACCCGGACGTCGCCCGGCGCACCGGCCTCCCCGAGCAGGCGCAGCAGCACGACCTGTTCTTCCAACGCTTCCAGCACGGGAGCCATGTCGGCGAACTGGTCGAAGAAACGCGTGAGGTTGGGGACGCCGCCGACGGCGACCCGGGTGGACGGGTCGGCGCCGACCATCTCGGCCAGGGCCGCGATCACGACCACCGCGAGCGGCCGCCAGGCGACGGGCAACGTGTCGGGCAGGCTCTCCAAAGCTTCGAGGACCTGCGCGGGCCCAAGCCCCACGACAGCGCCCGCCACGCGCTGGCGCACGTCGTCGATCATCGCCTCGTCGGCTCCGCCCACGTCGATCATCCGCTGGCCGATCTGACCGGTCGAACTCACCACGATGACGAGCGCACGATCCCCCGTCAACGACACGATGTCGACGTGCCGGACCGTCATGTCCGACAGGGCCGGGTATTGCACGATGGCGACCTGCCTCGTCACCTGGGCGAGCAGCCGGACGGTGCGGCGCACGATGTCATCGATGTCGACGGCGCCTGACAGGAACGTCTCGATCGCACGACGCTCGGCGGCGGACAACGGTTTGACCGCCCCCAGCCGATCGACGAAAAGTCGGTAGCCCTTGTCGGTCGGGATGCGGCCGGCCGACGTGTGCGGCTGCGTGATGTAGCCCTCTTCTTCGAGCACCGCCATGTCGTTGCGGACGGTGGCAGGCGACACGCCGAGACGGTAGCGCTCGACCAACGCTTTGGAGCCCACCGGCTCTCGCATCGACACGTAGTCCGTCACGATCGCGCGCAAGATGGAGAGCTTACGATCGTCCATGACGCTCGCCCCTTCCATCTGCTGGCACTCGTACCCTGAGAGTGCCAGTGTACTCCGGAATGGGCCTGATCTCAGCGCGGACGAGCCGCCCCGCGACGCGGACGGGCCAGGCCGGAAACCCGCGTCGGCCACGACGAATCCAGCGACCAGCCGCCGCTGAACGGCCGAGGCCGAGGCCATCCCGAAGGGACGACCCCGGCCTCGCGTCTCGTCCGACGACGATCAGGCTTCCATCGCCTTAAGGTAGGTCGTCACGCCGACCCCCAACACGTCCTTGCCGGTCACCGTGCGCAACGCCCGCTCGAGCGCGCCGAGCACGGCCACCTCGACGTTGATGTCAATGTTGCCCATGTGGCCGAGGCGGAACATCCTGCCCGCGTAGGCCGCCAGCCCACCGGCCACCATCACGCCTTCCTGCGAAGCGGCGGCACGGAACTTCGCGTCGTCCACGCCCTCGGGGTAGACCAGGTTGGACAGCGTGATCGCACGATGCCCGGGCTCGGCCAACACCTTGAAGCCCAACGCCTCCACAGCCTTCTGCATGGCCTCGGCGTTCTGGCGATGCCGGCTGTCGCGCTCGTGCAGCCCGCCTTCGGCCACGATCATCTCCAGCGACTTCTTCAGCGACCAGACCAGGTTGATGGCCGGAGTGGCGAAGTACTTCGACGTGTCGTCCATCACCGGCAGCCACTTGGCGAAGTCGCAGTAGTACTCGGGGATCGTCTCGCCCAAAGACTCCCGCCGGGCGAGCGCCTTCTTGCTCGCCCACAGCATCATCAAGCCGGGGCAGACGCCGAAGGCCTTCTGGCTGCCGGTGAACAAGACATCGATGTTCATGCCGTCGACGTCCTCGAATTCCGCGCCGGTGGCGCACACGCCGTCGAGGATGTAGATGGTGTCGGGGAACTTCTTCATCATCTCGCCGATCTCAGCGGCCGGGGCGACCGTGCCCGTCGACGTGTCCACGTGCGTGACCGTCATGGCGGCGTAGTGATGCTTGGACAACTGCTCCTCGATCTTGGCCACCGGAACGATCTGGCCCCATTCCGACTGAAGGACGTCGACCTGCAAGCCCTTGCGCTCGCAGATGTCGATGAAGCGATCGCCGAAGAAACCGTGGCTGACGATCAACACGCGATCGCCCCGTTTCGTCATGTTCGAGATCGCCATCTCCATGGCGAGCGTGCCCGTGCCAGCCACGACGAACGTCTTGCCCGAGCAATTCATCAACGTGCCCAAGCCGTCGATCGTCGCCCGAAAATCGGCCACGAACCGGGGGTCGCCGAAGGCCTGGATCTCTCGCGCCATCTCGTCGCGGATTTCTTTCACCACGGGGGTGGGGCCAGGAATCATGACCATTTTTTCGTTGTACATCATTTTATCTAACCTCTCTGTTATTGCGTCTTGCACGTTTTTGCTTATCGGCTGAATAACTTCCCTTGGACGGTCGTCAAGAAATTATCCAAAGATGCCGGCAGGTCGCTCAACCGCCACGTCTCGGGCGCGACGTACCACTCCAGCCCTGCCGAGCTGGAATCAGCGGGACACACCTGTCCGAGCGCGTCGAGCCACCGACGCGTGCCTCCCAAGACCACCGCGTACGGCACGATGGCCGACAGTTCCCCGAGCTCATGACCTTGCGGGGCCTCGTCTGTCGGTTGCGTGGCCAGCAGACCGCCCAGCACCTGCAGCCCGCGCAGCACGCCAGCGCCGGTCGTCGTGCGGGCCGGCATCTCGTGCCCGACGAACAACAGGGCGAGCGCGGCCACGATCAGCGCGATCCCGACGAGCCCGTAGGTCGTCAACAAGACGAGCACGACTGTCGCGACCAAGGCGACGCCGAGCGCGATCCAGCCGAGGACGGCCCACACGCCGCGTGTGCGGTCAGGCCGCCCGGTGAACCAGCCGCGCCGAACGACATCGTCGTAGAGCTGTGCCTGGACGGCGCCCACGACGGGATGGATGTGTTCCGCGAGCGCCGAGACGGTCGCCGGTTCGCTGTCGACGGGAGCGATGGCGTCGAGCAGCGTCAGCTCGTACGGCGCGAGGTCGTCGGTCGCCCGACCGAGGCGCTCGAACACCCATTCGGTGGGAGCGTGCACGCTCGTCCGCGGCAATTCGCGGATGCGCACGAACCCTCGGACGGCCAGGTCGAGCAGCGTCGCTGTGACATCGACCGGGTCGACGTGCTCGTCCAAAACGGTCCCGACATGGCCGGGGCGGATGCCGTTGAGGACGCGGAACTCGGTTCTGCCCTCCCCGACCGGGTGGAATTCGGCGACGCGGACCGGCTCACCGCCGCCGGCGTCTCGGCCGAAACGATAATGGGCGAGACCGAGACCGAGGCCCGTCAACAGCACGATGGCGATGGCGACGCCCAGCTGCCACGGCCCGGGCGAGAAAGCGCGCTCCAACGTCCACCGCTCGCGGATCACCTGGTCGACGGCGATGCCCCCGGGGAAAAGCGCCGTGACGCGCACCGCTTGCCCGGCCGCCGCGTCGGCCTGGTGGGCGACCATGTTCGGATTGTCGTGAGTGCCACCGCCCCAGAAGGTGCAGGCCTGCGCCGGCCGGCCCCGCAGGCCCGTCTTGCAGTCGATGGACGCGAACTGCGCCATCGTGTCCACCCGGACCGTCGCGTCGAACGACGTCACCGGCACGCTCAACCCTTGCAGGTAATCCCAGGTGACGGCGGAATAGCCGTCGTCGGTGCCGCGCGTCGCCCCCGTCACGTGGTAGGCCAAGACCACCGAGGCCGCGCCCCCCGTCGGCATGGTGACCGTCAGGACGTCCCCGGCGGTCGAGGTTTGCGCGGGCTGCCCGTCGAGCGTCACGCCGCTCACCTGGTAGACGAAGTCACGTTCGCCGGTCGTCTCCGCCGCGAGGGCGAACGACTGCTCGAGGACGGCGGGGGCGGACCCGACGAACCCGATCGTCGCCTGCACGTCAAGGGAGCCGTCACGATGGATCACGACGTCGACCGTGTAGGTGTCGGCCTGGTCGGCGGCCTGTGCCGGAAGGATTTGCCCCGCCAGCACGAAAACTCCGGCGAGCACGGCCAACAAGCAACGCTTCGCCCATGAAAGCATCGCAAAGCGACAAGGCATATCGCCATCCATCCTCGACATGCGGCAACCGGCACGAACATAAACAGCGTACGCCAGATCGAACAATCGCTGCTTCCTGAGATTGACGCCGTCGGAGATAGTCTTAACGATGTGACACAGCAACCGTGGGGCGGCCCTCAATGGCCTGGGGCGCGCCCGGCCGGAGACGCCCCCAGCGGATGGCCCAGCCATCCGGCCTGGCCGCAGCAGCCCTTTTGGCCGCCGCCGACGCCGGGCTGGCCCGCCCAGCAGACGCCCGGGCAGCCGGGGGTGTTCCCCCCGCCCGACCCCGGGCAGCTTTACCGACAACAGCCATACGACTACCAGCCACGGCCCTACGCCGACAGTTACCAGCAAGCCGGCACGTTCCCGCCACCCAGACGATCGGGCGGCGGCATCAAGGTGCTGCTCCTCGCCGCCATCGGGCTCTTCTTCGTCATCGGTCTCGCCGCCAGCCTCGCGAGCCACCTCAGCGATTCGCCCGAGGACGGCGAGACCTATCAACCTTGGCCCCCGTCCGGAAGGACCGTGCCACAGACCGCCCCGACGACCGCCGTTCCGGCGCCCGACATGCACCCGTCCGACCTGCCTCAACCCGACACGTACGCCCAGGCTGACAAGTGGATGAAGAACAACGCGCTGTACGACGAGTCGATCATGGTGCCGACGAACTGCGCCGTCGACCCGGTGAACATCCAGACCGCTTCGACGAACACGCTGGAAAAACACCTCAACGAGCTGACGGCCTGTCTGTGGACCGTCTGGGATCCCCCGGTCACCGCCACCGGCGATGAACTGCCACGTCCACCTGTCACCGTCTACACGTCGTCCATCACGACGGCCTGCGGCAAACTCAACGACGTCAACGCCGTCTACTGCGGCGGCGACCAGCGCATCTACTACGCCAAACAGCTCTACAAGATCGTCCCGTCGAGCCTGCGTTCGACACCGTTCATCGCTGACACGGTCATCGCCCACGAATTCGGCCACACGATCCAGGCCCGTACCGGCATCCTCGTCTCAGAAAGCGCGTGGGAGCAGCGCTCCACCACGTCGGACTCGTCGGCGCTCGAGCTGTCCCGGCGGCTGGAGATGCAGGCCGATTGCTTCGCCGGCATGTTCACGTCGTCCGTCGCCCAGGCGAACGATTTGTCAGCGAGTGATCTCAACAAGCTCGGCAGCATGATCCACAACCTGGGCGATGACGTGCTCACGGGCGAGCCGGGCTACGTCGACAATCACGGCTCCGGCGACGCCCGCGAGACATGGTTCACCGCCGGGCAAAGCTCCAGCCAGATAGCAACCTGCAACACCTTCAGCGCCCCGTCGTCCAGCGTGCGCTGAACCTGCCGCAGCGTCACATGTCGCGGAGCGACACCGCCACCATCGGCCACAGCGGGAGCATCGGCACCAGGGTCGCCTGGACGGCATGGTACAGATCCGGCTTACCCGGCCAGACGTCGCTGGCCGGCTGGTTGGACGGGTCGAGCTCGTGCCACCACGAACCGCCTGCACGATCCATGAGGAACTGGCTGGCATAGTCCCACCAGGTCGCGTACCACTCGGCATAGGTCGGCTCGCCCGTCCGCCGGTAGAGGGCGGCGGCGGCGTTGATCGCCTCCGCGACAATCCAGTGCATGCGTTCCCGCACGACTGGCTGGCCGTCCCAGTCCGTCGTGTAGACGAAGCCCGGGGCGCCGTCGACGTCCCAGCCGTCCGCCACGGCCCGGTCGAACAGGCGCATCGCGGCCGACAGCAACTCGGTGTCGTCACCGCCGAGGGCAGCCTCCGTGTGCACGAGCAGCCGCGACCATTCGAGACCGTGGCCGGGCGTGGCTCCATAAGGTTTGAACTGGTCGTCGGGCCGGTCGCGGTTGAGATCAAGCTGAGGCGTCCAGCCGGGGCCGAAATGCTCCGGCAACCGCCAATCATGCTCGTCGGCCAGTTCCGCGACGAACCGGGTCACGCGCTCGGCGCGGTCCAGCCACTGTTGCGCGGCCTCGCCTTCTAGCACACTGGCCACCGACAGCATCGCTTCGAGCGAGTGCATGGTGGCGTTCAGCCCTCGGTAGCTGTCGGCGACACAGAAGCCCCGGTCCCACATGTCGATCACGAGGCCTTCGTCCTCATCCCAGAAATGCTCGGCGAAGACCGTGGTGGCCCGGTCGAGCAACTCTTGCCCCATCGGACGACCAGCGGCCACGGCAGTCGCTCCAGCGAGCATCACGAAAGCATGGTCATAGCAGCTCTTGCCCTCCCCCAGGTCGGGACTGCCGTCAGAACACAGACCGTGATACCAGCCGCCAGCCTCGGTGTCGACCAGTCGGCCCAACAACCCGGTCAAGGCGGCGTCCGCCACCGGCACACAACCGGGAATGCCGGACATCGCGCCCAGGCAGTAGACGTGGGCCATGCGGGCTGTCACATAGGTCTGCACGCCCTGGGACGGATCCACCCGTCCGTGGTCATCCAGATAGCCGACACCACCTGCGGGAAGCCCGGCCTGCAAGCCGAACTCCAACAGCCGCCGGAATTCCGCCGACAGCCACAGGCCATGCGTTCGTAAGTCAGTCCAGGGGGTCATGCGTCACTCTTTCACACATCGGTTATGTCACGAACGCTTACTCACAATAGTTGTCGCGACCGCCGCGACACCTTCGCCACGGCCGGTCATGCCTAAACCATCTGTTGTCGTCGCCGACACTGTGACCGGCGCGCCGACGGCAGCGCTCAACACAGCCTCCGCCTCCGCGCGGCGAGGACCCAGCACAGGCCGGTTGCCGATCACCTGGACGGCGACGTTAACGATGTCGAAACCCGCCCGGCGGGCCCGCTCAGCGGTCTCCTGGAGGAACACAGCCCCGGCAGCCCGTTCGTAGGCGGGATCGCTGGTGCCGAAAACAGCGCCCATGTCTCCCAAGCCGCAGGCCGACAGGATCGCGTCGCAGCAGGCGTGCGCCGCCACGTCACCGTCAGAGTGCCCCACGAGGCCAGCCGGCTCGTCAGGAAACGACAGGCCGGCGCACCACAGCGGCACGCCCGGAGCAAGCCTGTGCGCATCAGTCCCGATGCCCACCCGCAGGCTCATGGCCGCCTCCGACACTAGGACGCGAGCACCTCGTCGAGCACGGCTTCCGCCTTGTCCTCTTCGATCTTCTCAGCCAGCGCCAATTCCGACACGAGGATCTGACGGGCTTTCGCGAGCATCCGTTTCTCGCCCGCCGACAGCCCACGGTCACGTTCACGACGCCACAGGTCACGCACGACTTCCGCGACTTTCAGGACATTGCCCGAATGCAGCTTCTCCAAGTTCGCCTTGTAGCGGCGAGACCAGTTGGTCGGCTCCTCGGCGTGTTCCGTGCGCAACACACTGAACACGCGCTCAAGGCCATCGGCGTCGACGACGTCACGAACGCCCACCAAATCGAGGTTGCACGCCGGAACCCGCACCACGAGGTCATTTTGGCCAACAATGCGCAAGACGAGATACAACCGATCTTCGCCCTTGATAGTGCGCGTTTCCAGCGCTTCGATGACCGCTGCTCCGTGATTCGGGTAGACAACCGTCTCGCCCACTTCAAACGTCATAGCTAGCTGGGGCCCCTTTCACGACCCAGCAATCCTAGCATGAACGCCCAGCGTGTCGGGTCGACGTCTTGTCATGTCAGACTAAAATACGCGGCCAACGCCGCCCACAGACCGCTACTTTTGGCCCTGATTCTTCACGGCCTCAATTGACGCGGCAGCCGCCTCTGGATCCAGGTAACGGCCACCCTTGACGACCGGGTGCATGTCATCGTCCAGCTCATACACCAGCGGGATGCCCGTCGGAATGTTGAGCGCGGCGATGTCGTCGTCGCTGATGCCATCCAGGTGCTTGACGAGCGCGCGCAGCGAGTTGCCGTGCGCCACGACCATCGTCACCCGCCCGGCCCGCAAGTCGGGAACGATCTGGTCGTACCAGTACGGCAGCATGCGGGCGACGACGTCCTTCAAGCATTCGGTCTGCGGCCGCAGTTCCTCCGGGAGTGCCGCGTAGCGCGGATCATGGAACTGCGAGTATTTGTCGTCCTTGTCGAGCACTGGCGGCGGCACGTCGTAGGAACGCCGCCACTGCATGAACTGCTCTTCGCCGAACTCGTCGCGGATCTGTGCCTTGTTCTTGCCCTGCAACGCACCGTAGTGGCGCTCGTTGAGCCGCCAGGAACGCTGCACCGGAATCCAGTGCCGGTCGCAGCCGTCGAGCGCCAGGTACGCGGTGTGGATGGCCCGGCGCAGCACCGACGTGTGCAGCACGTCGGGCAGCACGCCCTCCGCCTTCAACATCTGCGCGCCACGCTTGGCCTCAGCCTCGCCCTTGGCGTTGATGTCGACGTCCACCCAACCGGTGAACTGGTTTGTCGCATTCCATTCGCTCTCGCCATGACGGAGCAAGATCAACGTCGAAGTCATGAGATGAGGATATCGTGCAGTCCCGCCGACCGCCTTGGGGTTCGACTCCCCCGCTCAGCGCTCACCACGAGCTTTTCATTTCGTGGACACAGACGTGGGGTGGGCGAACCTGATAGCTCACCCACCCCACGTGATGAAGAGTGCTACGACCGCGTCACTCGACGTCGATCAGCGGCTGCCCGCCTTGGATAGCGGCGCCCTTCTCGACGTAGATCTTCGTGACCTTGCCAGCCTTCGGCGCCGTCACCTCGGTTTCCATCTTCATGGCTTCGAGGATCATCACCACCTGGCCAGCCGTCACCTCGTCGCCCTCGGCGACCTCAATGCGTGAGACCGAACCAGCCAACGGGGCGGCGATCGAGTTCGCCGTGCCGCCAGCGACCGGCGCCGCGGCCACCGCCGCCACCGGGGCAGCGCCGCTGCCACCGATCACGATCTGGCCGAGACCCTGGGGCTTGTCTTCCGCCACCTCGACGTCGACCTCATAGGGAACGTCGTTCACAGTGACCTTGAGTTTCATGTGTTTTTCCTTCCAGGGCTTTCAGCGCGTGTACAGCGAGTGGTGGACATGCTGGGTGGAACGAGTGCTGGAGATCCAACTGCCATCAGACGCATACCGCGGCTGCCTTCTCGTCCCCTTTTCTCCAAGGTAAGCCGCCACGGCGGCCGCGATCACCATCATGTGGTCTTCGGGCACGTCCTTGGTTTTCACCTCGAGCTTGGCAATGCGTGACTCCAGCCCGCTGATCTTTGAATACAGCTCTTGAACCAGGTCGCGTAGCTCATCGTTAGTTGACATGTCGCCTCCTACACCGGCATGAGGCCGTGTTTCTTCGCCGGCCTGGTCTTACGTTTATTCGCCAACAGTTCGAGCGCCTGGGCGATCTTCATCCGTGTGTCGCCTGGGTCGATGACGTCATCGACCAAGCCACGCGACGCCGCCATATACGGCGTGGCGAAGGTGTCACGGTATTCCTGGATCAACTCAGTCTCGCGCGCCTTCGGATCGTCCGCCGCCTGGATCTCCTTGCGGAACACCACGGCGGCCGCGCCTTCAGCGCCCATGACCGCGATCTCGGCCGTCGGCCACGCGAACACGCGGTCGGCCCCCAGGTCACGGCACGCCATGGCCAGGTACGAGCCGCCGTACGCCTTGCGCAGCACCACGGTGATCAGCGGCACAGTGGCCGACGAGTAGGCGTACAGCATCTTCGCGCCGTGGCGGATGATGCCGCCGTGCTCTTGGGCGACACCCGGCAGATAGCCCGGCACGTCCACGAACGTGACGATCGGAATGTTGAACGCGTTGCAGAAACGCACGAACTTCGCGCCCTTGTCGGAGGCGTTGATGTCAAGCACACCGGCCAGCACGCTCGGCTGGTTGGCGACGAGGCCGACGCTGCGTCCGTTGATGTGGCCGAAGCCCACCACGATATTCTTCGCGTAGCCGGCCTGCACTTCGAGGAAATCGCCAAAGTCGACGACGTGCGAAATGATGTCGCGCACGTCATAGCCTTGCTTGCCGTCCACCGGAACGATGTCGGCCATCTCCTCGTCGTACTCGACGCGGTCGTCCCCGTCCACCAGCGGCGGTTCCTCCGACGAGTTCTGCGGCAAAAAGCTCAACAGCTTCTTGGCGATCAGCAGCGCCTGCTCGTCGTCATCGGCCACGAAGTGGTTGACGCCCGAGATGGCCTGATGCGCGTCGGCGCCGCCGAGGGCGTCCTGCGAGACGTCCTCGCCCGTCACCTGCTTGATGACGCCGGGACCCGTGATGAACATGTGGGCTTTGCGCGTCTGGATCACGAAGTCGGTCAGCGCCGGCGAATAGACCGCGCCGCCCGCGCAGGGGCCGGCGATGATCGAGATCTGCGGGACGACGCCCGACAGCTCGACGTTCGCGTAGAACACCTGGCCGTAACCGGACAACGAATCGATGCCCTCTTGGACGCGCGCGCCGCCGGAGTCGTTGATGAACACGAACGGCGTGCCATTGGTCAGCGCCGCGTGCATCATCTCGACGACCTTCTTGTTGTGCGTCTCGCCGGCCGACCCGCCCATGACGGTGAAGTCCTGGCTGGCGACGTGCACCGGACGGCCGAGCACCGTGCCCGAGCCCGTCACGACACCGTCGGCCGGAAGGTCGGCGGTGTCCATGCCAAACGTCGTCGTGCGGTTGCGGCGGAAGACACCGACCTCCTGGAACGATCCCGGATCGAGGAACGCGTCGAGGCGCTCCCGAGCCGTCATCTTGCCGGAGGCGTGCTGTTTCTCGGCGCGCTTCTCGCCGCCGCCGGCCTCAGCCTTGGCGCGAGTCTCGTCAAGTTCCTTGACGCGCGCCGCCATCGACAGTGGAGTGGTAGCCATCACGCGCCTCACGCCATCTCGACGGTGACAGTGTTCTCGCGGCCGCCCATCGACACCTTGTACGTGATCGGCCCCCGCACCGAGTTGGCGGCACCGTCGGCCTGCGCCTGCATCTGCTGCTCCGTCAGCGCCACACTCTTCGGCCCCTCAGCCCTGGTGGTGAAGAACTTCTCCGCCACCTGCGGGAACATCGCGTAGGTGAGCACGTCCTCGTCGGTGCCGTCGAAGCCTTGAAGCTTCTTGGCCTCTTCGACGAGCGAATCCCACTCGGGTTTGAGCAGGTCGGCCGGACGGCAGGTGATCGGCTCCTTCTTGAACTGCTCTTGGGCGATCTTCACGACATCCGGGTTCATCTCGCCGAGCGTCTTGCCGTAGTAGCCGAGCATCAGGTCGCCGAATTCGGCGGTCAGCCTCTTGTAACGGCCCATGAGCACGTTGAAGACGGCCTGCGTGCCGACGATCTGTGAGGTCGGGGTGACCAGCGGCGGGTGACCAGCGTCGGCCTTGACCCGCGGCACCTCTTCCATGACCTCCTTGATGCGGTCGCTGGCGCCTTGCGCCTTGAGCTGGCTCTCCATGTTCGAGAGCATGCCGCCGGGGATCTGGCTGGAAAAGATGTCGGTGTCGACCAGCGTGGCCGACTCGAACTCGCGGTACTTCGGGCGAATCTTCGCGAAGTGGTCACGGATGCGGATCAGGTTGTCCATCTTGAGGTCGGTGGTGTACGGCGTGCCTTCGAGCATGGCCACCAGCGACTCGGTCGGGTTGTGGCCCGGGCCGAGCGACATCGACGAGATGGCTGTGTCGACGACATCGGCGCCGGCCTCGATCGCCTTCTGCAGGCTGACCAGCGTGACGCCGGTCGTCGAGTGGCAGTGAACAGAGATCATGACGTCTTCGCCGTAGGTCTCCTTGATGCCACGGATGATGTCGTAGGCGGGCTGCGGTTGCAGCAACGCGGCCATGTCCTTCAACGCGATGGAATCGGCGCCCATGTCGAGCAACTGCCCGGCCAGATGAACGTAGCCCTCCACGGTGTGCACCGGGGAGATCGTGTAGCAGATCGTGCCCTGGGCGTGCTTGCCGGTCTTCTTGACGGCCGCCATCGAACGCGCGAGGTTACGCGGGTCGTTCACCGCGTCGAACACGCGGAAGACGTCCATGCCGTTCTCAGCCGACTTCTCGACGAAGCGGTCGACCACGCCGTCTTCGTAGTGACGGTAGCCGAGCAGGTTCTGACCGCGCAGCAACATCTGCAAGCGGGAGTTCGGCATCAATTCGCGGAACGTCCTCAGACGCTTCCACGGATCCTCGTTGAGGAAACGGATGCACGTGTCGTACGTGGCGCCGCCCCAGCACTCGACGCTCCAATAGCCTGCCTGGTCGATGTCCGCACAGGCGTCGACCATGTCTTCGAGCGCCATGCGGGTCGCGAGGAGGCTTTGATGGGCGTCGCGCAGGACGAGCTCTGTCACACCAATGGTTCGCTGACTCATGCGAAGTATCCTTTCACGATTATTTCGTCGTCCACATCGCGTGGGACGCCGACGTGACGGGGGCGGTCATGGCACGTCCACATCGTGACCGGACCGTATACCGCGCGGCGGACATGCCGCGTCGTTCTAAGCCGAGCGTCCCCCCACATACACGCGCGGCACGCGATGGGCGACCCGGCACAGGATCTCATAACTGATCGTCCCGAGAAGGTCGGCCATGTCGTCAGCCGTGACCGCGACGTCGCCCTCGCGTCCCATCAGTGTGACCCGCTGGCCTTGAGCGACCAGCGAGCCGGGCCCAAGATCGACCATCGACTGGTCCATGCAGACGCGGCCGACCTGCGGATAGGCCTGCCCGTCGATGATGACCTGGATCTGGTTGCTGAGCCGACGGTCGTAGCCGTCGCCGTAGCCGACCGGGAACGTCCCGACGCGCGTGTCGGTTTCGGGCGCCCAGGTGCGGCCGTAGCTCACGGTTTCCCCCGCCGCCACCGTCTTCACGTAGGTCAGGTGGGTGACGAGGCTCATGACGGGCTCGACGGCGACCGTCTTCGGCGTCGCGTGGTCGGGGTAGTAGCCGTACGACAGGATCCCTGGACGCACCATGTCGAACCAGGCGTCCGGATGCGCCAGGACGGCGCCCGAGTTGGCGGCATGGACGATCGGCCGGCGGCCGATGCGGGCGGTGATCGCGTCGACGGCCTGACAAAAGCGCGTCAACTGCTCAGCGGTGAACGCGTCCTCGGCTGGCGTGTCCGACACGGCGAAGTGGGTGAACACGCCTTCGAGTTCGACGTTCGGCAGCTTCTCAATGCGCTCAGCGACGTCGGAAGCGACAGCGGGATCGACGCCGATGCGATGCATGCCCGAGTCGATCTTCAGGTGCAAGCGGGCGATGACGCCTTGCTGCGCGGCGGCCGCCTGAGCGCTGTCGACGCCCGCCAGGTCGGTGATCGCCAGCCGCAGCCCGTGGGCCACGGCCGTGTCGATCTCGTTCGGCAAGGTGCCGGACAGCTTGAGGATCGGGGCCGTCACACCAGCCTCGACCAACTCCACGCCCTCAGACACCGTGGCCACGCCGAGCCAGTCGGCCCAACCGTTGGTCGTGGCCGCCACGCCTACGGGCACGATCCCGTGCCCGTAGGCGTTCGCTTTGACCGGCAGCAGCACGGGACGTCCCGTGTGCTGCCGAATCGCGGCGAGGTTGCGTTCCAACGCGCCCAGATCAACCTGGGCGTACGTTGTCAGCTCGTCCATCAGCTAGTCCTTAGCTTCGTCATTCCTTCGTGCCGGCGTCGGCCAGCGCCTGGGCGTTCCTCTTCCTGGCAAGGCGAATCGCGTAGACGATGCCGAGGATGACGAACCAGATCAAGGTGGCGACCGTCGCCAACATGGTCTCATGGTCGAGACACAAGATGACCAGAATGGCCACGAAGAACACGAGCACCGCGTAGCTCATCACTTTGCCCCACGGCATCTTGTAGATCGAGTTCTCATGTTTCTCCGGCGTGTGCTTGCGGTAGTGCAGGTAGGAGAAGATGATCAGCGCCCACACGAAGATGAACAGCACGCTGGCTGCCGTGGTGGCCATGGTGAAGGCGGACATCACCGAACCGGACGCGTACAACAAGGCGACGGCCGGCAGCAAGCAGATGCACGAGAAGAGCAACGAGTTGGCGGGCACCTGGTGGCTCGACAGCTTGCCGAAGATCTTCGGGGCGAGCCGCGACAGCGACAGCCCGAACATCATGCGGGACGTCGAGTAGATGCCGGAGTTCATCGACGAGGCCGCCGACGTCAGCACGACGAAGTTCATCAGCGACGCCGCGAAACCGATCCCGGACAGCGCGAACATGTTGACGAACGGGCTGACGTTCGGATCGATCGCCACGTACGGGGTCACCGCCATGATGGCGACCAGCGCGAACACGTAGAAGAGCACCACCCGGACGGGGATGGCGTTGATGGCCTTGGGCAGCGCGTGCTCGGGATCCTTCGTCTCGGCGGACGCCGTGCCGACGAGCTCAATGCCGACGAACGCGAAGAACGCGATCTGGAAACCGCCGAGGAAGCCCATGAGGCCGTTGGGGAACAGGCCGCCGCCGTCCATGTTGAGCACATGCGCCAACGAGGCGTTGGCGCCTTGCGGGTAAAGCTGCGTGATCTGGTTCACCTGGGCAGAGACATCGGATGCGGTCGTCCCGTACTGCGTCGCGTAGGCCATCGCGTCGGCACGGCTGCCGATGAGCGTCGCCAGATCGGTGTGGAACGCGCTGACGATCATGACGATTGCCACCACGATGAGCACGATGATCGCGACCACCTTGATGAGCGCGAACCAGAACTCAATCTCGCCGAACAAGCGGACCGCCACGACGTTCAACAAGAACAGGAACGCGATCAGGGCCACAGCCGGCAGCCACATCGGCACATCGGGCGCCCAGAAGCGCACGTAGCCCGTGACCGCCGAGATGTCGCCCATGCCGATGACGATCCAGCAGAACCAGTAGGTCCAGCCAGAGAAGAAACCAGCCCACGGGCCGAGTTGGTCCTCGGCGATGTCGCGGAACGACTTGTATTCGAGGTTCGACAACAGCATCTCGCCCATGGCCCGCATGACGAAATACAGGAAGAACCCGATGATGATGTAGATGAAAAGAATCGATGGGCCAGCCAAGTGAATCGTCTTGCCTGATCCCATGAACAGGCCCGTCCCGATCGCGCCACCAATGGCGATCAACTGGAGGTGACGGTTGGTAAGACCTCTCTTGAGGTGTTGGTCATCTGATTGGACATTGCTGTCGATGGTTGATTCGGGGGAATTACTGCTCATAAGACTTCCTTAATCGAGCGAACGGCAAAATGACGGAGGAAGGGGGCGTCATGGGGATGCGTGAAACAGAGATATCAAAAATCCCAAGAAGCTGTGTGGCGGCGTTCCGGCATTGAAAGCCGCCACACAGCGACAGTCACCAGCTATCAGGCGATGGCGTCAGCGACGGGCATCGACGAGTAACCCCAGGCTTCTGCGACCGGAGCGCTCGTCAACTGGCCCTCATACGTCGACAGGCCGCGAGCCAAGGCCGCATTGTCACGGCAGGCTTGTTTCCAACCCTTGTCGGCGATCTGCGTGGCGTACGCCAGCGTGGCGTTCGTCAACGCATAGGTGGAGGTGTGCGGCACGGCGCCCGGCATGTTCGCGACCGCGTAGACCATCGCCGGGCCGACCGGATACACCGGGTCGGCGTGCGTCGTCGCGTGCGTGTCTTCGAAGCAGCCGCCTTGGTCGACAGCGATATCGACCCAGACGGAACCGGGCTTCGCCGCCATCATCATGTCGTGCGTGACAAGCTTCGGAGCCCGCGCGCCCGGGATGAGGACGGAGCCGACCACGATATCGGCGTCCGCGACGGCTTCGCGAATGCTGTAGGCCGTCGAGTAGACCGTCTTGACCCGGCCGCCGAATTCGGCGTCGAGCTGGGCCAGGCGAGCCAGGTTGATGTCGAGAATCGTCACATCCGAGCGCATGCCCAAAGCCATCTGCGCCGCGTTCGTGCCGGCGGTGCCAGCCCCGACCACGACGACCTTCGCCGGAGCCACACCGACGACACCGGAGACCAGCTTGCCGCTGCCACCGAAGTGCTTGAACGAGTACACGGAGCCGACCAGCATCGACATGCGGCCGGCGACCTCGGACATCGGCGACAGCAACGGCAGAGCGTGATTGTCCGTTTGCACGACCTCATAGGCGATCGAGGTGGTCTTCGACTTGAGCAGCGCGTCCGTCTGGGGTTGGTCGGCCGCCAAGTGGAGGTAGGTGAACACAACCTGGTCTTCACGCAGGTACTTGTACTCTGCGGCGATCGGCTCTTTCACCTTCATCAACAAATCAGCTTCGGCCCACACGTCGTCGACACCCAGCAGGGTTGCGCCTGCTTCTTTGTAAGCCTCATCAGTGATCCCCGAGCCTTCGCCCGCGCCAGCTTCGACGAACACCTGATGTCCGTGCTGAGTGAGTTGATGGACGCCGGCAGGCGTGATAGCGACACGGCCTTCCTGGCTCTTAATTTCCTTGGGAATACCGATCTTCATAGATCCTCCTGGATAAGGGACTCTTGGGCGCCAAATGGCACCCACGTTCGGAGCGTGATGACCACTTTCATCCGCGTCTTCGCTATTACCGAGTTTCACACTGCGAGTTCCGCACGTCAAGACCTCGCCGCGTGTCGAGCACGGATACACAGGTTCCTTCCTCGGCCACAACGGTGGCGACACCCGGGGATGGCGATGGCCGTCACTGGCGTTTGCTGGCCGGAGTGATGAGCCGCGTGAGCCAATCCACCAGCCCGGATTTGAGCAGCAGGAAGAAGCCGGCGGCGGCCACCACCACGGCTCCGAGGCCGAGCACCCAGCCGTCCCAAGGGTGCTCGATCATCCCGTGCGCGAGGGCGAAATCGCCAGGGGTCGGCAGCCCAGCGGGGATCAGGAAGTAAGCGATCGGCGCCAAGGTCATCACGATGCACACGATGCTGGAAGCGAGGCTTTTCCCTTTGCTGCACGCCCAATCGACCGCCACATACAACGCCCCGATGAGTCCATAGACAACAGTGGTCACATACAGCACAGCACGATCGTAGCGGCGTCAAGCATGGTTGCGCTCGCGAGCAAGCGGCGGCGCGGGCGCAACCGGAGTCGCGGCTGCGGCGAGCCCAGTTCCCCGACCGGGTGGCCGACGGCGGTAAACTGGGCTGATTTCTCTTCACGTTCGGAGTTCATTTATGCCTTCACGCGCCGACCTGCGCAACGTCGCCATCATCGCTCACGTCGATCATGGCAAAACCACGCTCGTGGACGCGATGCTGTGGCAATCAGGCGCGTTCCGCGCCAACCAGGACGTCGAGATCCGCGTCATGGACTCGATGGACCTCGAACGCGAGAAGGGCATCACGATCCTCGCGAAGAACACCGCGGTCGACCACACGATGAACGATGGCCAGACGGTCACGATCAACATCGTCGACACGCCGGGCCACGCCGACTTCGGCGGCGAGGTGGAGCGCGGCCTGGAGATGGTGGACGGCGTCCTGCTGCTCGTCGACGCCTCCGAGGGGCCGCTGCCGCAGACGCGCTTCGTGCTGCGCAAGGCGCTGGAGAAGCACCTGCCGCTGATCCTCGTCATCAACAAAGTCGACCGCCAGGACGCCCGCATCGCCGAGGTGGTGGACGAGGTGTACGCCCTGTTCATGGACCTCGTGGACGACGAGCACGCCGAGCTGCTCGATTTCCCCATCATCTACTGCGCCGCCAAGGCGGGACGCGCGTCGATGACCCGTCCGGCCGACGGCACGATGCCGGACTCCCCTGACCTGGAGCCGCTGTTCGAGCTCATCATGCAGACAATTCCGGCGCCGACCTACACCGAGGGCGCGCCGCTCCAGGCGCACGTCACCAACCTCGACGCCTCGCCGTACCTGGGCCGCTTGGCCCTGTGCCGCATCGTCGAAGGCACGATGAAGCGCGGCCAGACGGTCGCCTGGTGCCGCCACGACGGGACCGTCCAGAACATCCGGCTCTCCGAGCTGCTGATCACGAAGGCGCTGGAACGGGTGCCAGCCGAAGAGGCCGGGCCCGGCGACATCGTCGCCGTCGCCGGCATCCCCGACATCACCATCGGCGAGACGCTGGCCGATCCCGAAGACCCGCGCCCGCTCCCCCTCATCCACGTCGACGAGCCATCCATCTCGATGACGATCGGCATCAACACGTCGCCGCTGTCGGGCAAATCCGGCAAGCTGCTCACCGCCCGTCTCCTCAAGGGCCGGCTCGACACCGAGCTGATCGGCAACGTGTCGATCCGGGTGTTCAACACCGATCGCCCCGACACGTGGGAGGTCCAGGGCCGCGGCGAGCTGCAACTCGCCGTGCTCGTGGAGATGATGCGACGCGAAGGCTTCGAGCTGACCGTCGGCAAGCCACAGGTGCTCACCCGCACCATCGACGGGGTGTTCAGCGAACCCGTCGAGCGTCTCACCGTCGACATCCCCGAGGAGCACGTCGGCACTGTGAGCGCCCTCATGGGGTCACGCAAGGCGCGCATGGAGGACATGGTCAACCACGGCACCGGCTGGGTCCGCATCGAGTACGTGATCCCCGCGCGTGGCCTCATCGGCTTCCGGACGGAATTCCTCACCGAGACCCGGGGCACCGGCATCATGAACCACGTCTTCGAAGGCTACGAGCCGTGGGCCGGCGAGATCAAGACGCGCCTCACAGGCTCGCTGGTGGCGGACCGGCTCGGCCTGGTCACCTCGTACGCGTTGTTCAACCTGCAGGAGCGCGGCACGCTGTTCATCGCTCCCGGTGACGAGGTGTACGAGGGCATGATCGTCGGCGAAAACCCGCGCCCCGAAGACATGGACGTCAACCCGACCAAAGAGAAGCACCTCACCAACGTCCGCTCGTCCACGGGTGACGAGTTGGAACGGCTGATCCCGCCGCGCGTGTTGTCGTTGGAGCAGGCGTTGGAGTTCTGCCGCGAAGACGAATGCCTGGAGGTGACGCCCGCCGCCGTCCGCATCCGCAAGACGCTGCTGTCGGCCGACCAGCGGGCCAAGATCAGGGCGCGCGCCAAGAAAGCCTGACCGGCTGGCGAGCACGGTGGCGGCCGCCTCGTGCTCGCGGCAGTCGCCGGCTTGGCCGCGCCGGCGCGCTCCATTGGACGCGCCTCGTCGGCTCACCTGACACGACGTCACGAGGCGCAGGCCACGTGTTCGTCGACCGGCCGAGCGAGCCGACGGCCCACGCAGATCCTGGGTCCCAGCGCTCAGCCACACCCGTCACGGAACGCCGACGCGGGGACAGGCGCGCTGGCCGCGGCGGCGACGCCGTCGACCCGCAACTCGGTCCCGGCGGACAGGTCACCTTCCAGCCAGGCCAAACCGATCGGCCCGAGTTCGTAGTGCCGAGCCACGCTGGCCAGCTGGCCGATCGGCCCGTTCCCGCCGACGACGGGCGCGCCACGATGCGGCACAACGTCTCCCGACCCGTCCAGGTGCAAGAACCACAAACGCCACGGGCGAGCGCCCACCCCGTCGGCACCGTCTCGTTCTGCCTGGTCAACGTCGCCCTCGCCCGGCGGATCGTCGAGGAACGGCCGCCGCCGGCCCGCCGCGACGCGCAACGCCTCTGCGGCCCACAGCCCCGCCCGTACGTCACCGAGCGCCGCCTCCGCCACGGAAGCCGGAACGACCTCTGGAACGGACGACCCGGCTCGGCGCACGACCACGTGCCCGGGCGTGGCGCTCAGTTCGACGCGGGCTGTCCCCACCAGCCCCTTCAAACGCGCCAGGACCGTGGCCAGATGTCCCGGCTCCGTGTGCGCCCAGACCCGTCCCCCGTCCTCGCGACCGGCGAACCACAAGAAGGTGCGACCCCGATCGTCGGGGACGAACACGTGGAACGGGCCGCCACGGGCCGGTGGCGTCGCCAGAGCGATGGAATCGAGCCAGGCCAGCCGGTCGGGCCCTGAGAGCGCGAACACCGGTCGGTGCCGCAGGTCGACCGCCGCCCGCCCCGCGGCCAGCAGACGCTGCTCGCGAAACGGCTCGCCGTAATGCCAGACCGCTCCGGCGTCCGGCCCGTCCGTCAGTCTGATCGCGCTCATCGCCGCCCGTTCACCGGCCGATCATCGAAGCGGCGGACGCGTCAGGCCCGCCGGAGCGTCGCCCAGACATAGGGCTGCAACTCGTGTTCCTCGGTCGCCCGGTCGAAGGAGAACATCAGTTTGTCCTCCACGAAGCCGTACAGCCGCCGACCAGCGGTGTAGGTCGTCGCCGCGTCCTTCGCCCGGGCGACGGCGTCCGTCAGCAGATCGACGCGACCGGGTTGTAGTTTGCCGTACCAGATCTCCGCATAGCCGTCGGGGCTGCACAGCTCCACGTCGAGAGTCCCGTCAGTGTGCGGCCGCCAGAAGCCCGTCTCCATCGTGAGCGCCCGCACAGGGCGTCCCTCGTCGTCCACCTCGAAGCTTTGGGACAGGTAGTGCAGGTAGTCGCCGCCGTTGTCGGCGAAATCCACCTGGATGCCATAGGAGATCTTGTCCTGGCCCGGCCACTGCCGGTAGCCGGTGCCCTCCCACCGTCCAGCCAGCCATGCCAGCCCGACGAGAGCCGGGTCCATGTCACTGGGAATCTCGAACATCGTTCTCCTTGTGAGCGCCGCGGACGAGCCGCACGATTCCATACACAGCCGCCGCGAGCACCACCAAGCTGACCACCAGCAAGGTGATGGCGGTCACGAAGACGGACGGAGCAGGCACCAGGGCAGTTTATCCGACGACCGTCTGACCGGACCGTAGCCGTGGCCGGCCGCCGACCGCGCCCGATATTGTTATCCGCAGCGCATCACCGGAACAAAGGAGGTGAGCATGGCACTGGTGTTGGTCGTCAGCGACGAGATCGCCGCCACCATCCCGCACGACCCTGACTGGCCCGTCCTCGACCGCTTGCCCCACGACCTCCGCGTCGTCCCCACCGACACCCAGGCGCTCACCCAGGCCGCGAAAAGCGATCTGGTGCTCCTCGACGGACGCCGTCACCTCGCCGCGGCCCGAACGATGGCACGACTGTTCGTCTCCAGCGGCAGCACCGTGCCCCTGCTGCTCGTGCTCACCGACGACGGCGTGCCTGCTCTCACACCCGACTGGGGGCTGTCCGACTTCGTGCTCGACAGCGCGACGGTCATCGAGCTCGACGCCCGCATCCGTCTGCTCGTCGGAGCGCCTGACGACGCCACCATCATCTCGTCCGGCGGCATCGTCATCGACGACGCCGCCTACTCCGCCTCCGTCCACGGGCAACCCCTCGACCTCACCTTCACAGAGTTCGAACTGTTGAAGTACCTCGTGCAGCACCCGGGTCGCGTGTTCAGCCGCGAGCATCTGCTCACCGACGTGTGGGGCTACGACTACTACGGCGGCATGAGGACGGTCGACGTCCACATTCGACGGTTGCGCGCGAAGCTCGGGCCAGAATACGAATCACTGATCGGCACCGTGCGCAACGTGGGCTACCGTTTCTCGCCCGAGGGCGGGCGTCGCTAGAAGCACCACGGCGTGCCCCTTATCGTTGATACATGTGGATTGAACGAGTGGACGACTCGCGGCGCGACGGCGTCATCGCGCTCGCCGGGCGCGCGCAAGCCGCCGACGGCGTCGCGCCGCTCAACGAGGAGGCCCACTTCCTGCTCACCGGCGCTGGCGCGGAGCATTTCCTGATCGAACGCGACGGGCACGTGCTCGGCTACGCGCAATGGCAGCCGGGTCCGGCGACAGCGCAAATCGTCGTCGATCCCACGGCCCGGCGACGAGGCGTCGGCACGATGCTCGCGGACGCGGTGCGCCAGCACGCCACCGAGCGCGTCTGGGCGTTCGGCGATCTGGCTGCCGCGCAAGCCCTGGCGGCCCGCCGAGGCCTCGGCATTGACCGCGCGCTATGGCTGATGGGTCGCCCACTCAGCGCCGATGACACGCCGCCCGAGCAGCCGGACGGCCCGTCCGGGCTCACGCTGCGATCCTTCCGGCCCGGCGACGAAACCGCGCTGCTCGACGTCAACCACGCCGCGTTCGCCCATCACCCGGAACAGGGGGCCCTCGATCTCGCCGGTTTGCAGGAGCGGATGGCCGAACCGTGGTTCGACCCCGACGATCTCATCCTCGGCTTCGACGAGGCGGGGCTGGCCGGATTCCACTGGACGAAGCCGCACGACGCGGTCACCGGCGAGGTCTATGTGATCGGCGTCGCTCCGCGCACGCAAGGCCGCGGCTTCGGGCGCGCGCTGCTCAACGCCGGCCTGCGCCGCCTCGCCGCCACCGGCCACAGCCGGGTCGTCTTGTACGTCGACAGCGCCGAGGCTGTCGCGGTAGAACTGTACGAGACAGCAGGCTTTTCACTCATCCACCGTGATGTGCTGTACACACCCAGGCAAGAGGAGCGTCCATGAGCGTTGATGTTCGCGACGATGGCGGGACGTCAACCGCCGTCCCAGACCTCCCCCCGTTACCGCCGAACCGGTTCGCCGACCGCGAACTGTCCTGGCTGTCGTTCAACAACCGCGTCCTCGACCTCGCCAAGGACAAGACCCGCATCCCCCTGCTCGAACGCACACGCTTCCTCGCCATCTTCTCCAACAACCTTGACGAGTTCTTCATGGTGCGCGTCGCTGGCCTCAAGCGACGGATCGACGCGGGCGTCGCCGTCCCGTCGAACTCGGGAATGCTGCCGCGCGACCTGCTCGACGCGATCCTCACCCGCACCCGCGCGCTCGTCGCGGAGGAGGCGCGCGTCTTCGCCGACGAGATCCGCCCCGAGCTGGCGGCCGCCGGCATCGAGATCCTGACCTGGAAAGAGCTGACCGACGACGAGCGCCAGCAGATGGCCGAGCTCTTCGAAGCCCAGATCTTCCCGGTGCTCACGCCGCTGGCCGTCGACCCGTCCCACCCGTTCCCGTACATCTCGGGCTTGTCGATCAACCTCGCCGTCTTGTTGCGCAACCCGGCGTCGGGCTCCGCACAATTCGCCCGCATCAAGGTGCCGGCTGTCCTGGCTCGTTTCATCCCGCTCAGCAACGGGCGCTTCGTCCCCCTCGAAGACGTCATCACCGCCCACCTCGACCGCATCTTCACCGGCATGCAGATCGTGCGGCACTCCATCTTCCGGGTCACCCGCAACGAAGACCTCGAAGTCGAAGAGGACGACGCGGAGAACCTGCTCGTCGCCTTGGAGAAAGAGCTGCTGCGCCGCAAGGTCGGGCGACCGCCCGTGCGGTTGGAGGTGTCGGAAGACATCGACGCCGTCATGCTGCGCCGCCTCATCCGCGAACTCGACATCACGGAGAAAGAGGTCTTCCGGGTGCCGCGCCCGTTGGACCTCTCCGGCCTCTTCTCGCTGGCGGACCTCGACCGCGAGGAGCTGAAGTATCCGGCCTTCCTGCCGAAGACCCACCCCGAGCTGGCGTCCGTCGAAACCTCCCAGCCGGCCAACATCTTCGCGGCGCTCCGACACCGCGACGTGCTCGTCCACCACCCGTACGACTCGTTCGCGACCTCCGTCCAACGGTTCATCGAGCAGGCCGCCGCCGACCCGCAGGTGCTCGCCATCAAACTGACGCTCTACCGCACGTCGGGCGACTCCCCCATCGTCGACGCGCTGGTGGAGGCCGCCCAGGCCGGCAAACAGGTGCTCGCGCTCGTCGAGATCAAAGCCCGCTTCGACGAGCAGGCCAACATCGCGTGGGCGCGCAAGCTCGAACGCGCGGGCTGCCACGTGGTGTACGGCATGCTCGGGCTCAAGACGCACTGCAAGCTCGCCCTCGTCATCCGGTCCGAATCCCACGGGCTGCGGCGCTACTGCCACATCGGCACCGGCAACTACAACCCGTCGACGGCGCGCATCTACGAAGACCTCGGCCTGCTGACGGCCAACCCGATCATCACCGACGACGTCGCGCGGGTCTTCAACCACCTGTCGGGCATGTCGCAGGAGGAGAACTACCGGCGGCTCCTGGTGGCGCCGCACGCCGTCCGGAACGGCATCGTGGCGGCCATTGAAGCCGAGGCGCGCAACTACCAGAAGGGCCTCCCGGCGGGCGTCAAGATCAAGGTCAACTCCATCGTCGACGAGACCATCACCGACGCCCTGTACCGCGCGTCGCAGGTGGGCGTCCCCATCGACCTGTGGGTGCGTGGGATCTGCTCGGTGAAACCGGGCGTTCCCGGCATGAGCGACAACATCCGCGTCCGCTCGATCCTCGGCCGTTTCCTCGAACACAGCCGCATGTTCTGGTTCGCGAACGCGGGCGACCCGGTCGTCGGCATCGGCTCGTCCGACCTGATGCACCGCAACCTCGACCGCCGGGTCGAGGTGATCGTCCGCATCACCCGCGACCGCCACATCGCCGAGATCGAGGAGCTGTTCCGGCTCGCCTTCGACGAGGGGACGGCCTCCTGGTGGCTCAACGACGACACCTGGACGATGCGCACGGCGAAGCCGGACGGCACGCCCCTGCTCGACCTACAGGAACACCTCATCGCCAAAGTCAACCGCCGGCGGGCCGACCGTCCGGACACGTGGTAAGAAAGGCCCACCACATGCCGCGAAAGCCAGGAGACACCGTCATCGAAGCGGCCGGCACGGTCGCCGTGCGCGTGCACAACGGCGAAACCCAGGTGCTGTTGGTCCACCGTCCTCGTTATGACGACTGGAGCCTCCCGAAGGGCAAATTGATCACCGACGAGTGCCTGCCAGCCTGCGCGGTGCGCGAGACCCGGGAAGAGACCGGCGCGAAGGTTCGTCTGCTGCGCCCGCTCGACACCGTGTCGTACGAGATCGGCCGCGGCCACAAGCAGGTGCACTACTGGCGGGCCGACGTGCTCAAGAAGGGCTCGTTCACGCCGAGCGACGAGGTCGACAAGACGCGTTGGCTGGCCGTCGAAAAGGCCGTGTCGAAGGCGAGCTATCCCGAGGAGCCCGCTCTCATCCGGCAAGCCGTCGCCATGCCGGCCTCCACGCCGCTCCTCATCGTGCGGCACGCCAAGGCCATGCCGCGCTCCGAGTGGGACAAGCCCGATCACACCCGCCCCTTGAGCGACCACGGGCAACGCCAGAGCCGTCATCTCGTCGCGCTGCTCCACGCCTACGGTGTCACGCGGCTCGTCTCGTCCACGTCCACTCGGTGCCAGCAGACGCTCAAGCCGTACGCCCACCACCGCAAGCTCACCATGGACAGCCAGCTCGCCCTGAGCGAAGAACAGGCCAAGCGCGATCCGAAGCAAGTCGGCGTCCTCGTCGCTCAGGTGGCCGCCCAGACGGCCACCTCCGGCGAACCGACGGCGATCTGCGGTCACCGACCCGTCCTTCCGGCGATGTTGCGCGCGCTGGGCCTGCGGAGCCAGCACATGCAGCCCGCGGCGGTCATCGTCGCGCATCTCTCGGCGACGGGGAGCATCCTTGCCGTCGAGTTCCACCAGCCCTGCGTGTGAGCAGTCCACAGCGCACCCACAGGCCGTCCGCCTAAAATGACGGCATGAGCGCTGCGGGATGGTACCCCGATCCGGGTGGACAAGCTGGCATGTATCGCTACTGGACGGGGACGACGTGGACGGCCGCGGTGACGTCCGACCCGTCGTCGGCCCTACCACCAGCCGGTCCCGGCCAGCCATCGTCGTTCGGCCCGGCCGGTTCCTACCAGACGTATCAGGGCGGCTACCAGCCGTCGTCTGGCTTCCAGGGCATGACCGGCGGGCAGCCCGCCCCGGCTCCACAGAAGAAATCGCCCATCGGCTGGATCATCGGGCTCGTGGCGGTGATCGTCGTGGTGGTGCTCATCGCGGTATTCGCCATCCCACGCATCATGGGCGGCGGGTCCGACCCGACTGTCGGCCCCGACCAGAGCAACCCCACGGCGACCATCTGCCCGACGGCGGGCGACGGGCAGACCAACTCGACCAACAAACTCGAGAACGGCCGCTTGTACGGCGGAGCGATGTCGTTCGCCCAACTCGGCTCGCCGTGGGAGCCGCCGCACCTGGACAACCGGGTGCCATACGGGCCGCCCGCCTACACCCAGTCGATCCTCGACCAGGCCGGCTACGACGGCAACCCGAATGACAGCTGGGTGTCTTCGGTCGTCATCTCCGACCTGTGGAACGGCGACGGTTTCGGCTCCGTGCAGCAAGGCGCGGAGAACCTCCTGACATGCGTCATGGGCACGTTCTACGGCGACACCGTCGTGGGCCAGAAGGACACGACCGGCAAGGCCCACGCCGTGGACGGCCACGACGGCTGGCTCATCAGCACGACGTTCACCTTCAACATCCCGGGCCTCAACGCCACCAGCGAGCACGTCTACCTGCTCGTCGTGGACACTGGCACGGCCAGCGACGGCTCCGAGACCTTCAGCCTGTTCTATTCGTCTGTGCCCAACACATCGTCCCAGTACGACGCCGACGTTGAGAAAGCGATGGCAGGTCTCACCGTCGACGGCTAGCCAGGCTTCAGCCAGCCGCCTTTCGTCATTTCTTCGCCAAGTATTCGATTTTCTGACGCCCGCCAACGGCCTCGTCCGCCGTCGCCATCGCCTAGATTCGTATCCAGTCACAGCACGACGCGACGACAGGACAGGCAAATGGCGACGAGCACGATCCTCCAGGGCTACGAGCTGGCGACCCAACTGGTCCCTTTCGTGGTCGCGCTCGTCTTGTTCGAACGGTCGCACCGGACACGGCTTGGACGGCGCACCGTCTGGCACTATCTGGGCCGGGTGCTTTTCGCCCTCCAGGCTGCGGCGATCTTTCGCCTGACGGGCACCGCGACCCTCTACCAGGTAATGTCCGGCCGCGACGGCTGGAGGCAGCTCAACCTCGACCCCCTCGCCCATCAGATCAGCACCTTCGACTACCTGAACATCCTGCTGTTCGTGCCGCTCGGCATCATCCTGACGTTGGTGTGGCCGGTGAAACTGGGCTTGCTGCGGACGACGCTGTGGGGCTTCGGCTTGTCGCTGCTCGTCGAGACCAGCCAGCTCTTCAACATCCGGGCCACCGATGTCGACGACCTGATCATGAACACGCTCGGCGCGCTCATCGGCGGCGCGCTGGCATCCATCGTCGTCTCGCCGGCGAGGCGGCGCCACGATCCCTGCGAACGCCGGCTGCTCGAACCCGTCGTCTACCTGACGGTGGTCTTCCTGGGCCGCTTTCTGCTCTTCAACGAAACCGCCGTGGCGAACGCCCTGTGCCCGTGAGCTCCTCTTGTCGATAGAAGGTTCACGACGACGTCAATCCGCGCGTCCCGTCACTCCAACGGCAAGTCCAGCAGCGCGTTCTCGACGACCTCGGTGAGCGCGGGGTGGATCCAGTACTGGCCGCGCGCCATCGTCGGCACGTCGAGCCCGGTGCTCATCGCCTGGACCAGCGGCTGGATCAAGAGGGACGCCTGGGGGCCGAGGATGTGGGCGCCGAGCAAGCGCTTGGTGGCGGGGTCGGCCAGGAGTTTCACCACGGGCGTCCCGTCATCCTCCAGGGCCCAGCCGTATGCCACGCTGTCGTAGCTGCGAACGCTCGTCACGTAGGCGAGGCCCTGCGCGTCCGCCTGCTCTTGTGTGAGCCCAACCCAGGCCACCTGCGGGCCGGAGAACACCGCCTGCGGCATGTAGCGGTGGTCAGCCTTCACGAGATCGCCCGGGTGGAGCAGGTTGTGCTGCACCACGCGCATCTCGTGGTTGGCGACGTGCTTGAGCTGTCGGGGCGCGCAGATGTCGCCGAGCGCCCACACGCCGGGCACCGACGCGCGTTGATAGTCGTCGACGACGACGCGACCGACCGCATCGGTCGCGATGCCGGCCGCCTCGACGCCGAGCGTGTCGGAATTGGGGACACGGCCGAGGGCGATGAGCACCTGGTCGCCCTCGAAGGCGTAGTCGATGCCGTCAGCGTCCACGGTCTCGACGAGCACGCCGCCACGCGGGTTCGGCGCGAACCCGGTGAGGGTCTGGCGCAACCGCACGGTGACGCGCTCATTCAACGCCGCGGTGAAACGCTCGGCGATCTCCACGTCCGCCTCGCTCAGCAGTCGCGCGCCGCGCTGGACGATTGTCACCCGCGTGCCGAAAGCGGCGAAGATGTGTGCGAACTCGACGGCCACGACCCCGCCGCCCACGATGACCAGCGACGGAGGCAGCTTGTCGAGCCGCATGATCGACTCCGACGTGTGGAGCCGCCCGGCGAGGGCGGGATCGTCCAAGCCCGGAACGTCTGGCAGCCGCGGCCGTGAACCGGCTGCCAGCACGAAGTGGTCGGCCGTGATCGTCTCGTCGCCGACCTGCAGCTCGCCGGGACCGGTGAATCTCGCCATGTCACGTATCAGCGTGACGTTGGGGTTCTCCCGCCGGTATTCCTCGCCCGACGCGACGATCGCGTCGACCCGGCGGAAGACGCGGTCGCGGACGGCTTCCCAATCGACGCTCACGTCGCCCGTCGACACGCCGAGACGGCCCGCCTGCCTGGCCTGCTCAGCCTGTTCAGCGGCGAGGGAAAACATCTTGGTCGGGATGCAGCCGGCGTTCAGACAGGTGCCGCCGAAACGCGGCGCACCGTCCACCAGAGCGATGGACCAGTCGTCAAAATCTGGGGTGATGAGCGAATTGCCAGATCCGGACCCAACGACACACAAGTCGACATGCAACATGTGCCCAGTGTGGCACACGGCTCCGACGCCTCGTCAGACGTCGGCAGCGCCCCGGCCATCGCCCCGTCAATGTCCGGTGTCGCACCGGCGGTGACGACCAGTTTCCCTTGCGTCGCTAGGCAGACGGCTCAACGGGCCCAACAGGTCGCTTCGACACCGGACGCTGGTCCACGCTCAGGCGCCGGGGCGGAATTTCTTGGATTTCTTTGGCGGCAGCAGATCCGCGCACGGTTCGGCGTAGTCGATGCCGACGAGGGAGCCGTCGACGAACGTGAACGTCGTCACACTCGCGAGACGCGCTTGCCGGCGCCGTGGGTCATGGACGAGGCGCTTGTTTTCGGCCGACAAACGTGCCATCCAGATCGGCAATTCGTGGGAGACCAGCACGGCTTCCCCACCTGCGGCATGTGCCGCCGCATCCTCGATGCCCTCACGCATCCGACGGGCGATCTCGACGTACGGCTCACCCCAAGACGGACGCAGAGGGTTGCGCAACGACCACCAGCTCGTGGGTTTGAACAACAGGCCGTTGTGCGCACCGAAGGACTTCCCGGCGAACACGTTGTCGGCCTCGATGAGCCGGTCGTCGACGTGCACCTCCAAGCCCGGGTGCGCCGCCGCGATGGGCGCCATCGTCTCGCGTGCCCGCTGCAACGGTGAGCAAGCGAGCCACACGAGATCGGCTTGGGCGAAATGCTCCCCCAGCCGCGCAGCCATGCGCTGCCCCAAGTCGGACAGCCGATAGCCTGACAAGCGCCCGTAGAGAACACCTTCGGGGTTGTGCACTTGTCCATGTCGCACGACATGGACAACACTCATGCTCATCACGCCGTTGTCAACAGGGCCTACCGGCTGGTCATCAGCGACCGGCGCGACGACGCTGAATACGCGTCTTCTTCAGCAGCTTGCGGTGCTTCTTCTTCGCCATCCTCTTGCGGCGCTTCTTGATGACCGAACCCACGAATAGACCTCTCATGTCCGGGCGTGATGCCGGGAGCCAACAGAATAAGGGGGAACCCCCCATGGCTGAACAAGCCAGCCAACTACAGAATCTTACTGGAGTCAGGTGCCACGCGGGAAATCGGAGTGAGGCGAGTGGTGTACGAACGTGTTCGTGCACCTGAGCCGATTGAACGATTGAGGACCGTCAGGTCCGATCAATCTACGTGAGGCGAGAGGCGCACCAACGCGTCCACACACCCGAACCAACCAAACGATTGAAGACCGCCCGGTCCGATCAATCTACGTGGTCAGCTCGCCAGCTCGGCGCTCTTGGCGCAGGACGCTTCCATCGCCTGGGCGAACGCCGCACGGACGCGGTACTCCTCCAGCACGCGGGTGGCGGCGGCTGTCGTGCCGCCGGGAGATGTCACGCGCTCGCGCAGGACCGTCGGGTGTGTCCCCGATTCGGACAGCAACTTGCCCGAGCCGTACAGCATCTGCGCGACGAGTTCGGACGCGATGGCACGGGGCAAGCCCAGCATCACGCCCGCGTCGGTCATCGCCTCTGCGATCAGAAACACGTAGGCCGGCCCGCAGCCTGACACGGACGCCGCGGCGTCCTGATACTTTTCCGCGACGACGACGGTCTTGCCCACCGCGTTCATGATGTCGACCACGCGGTCGACGTCAGCTGGCGCCGCGGCCTGCCCGCCCGAGATCACCGTCATGCCCGCGCCCACCTGTGCGGGGGTGTTCGGCATGGCGCGCACCACCGGAGTGCCGACTGGCAACGCGGCCTCGATCTGCGCGGTCGTCAACCCCGCGCACAGCGAGACCACCACCGCGCCCGGACGGATAGTCTCGCCGATCTGCGGCCAGACGGCCGCGGCGTCGTACGGCTTGACGGCCACGACGACCACATCGGCGACGGCCGACGCCTGCGGAATATCGTCTGACACCGCCACCCCATATTGGGTGGCGATCTCCTCACGGCGCTCGGTGCGCCGGTGGACGGCGATCACGTCCGATGGCGCCCAACCGGCCTTGATCAGCCCTGTGAGGATCATCTCGCCCATGGTGCCGACCCCGATCATGGCGATCATCGCGTCATCACCAGTTCTGCGATCTGCACCGCGTTGAGAGCGGCGCCCTTGCGCAAGTTGTCCGAGCTGATGAACATCACGAGCCCCTTCCCGTCGGGCGCCGATTGGTCGACGCGGATACGCCCGACATGGGACGGGTCGGTGCCGACCGCGCCGCGCGGCGTCGGCACGT
>QMCE01000024.1_pt1 | contig 54558 bp, 46 predicted proteins | sample 1821851 | NCBI WGS metagenome assembly QMCE01 (sample SAMN09453174, study PRJNA476694) | Termite gut metagenome, whole genome shotgun sequencing project. | isolation source: worker | host: Odontotermes sp. | place: South Africa:Pretoria | collected 2016-01-28
GCGTCGTCCTTCCCCGCCCTTATCATCTGTTGATATATTTTTGCCTCGCTTGTGGCGTCGACAAGCTGAACTCCGTTGAAGATGAGCTCAAAATAATGTGCGAGGAAGGTCGCAATCGCAAGTGAGCTTCCCGCACCCAAAACATAGATTTTCTTCTTTGTAACAAGCGCCTCCACTGCTTTATAGAATTCTTCGTGGTCAACATTCGCTTTGGTTCTTCTGATTATCCCCATGTCCTGGTCAAAAACCGTGTCAAGAAGCTGGTAAGGCTCAAAGTTTCTTGACGTCATTTCAAGGCGCTGAAAGCTTTTGAGCTTATTCCTTATCATTTCCTGAATCGCCTGCTGAAGCTCGGGGTAGCCGGCATAGCCAATCTCCGTTGCAAAGCGAACGACAGTGGATTCGCTGACACCCACCGTTTTGCCGAGCTTTGCCGCCGTCATAAAGGCAACCCAGTCAGGGTTTTCCTCAATATAATTGGCAATGAGCTTCTGCCCCTTTGAGAAGCCCGCCCTGTTTTTTTTGATTCTTTCCGTAAGCTGCGTATTCATAATGCCCTCCGCCAGACATTTATTTTCATTATCATTCTAAGGTTTAGAGTACAAAAATGCAAGATGATTTTGAAATCTTGCAAAATAAAAAAACTCCCGCAATGCAGGAGTTATCTTTTGAACATATTCCTCATTCTGTCATGGAACTTATTCAAATACAGAATTATCAGCCCGTTGAGTGAATAATCGTAGAAGATGCAGATTATATTGTAAAGCACATATGTGATTATTAGCGAGTATTGCCCCAAATCTCCGATTTCATTCATCGGAATGCCGAGCAAATTGACCGAGACCAGAACCTCAACCGTCAACGCAGCATTGAATACCAGAAGCTTTGCGGCATATCTCAGCACTTTATTTTTTATGCGCCCTATAACCGCAAACAAGACCGGATAATAGCCGAAGAAAACAATATAGAAAAGTGCGGCTTCCCTGTCAGGTGCTATTATAAACGAAAGCACCGCAACTGCGGCATATGTCGCAAACCCCCACCGCACATTCGCTTCAACCACAACGGGAATCAACAGGCATCCCGCAATTGCGGGAAGTGCAACCGTCGCCACGGGGATTACACCTGTCAACATCATTACTGCTATACTCAGCCCGGCTATTATGCCGCAAAAAGCAATTTTAATTGAGCTTTTCAAATTATACTAACTCCTTCTATGAAGTCAATAATGCTAATCAGCAGCAGCTGATTAAGTCGCCGCCCATGCATTCGCAGCAGCAGTCTGCGCAAATCAAGGATGAGCAACAGTCACAGGAATTACATCCGCCGGCGTTTCTCTGCTGCTGCGGATTATACCCGCCGTAGACGCCTCTGCCCTGATTCATAACCTGATTCATCGCATTGCGGTATTCCATATTTCCCGGCTCTATCTGCACCGCACGCTCAAAATGAGCTCTTGCCTCATCAAGCCATCCCTTGCGGAACAGAACCGAGCCCTTGAGGAAATACCATTCGGCGCTTCTTTGATTCTCCGGCACGCCGTTCAGGATTTCCTCTGCATCGGCAATTCTGTTTGCGTTGATAAACCTTCGCACATCGGCAAAGCCCGAATTGCTCTCATTCACAGTGTTGTAGCTCGCCGTGCCGCCTCTTGAATACGAAGCCCCGCCATTTGCCTTGCGCTGATTGGTTATCTCGTCATAGGCCTCGTTTATCTTCTTCATCTTCTCGTCGGCCAGCTCTTTTAAGGGGCTTTCGCTGTATTGGTCCGGGTGATACTTCTTTGCGAGGTTTCTGTAGGCCTCTTTAATTTCATCATCACCGGCGTCCGGCGATACTCCGAGCACTTCATACGGATTTGTCATTTTTCCTCTCCTTTACACGCAGAAAGAGTATTTCCCTCTGAACTTCGGGCAAACCCTTTTCTACGACATTATATACTATGTTCTGAAATTTTTCCATATCTATCAGATTCATAGCCGGGATAATCATGGCTATATCGGCGTTGAGTGCCTCATTGCAGAACTCTTCGGCTCTTTTGCGTTCTTCCTCGGGCAACCCTTCGCCGTCTCCGATATATTTTTCCAGCCCTAGTCGTTTTATCAGCGGGTTGAAGCTCTTTTTCTCCAAATCGTCTTTTAAGTCGTCGGCTGCGTCCATCATGTAAATCCATCGGCCAAGATAATACCCGAACTGCGCAAGTGCCGTTTTTTGCAGTGTGTCTTCCGAAAGCTCCCTGCACACTGTGCTCAGCATTTTTGCGGTGGGCTCGCAGCATTTGTCGATTGAAGGCTTCTCTTCCGCCTCGGCTTCATGCTGTTCTCTCATCATCTCTTCAGCAGCCTCTGCGATTGTGGGATACAGCTTCCTTGCTTTTTTATATTTCCGCCTAAAGGCAAAAGCACCTATTCTTGCGGCAAGTGACTTAAAAAAGCCTTCATCCTCACATGTGTCTGAGAATTTATGATATGTCATGATGACAGAAAGCCCCGCCGCCTTTTTATACTCATCGCCGCTTGATTTCAGATATGTGCATTTCTTCAGCGGGTTTGCTCTGCATGCCCTCTGTGCCGCCTCAACCGAAGAGCTTCCGACTGACAAAGCCAAAACAGCGTAAAGAGTGATGTCATAGCTCAAGGACAGCCGGGTGAAAACACCGAAGCTTTTCCCGAGCTCATTGCAAAGCTCGCAGTATGCGGCCTTATATTGCTCATATTCCCTTACAAGCATCTCAGACTCATAAGGGCGGACATATCCAAACATGCTTCCTCCCGATACGAAACTTCAACAATAATAATTTTACATGATTCCCGCCGCCCGTAAATGAACTATCTATGAACAAAACTTAAGTGAAGCTTAAAAATAGGCTTCACTTAGCTTAATCAATTCATTTTGGCTCATTTGTACTAAATATACCCGTTTGCGTCCTGCCAATCTACAAAAAGATTATATCTTTTTGTTTTGAAAATCAAAATGCAGAAATCAGGGTCATCATATCCCGTGAAGTGATTTTCAAGCCCCGAATACCACATTTTCTTTTTAAGCTCAGGGTCAGTTGAAATCTCTATCGTGCCGACAAGCGAGATATTGTAATCTCCCTCGGAGAAGCACACACACGCTTTGTTGTTCGCACGAACACGTACAGCCTTATTGGAATTCATTCCCGTGCCGAAGTAAACCGTACTTATCCCGTCTGTGTCTGACGCCGTGATGGTTGACGTAGTCGGAAACCCTTCGCTGTCTATGAGCGACAGCGCACAATAGCTCTCTCCCTTCGTTCTTTTCTTGATAATCTCCGCCGCCTTGCTGATGATTTGCTCGTTCATAATTTCCTCCTGTTAATATAAATATCCTTCCGCCTGCTGCCAGTCAACAAGAAGATTGTATCTTCTTGTCTTGAAAATCAGCACACAGTAATTCGGGTCGTCAACTCCCTTGAAGGTATGCTCAAGCCCCGGATACCATTTCTCTTTTTTAAGCTCCGGGTCTGTTGAAATCCCAATCGTTCCCACGAGCGTGATGTTATAATCCAAATCCGGGAAGCTGACCGCCGCCTTGTTGCATTTTTCTATCCGCCGCACCTTGTTTGAATTTAACTCGGTGCAGAAATAAAGCGTCTCAATGCCTTCCGAATCCGCATTTGTGATGACCGAGGTTGTTGGGTAACCCTCTAAATCAATCAAGGATAAATCGCAAAATGACGGCACTTTCGAGCGTTTCTTAATTATCTCCGCCGCTTTCTCAATGATATGTTCGTTCATGGTTCCCTCCTGTTTCAGCTTATTTTCTTGGCTGAGCTTTTCTCAGCTCTTGCTGCTTTCGTTTTCGGTTCTTTTGGCGGCTCTTCGCTTTCGTCAAAGTACATCGCCATGCCGTCGGGGCTGCTCATGTCCACACGCTCTGCCTCGTCAAGCAATGGCTTCAGGTATTCTCCCGTATAAGAGCCCTTGACCTCGGCCACCTGCTCCGGCGTTCCCTGTGCGACAATCTCGCCGCCTCTGTTGCCGCCTTCTGGGCCTAAATCAATGATATAATCCGCTGTTTTGATGAGGTCTAAATTGTGCTCGATTACCACCACCGTGTTTCCTGTGTCAACGAGCTTCTGAAGCACCTCAACAAGCTTATGCACATCTGCAATATGCAAGCCCGTTGTAGGCTCGTCAAGGATATAAATCGTTTTGCCTGTCGGGCGTTTGCTAAGCTCTGTTGCAAGCTTCACACGCTGAGCTTCGCCGCCCGAGAGCGTCGTCGCAGGCTGCCCTATTTTGACATATCCCAGCCCCACGTCATAGATTGTTTGCAGCTTCCTTGCAAGAACAGGTACGTCACGGAAGAAATCAAGCCCCTCTTCAACCGTCATTTCAAGCACATCATAGATGTTCTTGCCCTTGTATTTCACTTCCAGCGTTTCACGGTTATACCTCTTCCCTTTGCAAACGTCACACGGGACATATACATCCGGCAAGAAGTGCATTTCTATGCGGTTTATGCCGTCGCCCTGACAGGCCTCACATCTGCCGCCTTTAACATTGAAGGAAAATCTGCCCGCATTGAAGCCACGCATCTTTGCATCCTGCGTGCTGGCAAAGAGATTCCTCACCTCTGTGAAAAGCCCTGTGTATGTGGCGGGATTTGAGCGGGGCGTTCTGCCAATCGGCGACTGATTTATCTGGATAACCTTATCGAGGTTATCCACGCCCTTCATCTTCTTATATTTCCCCGCATGTGTTTTTGCACCGTTCAGTTCTGAAGCCAGCTTTTTATACAGAATCTCATTTATCAGTGAGGATTTCCCCGAACCCGAAACTCCTGTTACGCAGACAAATTCTCCGAGCGGTATTTTTACGTTTATATCTCTGAGGTTATTTTGCTCTGCGCCTATAACCTCCAGAAACTTGCCTGAGCCCTTCCTTCTTTTCAGCGGAACAGGCACGCTTTTCTTGCCGCTGAGATACTGCCCCGTGATAGATTCTCTGCATTTCAGAATTCCCTTCGGCGTTCCGCTGTAAACGACATTCCCGCCGTGAATTCCAGCACCGGGGCCAATGTCCACAATGTAATCTGCTTCACGCATGGTCGCTTCGTCATGCTCAACGACTATGATGGTATTTCCTAAGTCACGCAAGTGCTTCAGCGTGCCAAGCAGTTTATCGTTGTCACGCTGGTGCAGCCCAATGCTCGGCTCGTCGAGTATATACAGCACCCCCATCAACGACGAGCCTATCTGCGTGGCAAGGCGAATTCTCTGGCTCTCTCCGCCCGAAAGCGTACCGGATGAGCGGGAGAGCGTCAGATATTCAAGCCCCACGCTCTGCAAAAAGCCGAGGCGGTTTTTTATCTCTTTAAGGATGGGCTCCGCTATCAGCTTTTCACGCTCGGTCAGCTTCAGCAAATCTATGAATTCAAGAGCCTCTGTTACCGATTTATTTGTTAAGTCGCTGATGTTTATGCCGCCTACGGTCACCGCCAGGCTCTCCGGCGAGAGGCGTTTTCCTCCGCAGGCATCGCACGGCACGGCGCTCATATATTGCTCAATTTCTTCCTTTATCCAGTTGCTGGAGGTCTCTCTGAACCTGCGCTCGAGATTGTTTATAATCCCCTCAAACGGTGCGGAGTACTCCCCGCTGCCGTACATGCTGTCCCGCTGTAGCTTGATTTTCTCTCCCTTTGTGCCGTACAGCAGCACATCAACGACATTTTCCGGCAAATCGCCTATGGGCGTGTTGAGTGAGAATTTATAATGCTTCGCAAGACCATTCATGTACATCGCCGCAATCGAGCTGCCCTCCATCGCCCAGCCGCTTCCCTTTATGCCGCCCTTTGTAATTGAAAGGCTTTTGTCCGGGATTACTATGTCCGGGTCAACCCGCATAAACACGCCGAGCCCCGTACACTTCTTACATGCGCCGAACGGATTATTGAACGAGAACATTCTCGGCGAAAGCTCTTCAATCGTCGTGCCGTGCTCGGGGCAGGCGTAGCTCTGCGAGAAGGTTATATCTTCGCCGTCAATCACGTTGACAACCACGATTCCGCCTGTCAGCCCCGAAGCCACTTCGATAGAGTCTGCAAGGCGAGAGCGTATGTCCTGCTTGATAACAAGCCTGTCCACAATAATTTCAATCGTGTGCTTTTTGTTTTTATCAAGGCTTATCGTTTCACTCAAATCATATGTTATGCCGTCAACACGTGCCCGCACATAACCCGAACGCCTCGCTGCCTCGAACTCCTTCTGATGCTCACCCTTTCGCCCTCTTGCCACAGGCGCAAGAATTTGAATCCTTGTCCCCTCTTCGAGAGACAGCACCCTGTCAACAATCTGGTCAATGGTCTGCTGTTTTATCTCTCTGCCGCAAATCGGGCAGTGCGGTACACCGATTCTGGCGTACATGAGACGCAGATAGTCATATATTTCCGTGACAGTTCCCACGGTTGAGCGTGGGTTCTTTGATGTGGTCTTCTGGTCGATTGATATTGCCGGCGAAAGGCCCTCGATGGAATCTACCTGCGGCTTTTCCATCTGCCCCAAAAACATTCTTGCATACGAAGACAAAGATTCGACATATCTCCTCTGCCCCTCGGCATATATCGTGTCAAATGCCAAGGAGGATTTCCCCGAGCCCGAAAGCCCCGTCAGCACGACAAGTGCGTCTCTCGGCAGGGTGACGTCAATATCCTTGAGGTTATGCTCTTGCGCACCCCTCACAACAATTTCTTTAATGCTCATTTATTCTGTGTTTTCCTTTCGGCGTATTATAGCTCGGCCTCATTTTCACTGATTTTCCTCGGCAGCTTCGCATCGATTATCTTCTCGCCCTGAAGCTCGGAAATTCTGTCTCGCAAATATGCGGCGTGCTCGAACTCCAGCAGCTTCGCCGCCGCCTTCATCTCTCTCGTCAGCTTCTCAATCTCAAGCCTCTTCTCGGCAGAGGTAAGGCGCTTGCGTTTCTTCTTGCCGTCGTCCTTGTGTGAAGAGATTTCGATTATATCAGACACTTTCTTAATGATTGTCTGCGGCGTGATTCCGTTTTTCTCGTTATATGCCTCTTGGATACCTCTCCTTCTCTCTGTTTCGGTTATCGCATACTCCATTGAGCGTGTGACCTCATCGGCATACATGATAACCTCGCCCTCCGAGTTTCTCGCCGCACGCCCTATTGTCTGAATCAGGCTGCGTCCGCTTCTCAGGAAGCCTTCTTTATCCGCATCGAGGATTGCCACCAGTGAAACCTCGGGAATATCCAAGCCCTCACGCAGAAGGTTGATTCCGACAAGCACATCGAATTCACCGAGGCGTAAGTCCCTGATAATTTCCATGCGCTCAACCGTGTCAATGTCGTGATGCATGTATCGCACACGTATGCCATATCCCTCAAAGTAGCTCGTGAGGTCTTCCGCCATCTTCTTCGTCAGTGTGGTGACAAGCACACGCTCGCCCTTCTCGCTGCGCATGTTTATCTCCGAAATCAAGTCGTCTATCTGCCCCTGAGTAGGCTTCACAGTGATTTTCGGGTCTAAGAGCCCCGTCGGGCGGATGACCTGCTCTACGACCTGCGCTGACTTTTCAAGCTCCATATCTCCCGGCGTTGCACTGACAAAAATAGCCTGATTTACGTGCCCGTAGAATTCATCGAAATTCAGCGGACGGTTATCAAAAGCACTCGGCAGGCGGAAGCCGTAATCTATTAGCATTTCCTTGCGGGCTCTGTCACCCGCATACATTCCCCTCACCTGCGGCAAGGTGACATGTGATTCATCCACAAAAAGGAGATAATCCTCGGGGTAATAATCCAGAAGCGTGAACGGCATCGAGCCGGGTGCTCTGCCGGAGAGAACTCTTGAATAGTTCTCAATTCCCTTGCAAACGCCGATTTCCTGAAGCATCTCCATATCATATCTGGTTCTCTGCTCTATGCGCTGTGCTTCAATCAGCTTGCCCTGCTTTTTGAAGAACTCCACCCGCTCAAGCATCTCTTCGCCCAAATCGGCTATCGCTGCTTCCATTTTCTCCCGAGGTACAATGTAATGAGATGCAGGATATATTGCCACATGCTTTATGTCTCCCAAAATCTTGCCCGTCAACGGCTGCACCTCGCTAATTCGCTCGATTTCATCGCCGAAGAATTCCACACGTATGGCTTTTTCGCTCGATTCCGACGGGAAAATCTCGACAACGTCGCCGCGCACCCTAAACTTGTTTCTTATAAAGTTAATGTCGTTTCGCTCATATTGCAGCTCAACAAGCTTTTTGAGCAAATCGTCTCTGTTCTTCTCCATTCCGGGGCGCAGGGAAATTACCATCGTGCGGTAATCAATCGGGTTGCCGAGGCTGTATATACATGAAACGCTCGCCACAATGATGACGTCTCTTCTCTCTGAAAGTGCCGACGTCGCACTGTGGCGCAGCTTATCTATTTCCTCATTTATGGAGCTGTCCTTTTCTATATAGGTATCTGTCTGCGGAACATATGCCTCAGGCTGATAATAATCGTAGTATGAGACAAAATACTCCACCGCATTGTTCGGGAAGAACTCACGGAACTCAGAGCAAAGCTGTGCCGCAAGCGTCTTATTATGTGCAAGAACAAGCGTCGGGCGCTGAACCTCTTCGATGACATTCGCCATCGTGAAGGTTTTGCCCGAGCCCGTTACGCCCAGCAGCGTCTGCTCTTTCATACCGGTTCTCACGCCCTCTGCAAGGCTTTTTATCGCCTGCGGCTGGTCGCCTGTCGGCTTGAATTTTGATGAAATCTTAAACTCCATTTTTTATGTCCCTCCGGGGTGCCTTTATACACCCACCATCAAATTCTCCGGGATGCTTTTCTACAGCACTCTGTAAAACAATTCGATATATGAATCTTCAAGCTGCTTAATTTCTATCAGCTTCAGGGCTTTAAGCTTGTGCAAATCCTCCGCCTTTATTATCGATTCTCCGTCAATAAGCGTCGCTGTTTCTTTCCCGCCTACAAGCACCGGTGCAACGATGATTCTTACGTAATCTATCAGATTTTCACGCAAAAGCTTGCTGTTTAGCGTGCCGCCCGATTGAATCGTCAAGTCTTCAACATCATACTTCTCTTTCAGAGCTTTGAATAAATCTGTGAAGTCAATTTCGCCCTCATAATACAGTATATCAAGGTTCTCATCATCTGTCTTGACATAATTTATCCTATTAGTGGCAATAACAAGCCTTTTGCAAAGTGCACAGAGATATTTAAGCCCCTGCTCGCTTAAATGCTGCTTATTATCTATTATAACAAACGAAACCGGTGTTTTTTGAGGAAGCTCATCTCTGCCGTTTACCCCGATTTTCTCCATTACTCTGCCGGAGTTCAAAGACCAAAGCGAAGTGGTTTGCTCTATTTCATAGTATTGGTGCAGGCCTTCCTTCACGCCGTCTATCTTCGGGAAATCCTTGTCAACATCACGCTCGTCAGCTGCACCTGTTGAGGTTTTTCCGTCCAAAGACATCAGCATGAACAATGTGGTTACGGGTCTGCTTTTCATTTAATCCTCCGCTATTCGTCATAAAACAATGCGTCTTCCTCTTCCCTTGCTTCAAGCTTGAGGCTCTTTTTATATTCCAGCACCTCTTGCTTTATGGCTTCAAGCCATTCGCTCGATTTAAGCGAGGTGTAATCCTCTTCGGCAAAGATGATATGGTCTTCAAGCTGTACATCTATGCCGTTCAGTGCAAACTCAATATCCCTTGTCGAGTTAATATCATTTCGTGAGGGCGCAGGATTTCCGCTCGGATGATTATGTGCGACAATAGCCGTGTATGCGTCATACATCAGGCAAAGCTCAACAACACGGCGAATGTAAATCGGCACCTCTGCGATGCCGCCCTCGTTGACAACGCCGTTATAGAGAATTCTTCCTCTTTCGTCTAAAAGGAGAAGCGCAACGGCTTCTCTCTTTCTTCCCATGAATTTCGGTCTCAGTGCTTCGTATGCCGAGGTTGAATCAAATATTCTCTGCATTTCAGAGCTCTTGTCCTCCGCCCAAAATGCCGCCGATTCCCTGATTGCATGAAGGTATCTTGCGGCCTTTGCATCCATCCCCCTGATTTCCGCAAGCTCGCTTTGAGGCGCTTCAAGCGCACTTGAATAGGTGATATATTCAGCAATTAATGCCTTTGCCGCCGCCTTTGCCTCATCCTCTCTCATAATAAAAGAGAGCAAAATCCGCAAGGCCTCTGCGCCCGTTTTACCGCTGAAAATCTCGTTATTGTATTTATCCATTTGCTTTCCTCTTTACAATAAAAGCTATAAGCTATTCTATCAAACATTTGTTCTTTTGTCAATCGGCTTATCTCTCTTTTCCTCTCAGAAAACGAATTCTTTTCCCGGCAAACGCAAGGAAAAGAATTCGCACCATTATTCATTCCGTTTTTAGTGACATCCTCTTTGCTCACACATATAATGAGCCGTCGGGTCGGTCGGGTCCCATGTATGCCAGGAGGGCAGCTTCGGTGCCGTTGGCTTTTTGAGCGGTCCTGATTTCTCCGTTGCAGAGATATACACCTGTGTGCCAAGCTGGCAATTGTCGTAAATCCACTTTGCGTCGTCGCATTTCAGTCTTATACAGCCCAGCGACCTTGTCTCTCCGAGATGATTGTATTCGTCAACCTCTAAATCAAGGTTGCTGTGCGTCCAGTTCGGCACAGAGTGGAAAAGATAGCTTCCCATAATCTGCGTGCACCACTGCGCCCAGGTGAAGCCCTCCATTCTCAGCCATCTGTATCTGTACGGCGTGTAGAAGGTTCCTGTCGGCGTAGTTACGCCGCATGAGGTTATCATCGCCTTGACGGGAATTGTGTAACCGTTGCTGCCGTCTTTGGCATAGATAATAAGATAATTCCACGGTTTGTAGACCTTTATGTAGTACGGCCCGGTGACAACCCCTTCGCCTGAAATATCCTCCATCAGCCTGCCCTGCTTATAATACCTCTTCCAGCCGCTTATCTGCTTCCAGCCGGTGAAGGCCTTGCCTGTTGCGCTGTCAAAAAGATACTCAACGTCGTCAATCGTCGCTGTGCCACGCAGGAACTTACGTGTGCTTCCGTTAACGTAATATCTGTCATTGCCGTCGACAAGCCAGAAGGATTTCTCGGTTTTGACGTCCTCAACATAGCTCGACCACTCTTCTCGCTTAGCTTCGGCATTATAATTCTCGGTGACATGCTCTGTTGCGGCTTCGACAATCTGCCCGTATGACCAGCTTGTGCTGAACACATCATAGAAATTCTTGACGTTCTTTTTTTCTTTTATATCACCTGGCGGGTATCTGCCTAAAATCCTGTTGACAATCGTAACGGCCTCCTCACGCTTTATCGGGTTGTTCGGGCGGAAGGTTTTACTGCCGTTTGCTTCCGTATAGCCGTCAATCCAGCCCTTTGCAACTGCCGAGGCTATATACGGGTATGACCAGTGCCCTTCTGCAACGTCAGTAAATTCAATTTCGCCGTCCTGTATCTCGTCAAGCGCCGCCGCCATTTTGATGAACTCAGCCCTCGTGATTGATTTATTCGGGCGGAAGCTTCCGTCGTCATAGCCGTTTGTCATGCCGAGAGCCGCCATCACGCCGATGGGCTCGGCATACCATCTGTTCTTGTCCACATCTTTGAATTCTTTCGCTTCAAAATTGCTGTCAAGAAGAAGCGAATAAAAAATCTGTGCAGTTTCGGCTCTGCTCATCGCCTTGAAGGGGCGGAACATCCCGTTTGAAAAGCCGCCTATATATGCCTTGTGGTTCACATCGTCGAATGAAAGGATTTCTCTGATATTCCTGCTGAACCTTGCTGTGAAGGTAATGTCGTCTGTTATCTGGATATAAGAGGGGGTTACAGCGTAGTCTTCATCAGAGTACCAGCCCATGAAAATAGCTTTCGGCAGATTTGTATCCGGCACGTTCTGCGGATAACCGTATTCCTCCACCTCTTCGGTGATAATTGGGAACGGCGACATGTCATATGTAACCGTAAATGTTTTAACCTTCGGCTCTTCCGGCGATTCTTCTTCAACTTCCTCTGCCGACTCTTCCTCTGCCTGATAGTCTGCCGTGTCAGAGGTGCTTTCCTCAATTATGAGGCTTTCCTCTGCTATTTCAACAGCCTCGCTCGCTGTTTCCGTATCGGAGGTCTCCTGTATCTGTGACGCCGACGCCGGAATAATCGATGTGAGCATCATGCAGACGGCAAGGACAATCGAAAGTGCGGATTTCCCCGCTTTCCCTGTTCCAACATGCTTAAATCTTCTTTTCGTGCCGTGCTTCAATTCAATTTTCCTGCTCATTCCTCTGCCCCAATCTCTCATTTTCAAGCCGATATATAATTGAAATAATTATACCTCATTCTCCTTTTATTTGGAAGATGCTTTTGTGTTTTATTTTTCCTGCGGAGTATGGTAAAATTACATTGATAATATTTGATTGGAGATATACATGAAAGTTTCGGTTATAGGCTGCGGACGCTGGGGCAGCTTCATAGCATGGTATTTGAACAGAATCGGGCATGATGTAGCTCTTTATGGGCGCAGGACATCGGAAACCATGAAAGCCCTTCTGGCGACAAGACAAAATAATGTGCTCACCTTGCCCGAAGAGATAGAGCTTTCGACAGATTTGAACGAAGCCTTGCAGGCCGAGGTTATTATTATCTCTGTTAATTCCCAGGGGCTGCGTGCTCTGATAGGAGAGATAAGTGAGTTCAACCTGACGGATAAAATCTTTGTGCTGTGCATGAAGGGACTTGAAATCGGCACAGGGAAACGGCTTTCGGAGATTGTGGCGGAAAGCATTGACGGCAGCAATTCCGTTGCTGTGTGGCTCGGCCCCGGGCACGTACAGGAATTCCATTCCGGCACGCCCAACTGCATGGTTATTGACAGCACCGATGAAAGCGTAAAGCAAAAGCTCATTGATGAATTTTCAAGCGACTTGATTCGCTTCTATTACGGCAGAGATTTAATCGGCAATGAAATCGGTGCGGCGGCTAAGAATATCATAGGCATTGCGGCGGGAATGCTTGACGCACTTCATCTTTCTTCACTAAAGGGCGCACTGATGTCAAGGGGCACAAGAGAAATCGCACGGCTCATAAAGGCTTTGGGCGGCAACGAGCTTTCGGCATACGGACTTTGTCATCTTGGCGACTATGAGGCAACCGTCTTTTCAAAATACAGCCACAACCGTGCGTACGGCGAAATGCTGATAAACGGCGGTGAATATGCAGAACTCGCCGAGGGGCATTACACAGTAAAGGCAATTATGCTTCTTGCCGAGAAGAACTATGTCACCCTGCCGATTTGCGGCAGCGTATATGATATTATTTATAAGCACAGAGACGCAAAGGAAACTCTGGAAGAGCTTTTTTCAAGAAGCCTCAAAAATGAATTTTAGGAGTATGAAAATGAGCAAAGCAATCGGTTTCGTCGGGTTCGGAAACATGGCTTCTGCCATTGTTGCGGGAATCAAAAAAGGCAAAGTGGCTGACGGCATTGAATTTCTTGCTTCAGATGCATCAAAGGAAGCGGCAAAAAAGGCAGCGTCTCTCGGTGTTCGTGTGGCCGAGAGCAACACAGAGCTTGTCAAGGCGACGGATGTAATCTTCCTTGCCGTAAAGCCGCAGGTAATAGACAGCGTGCTTGATGAAATCTCTCCCGTCGTCACATCTGACAAGCTTCTTGTCTCGATTATTGCCGGGCGTTCGCTTGAATACTTTGCGGGAAGGCTGGGCGAAGGCATTCCTGTTATCCGCACAATGCCGAACACTCCCGCACTTGTGGGCGAGGGCATGACGGCTCTCTGTGCAAATGAACATGTCAATGCGGCGGATACGGATTTCATTGTGCAGCTTTTCTCCTCCTTCGGCAAAGCGGAAATTGTGCCGGAGCATTTATTTGACGCCGTAGTCGGTGCAAGCGGAAGCTCACCCGCATATATCTTCATGATGATTGAAGCCATCGCAGACGCCGCCGTAGAGGGCGGCCTTCCGAGAAAGCAGGCCTATACATTTGCGGCACAGGCTGTCCTCGGCAGCGCAAGGATGGTGCTCGAAACCGGCAAGCACCCTGCTGAGCTCAAGGACATGGTTTGCTCGCCCGCAGGCACGACAATTGAGGCCGTGAGGGTGCTTGAAGAGAAGGGCTTCCGAGGTGCTGTTATTTCAGCCGTAAAGGCGTGCATTGAGAAATCAAAAAAACTGTAATGGGGGTTCAGCATGAACGAAGTGATGAAAATTTTATTAAACAGGAAATCCATGCGGGCTTTCGAGCCAAAAGAGGTTCCCGATGAGATTAAAGGGCAAATATTAAAAGCCGCCATGCGTGCGCCCACGGCCGGAAACTCCATGCTCTACACTGTAATAGATGTAACCGAACAGAGTAAAAAGGATGTGTTAGCCACCAGCTGTGATAATCAGCCGTTTATTGCCACAGCACCGATTGTCTTGATTTTTCTTGCAGATTACCGCCGTTGGATTAAGAAGTTTGAACAAGCCGGGCTTTCTCCCAAAGCACCGTGTCTGAGTGATTTACTGCTCGCAGCAGAGGATGCTGTAATTGCGGCGCATACCGCTTGTGTCGCCGCAGACAGCCTCGGGCTCGGCTCATGCTATATAGGCGACATTTTAGAGAATTGGGAAACGCACAAAGAGCTTTTTAACTTGCCGAAATATGTTGCGCCTATTTCCATGCTTGTCATGGGTTATCCCACTCAAAGCCAGCTTGAAAGAGCGCAGCCCTCACGCTTTCCGCAAAGAATGATTGTGCATGAGAACACTTATTATGATTTGCCTGACGAAGTTTTGCATGAATTCAAAACCGATGAACAGGCGCAGAATTTTTATCGCATTAAGTATACCTCTGATTTTTCGGCAGAGTCTGAGAGAAGCGTTAAAGAAATCTTCAAGAACTGGAGCGAATAACGAAAAAGCACCTATTCAGGTGCTTTTTTCAAGCTCGGTTAATCTTTCTTTATCCATGTTCGGCGTGTCTTTAAGCGGGAAATCGAGCCCGAGCTCTTCATATTTCTCACGGCACATGTTGTGAAACGGCAGAAACTCTATTTTCTTCAAATTGCCGTATTCCTTGGCTAATTCTTTTATCTTTTTCATGTCTTCGGCGTTGTCATTCAGCCCCGGCACAACGACATGCCTTACCCAAAGCGGAACTTTCATTTCTTCAGTTAAGCGCAGAAATTCCTTTACATCTTCTATGCTAATCCCGACGTATTTTCTGTAATCCTCATCTGTCACAAATTTAATGTCGGCAATTACCAAATCTGTGTTTTCGAGCACGCTTTCGGCACGCTTGTCAGAAATAATGCCGGAGGTGTCAAGCGCAGTGTGGATTCCCATTGCACGCAAGGGCTTGAATAGAGAGGCGACAAACTCAGCCTGCATAAGCGGCTCTCCGCCCGAAACAGTCACACCGCCGCCTGCGGCAAAATAAGGTGCAAAACGATACAGCCTTTTGAAAAGCTCCTTTGAGGTTATCTCTGTGCCGCCCGAAGCGTCCCATGTGTCCGGGTTATGGCAGTATATGCAGCGCAGCGGGCAGCTCTGTGTAAAAACCACGCATCTTATCCCCGGGCCGTCAACCGCACCGGATTCTATCGAGCGTATTCTCCCTTTAGCCGGCTCAAGCGTCATACGGCATCGTGGAAGGTTCTGCCTATAACTTCCAGCTGCTGACATTTTGACAGCCTGTGGAAATTAACCGCATATCCCGATACTCTGATAGTGAGGTTTGGGTATTCCTCGGGGTGCTCAATCGCCGCCAGAAGCTTGTCACGGTTCAGCACATTTACGTTCAGATGGTGTGCACCCTGAATGAAGTAGCCGTCTAAAATGGCAACAAGATTATTCTTTTTTTCATCTTCACTTTTCCCGAGAGATTCCGGGGTGATTGTGAAGGTGTTTGATATACCGTCCATGCAGTAATCGTATTTCAGCTTGGCGACAGAATTCAATGACGCCAACGCACCGGAATTATCCCTGCCGGACATCGGGTTTGCCCCGGGTGCCAAAGGTTCGCCGATTTTTCTGCCGTCCGGCGTGCTGCCTGTTTTTTTGCCGTACATAACATTTGAGGTTATCGTGAGGATTGACAGCGTGTGCTTGGCATTTCTGTAAAGCGGGAATTTGCACAGCTCTTCATAAAAAGCCTTAACCTGCTCCTGTGCGATTGAATCCGCCCTGTCGTCGTCATTTCCGAACTTCGGGTAATCTCCTTCAACCATATAATCTGTCACAAGCCCGGTATTTTCATTTCTTATGCATTTCACCCTGGCATATTTAACCGCCGAAAGCGAATCTGCCATACAGCTCATGCCTGCAATTCCGAAAGACATCAGGCGGCGCAGCTCGCTGTCATGAAGTGCCATCTGCACTTTTTCATAGGCATATTTATCATGCATTGTATGGATTATATTCATCGCCGAGGCATATGTCTGCGCAAGCCAGCAGCGGTATATGTCCAGCCTTTTCATCAGCTTTTCGTAATCGAGATAATCCTCTTCCCATACGGGCATTTCGGGGCCGTATGCCTCGCCGCTGATTTCATCTCTGCCTCCGTTAATTGCCATAAGCACAAGCTTTGCGATATTTGCCCTTGCGCCGAAAAACTGCATATCCTTGCCTGTTCTCATTGCCGAGACGCAGCAGGAGATAGAATAATCGTCGCCGAAATCTCTACTCATCACATCGTCGTTTTCGTATTGAATCGCATCTGTGTCGCAGCTCACCTTGGCGCAATATTTCTTGAAATTATCGGGCAAAGCCTTTGACCACAGCACGGTGAGGTTCGGCTCCGGCGAGGAATCAAGATTGTAAAGCGTGTGCAGCATCCTATAGCTTGTTTTTGTGACGAGCGGCCTGCTGTCCTCAGCTATTCCCCCGACGGCCTCGGTAATCCACATCGGGTCACCTGCGAAGAGCTCATTGTACTCCGGCGTGCGCAAATGGCGTGCCATGCGCAATTTAAGCACGAAGTCATCAATTATCTCCTGCGCCCCGCTCTCGTTGAGTATTCCGGCCTTCAAGTCACGCTCAAAATATATGTCCAAAAAAACTGACACTCTGCCAAGGCTCATCGCTGCGCCGTTTTGCTCCTTAATCGCCGCAAGGTATGCAAAATAAAGCCATTGCACGGCTTCCTTTGCCGTTCTTGCGGGCGCTGAAATATCAAAGCCGTATGTGTCAGCCATGGCTTTGATGTCAGCCAACGCACGGATTTGCTCGCTTATCTCCTCGGCAAGGCGAAGCTTCTCATCAGAATACCCGTGCTCACCGATTCTGTTCTTGTCAGCCTCTTTTTCCTCAATCAGCCTATCAATGCCGTAGAGTGCCACACGGCGGTAATCGCCGATTATTCTGCCTCTGCCGTAAGCATCGGGAAGCCCAGTAATAATCCCGATATGGCGGGCTTTTTTAATCTCGGGCGTATATGCGTCAAAAACCGCATCGTTATGCGTTTTTCTGTATTTGAATTCATCCTCGATTTTCTGCGAAACCTTGTATCCGTAAGCGGCGCATGCCTCTTTGACCATTCTCATTCCGCCGAAGGGGTTACACGCACGCTTGAGCGGTTCGTCTGTTTGCAGCCCGACTATTATCTCGTTTTCTTTATCGAGATAACCGGGCGCAAAGGAGGTGGTGGTGATGATGGTTTCGTTGTCTATCTTCAGAACACCGAGCTTCTCAGCCTCTCTTTTGAGAAGCCCGTTGAATTTAGCCAAAACCGTGAGGGTTCGCTCTGTCGGCGGAGCAAGGAAGCTCTCGTCGCCGAGATAGGGCGTGAAATTCTGCATGATGAAATCACGCACGTCGATGCTTTCCTTCCACTTGCTTCCCTTAAAGGTTCCCCATGCGGAATTGTCAAAATCCTCATTGATTATCAAAACTCCGTCCAAGAGCTGTGCGTATGTTTTCCCCATTTCCTCACCTCACGATTTACCTTACTAAATCAAGATATACAAAAAGGCAGCATCGACTAATCGATACTGCCCAGACGGTCGACATAAACTCTCTCCTGCTTCCCTGTGGTTATCTCCACAAAAATCCGTCAGTTACAGGAGCGTGTTTATACTATATCACCGTTTTCTATAAATTGCAACTACATTTTGTGTCTTTTCAAAGTTTTTTGATGATTAGACACAAGGGGTGGGGAAGCGAAGACAATACATTTTGCCGTTTTATCAGAGAATCTCCGTTCCCTCGGGGAAGCGGAAGCTTGCAACCACCTCGTCAATATCCTGCGCAAGCCGTTCATAATTCTTCTTTGAAGCAAAATCATTCGGGTTGTATTGCAGCTCTGTCGGTTTCTCAAGTATGAGAGTGAGTTCAACCGGTTCGCCATAGTTATACAACCTTACTCTGTATAGTGCTGTCACGCCATCTTTCCAAGTGCCGTCTGCATTTTGGAAAAGCAAAATGTCTTTTCCTCTTTCATCAAGCAGATAGAAAGAAAAAAGATTTCCCTGATTTTCATCTCGTTTATGATTTGTTGATTCCCAAAACTTCCACCCGAAGAAACCGGGTTCTCCTGGCAAACCATCCCATATATCTATACTGGGGTGAAGCCATCCAAAAGGCGTGTATCTGCCATACCAATACCATGGTAATTTGATTGTAATATCAAAAGCATTCTCAACAGTTTCTTTCTCATAGAACATGCCATTTGCATAAGTAAGAATCTTAGCGCATTCCGCACGTGTGAGACCTGCTTTCGGCACAAATGTCGTCGGTGTTTTGCCTTCAATGATGGAAGCCGCATACACCTTCAGGTATTCTTCCTTGAATTCGTCTGTAGTATTTTCTATATCTGAAAAACGTGGTACGTCTTTGTCAACAGTTTCGAATTCAAGCCCGAAAGCTTCAGCGTATCTGGCAAGCATCAGAACCGCCTGTTCTCTTGTGACATTGGCATTCGGGCGGAATTGCTGCGGGGTGAACCCCGCAACTATTCCGTTTTCAACTGCCCAGCTTACATAGGGGGCATAATATGACCCCGGTTTTACATCGGAAAAAGTTTCGCCTTGATACTCATCGGTATCTACTTTCGCCATTCTGCCGAGCGTGGTGACGAACATGGCTCTCGTCATGACCTGATACGGTGAGAAAGTAACATCAATTTGCCACTCTTTCTCCACCTCTTTGGTTCCTGTCATGATGCCGAGGTTGTAGATTTTACCTACATAATAAGCGAACCAGTCGTCATATTCTACATCTGTATAAATCGGATACTTATCATGCTCTGCATTTATATACTTAGTTGTATTGTCAAGATAAAGCGTCTCACTGTTGTTGGCGGAGACCGGTAAAACTGAAGTAAGAGCCAACATTATTATGAGAACTGCACTAATAACTCTCTTCATCATAAGCATTCCTCCTTCACCATAAGCTCTGCATACAGTATACCCCCTCCCCACGTGAAATGTCAACACTTTTTATGCACTTTAGATAAAAAAGGGCAGCTATTTAGCTGCCCCATGGTGAAAAGGAGGTAAAGAAAAGAGATTTTCCTGTTGTAATCGTTATTTTCAGTCACGCACTTCCGGGCCTTCTTCGTCATCCTGTACGCCCGTATTCGCTGACAAAACCAACTCTATTTGCAGGTTCTGCTCACCCGTTGTCGACCTGTTTACCGTGAGCGTCACCGTGTCGCCCGGCTTCTTGTCGGCGATGTATGATGTCAGCACGTTCATTGATGTCACGGGTGTGCCGTCGATAGCGGTAATAACATCGCCGACCTCAAGCCCTGAAGCCACAGCTTCATCCGAGTTAAGCCTCATAACGTAAACGCCCTCTGAAAGCCCGTAGAATCTCGCCGTCATGCTGTCTACATATTCGGGTGAAATGCCGAGCATGGGTCTGTCTTTCACGTATCCGTAATCCATGAGGTTCTGGATTATCGGTGCGGCTGTGTCAATCGGAATTGCAAAGCCGAGGCCTTCATATCCCGTCGCCACTATTTTGGAAGAGTTGATACCTATAACCAAGCCGTACATATCAACAAGTGCGCCGCCGGAGTTGCCGGGGTTAATTGCTGCGTCTGTTTGAATGCATTCCATTGTATGGCCTGTTTCTTCGCTCGTCACTTCTCTGTTAAGCGCCGATACATAACCCATTGTCACACTGGAATTGAACTGTATGCCGCCCGGGTTTCCGACTGCCATAACCTCGTCTGCCACCTGCAAATCCTCTGATGAACCGAAGTTGGCGGGCTGCAGATTATCTGCCTCGATTTTTATCACTGCAAGGTCTGTCATCTTGTCTGAGCCGATGAGCTCTGCCTCATGCGTTAAGCCGTCGCTTGTAATCACCTTTATCTTCGTCGCATCGGCTACGACATGCTCGTTCGTTACGATGAAGCCGTCTTTGGAATAGATTATTCCCGAGCCCTGCGAGGCAGGTGCTATCATCGCTTCTTCATCTTCTTCATATCCGCCGAAGCCGAACATAGAGCCCATGGAAGCCGGCACATATGTTTGAATGCACACCACTGAAGGAATCAGCTTTTCGGCGACCTCCTGCTGTGTCAGCACACCCTCTATTTCAACCACCGGCGAAACTGTGCCGTTGTCCTCCACCTTGTTTATGACTATTTTTGAGCCGCCGTTGTCTTTTGCTTCCAGCCCCAGCACACCGGTGTTCACAAGCACTGTGAAGGCCCCGACTGTCGCCGTTGCCGTTATGAGGCACGAAAGCACAATTGCGAGGATTCTTCCGCCCCAGCCTCCGCTTTTCTTTTCCTTCTTCTTTTTCTGCGGACCCGGGGTGTATTGCGGGGCTGTCCATGTATACGAAGGACTGTTTTGATAATACGGGGGTTGCTCCTGCGGTACACGGTTCACAGGCTGGCTGTTCTCATAGTTCTGCGGTGTCGAGCTGTTTTCCTGATTATTCGGATTGTTCGGATAAAAATTGTTGTCCATAGTATGTTACTCCTTTGAAGATTATTGGTTTTGTTTTCGTCTGATTGTATTATCCTCCCTTATTGTGATAAATTTGTGAAAGGAAGCGCATTATTCACTGAAAAAAACATTAAGCTTCTGTTAAAGCTTCTTGAAGCTCCATGCGCTGCCAAAGCTTGCATGTTCCTCTGACTTTATATATAATTGAAACGTCGAATTTCATGTATAGGAGATTTTTATGTATAAGGCATGCATTTTTGATATGGACGGCACTATTCTCAACACGCTTGATTCAATCGCTTATTTCGGCAACATGGGGCTTGCGGAAGCCGGCTTGAAGCCTCTGCCGGTCGGGCGATATAAAAGCCTCGTCGGAAACGGCGTGAAGGTGCTTCTTTCCGGCATGCTTGAAGCGGCAGGCGGTGCGGACAATGAAGGCAAGCTTGAGATTTTGACGAAAGCCTACAACACGGCGTATGAAAATGACCCTCTTTTTCTTATCACCGCCTATGACGGCATTGAGGCTCTTCTCAAAAAACTCAAGCGAGACGGCGTAAAGCTTGCCGTGCTTTCCAACAAGCCCGATAATGTCACGACTGTTATTGCCGAGAGATATTTCCCGGACATGTTTGACATCGTTTACGGGCAGCGTGACGGAGTTCCAAGAAAGCCCGACCCAACAGCCCTCAATGAGATGATAGCCACGCTTGGTGTGAGGAAAGAGGAAATTCTTTATATCGGCGACAGCGGCGTAGATATGGAAACCGCAAAGAACGGCGAAGTAACCTCCTGCGGTGTACTTTGGGGCTTCCGAGGTGAAAGTGAGCTGCGGGAAAGCGGAGCGGTTTTCTTAGCTAAAGACGCCGCAGAGCTTGAAAAGATAATCTATGCATAAAGAAAGAGTGCAGCGCTGCACTCTTTCTTTTTATACTGATAGCTTGCGCTCAATCATCTCAAATACTTCTTTGCCTAAGACCTTATTATGCCCTGAGATACACTCTCTGACATCCAGCTTTTTATAAGCTTCAATCGTTTTCAGAAATGTGACGGCGTCAGTTTCCAAGTGCGGCAGGATTTCCTCCATTGTATCGCCTATATTATCCCCTGCGTTGAGCACGCCGTCTGTCTCATCAAAAACGCTTATGGAATCGAGCGTATGCCCCGGTGAATGGAAAATTCTGATTTTGTCATCAGGGAAATACATTTCGCCTTCAAAAACCAGGTTTGGCAGGCACATTTCAACATCTCCGGCAATATATTCCATGTTTTCGCTGAGCATCTCCCGCCAATGCTCCTTTGCAAGCTCTCTGCACAGCCTGTGAGAAATTATCAGGCTCTCCTTGAAGCAGCAGTTGCCCCAGATATGGTCCCAGTGATGATGCGTATTTATCACGACAATCGGCTTTTCGCTGTCAGTTAAGCTTTCCTTCACTATGCCCATGCTGTCAGAGCCGAGCCCTGTATCAATGACATAGTTACGGTTTTCTGCTTTGATGATGTGCAGGTTCAAATCCCATTCCGGGAGCGCATAGGTAAAAACCGTGCTTCTGCTTCCGATTTTTTCTGTCTTTGTCAATTTAAGATTATCCATCAGATTCTTCTCCTGTTTTGCTGTTACATCTCAATCGGCAAATCCGTAAGGTATCTTCTCACCATGTCGAGTGCCTGCGAAGCGGCGCAATGCCTGTGCCACTCACGTGATTTCGTTCTGCCTATCGGGCTTCTTTTTGTAACCCACGTGTTCTGCCCGTCAGAAAGAGCAATATATACAAGCCCAACAGGCTTTTCGGCTGTGCCGCCTGTCGGCCCTGCAACGCCTGTTATGCCCACGCCCAAATCTGCGCCGCTCTTTTTAACAATGCCCTCTGCCATGACCCTTGCAACCTCTTCGCTCACAGCACCTTTCTCTGTGAGTGTATCATGCGGCACGTCAAGAAGAAGCTCTTTTATTCTGTTTGCATATGTCACGGCACCCATTTCAAAAACATCGGACGAGCCGGAAATATCGGTGATTCTTTTTGCCAGAAGTCCGCCTGTGCAGGATTCTGCCGTGGCGATTTTTTTATTCTTCTCCATAAGAAGCCTCACAACCGTCTCCTCTAAGCTGTCTACATCAATAGAATATATGCAATTGCCTATCCTCTTCTCAATCTCCTCTATTATCGGCGCACACAGCTTATCAGCTTTATCTTTCGTCTCAGCCTTTGCCGTGACACGCAGGAAGCATTCCCCCTCCTTGGCATAGGGCGCCACCGTCGGGTTCGCACCCTCCATGAGGTCTGCCGTCATCTGTGCCGTCATCGCCTCTCCCAAGCCGTAAATATGCACGCTGTGTGAAACTATCGTCGATTTCTCGCCGTTTTTAAGATACGGCACTACAGATTCTTTTACCATTGGCTCAAGCTCTGACGGCGGCCCCGGCAGCATGATAATAGTCATTCCGTTTGCTGTTTGAAATGCGCAACCCGGCGCTGTGCCGTTGTTGTTAATGAAAACCTCTGCCCCCTCAGGAAGCATTGCCTGCTTCTTTTGGTTATCGCTCACATTTATTTGATTAAAATATGTCATTATCCGTTTCAGGCTTTCCTCGTGCATTACGAGCCTTTTGCCCGCCACACGTGCGGCGGTCTCTTTGGTCAAGTCGTCATCTGTCGGGCCGAGCCCGCCTGTCATTATCAGTAAATCGCTGCGGTTAATCGCCGTTTTGATTGCATCTTCAAGCCTTGCAGGGTTATCCCCAACCACCGAGGTGTAAAGCAGGTTTATCCCCAACGCCGAAAGCTCACGTGCAATTATGGCGGCGTCAATGTTCACTATCTGCCCCAAAAGCAGCTCTGTGCCGACTGAAATTATCTCTGCATTCATTATTTTATCTCCGTGAATTTCATTTTTTCTATGGCCTCGTCAAGCATTTTTTCGCCGTCAATCAGCTTTTCTGCCGCTTCAAGCTTTGCCATTTTCGGGCGTGTGGCAGGGTGCTTCGGCGTAAAAATCGTGCAGCAATCCTCATATGGCTCAATCGAGATGTCAAAGGTTTCGATGTCTCTCGCCGTTTTGATTATCTCCGATTTATCCAAACCGATGAGCGGCCTGAAAACAGGCATATTCACCACTGCGTCTGTGCAGGAAATCGCCTGCATCGTCTGGCTTGCCACCTGCCCAAGGCTTTCGCCCGTTATCAAGGCGGCACACCTCTGCGACTGCGCAATCTTCTCCGCCGCCCTAAGCATATATCTCCTCAAAAGAACCGTGCCGAGGTCTTCGGGGCATTTGTCACGGATTTCCACCTGCAGCTCGGTCAGCTCAACAGTTATCATCGTCATTCTGCCTGCATATTCGCTTACCTTTTTAAGCAGATTTTCAACCTTCTGATGAGCAAGCTCACTTGTATAAGGGGGGCTTGCAAAGTGAATTGCCGTCAGCTCAACGCCACGCTTTGCCATCATCCATGCGGCAACGGGGCTGTCGAGCCCGCCGCTTATAAGAATAGCAGCTTTCCCGCCCGTACCGACTGGGATTCCGCCTGCGCCCGCTTTTGTGTCCGCATGTACATATGCGGCGTTTTCACGCACCTCCACACGGATTATGAATTCGGGATTATGCACGTCCACGGAAAGCTGCGGGTTCTTTTCCAGAACATATCCCCCGACCAGATTTGAGACTTCGGGAGAAGAGAGCGGGAATTTTTTGTCACTGCGCTTTGTCTCCACCTTGAAGGTTTTGACCTCTGCCAAAGTATCAGACAAATATTCCGCCGCTTTTCTTTGAATATCGCCTATTTCCTTATCGCAGACGGCCGCCCTCGCATATCCCACGACGCCGAAAACCTTTCTGACGGCGTCTTCGGCACCGTCTAAATCGGCTTCGCTGTTTTGCGGGACGACATACACTGTAGACTGAATTGAATACACCTCAAACTCTCCGTGCTTCTTCAGCCGGCGGCGCACATTGCGCATTAGAATGTCCTCAAAGCTTCTCCTGTTGAGACCCTTGAGGACAACTTCGCCGAGTTTTAGCAGTATTACTTCTTCCATCTTTTCTCCTCTTTTCATTTCCTCTGTCAGGCATGTGCAAGCGTTGCCATTCCTTCCTTGATTCCGGCAATCAACGCATCAATATCATCTTGATTATTATATTCCGAAAAGCTCACACGAATTGAAGCTTCCACCAAGGCTTTCGGCAAACCCATCGCTTTCATCACATGGCTTGGCTTTGCTCTCCCGCATGCCGAGCCGCTTGAAACATACACCTCTCTCTGTGAAAGAAAATGCAGCATTGTCTCTGCTTTGATTCTCCCCACCGAAAAATTGAGTATGTACGGCGAGGCGTCTTCCGGTGAGTTTATTTCTATCTCATTGATTTCATGAAGCTTATCACGCAGATATTGATTCAGCTCCTTCACTTTTCCGGTTTTTCCATTTATCTCCCCGCTATGCTTCACAGCTTCTGAAAATGCGGCGATAAGCGGCAGCGCTTCCGTTCCGGGGCGGTATTCCTTCTCCTGCCCGCCGCCGAATAACACCGGCCTTATCCTTGCCCTCTCCGAAACATACAGTGCGCCCACACCTTTAGGTGCATGCACCTTGTGCCCCGATACCGTCAGTAAATCAACGCCCTGCTTCTGCGGGGCAAGCTTCACTTTCAGGAAAGCCTGCACGGCGTCTGTATGAAAAAGCGCGGGGCTTTTTTTCCGTTTTATAACGGCGGCAATTTCCTTTATCGGCAGAACTGCCCCAGTTTCATTATTTATAAGCATTGCGCTCACAAGAATTGTGTTTTCGTCTATCGCTTCATGGAATTTTTCAGCAGGAATATTTCCGTCTCTGTTCGGCTTGATATATATGACTTCAAAGCCTCTTTTTTCAAGCTCTTTTATTGCCTCCATCACAGACGGATGTTCAATCGCTGTAGTCACAATTTTTCTGCCCTGCCGCTTTTTTGCTTCAACGGCGCCGAATATCGCAAGATTATTCGCCTCTGTGCCGCCCGAGGTAAAATAGAGCTCACCTCTCTTGCACCCAAGCTTTGTGCTCACTGTCTCCCGTGCCTCGTCAAGAATCAGCTTAGCCTTAAAGCCCTTTGCATGAAGCGAAGACGGGTTGCCGTATTCCTCCGTCATAACCTCCAGGGCTTTCTCAGCTGATTCTTTCAGCACCTTTGTCGTTGCGCTGTTATCTAAATAATGCTCCATTTACTGCGTCTTTCTGTAGCCGGCGGCAAAATCCACCTGATTAATAAGCTCGTCTCCGCTTACGAATCTGCGGAGATTTTCTGCCATAATTTCAACGATTTTATCATGCGTTTGCTTCAAGTGGAAAAATCCTGCAATATGCGGCGTTATAACCGCCGACGGAATTTCCCATAAGCGGTGTTCCTTCGGCAGCGGCTCGGGCTCGGTCACGTCTAACCCTGCGCCCATCAGCTTTCCGTTTTCAAGTGCATCACTGAGTGCGTCGAGGTCAATGGCGTTCCCCCTGCCCACGTTAAGAATAACTGCGCCTTCCTTCATTTTGGAAATGCGTTCACGTGAGATTATGTTCACTGTTTGCGGCGTGCCGGGCAGGCTCATCGCCACCACATCAGCCTGCGGGAGAGCTCTGTCAAGCTCCTCCTGTGTGATAAGCTCATCTACGTAATCCGGCTTTTCACGCTTTGTGCGCCTCATGCCGATTACCGTTGCACCAAGTGCTTTCACTCTCTTTGCGTATTCCCCGCCGATGTCTCCCATGCCGAGCACTAAAACAGTCGCGCCGCTTATTGATTTAACGCTTCCGCAGCTTTCCCATTTTGCCGCCTTCTGATTATCACGGTACAGCTCCAGCTTCTTGATTATTTCAAGGTGCATGCCAAGCATATGCTCTGCTATCGCAAGCCCGTATGCACCCGACGCATTTGTCAGTGCTGTGCCTTTTGAAAGAACACCGTCCTTGATATACGGCTCAACGCCTGCGCTGTTTGTTTGCAGCCACCTGAGCTTGCCGTTGGCTTTGATAAATCCCGGGTTCACATTGCCGAGGATTATATCCGCCCAATCCGCATCCTCCTGTGTAGCGGTGTTTTTGAAAAGTGCATCGTCAATAAACCTGTATTCATAATCAGGTGCCGACGATTTTATTTTCCCTTTCATTTCGTCATCTGTAGGAATCAGCACCAAAACATTCATTTTCTCCATAATTCTCTCCTCAAAGCTTTTCTATTTCATCAAGCCAGCAAGCTGCTCTTGCGTCGCTCGGCATAAGATAGCCGCCTCTCGGCGAAAGCGAAACCGAGCCCACCTTAACGCCGTCCGGCATACACGAACGCTTGAACTGCTGTGAAATGAACCGCCTGCAGAACACCTTCAGCCAGCCTTTAATAACACCCCTGTCATAATCTCCCTTGAACGAACGCTCAGCCATGCGGAAGATTTTTCCCGGTGAAAAACCGAAGCGAACGAAATAATACAAAAAGAAATCATGCAGCTCATACGGCCCGACAAGCTCTTCCGTCCTTTGTGAGATTTCTCCGTCCTTCGGCGGCAAAAGCTCCGGGCTGACGGGTGTGTCAAGTACATCAAGCAGCGCCTCTTTCAGCTTACCGTCGGTGTTTTCTGCGGCATATTTTACCAAGTATCTGATAAGCGTTTTCGGCACGCCGACATTCACACCGTACATTGACATATGGTCGCCGTTAAACGTCGCCCAGCCGAGTGCGAGCTCTGAGAGATCTCCCGTGCCAATGACAATTCCGCCGAGCCTGTTCGATAAATCCATCAGCACCTGTGTGCGCTCCCTCGCCTGTGCATTCTCAAAGGTCACGTCAAAATTATCTCTGTCCTGTCCAATATCTTCAAAATGCTGAAGCACAGCCTTTTCAATATTGATTTCCATATACTCTGCGCCGATTCCCCCGGCAAGCTTCACTGCATTGCTCTTTGTTCTCTCTGATGTTCCGAAGCAGGGCATAGAAACGGCTTTTATCCCTTTTTCATCGAGCTTCAGCATATTGAACGCTCTCTCTGCGACAAGCAAGGCAAGGGTGGAATCAAGCCCGCCCGAAAGCCCCAAAAGCACCGTTTTGCTGTTTGTATGCCGAAGCCTTGCCGCAAGCCCCGAAGCCTGCATTGTTAAAATAAGCTTGCATCTCTCTTTGAGCTCATTCTCATCAGCAGGCACAAACGGTAATTTCGGAAATTCTCTCTTCGGCGTAAAATCCCTGATTGTATCTTCTCTGAAGTTGAAACAGACCGGCGTTATACTGCTGTCTTCCGAGGAATGCGCCCTGTTTGCCCTTATGCGTTCCTGCGCGATACGCTCTAAGTCTGTCTCAGCTATGGTCAGTCCGGTTGAAAAAAGCTCGCTCTCTGCCAGAATACTGCCGTTTTCGGCAATGAGCCTGTGCCCTGCAAAAACCGTATCAGTGGTGGATTCACCTTCGCCGTTGCCCGAATAAATATAAGCCGCGGCATTTTCCGCACTGTGCACCTTTATCTGCGCACGGCGATAATCCGCTTTGCCCACAGTTTCTTCTTCCGCAGACAGGTTCAAAACAAGATTTGCCGCCTCACTGAAGCCCACGGTTAAACCGCTGATATTCTCACACTTATATAAAAGCTTCTCTCCTATGACTGTTTTCTGCCCGCATAAATTGATTTCAGCAGCTGTGGGCAATGAAGAGAAATATCGCTCTCCCGATGCTATCGGTCTTTTTACCGACAGCCCCAGCAGCTTGCCCTGCATAAACACAGCAGCGCAGCTATAAAGCCTTCCCTCATGAATAGCAGGAATACCAACAACGCAGAGTATATCTTTGTCAATCGTGTTTTTCATCAAGACCTTCAGCGATTCCTCTGCTGAAGAAATCAGCTGACTGTTCCTGAATAAATCGCCGCAAGTATATGCTGTAATGCACAGCTCCGGAAACACTGCCACTGCGCAGCCTTTGTCTGCCGCTTCGCATATAAGCTTCTCAATTTCCGCAGCGTTGTGCTTTGGGTCAGCCACTTTTACTGTGGGTGTGGCAGCGGCAACTCTTACAAAACCGTCTCGCATAAGAGAACTCCTTTCAAGCTTAATTCAAATCCCCTGCACTTGGCAGGGGATGAGGTTTACTCTGTTTCTCCGCCATCGGGCGGTGCTGTCTGGTCGTCCGGCCAGCTGAGAGGTGGCTCCGGCGTTGGCTCGGGAGTGGGTGTAGGTGTGGGCGTCGGGGTTTGCGGCTCAGGTGTGGTCGGGTCAGGAGTTGTTTCTCCGGGAAGCGGTGAACCTGTAGGCGTAGGCGTCGGAGAGGGCGATGGTGAAGCACCCGTGTTGCCGCCGTCTTTTCCTGTGTCAATTTTAGTTGTGTCTGTTCCCGGACCAATTGCAAATATCACTCCCGACGGCGGATAGTATGAATTCGGCATATTTTCCCTCTTTACCTCTGCACCGCCTTTATAGAAGGTTCTCACGGTAATGGATTCCACACCTGTGTTGCCTGATGTGCGCTTCTCGTACTGTCCCTGCGCAAGAGCATGGTCATTCACAAAGCTTACAGTGTTAAGCGCCGCAATTGTGTTTACTCGTTCAGAATAAACCTCTATCGTATCCCATTCCTCAGGCTGAACACCGTAGATACTTGTATAGAGTGTCACGCCCTCCATCCAGCACATCAGATATATAGGGTATTCCATATTGTTTCTGAATTTGAAATCTATGTTTCCGTAGTCTACCGTTGCGTCACGTCCAGTAGGAACGTAAGACGATTCACGGCTGTGGCATTCACGCTCGGTTATCTCCAGCCCCGCAAGCATAACGGCATTGTAAAGCGTTGACGAACCCTGGCAGATTCCCCCGCCGATTACATCGACAAGAATTCCGTTGATTATTCCGCCCGCCGGCAGATAGCCTGCCGCCGTCGAGGTGCTGTCGCCGATAGCGTCATTATATGAGAAAATCTGACCCGGCTGCATAATCGTGCCGTTTATATGTGACAGCGCAAGCTGCATATTGCTGTTGCCGTTCCACGTGTTCGTTGAATCGGTTGAGTATGTGGAGAGACGGACAAATTTACTTTCCAGCTCAGCCGCCGCCATTTTCGGCGTAATCTCCATGAACTCCGCCTGCAGGCTTCCGCCGATTTTCTGTGAAAGCATCTGTCTGACGTTTTTAAGCGTTTTATCAATATCGGCACGGCTGCCCTTTTCGCCGTCTTTGAAAATGAATTTATCATTTTCTGCGTCATATTTGTCAACTGTCGCCATCTTTCCCGCCACATAGCTTGTCTTTGCTGCAGCGATTATTTTCTCTTTCCCTGCGGCGGATAAATCAAGCACATATGAAACATCGTGCTGGCCTGCTTTTCCGGCCTTGAGAAGCGCAGGAATTTGCCTGTCAAGAATATCGGTGCTTGAAAAATCTTCATTTTTCAGAACCAGTGTGTCATCCTTGAATTTAACATTTATTTCGAGCTCGCTTTTAACCTTATCAAGATATGTTCTGCCGGCCTCGATTGCCTCATCGGCTGTCATGCCGGAAATGTTTATGCCCGAAAGCGAGGTTCCCTCTGCGAAGGCAGTGTTATCTCCCTGAATCATGGATACAAGACTGGTCGGATTATTATCCATACATGCAAACAGCACAAAAGTAAGTGCCATTATCACAACGACAGCAAGCACCACTCTGAACACTTTTGAAATCTTGAATCCTTTTTCCATAACTATCACCTGAATATCTATAGATTACTTCTGCTTATTATTATACATATAAATGTGCGCCGTGTAAAGAAGATATATAATCCGTCAAATAATGTTTACAATTTCTGCCAAAGCGTCAAATAGATTTTGTCACTCATTTGTGTAGATTTCTCCTGAATCTCATGCTATAATTACAAAAAGTTTACTTTATGCTTTTGTAATGGCAATGTAAGGACTTTTTAAGCCTTTAGGGTTATAATTTGAAATTAGTAAATTAGTATTATTGTTTTATAAATGAGTGGGGGTTAATGATGGGCAAGAAGGTCTTGGTCTTTACTGCCGCAACGGGCGGCGGGCATCTCCAGGCTGCAAGCGCAATAAATGAGTATTTCACTGACAACGGATACTCGGTTGAGGTGGTTGACGGGTTGCGTGCGGCAAGCAGACCAGTGAACAAGGTTGTTGTGGGCAGTTATCTTTTCATGGCACGTCGAACCCCTCTGGTTTTCGGCGGGCTTTACAAATGGAGCGGCACTGATACGGGCGTGTCACGTTTGCTGCGAAAAATAAATTCTGCACTCGGGAAAAAGCTGTTTCTTAAAATAAATGAAGTGAATCCCGATTTGATAATAACAACTCATCCCTTTATCACTGAAATGGTCTCTTCAATTAAAAAGAGCGGTCTGATTTCAACACCTGTCATGTGTGTTGTCACAGATTACGGTCCTCATGCTGCATGGCTCGGAAGTCATGTTGACGCTTTCATCACCGCAACGGAGGATATGACGCCTGATGTTGAGGCACTGGGCGTGCCGGCTGAAAAAATACATGCCTGCGGGATTCCGGTGCATAAGGCTTTTTTCTCTGATATAGACAAGAATGAAATCCTTGATGAGCTTGGCTTTTCGACTGATAAGACCACTGTTTTGCTTATGGCGGGCAGCTTTGGTGTTGAATCTGTGATGACTTTTTATAAATCTCTGATTAAATCAACGCAGAACATGCAAATCATAATTATCACAGGGAAGAACGAGCACCTTTTCAAATCCTTTGAAAAAGAGCTTGAATACTGTGATATTCCCCACAAGCTTCTTTTCTTCACCAAAGAGGTTCACAAATATATGCGTGCTGCGGATTTGCTCATCACAAAGCCGGGCGGGCTGACCGTTTCCGAGGCTCTTGCCAGCAATTTGCCGCTTGCGGTGTTTGACGCAATCCCGGGGCAGGAGGAGGATAATGCAGATTTTTTAGTGCGCCACGGGATGGGGATTAAGCTTGGCAAACACATGGAAGAGGCTGACTGCGTCTCAAAGCTTATCAACGACAAGGAAAGGCTGAATAAGATGAAGGAGGCATGCATCGCCTTTGACAGCAGCAGCACCTTGCCTAAAATGGAAAAGCTTGCGGATGAAATGATGTCATTGGGAAACAGAGGTGCGGGAGAATGAGCTTTACAAAAAAGGATTATGATGAAATTCTCAGGGAATTCGAGGCTTTGGCAGATGAAGAATATCGGCGGTTTCAGGAGCGCATCGTTCCCGGCGGAAATATAAAATACGGCGTTCGCATGCCTGATATAAAAAGAATGGGCAAGGCAATTGCAAAAAATGATGCTGTCGGCTTTCTTAATGCGGCAAGGTATGATTCCACCGAGGAAACATTGCTTCGTGCATATGTTATCGCCATAATGAAGACAGACATTGAAACAAGGCTTTCCTTTACAAAGGATTTGATTCCGCACATAAGCACCTGGGCAGAATGCGATACCTTCTGCATGGCGTTCAAGCCTCACAAAACAGAGCGTGACAGGGTTTGGGAATTCATTCAGCCTTATTTTGACAGTGAGGAGGAGTACTCTCTCCGCTTTCCAATCGTCATGTTCCTTGCAAATTACATCGACGAAGAGCATATCAATGCCGGACTTCAGCAAATGGAGAGGATAAATCATGACGCCTATTATGTAAAAATGGCGGTGGCATGGGCTGTTTCGATTTGCTTCATCAAGTTTCGCAGTGAGACGCTTGAGCTTATCAAAAAACAGACGCTCGACAAATTCACTCAGAACAAGGCTATTCAAAAAATCAGAGAATCTTATCGTGTCTCTGATGAAGATAAAAATATGCTTTTGGAATATAAGCTTAAATAATAAAAGAACCGGCAGATTCTGCCGGTTCTTTTATTCTCCTTGAAATTCAGTCATATTCGGCCAATACCTCATCGGCATATGGTTTCTTCTGTTTGCATGGTTCCTTCTTGATTCATTCTCAATCGTCTTATACAGAAGCCGCCATAATCGACGGTAATTCTCCTCGTTTTCATCCGCCTCGGGAAATGTGATTTCCGTATCCTCCATGAAGGTGGTTTCGCCGGTGTTCTTATGCATGAAGGCGCTTTTGCGGTTCTTGTCATATATTATGAAATTCTCTGAAGGAAATCTGTCGCAGAAATGTGCGACAATGCGTGGAATCACATTATTCTTCGGCGTTATAACTGCCGCAAGGAAATCTCCATACTGCGAAAAGCGCAGGAATTCCAGTGACAGATGTGCTTCATTGCCGTAGAAGCGCACGATTTTATACATATTGTATACATCTTCATCTGCCATCTGGCTTGTTATCCTCTTCCCCGCCTTAAATCCTTTTTCAAGGAAACGCAGGATTTTCACCTCTTTCCTCTCATCACATGAGAGAAAAACGCAGTGAACCCAGTCCATCGCTTCATGCGAAATTTTCTGCGGGATAGATTTGTTCACACGGTTGGCATTCTCCGGAATGCTGTCGATATACTTTACAGGGAAAATCGTCTCCTGTGCCGCATCTTCGGGCTCAATCGCTTCAGGCTCTTCCTTATTGCGAAACGCTTCGAAGACGCAGCACAAAAAGCCATCAAAAGTGCCGTCATAACGGTAAACTATATTTGCCCTGTCAAACATTTTGCGTTATCCTCCCTTGTGGGTGCGAAAAGCGAAATCTGCTCCGGCGCAGCAAGCTCACGCTCAGAAAATCCGCGTTCACAGATAGCGCCTGCAATCACGGCAGGATTATCTGTTTTCAGTATCGACGCCGTTTTCCCGTTGCAGGTTATGAAAAACCTTGCCCTTTTAAGCACCACGCCGAGCTTCTTCAGCGCCTCGACATCGAGAACGGCGTATTTCCTCGCCTGCACAATTCTCTGCGCACTCTTTACGCCGATGCCCGGCACACGCAGCAGCATGTTATACGGCGCACGGTTAACCTCCATCGGGAACTGCTCCATATGATTTATCGCCCAATTGCACTTAGGGTCAAGCAGGGGGTTGAAATCCGGGTGCTCGTCGTCTAAAATCTCCTCCGCCTTGAATTGATAAAAGCGCAGAAGCCAGTCTGCCTGATAAAGCCTGTGCTCACGCAGAAGAGGCGGAGGAGTGTTCAGTGCGGGAAGCTTCTTATCCGTTATAATCGGGATATAAGCTGAGAAGAAAACCCGCTTCAAACTATACTTATTGTATAAGCCTTCGGTCAGGCGCAGTATCTGAACGTCAGATTCCGGCGAGGCCCCGATTATCATCTGCGTCGATTGCCCGGCCGGCACAAACTTCGGTGCGGATTTATACTTCACGAGGTCTGTCGTGTTCTCCTTTATCCCGCAGCTTATCTGCTTCATCGGCTTTAGAATGCTGTCTTTGCTCTTTTGCGGCGCAAGCTCACCGAGGCTTTTTTGAGACGGCATTTCGATGTTTACACTCATTCTGTCTGCATACATGCCGAGCTTTTCAATAAGCTGCGGGCTTGCGCCGGGAATTGCCTTGCAATGGATATATCCGTTGAAGTTGTATTCTTCCCTCACTTTTTTGAGCACCGCAAGCATCAGCTCGCATGTATGGTCAGGGTTTTTGATAACCGCCGAGCTCAGAAACAGCCCTTCTATATAATTGCGGCGATAGAAATTTATCATCAGCCTGCACAGCTCGTCCGGCTCAAACGTGGCACGCTCTGTTTCATTTGAGCGGCGGCTGGCGCAATATGTGCAATCATAGGCGCAGTCATTGCTCATCAGTACCTTGAGAAGAGAAATGCACCTGCCGTCTCCCGCAAAGCTATGGCAGATTCCCGCCGCAACGGCATTGCCTATCTTTCCCTTTTCTCCGGGGCGGTCAACACCGCTTGAGGTACATGCCACATCATATTTCGCCGCATCTGTGAGAATCTTCAATTTGTCAAACTCATTCATATATATCAAACCTTTGCAAAGCCAAGGTATTCCTCCTTCTCCTTCGTTGCCGCAAGCTCTTCGAACAGCATTGCGCTTTTCACGCATTTCTTTCCGTATTTCTCTGATAATGTGTCAATTGTCTCCTCTAACTTTGTGCGCCTCTCCTGCAATTTTTCCTCCGGGTAAAGAGAGCACTGCCCCTCATCGGATTCTATCAAGCCGCCCGTTCGAAGACCCAGCCCTCTTATAAGGCAGCTCGGGTGCTCCTTTCTGTAAAGCTCCACTGCGGCTGCGTACAGCGTTTTTGAATCGCAGGCAGGCGGGCTGATGTGCATTTGCCTTTGAATGTCTTCAAAATCCTTGCTGCGTATACTTATCTGCACCTCTGTGCATTTCTTGCCTTTTTTCCTCAGCCTCTGCGCAACTGTTTCGGCTAAATCTATGAAGCCTGCTTTTACCTCTGCCTCATCTCTTATGTCCTTTGGCAGCGTCATGCTGTTGCCCACACTTTTTATCTCGCTTTCCGCGTAAGCTTCGGCTACAGGAGAACGGTCCAGTCCGTTTGCGGCATACCACATGCCTTCTCCTACGCTTCCGCAGAGCTTCTTGAGAATTGCCATATCCGTCTTTGCGATGTCGCCGATGGTGTGTATTCCATATGCCGCCAGGCTTCTCGCCGCCTTTGGCCCCACAAAAAGCATCTCCCCTGCGGGAATGGACCACACCTTCTCTTTGAAATTCTCTTCATTGAACACCGTCACGGCATCGGGCTTTTTATAGTCTGAACCCAGCTTTGCAAAAACCTTGTTAAACGAAACTCCTATCGAAACCGTGAGATTCAATTCACTTTTCACTCGCCTGCGTATGTCCTCTGCTATCATCTCTCCTGTGCCGAAAAGCTTCTCGCTGCCTTTTACGTCAAGCCAGCACTCGTCCATTCCGAAGCTTTCCACTCTGTCTGTATATTCATAATAAAGCTCTGTGGCAAGCTTTGAATACTTCACGTATCTGTCAAAATGAGGTTTGACAAGCACAAGCCCCGGACATTTTCGCTCCGCCTGCCAGATGGGCTCTGCCGTTTTAACTCCGAAGCCCTTTGCGAGCATATTTTTGGCAAGCACTATTCCCCGCCGGCTCTCTCTGTCGCCCACCACCGCCATCGGAACATCCCGGTATTCTTCGTTATAAATGCACTCCACCGAGGCATAGAAATTATTCATATCAATATGAAGAATATGATTCATTTCACGCCCCCTGTTCCAAACATTCGTTCTGACTTATCTATATTATAGAACGATTGTTCGAAAAGTCAAGATGATTTTGGAAAAAAGAGGAGACTTCCAACATATTTGCATGTATAATCGTTATATAGATAAAGGAGGTATCTTTATGAAAAAAATGTTTTTTATTATACCAACGCTGCTTATTATAATTGCGTTAGTCGGCTGTACCCCTGAAGCGCCGCCTGAGAGCTTTACTCCTCCGCCTGACGAAATGCCGGCCGATTTTGATTTCGCACTGAACTTCGGCATTGACGGCATGAATTATTTGGACACATACGAAAACACCTTCACAAAGGATTTGATTATTGCAGGCACGGAAACCATTCCGTTTGAAATTCCGGCAGACAAAATGAAGGAACTCTATGCCGAATTCCTATTATATGAGGTATACACTTTGCCTGATGACATCAACGCCGCCACGCCTCTCGGGAATTCGCAGGGCTTTACTACCCCTGCGTCAAAATACACCCTTACATACACCTGTGACGGCGAAACAAGAACCATAGTCAGCGATGACGGTGGCCCGTGGGATTCATATAACGGTCCGCCTGAAACACATGAGAGGCTTGTTGCTTTCATCAATTCTGTTGAAAACTATCTTTACAGCACGGCGGAATATCAGGCTATGCCTGAGGAAGAGGGCGGCTATGCATAAAACAAAAAGAGCTTCAATTGAAGCTCTTTTTGTTTTGATAATGCCGAGGTCGTCATTCACTACAATTTTATCCGTCATAGCGCAGGGCTTCAATCGGGTCTTTTTTCGCCGCCTTATTTGCGGGATATATGCCGAATATCAAGCCTATACCCACCGAGAACGCCACAGCTATTCCCACCACGCCTGCCGAAAGTGAGAAGGTGACCATATCTGCCGCCGCAAGCGTCACCACCTGAATTATAATCCACGAGAAGATTATCCCGATAACACAGCCTATTAAGCTCAGTGCAAGCGCCTCGATTATGAACTGAAGCATTATCGTTCCCCTGCTTGCGCCAATTGCTTTTCTTATACCGATTTCACGTGTTCTCTCCGTAACCGACACAAGCATTATGTTCATTATGCCGATTCCCCCGACAAGCAGAGAAATCGCCGCTATCCCACCCAGCAAAACTGTCAGGATTCCCGTTATATCACCCATCGCATCCATTATGGCAGATTGGTTGATAACCGAGAAGGCATCTTCATCGCCCTTAAAGCGTGACATCATAATTGACGTCACTGCCGCCTCCGCATCGTCGAGGCTCTCAGTGTCTGTTGCAGAGGCATAGAATGTGTTGACATCAGTGCTTAGCTCGAAAATTCTTGCCGCCACTGTATACGGAACATAAATCGTGACATCGTTTCCAAGCAGGGCTTCCATGCCGCTGTCATCCTCTTCAAGCACTCCGACGATTTTAATACCTCTGCCGTTTATGTTTATCTTTTCGCCGACTATATCGGCCCTGCCGAACATCTTTTCAGCACCCTTATTACTTATAACGCCTATATATGAGTTGTTCTCTGCGTCTGTAAGCTTCAGGCTTCTCCCATTTTCAAGCTTCATGCTTTGAATTTGAAAATAAGAGGGCATAACGCCGTAAACCGTGGCAAGCTCGTCCGTATATCCAGTTTTCGCCGAAATCGTATTCTGCATAAACGGTGAGACTAAATCAATTTCCTTATCCTCGGCAATTAAATCCATCTCACTTAGCTTCAGCGGGTTCTCCTTGCTGTCGCTGATTGTCACGGAGAGCAGGTTACTTCCCAGGCTTGACACCTGCTCTGTTATGGAATCTGTCGCACTGCTGACAAGCGAAACCAGCACCACCAATGCAATAACGCCTATTATAACACCCAGCATCGTCAGGAAAGAGCGCATCTTGTTTCCGGAGATAGCTTTCCCTGCCATTTTCATCGATTGCAAAAGCATCACAACACCTCCGTAACTTTGCCGTCCAATATATGAAGGCTTCTCTTGGCTTGCTTTGCCACATCATTATCATGCGTGATGAGAACAATTGTGTTGCCGCTTTCGTTAAGCTCATGAAAAAGCTTGATTATTTCCTTGCTCGTTTTTGAATCAAGATTTCCCGTCGGCTCGTCCGCAAGAATCAGTGACGGCTCGGTAACAAGCGCCCTTGCAACGGCCACTCTCTGCTGCTGCCCGCCGGAAAGCTCTGTCGGCTTATGGTTTTTCCTCTGCACAAGCTCAACTCTTTCGAGCGCAGCCTGCACCCGTTTTTTCCGCTCTGAATATCCCACGCCCTGATAAATCAAAGGCAGCTCGACATTTTCCTCCGCCGTGAGCCTTGAAAGCAAATTGAAGCTTTGGAAAATGAAGCCGATTTTCCTGTTTCTTATTCTCGCAAGCTCACGCTCCGAATAGCTCTCAATCGACTGTCCGTCAAGGATATACTCACCGCTGTCTGCTGTGTCAAGACAGCCGATGATGTTCATCAGCGTTGACTTTCCGCTTCCGGACGGCCCGATAATACTGACGAACTCACCCTCTCCTATTGATAGGCTCGCTTTATCAAGCGCATGAACCGTCTCGCCGCCGATGGAATACACCTTTGAGATGTCACGCATGATTATCATGTCCGTCTTTGTTTTGGTCATGCTCATTCCTCTCCCACCGTCACGGTCATGGTTTCATTGGCATTGCCTCGTCTGAACATGCCGCCCCCCATGGGGAAGTTGCTGAATATATTGCTGTCTTCTCCCACATAATATACTGTGTCGCCCTCTGAAAGACCCTCCAGTATCTCAACGCTTTCACCGTCGGAAATGCCTGTCTCTATCTCCTTCTCGCCTGCCGGGATTCCCGTGTCTCCGCCTGCATCTGTGTAGACAAACACCTTATCGCCGTATTCCTGAACAGCGATAATCGGAATAAGCAAAGCGTCTTCGTGTTCTTCTATCGTTATCGTGGCTGTGGCGTTCATGCCGGCTCTCATTTTCTCTGTTTTATCAAGCTCAATAACTGCTCTGTATTTCGCCACGCCGTTTGTCACAACTCCGTTCTTGTCCAGCTCTGAAATCTCACCCTCATATTCCTCCCCTTCAATGGCATCAAAGGTCACAGAGGCTTTTTGCCTGAGTGAAACATTGAGGATATCAAGCTCGTCTATGTTAATTGCAAGGCGCATTTTTGTCTCGGGGTAATATGTCATTGCCACAATCTTGCTGTCTGTTGAGGCGTCAGGTGTTTCTGCTATATTGCCTGCTGAAGCACCCGGCATATCTGCCTGCATATCCTGTTCTTCTTTTTCATCTTCATCTGTTATCCCGATTTCCGCTATTTCTCCTTCGAAATCAGCTATTAGCTCATATGTTTCAGAGAGCTTCATAAGGAAATTGAGCTCCTCGGTCAGCTCTTTTCTGTCTTCAATGAGCTCATTATGCTCGCTGCTGTTTGAAATCTCCGTGATATACATAAGTGAGCTTCCGCTGTACACATAATCCTCTTCGCTTACATAAAGCTCGTCTATTCTTCCCTCTGCCGCAGTTATTTCTATAGGCTCACAGATATACGCCGTGCCTTCACCCAGCTCAGTATCGTCTGATTTTCTAACTGTAATGCTGTCATTTTCCTTGATTTCATAATCGTCAAATTCGGCGGTGTATTTCCCCGCCTCCGCCGAAATTATCTCGCCGTCTCGCACGTCGCCGTCAGCGGTGACGATTTCAACATAATCATCAATCTTCAAGGCTTCTCTGCTTTCAAAGTCAACCGCCATATTGCCGTTTGCCGAGATAAGCATGAGCGCCGCCTTTTCCGCCATGACGCTTCTTACATTTTCCCCTTCAGCCACATAAACCGCCTTGATTCTTCCGTCTATATGAGATGAAAGCGTTTTATCCGTATATCCGCTTGAAGACCGGTTAATTGACATATCAAGTGTGTCTATCTCAGCTTGAACGGCATTAATTCTGTCTGAAACGGATTTTTCCTCCACCTTTGCCAGGACATCGCCTGCTTTCACGCTGTCACCTGTTTCCACTGTTATCTCGCTGTATTTCAATGCGGCGTAGGTTTCCGCTTTTTCGGCGTCGAGGTTTTCAAGGTTTCCTGTTCCCACCACGCTTGTCCCGATGAATCCCTTTTCTGCTGTCACTGCCTCTATGTTCGCATTCTGTGCGGCGGGCTGGGTGAGCACAAAAATAATTGCCGCTGCCGCAAGTAAAATGATTACTGCAAGCACAATCGGCCATTTTTTGACGCTTCTCTTCTTTTTTGCCGTGCTGTTCTCCATTTCTTCCTCCGATGTAATTCATGATAATTTGATATTTCATTAAAGCTTAAGCTTTATTTTACCAATTTTCGGCAAAACTTTCATTAAGGAAAAATGAATTTTTGCTTTCAATTTCAAAATTCTTAAAACGTTCACTTGACCTACATTTGAACAACACCGTAAATATATAGTATAATTATGAGACATTTTGTAAAAAATGGTGTATAATGGCTTTTGTCAATTATTGCCGTGTAAATCTGAAAAAAGATATGAATTGGAGATTTTGAAATGAAGTTTGGAAAATCAGTTTTATGTATACTTTTATCAGCCGTTTTGATAACTGCTTTAATTTCCGGCTGTACCCCAGCGGACAGCACGTCAAGCAATGTCAGCTCGTCTTCCGGTGATGATGTGAGTTCAGCAAGCTCTGACGTTAGCTCAGATACAAGTGAAGCCGAATTTGAGCCCGCCTTTTCTTACAGTGACGGGCTTGATGAGAACGGATATTTCGCAGGCATCAAGGCACTTGATTATGTCACACTTCTTGATTACAAGAAAATCGTCGTTCCGGCAGATACCTCTGAAGTAACAGATGACGAGGTTCAGATTGAAATAGATGCACTGCTCGCTGAATTCACTACTGACAAGGAAGTGACAGACAGAGACGTTGTCGACGGAGACACTGTGAACATCGACTATGTCGGCAGCGTTGACGGTGTTGAATTTGAAGGCGGAAGCACAGGCGGAAGCGGCACAGAGGTGACCATCGGCGTGACAAGCTATATCGACGATTTCCTTGAGCAGCTTATCGGCCATAAGCCCGGCGAAACCTTTGACGTAAATGTCACCTTCCCCGAGGATTACGGCAAGGAAGACCTGAACGGCAAGGACGCCGTGTTTGTGACAACAATTAATTTCATTGTAGAAAAAGAAAACCCGGAGCTCACCGACGATTTTGTGGCAGAAAATCTTCTCTTGAAGAATGGCTGGAGCACTGTCGATGAGATGAAAGCAGGAATAAAGGAAGACCTTTATAAGGTTGCGATTGATGAATATATCAGAGACCGCTTTTTGGAAATTGGTGAGATAAGCAGCTTGCCGGAGGAAGTAGTGAAATTCCACGAGGATGTTTACATCGGTGTGCAGAGGCAGTATGCCGAAATGTACGGTATGGAATTTGAAGAATTCATCGCTAACTATGGCGGAACAACAGACGTTAACGAGCTGCTCGCCAACAATGCCGAGGCCATTGAGCGTAACGCACAGGATACGCTTATCATTCAGGCCATTGCAGAGCAGGAAAAGCTCACCGCAACCGATGAGGATGTTCAAGCTTACTTCGAGGAGAACCTTACGGCAGAGGATTATCCCACCTATGAAACACAGTATGGTGTGCCCTATCTCAAGCAGGTGGTCATGACCGACAAGGTCATGGATTTCCTTCAGACCGCTGTCACAATTGAGTAATCTGCAGGTGCGATTATGAAGCCCATTTGCTATATATTCGGTGCCGGCGAAAGCTGCGGCGCACCGTCGGGTTTAACCCCAAATGATTATGTGATAGCGGCGGACGGCGGGTATTTGTATGCAAGAAGCTGCGGCATCACGCCGGATTTGCTCATCGGTGATTTCGATTCCTTGCCGCAGCCTCCTGCAGAGAATTGCCCCGTCATTACTTTACCGCATGAGAAAAATGACACGGACATGTCAGCAGCTCTAAACGAAGGAAAAAAGAGGGGTTATAAAGTTTTTCATATATACGGCGGCACGGGCGGGCGTTCTGACCATACATTTGCAAATATTCAGTGCCTGGCCGCACTTGCCGCACAAGGTATGAAGGCTTTCCTTTTTGAAAAAGAAAATGTCATCACCGCCATTAGTAACGACAAGATTCTTTTCTCCGAGGATGCGCATGGAACAGTTTCCGTATTCTCACATTCGGATGTTTCAACAGGCGTCAGGGAATGCGGCTTGAAATATTCGCTTGAAAATGCTACTTTAACGAATACTTACCCGCTCGGTGTAAGTAATGAGTTTATCGGCGAAAAGAGCCTTATTTCCGTCTCAAGTGGCATTCTGATTTTAATTTACCCCAAAGACATAAAAGAGCTTGAAACCTAATGACTGATGAGGAGATATAGTTATGCGATTCGGTGTACAGCTGTTCGGCATTTCAAGAATTTTCAACGAGAACCCCGAGCTTTGTTTGAGAAAGCTCTCAGAAATGGGCTATAGCTTCATTGAGCCGTGCATTGCCTTTTCAGAGCTCGGCGGCTTTGAGAAGCTCATCTGGGCAAAGGAAGATGCTGCAAGGTATTCTCCCCTCTTAGAGAAGTATAATCTTTCCATGATTTCCTGCCATATTTTCGGTGCAGATTTATTGTCTTATGCTCCCGCCATGAAAGAGCTTTCCGAGGCGCACGGCATAAAGCAGTTTGTCATGAACTGCCCGCAGCAAGTAAATCGTGAAGCATACCAAGGCTTTGCAGATAATTGTGTTGAAATCGCAGATATGCTCAATGCTTTCGGCACAGAGCTGCTTCTGCATAATAATCATCTTGAGATAAGCACGAAAATAGAAGGTGAGACCGCCTATGAATGGCTCGTTCATGCCTGCGGCGGCAGGGTGGGCATGCAGCCTGATGTGGGGTGGGTGCAGTTCGGCGGAGTTGACCCGGCGGAGTTTCTCAGCAGAAACAGCGGGGCTGTTCGCTCGATACATTACAAAGACATCAAGGGAGACTACACCGAAACAGAAGCAGGCAAAAGCGGAATCTGCCTTGGCAAGGGCAGGCTTGACGTCAAGGCGTGCCATCAGGCTGCCGTTAAGCTGAACATTCCTCAACTTGTTGACCAGGACATGAGCGACGGAGATATACTCGCAGATTTAGGCGAATCGGTCAGACTGCTTAAAAGCTTATAATCGTCATTAAAAAGACCTCGGTGAAAACCGAGGTCCTTTATTTTTGCTTCACTAAGGTCGCTGCATATTCTCTTGCGCTTTCATAGTCTTCATTTTCTATCAGATAAGGCTTGGTGGGCATTTTCGCCGATGAATCAACCGGCTTCAGCTTCTTCTGCATGATGAACAGCCCATCTTTTTCTTCAGATTTCACAAAGCCCATCTTTTCGAAAAAGAGAATGGCCTCATTGTCCGCAAGCGGAATTCGTGCATAAATCTTGCGCTTGTTTCCGTATTGCATTATGCTTGTTATCAGCGACATCAACGCAGCCCCAACACCTCTGCGCTGATATTCAGGCTTCACATATATTTGCAGCTCAGAGATGAACAGCGATTCCAAATCAAGCGGAATTTCTTCATTCATCGGATATTCCGTCAGATAGCAGAACCCTGCCGGGGTGCTGTTAATCTCACACATTATCCAGCCGGAGCCGTAGGAATAGCGGTCTATTCTCTCGATAAGCTGCTGAAGCACCGGAGGAGTTTTTTCTGCCGGCGACAAGCCTGCCTCGACATACGGCGCATAGATTTTCAGCACGGCTGGTGCGTCCCATTCGTTTATCCTTCTTACGGCAACTTTTTCCATGTATCCCCTTTACGGCTCGGCTTCAAAGAGAGTATTGTCCTTGCCCTCTTTGTCAAATCCCTGATTATACTGCAGCATCGCATACTTATTTATCAGCTCATCATAGGGCGTTTCGCTTTCCTGACGGTAATAATTCCCCGTCCTGTCCTTCATTCCCACACCCGTGAAAACAGGCAGTGTCTTTTCAAATTCATCTAAGAATTTCATATACGGCGAAACATTGAAGCCTGCAGAGCGAAGCATCATCGATGAAAGATAATTGAGGCTTATCTTTTCATCTTTTGTTCCCTCCAACGGATAATTCGCCCAGATGAAATACGGCACTTCATATCTCTTCATACTGTCTTCCAAATCAATATTTTCAAGATTATCAACATTGAGGACAAGCTCTGTGAAGTTGTCTTCGAGGCGGGGCCAGTGGTCACCGAAAAATACTATCATAACAGGCTCGTTCACCTTTTTGAAATAATCCAGAAGCTCCTGAAAGTATTCATCGGATTTCTTTACAAGGCTCATAAATTGCTCAGCCTTGGGGAAATCCCCTTCATAATGTTCCACCTGATTTGTGGTCGGGAAATCCGGGTGCTCATATCCGCCATGGTTCTGAATGGTGACGTCAAATATGAACAACGGCTTGTCGCCTTCATGGTTTTCATATTCGTATATGACCTGATCATAGTTTGATTTATCACTGACCATACTGTGCTCAGTGGTTTTCTCAACGGTAAAGATATTGCTGTAGACGAATTTGTCAAAGCCGAGATATTCATATGCCGTGTCTCTGCTCCAGGCTGTTTCGCTTCCGGGATGAATGGCGATTGTGTCATAGCCGTAGTCCTCCTCCAGAATGCTGACAACTGATGTTTGCTCACTTGTCACATGCTGCTGATACGGCTTGCTTCCCGTCGGCAGAAAAGAGGTTGAGTTGCCTGTCAGGAATTCATATTCCGAATTACACGTATCTCCGCCGATTACGGAAGAATATGCCGCACCGGAAATAGTGTTACTGTCCTCCATCACAGAGCGAATGAACGGCATATTGTCATTGTCAAGCTCTATGTTTCCATTTGCAATTGTTTGAAAATCTGTAAATGATTCATTCATTATTGCAATTATTGTCGGCGCCTCTTTCGGCTTTCCGAGTGCCCCGGGCTGCGGCATGGCCGCAAGCTCTGCCGCTATCTCCTGCATCGCTTCCTGCGAGTATCCTTCAGGCTTATCCACAGCAAGGAATTGCATGTTGCCCGTAAAGTTTGCCGCCACGCCGATAAGCTTCGTGCTGGCAACCTGGTCCCATGCCCAAACACTGTGTCCCATTATATTCATCAGGTTCACAGGGAAAATGAGGAGAATCAGCGCCACGGCTATCACTGCCGATGCAAGCCTCTCAAATCTTTTCTTCATCTTGGAAATATCTGTTCTTTTCGGCACCAGCTTGCTTATCAGCATATAGAAGCCTGCAGAGGCAAGCACGGAAACAGCTATCGGGAACGTGACCTTGAACTCATATCCGCCCATGACGTCCATTGCCGTGCCTATTGCAGTTAAATCCCACGGGAGAATCGGCACGCCTCTGAACTGTGAGACGTAGTAATTCGCAGTCCCTAAAAAGACCACTGAAACTATTGACGTGATCAGCACTGATGTGCTTATTTTCCTGAATATGGCGAATGCAACGCTCATGATTAAGAGATAGCACATATAGTTTATCAGCCATTTTGAAATGGCTGTCAGCCCCTGCAATATGTACGTATCATTAATCCATTCGACGGCAATCATGCATAACAGCGGGTGCAGAAAGAAGGTTGTCAGCGTCACGCCGTTCTGCGCCGTGTCGGATATCCGAATTCTGATGACGGAAAGAATTGCCATGAACAAAAGAATCCCGAGGCATATCAGAATGCTTTCTATTATCGGCGGTTTGTCCGCTGCGGCTGAAGTCATATCGTAAAAAAGATACGGGCACATCACAAACAGAGCCACTGTCGCCGAAACCAGCAACAGCAGCTTGATTATGCTGTCAATTCCAAATTTGAACGAGACCCCGAGACGCTCGCTTCCGCGGTATTGCTTTGACCACCGCTCTACCTTCACACGCTCGGATTTGTAATGTCTGCCTGCCATCTGACTAAATCATCTGCCTTTATCTTTTATTCTTTCTAAGGTCATAATTATACCACTCTACAACGGCGTCGGCAATACGCTTGCTTGCTTTTCCGTCACCGTAAGGATTGCTCGCCTTACTCATGCGCTCATACTCTGCTTTATCAGTAAGCAATTCTCTGATTATCGAATATATCTTTCCTTCATCAGTTCCCGCAAGCTTCAGGGTTCCTGCCGCTATTCCCTCCGGACGCTCTGTCGTATCCCTCAGGACTACCACCGGCTTGCCGAGCGATGGGGCTTCCTCCTGAATTCCGCCGCTGTCGGTCAGAATTATGTATGAATGCGCCAAAAGATTATGAAACGCCACAACCTCAAGCGGGCTTATCAGCTTTATCTTGTCGTTGCTGCCCAGAACCTCGTCCGCCGCTTCCTTGACAAGCGGGTTCAGATGCACAGGATATACAATTTTAATATCTTCAAATTCATCTGTAATCCTCTTTATCGCCCTGAACATTCTTCTCATCGGCTCGCCGAGGTTTTCCCTCCTGTGCGCCGTGAGGACAATAAGCCTTGAGCCCTTTGCCCAATCGAGGATTTCATCGGTGTAGTCTTCTCTGACGGTGGTTTTTAGCGCATCTATCGCCGTGTTTCCCGTCACAGTTATGCTTTCGGGGTTCTTTCCCTCACGCAGAAGATTCTCCTTTGAAAGCTCTGTCGGGGCAAAGTTCAAATCAGCTATACATCCCACAAACTGCCTGTTTGCCTCCTCGGGATAGGGGGAATACTTGTCATAGGTCCTCAGCCCTGCCTCAACATGCCCGATGGCCGTCCGGCTGTAAAACGCCGCCAAAGCACCCGCAAATGTTGTTGTAGTATCTCCGTGTACGAGCACAATATCCGGCTTTTCTTCATTGATTACGCCTTCCAGACCCTTCAGCACGCCGGCTGTGATGTCAGAGAGCGTCTGCCCCTGCTTCATGAGGTTCAAGTCTATATCGGGCGTGATGTCAAACGCCTCAAGCACCTGGTCGAGCATCTGCCTGTGCTGCGCTGTGACGCACACGATGCTTTCGAACTCATCTCTGCTTTCAAACTCCTTGACAAGCGGTGCCATTTTAATGCTTTCCGGCCTTGTTCCGAACACTGTCATCACTTTAATCTTACGCATAATCTCTCCTATACGTATCTCATGAATTTGACGTTGTTTTCGTAGAATCTCTTAAGGCGAGACGGCTCTTTCGCTATTCTGTAAAGCCACTCTGTATTTGTCTTTATAAAGAATGATGGCGCCCTTTTTTTATGCCCGCTTAATGTGTCAAAGGAACCCCCGACGCCTATAAAAACTCCCTTTGTGAAATCTGCTATATGCTTGTATATCAATCTTTCCTGATTCGGCACACCCAGGGCAACAAGGATTAAATCCGGCTCTGCCTTCTTGATTTCATTCATTATGTCATCCTTGCTTCCGTCATAGCCGTTATGGTAATTAACTGTTATATCCGGGTGAGCATTCTTTAAGTTTTCGGCAAGCGTTCTGACAATCTCCTCTTTTGCGCCGAGCAGATATACGCTCATGCCACCCTCACCCGCCGCTTCAAGAAGCCTCTCGCATAAATCCACCCCGGTTATACGCTCTTTTGCGGAATATCCGTTCTTTTGCAGAGCCTTCACAACGCTTATCCCGTCAGGTACAATTGAAACGCCCTCTTCAAGCAAAAGCCTTTGGAGGTCGTTTTCACTTTCTGCTTTGATAAGGATTTCCGGGTTCGCAGTCACAACAAACTCTTTTTTGCCCTCTTTCATTGATTCAAGCATAAGCGAAGCAAAATCGTCGGCAGAGCCCGTGAAAATCTTCTTGAAAACAGGGATAAGATAATCTCTCATGCCTTTTTCTCCTCCTGCTTCGCTTCACAGCCCTCGTCAAATTTGAAGACCTCTTTCTCGCCGAAGGCCTCTGTGCTCTCTGAAGCATTGAAGAGGACCGTAAATGTCTGGAAAATGATTTTCCAATCCTGCCATATGCTGAATCTCTCTATATATGTCATGTCAAGAATGAGCTTATCTTTAGGAGAGGTATTATACTTTCCGCTTATCTGCGCAAAGCCCGTCAAGCCCGCCTTGGCACGAAGCCTGTAAGAGAATTCCGGCAGATTTTTAGTGTATTCCTCAACATTTTCAAGCATTTCCGGTCTCGGGCCGATAATTGACATTTCGCCCCGCAGAATATTGAAAAACTGCGGCAGCTCATCAAGCCTGAATTTACGCAGGACCTTGCCGGTTTTCGTTATTCTGTCGTCCTCTGCCGTCACAGATTTATTCACGGAATTTTCTTCCTTCATTGTGCGGAATTTATAGACGTCGAAAACCTTACCGATTTGCCCGTATTTCGTCATTCTCTTCTGCTTGTAAATAATCTTTCCGCCGTCTTCTAATTTTATCGCAACAGCGGCGATAAGCATGAACGGGCTTGAAATTATTATCGCCAGAAGCGAGAAGAAAATATCCATCAGCCTTTTAATCACTCGCTGTTCAAAGGTGAGGTCTTTCACCACATGTGCGGCAAAGGTTTTATCGTCAAGCGCCGTGAATTTGGCATTCGTCGTAACGACGTCGAAAATCTCGTAGTCATAATAAATATTCTTGTTACTTTTATAGCAGTACTCAATTATCTCATTCTTTTTTATGAGCGGCAGGCTGCAGAGAAAAACCGTATCACAGTTATCTATAAAGCCGTATAAATCCTCTGTGCTGTAATGCACCATGTGCACAATTTTATACTGCTTTTTATAATGCTTGATTTTCGGTACGGTGTCTGCCAAATCTTCCTCACAGGAAGCAACGACGCAGCATTTTTCCGGCGGCTGAATGATGAAATAAATATAATTCCCAAGATATGCAAAAATAATGATTGCGATAATCTGCAGAATAAATGTCAAAAGCAGCAGCTGCGGCTCTTCATAGACAAAGTGCTTGTTCAGCCCGTCATTCGTGTTCATTATCGAGAGAATGAGATGCGTGACGAGGTCAGTTATCAGCGTTGCGAGTATCATTGAATAGACTATCGGCTTGCTCTTTTGCTTCCCGACAGCATATCCGCCGTAAACGGACATCAGGGCGATGCCGAGAACGGCAAAGGTGAGCATTGTGATTGCCATTGTTCTGTTGAGGCCGTCTCTGCCCAGCAGCCACGGGAATTTCTGCCCGAAAATCAAGAAGAATATCACAAAAAGTGTGATAAACAACATCATTTTGAGTAAAAAAATAATTGTTCTAATCAGCTTTTGAGACCATTTCATGAAAATATCCCCTTAACAAGCTATTGCCAAAGCATTATAGTTTTCAAAACTGACTGACTTATTAACAGCTTACAGTATACCACATATCCGCAAAAAAGCAATTTTTTGTACCGTTTCATGCTATATATGTGAGCCTGACTCATACAAAAGCCGCCTGCATTTTGCAGGCAGCCTGTATTTCAAAATCATGCGCCTAATCTCGATATGCTCGGAAGAGACACCCATTCGTCTTCCCCGATTCTACCCCATCTTCCCTCGGAGGTGTTCCGTGTCAGACGTTCTTCATACACAGTCACGATGTCACCCATGCTGAGCTTTCCAACCTCCTGGTACATCATGTCGGGGCCTGAGCGCACACGTGCGTCGTCTGTTTTAATCCTCGCCTGATACCTGCCGTCATAATCGATTTCATATTCTGTAACGAGATTGAGATAATCCTTCCAGTTCTGATAATTCCACACAAACATTGCCGGACACACCTTCTGCGTCACATCAGCATGCCTTATAACATTCTGAACCGGTATGCCGTACTTCATCATCAGGCTTCTCACAAGCTTTGAGGAATTATCAAGCGTGCCGCTGAGGAAATACCAATCCTGGTCATATGCTGACATTCCGCCGGAATACTCCGAGGATTTCCGGCAGCACATTTCAATGCCTATCGTGTTATAGTTCCTTGCCTCGTCATGATAATACGTATCGTTGCCAACATGCCATGCAATGTCTTCATCTTCGACACAGCGCCATATGCTTCTCTCATCGACAAAATACTGCGCCGAGGCCGCCCTGTATGTGTTATAGAAATGTGCACATTCGCCGTATGCCGTATCACCCGGACTTGCGGTGTAATGCACGGTTATATATTCTATGTCCTCCCAGGTTCTGTAATCATCGTTGTAATTCACCTGTGTCAGATAATTGCCTATTTCATACGGGAAAAGCTCTTCCTCACGTGTCGGGCAAAGATAGTTAGCACCGTCTATTTCTATCCAGCCGCTTCGGAGATAATTCGTCTCCGGCTCAAAGTACAGCACTCTGTCCTTTACCCAGTGAAGCCCGCTTGCGAAATCTCCGATTACGGCGTCAAAGTATTTTTCCTCTTCGGCTATCACTGCACCGCTCTCATCGAGAACCTCCTCGGTGACCCAGTGAGACACATCTTCCTCTTTTACCTTCCACGCTTCCCTGCCGTTTTCCAGATATATATGCTCGTGGTCTGTCGCCGCTTCACATATATCGCCGAACGCCCAATGCTCGGGTCTGACGTCTTCAAAGCGTTTGGTGAAGCCGATGTCCTCAACAAGGGCGTCTGCTTCTCTTCCGAGCATTCCATTGATTATTTTCACCGCCTGGGCTCTTGTTATGTTCGCACGGGGGCGGAACGTGCCGTCGTCAAAGCCGTCTATCCAGCCGTATGCACAGGCTGAAATGATATATTTCGCACTCCATGAGGTTATATCCACATCGCTGAAATTGTTGATGCCGTCTTTCATTTTGGCAAACCTTGAAGCAATTGTGACAAACTCCGCACGGGTTATTCTTTTATAAGGGCTGTACTTCTCTTCTCCAACGCCCTTAATCGCCCCGAGATATGCGAGCGCACCAATCGGCTCTGTCATCCATGAATCTTCGGGTACGTCGATGAATGAAGCCGTTCCCTCCGGCACTTCACGCAGAAGGTTAAAGAACATCTGCGCAGCCTCTGCCCTTGTGATATTTCTGTCCGGCTCAAACTCTGTCCATGAGGTTCCTTCTACATATGCATTATGCACTTCTGTCAGCAGAAGCTCGTCAATGCTGTCACTGATGTTCTCTGTGGCAGGCTCGTCTACCTCTTCTTCATCACTGTCGCCGATTGTAAGCGTATCGTCCTCCGGCTGGGCAGCCTCAATGCGGCTGACCTCTCCGGCGACACTTGATATTTCATGCAGATCATTCCCCGCTGCGGCAGGCAGCAAGACAGAGCTTAGCACGGTTATGATAAGCAAAACTGTCAGTATCCTTTTCGCAAATTTGCACTTCATTATATCTTCTCCCCTGTTAAAGGTGCTTATGCGTCTTCAGAAAATGATAATACATTATATATAGTATCAGAAACTGCTGTTTTCCGCAACAATCTTCACAGAAGATTCACTTTTCTTTTCATTGCTGTTCTCATCTTAAAAACTTGCAATTTTACAGCTTTTTGTGTATTATAATTCCAATAAAACATATCGCAAATGTATTATGGAGAAATGTATGATAAGGATAATTACAGACAGCTCAAGTGACATATCTCTTGAGCGTGCAAAAGAGCTTGGCATTGATATGCTGCCGCTCACTGTCATCTTCGGAGAAGAGCATTTCAAATCAAATATCGAAATGACGAACGCAGAGTTTTACAGCCGGCTGCGTGCGGCGGATAAGCTGCCCACCACCGCACAGATTACGCCGGGTGAATTCGAGGATTTATTCAGAAAATACATTGATGCCGGCGATGATATAATCGGGCTTTTCATCTCGGCAAAGATGAGCGGTACATATCAAAGCGCCTTGGTCGCAAAGGATATAATCGGCGCAGAGAACATCCACATTGTGGAAACGGCAACCGTCACTTTTGCACTTGGCCTGATTGTCGAGGAAGCCGTTAAAATGCGTGACAAGGGGCAGACAGCTGAGGAAATGGTGGCAAATCTGGAATCCATGATTCCGAGGGTCACGCTTCTTGCCGCCATTGAGGATTTGAAATATCTGAGAATGGGTGGGCGTTTATCTGCAACAAGTGCAATTGTCGCCGGCATTTTGGGCATTTGCCCGTGTATAACGATAAAGAACGGGCTTGTTGAGGTTGTCGGAAAAGCAAGGGGACGCAAGGCTGCTTTCAAGCTGATTGAAGGCATAATGGAGAAAATGCCCCCTTCTCTTGATTATGACATTACCTCGGCGCATTCTGATTCTCCTGCAAACATGAAGGCATTTGACGAGTTCTTTGCGAAGGAGCTGAAAAAGCATACCCACCATAAAATGGAAATCGGCTCAATCGTCGGAACGCATGTCGGCCCCGATGCTTGCGGGATTGCCTATGTAAAGAAATAATGAAGTTTTATTTTAAGCTTGACTTAAAGTGCGCTTCATCTATTATACTGAGTTCAATAACAAATTGGAGGTAAGAAAAGCTATGAGTGAAAAGTATCTTGGCGAGAATATCATGAAGCTGGGCTTCGGCCTTATGCGTCTTCCCATGAAGGGCGAAGAGATTGATATCGAGCAGACAAAGAAGATGGTAGATGAGTTCATTGCAAACGGCGGGACATATTTTGACACAGCCTATGTTTACATCGGCGGAAAGTCTGAAGTGGCTTTGAAGGAAGCTGTTGTTGACCGCTACCCCCGTGACAAATTCCAGGCTGCCACAAAGCTGCCCGTATGGGAATGCAAGGACAGGGCCGAGATGGAAGAGAAGTTCGCAACGTCTCTTTCAAGGGCCGGGCTTGATTATTACGATTTCTATCTGCTTCATGCACTTTCGGAAGACAGAATGGGGCATCTCGACAAAATAGGCGCATGGGAATTCATGCGCGAGATTAAAGAGCAGGGCAAGATTAAGCACCTTGGTTTCTCTTTCCACGACAAGGCATCGGTGCTTGACGATATTCTCTCAAAGCATCCCGAGGTTGAGTTTGTTCAGCTGCAAATCAATTATGCCGACTGGGAGGATGATACAGTTCAATCAAAGCTCTGCTATGAGGTCGCAAGAAAGCACAATGTGCCTGTCATAGTGATGGAGCCCGTCAAGGGCGGCTCGCTTGCCGGGATGCTTCCAGAAATTCAGGAGCTTTTCAAGGCTGCAAACCCCGATGCGTCAGTTGCTTCATGGGCGATGAGATATTCCGCTTCAATGGACGGCATTATCACCTCTCTTTCAGGCATGTCAAACGAGGCACAGATGCATGACAATATCGAAACAATGAAGGCTTTCAAGCCCCTTACAGATGATGAAAGAGCGGTTATTGCCAAGGCTGTTGCCATTCTTAACAGCAAGCCCACGATTCCCTGCACATCATGCAAATACTGCGTAGATGATTGCCCGCAGAAGATAAATATCCCTGAAGTATTCTCTTCTGTAAACATGTACACGCTCTATGGGGCGCTTGACCCGGCGAAGAGACATTACGGCTTTGCAACCAAGGATAAGGGTAAGGCGGCTGATTGTATCTCCTGCGGCACATGCGAGGGTCTCTGCCCGCAGCACATTGCAATTATAGATGAGCTCAAAAAAGCTTCAGAGCTTCTTGATTGATTTAGCTTAAAAAGATATATGCCCCGGTTTATGACCGAGGCATATATATTTGTCTCTTTCCATTGACAGGGCAAAGATATATTGCTATAATATCTCAGTTGTCTCATCAATAGAATTACCACATGACTTGGTAGCTCAGGTGGTAGAGCACCTGACTTTTAATCAGGTTGTCCGGGGTTCGAATCCCCGCCAGGTCACCAAATGAATAAGAGCCCTATTTACATTTCCGTTTGTGTAAATAGGGCTTATTTTTTTGCAATAAAGGAGAAATGATAAATGAAAATCAAGTTCAAGGTTCTTTTAGGAATAATATGCTTGCTGCTGATAGTTGGCATTGTAGGCGGTGGGATTCATGTTTGGAGCTACTTCTCTTCACAAGAAGCCGCAGCTGAACAGGTAAACACATTGAAAGATATAGCGCAGGGTAAAACGGCTTCTTCCCTTACGAGTGAGACATCTGACATTGAGAGTGAAGCTGAAGATGCCGAGAAAATGATTGATATATCAGCGTTGCAAGAACTGAATGATGATTGCGTCGCTTGGATTGAAATACCCGGCACGGATATTGATTATCCAGTCATGCAGACTGACAAGGAAAACAAGGATTTCTACCTATCGAGGGATTTTGAGAAGAATCCGTCAAGATACGGTCTGCCGTATCTCGACCACAGAAACGCTATCCTGGCATGGAATAATCTGATTATATACGGCCACCATATGGACGACGGCACAATGTTCTCTGCTTTGCATAATTACAAGGAAAAAGAGTTTTTGGAAGAACACGATAGAATCATTCTGTATACCTCTGACAGCAAGCAGGAATATGAACCTTTCGCCGTGCTGCTTCCCGACGGTGCGATAAGAGAAAGCGATTTCTCTATTTACAATATCACCTATGTGGAATCGAAGAATATTTTCGATGAGATTTTAGACGAGATTGAAAGCAATGCGCTCATTTGGCTTGATGATAAACGGCCTACATATGCCGACCAGACTATCACGCTCTCGACATGCGAATACAGCAAGGATAACGGACGGCTTGTTGTCATGGCAAAAGAAATTCGATAGAAAAGCG
>QMCE01769456.1_pt1 | contig 54546 bp, 53 predicted proteins | sample 1821851 | NCBI WGS metagenome assembly QMCE01 (sample SAMN09453174, study PRJNA476694) | Termite gut metagenome, whole genome shotgun sequencing project. | isolation source: worker | host: Odontotermes sp. | place: South Africa:Pretoria | collected 2016-01-28
CACGCCGTCGATGGTGATGTCGAAAACGCCGCTGATGATCACCGACGACTGGGTGTGGGGGTGCGAGTGGGTGCCGCCACCGTCCGAGCCCGCCTCGAAGTCGAGCTTGACGAGCATCAGGTCGTCGTTGTAGCCCATCACCTGGCGTACCACACCGGGAGCGGGAGTTTCCCATACGAGGTCTTTTTCGAGGAGGAAGGGAGCGGTCTGGTATTTCATCGTTTTTTCGGTTTGAGGTTCGGCGGCCACGTCGGCGGCATCGGTTTTGGCTTTGTTGCAGCAAGCCACTGCCATCAGGCAGCAGGCCGCGATCATCAGTTTTTTCATGGAAGTATTATTTTTTAAGTGGAAAATTATTATAGTCTTCTTGGCGTAAAACAGGACGCATCGCCTGATGAAATAAAAAAGGCGTTTCGGAATCTTGCGAAGAAAAGTCACCCCGATGTCGTCGGCAAGGGAACCGAAAATAGGATGCGCAAACTCCTCACTGCTTACGAGGTTTTGTCCGATCCCGCAAGAAGGGAAAAATATGATATTGCCTACATACGTTTTGTCAAACAATCAACTTTCGATTACCGGACTTTTCTCAAAGAAAAAACCGATGATCCTTTCAGTCAGGCAAAATTGATCTTTTATTATTTCCTCCATTTAGAAGATGATGACGCGATTGAAGTTTGGCGGAACCAAGGCGGCCTCGATTTTCGCTTAGAAAAATATCTTGACCGTGAAGACTGGATGGACTGCGCTTTCATCCTGGCGGAAGAACTTGAAAAACGCGGCGAGATTTTTGAAACATTCTGCCTTTTAACATCCCTTGTCCGCGAAGAAAGAAAAAAGCCCTACTTTAAACATTTTATGACAGAAGTAGAAACTTTTTTAAAAGAACTCGTCCGGCTCCGTCTTCGTCATGCAGTGGATGATGAAACATATATCGAATGTCTGGAAGAAATGCTTGCCCTGAAATTTTCGTCTAAAGATGAAGCCCGCTGGATGCGTTCCATCGCCGAAACCCTTTTTAAGATGGGCGAATTTCATGGGGCCCAAACGGTGTTTAAAGACGCTTTGAATAAAGACCCCGCGCTGCCAAATGCCGCGGGTTTGAGAAAAAAGCTAAAGGTGTAAGGGAAAGTCTTCATTTACCACACTTTTTCAATATCCGGTTTTGTTATGGTAACATTTTCACCGGACGGTTCGATCAAATAGAAACCATTTTTCAGCGCATAGCGTTTTGTATCTTCGTCAATAATGGTTGCTGCTATCGCTCCATAAAGCTGACGCTTGTCGCCGTGAGAATCAGCATGACGGCGGACTTTCTCCATGCGTGCAAGGTGATAATCAACATCATCGCGCCTGCAGGTTGTTTTTACTTCTACCGCCATCGCCTGCTTGCTGTTTTCAAGAAAGACATCTATTTCGGTTTTTAAAGAATTGTCATCATTGTATATTCTTCGGTGAGGACCCATTATCTGGAAGGTAAAACCGAGCATCTTAAAATTTTCAACCAGATTGGGCGTAAGCAGATTTTCAGCAATAATACCGAGCTTATTGTTCAAATCGCCAATGGTTTTGTTCATCGATTTTTGCGTTTCAGCCAGAACGGCTTCGGTTCGCGCATGGGCTTCCTTCATCTCTCTGGCATTTTCCTGTAAAGATGCCCAGACCTTTTCAAAAGTGAGACCTCTTGGATAATCAATCTGTTCTTGAATGTTCTCCATCGTGCAGCTCCTCCTTCTAATATATCATTTCCTGTGATTTTTTGAAAGCAATCTTTGATTGCCGTTATACCATTAATATGGCATCAGTATGATTCTTGCTTTGAAATTGTTGGAATTTTTTTTGCTTCATTGACACAAAACATAAAAACGTAATATGAATATTAAGAAGAGGAAAGATATGAATCATCATTATAAAATTATTGGGGAAAAATCCAAAAACTCAAGGGCGGGATCATCATGGCTGAACGCGGGAATTAATGAGGAAATATGATACGTTTAAAAAATCTTCAACAAATTGACGGGATTCGGGAATCGTGTAAACTCTTGAGCGCTATGTTCAAGGAACTTGTTCCACTGGTAAAAATCGGGGTAAGCGGTCTAGAGATTGATCAATGGACGAAGAATTGGATAAAGAAGGCCGGAGGAAAACCCGCCATTTTGGACTATGGTCCGAAAAATAATCCCTTCCCGGGAGCTGTCTGCATATCTATAAATAACGAAGTCATTCACGGCATTCCTTCCAGGAGGAAGTTTGCCGACGGGGATCTCGTTTCCCTGGACTGCGGCATCGATCTTGGCGGGTATATCAGCGACGCTTCGGTAAGCGTTGAAGTCGGCCGGGTCAGCGATGAAGTTCACAAGCTCAACGAAGTGACAAGGGAATGCCTCTACAAAGGTATCGAAAAGGCAAAGGCCGGAACGCGTCTCCTGGAAATTTCCCGCGCGATTTACGGACACGCGTCCGGGCATGGATACGGAGTTGTACATCAATATTGCGGTCATGGCGTAGGCTTTGATGTTCACGAAGACCCCCAAGTCCCTAATTACGCGCATGGTCCCAATCCGAAATTGATGCAAGGCATGGTCCTTGCCATTGAGCCCATGATCAACCTTGGAACCGGCGATGTGGAACTTCTTGAAGATGACTGGACCGTAGTCACCGCCGACGACAAGCCTTCGGCTCATTGGGAACACACCATCGCGATTTTTCATGATCATACGGAAATATTGACGGAGTAGGGGAAGGAAAGAATTTTGTTTACTTGTACAGTTTCAATTCTTTAATCACTTTTGATATATTGATAAAGTCGTTATCGTTGTGTAAGAGATAGAGATTGTTCTCGATTGCTGTTTGAACAATAATTAAATCGATGCTGCTTCGGATCGTTATCCCCGCTTTCCGGCATTTAACATACTTCAAAGCAGCTTCTTCGTAGGAACGCATCCCCTCCCGGACGTCGTAAAACGTGATTGTTTGTAAATATTCTTTTAGCTGATTAAATTCTTTTTCGGTTTTTGCGCCCTGGAGCACTTCCTGATACATAACATTGCTTATGCCGAAGGGAATGTTGTTTTCGAGAATGTCATCGAATTTTTTATAGGGGAGGCCGCTTGCTCCTTTTAAATATCCAATGATGATCGAAGTATCCGCGAGAATCACGAGTTCTCTCTCATCGATTTATAATCATAATCAGAGCGGAACTGGATTTTGCCTTTTAAATCCTTCAGGTTTTTACGTTTCCTGTTTTTGACAAATCGTTTAAAATCAATAGAATTCACGTAAGAAGGAAATGTTTTAAGCTCTTGTTTGTGAATATTGCTGCCGCGGTATTCCCAGTGTAACCAATTGACAATGAGGCGGAAAATAATCATTGTATTCCAATGCAAGCAGGATTGAGCAGAAGGAGAAAAAGATGATTCACGCAATCGGAGGCCGTGTTCCGGATACAAAGAACGCGGCTTTTATCGCCTGGAATGCAGAAGTTTCCGGAGATGTGATTCTTGGAAAAGACGCGACGGTTTGGTTTTCCGCTGTGCTGCGCGGTGATATTGCGCCCATTCATGTAGGAGACGGAGCTAATATTCAGGATGGAGCCGTTATTCACGGAGACCTCGATGTTCCTACGGTGATTGGTAAAAATGTTACCGTTGGTCATGGGGCGATACTTCATTCATGCACGATAGAAGATAATTGCTTGATCGGAATGGGAGCCGTCATATTGGGAAAAGCCCGAATTGGGGAAAATTCTATTGTTGCCGCCGGAAGCGTGATTCCTCAAAACAAGGAATTTCCTCCGTCATCGCTCATTATGGGAATGCCGGCAAAAGCGGTAAGGACATTGAGTCCCGAAGAAATTCATGGTATACTGGAGAACAGTAAAGGCTATGTACAATTGGGTATACAAGCCCGGACAGAATATAAAGAAGCTGCGGAGCAACTATGACATTAGGTGAAATCGTAGAGAATTTACCGGCTCATATCGTGCATAAATCATCGGATTTTTTGCAGATCAACATTGAAAATGTTGTTGCAAGCGATCTTATGAGTGATGTTCTTGTAACGGATTTTGAGAACGGCTTTCTGGTAACGAGCCTTGCGTCGGAGCAGGTTATCCGTACCGCTGATATTGTCGGGATGCGGTGCGTACTCCTGGTGAATGACAAGCTTCCCCAGTCTGCCATGAAAGAACTTGCGGAAGATGAAGACATTACGGTTTTGTCTACGCCGCTTTCCATGTTTGAAGCTTGTGTGTCATTGGGAACTATGCTGCGGATTTTTCAAAAGGAGCGTGTATGAATTACCGGGGAATCCTGGCTCTTGATTTAGATGATACTTTGCTAAGGACCGATTTAACCATTTCACTGCGGACTAAGGCTGCGATAAAAAAGGCCGAAGCGGCGGGTTACTTAATTGTTTTGGCATCGGGAAGACTTGATTTAGCCATGGAAAAATTTGTCCGCTTTCTGGGCTTCCATAAAAAAAGGGGATATGTTGTTTCCAGCAACGGCGCGCTTATCAAAGAAAGCAATACCGGAAACATTGTTCATCAATCTATCCTTAATCCAGAAACCGCGCTCATGGTGTATAATCTTGCCGACGCGGAAGACATGTGCGTTCAAATCTACGAAGGCGATACCATTTATGTTTCCCGAAGAAATGAATTTGCCGATGCCGATATAAAGCTGACAGGCCTCCGCCAGGTTGTAGCCAGTGATTTTAAAAACATGGTACAGTCTGGTCCTTTAAAACTTTTGATTCCCGGCGACCCTCTCCTTCTTAAACCAATGGAAGAAATTCTGAAAAATTATCTTGGCGATAAAGCAACTATCTTTACGAGTAAGCCGTATTTTTTGGAAATACTTCCGGAGGACTGTCATAAAGGATCGGCTTTGGTGAAAATTGCCGAGATAACACATGTTCCTCGCGAATCGGTAATTGCTATCGGCGATTCCATGAATGATGAGGCCATGATCCGTTGGGCAGGCGTCGGCGTCTGTATGCAAAATGGTAACGCGTCAATCAAGGCTATCGCCGATTTGGTTACCCGCAAAAATAATGATGATGATGGTGTCGCGGGCTTCATTGAAGAATATCTTCTTGATAAAGACGGAATTTTGGAACAAAGGAAAAAAGGGTTAACCCATGAGTGATAATGCTTCTGTCAATGAAGATATTCCCATCAGCACGGTTGATTCGCCGTCAGTAATTCTGGAACTTATTTATCAGCTTAAAATAAAAAGCGTCATGAGTACCGAGGTCGTCACCGCAAAGAAAACGGATACGCTCCGGTACATTCAAGCCCTTATGAGGGAAAATTATATTACCGGTCTTCCCATTGTAGAAAACCGGCGGCTTCTGGGAATTGTGTCCATGGATGATATTCTCACCGCTCTTGACTACGGCTATATTGATGACCCGGCGGAAAAGCGGATGACAAGAAATGTAATCGTTTTGGAAGACGATATGCCGCTCTCTTTTGCGATTTCTTATCTCAATAAATATCGCTACGGCCGCTTTCCGGTTCTGAACAAAAACCGTGAAATGGTTGGAATATTGTCATCAAAAGATGTGATAAAAGCTCTCCTTGTGGAAATGAACCGGGAAGTACTCAGGCTCGAAAAGCTTCACGAGAAAAATGCCGATACTCCCAACCGTGAATCGGAACTGCAATTTACTACCCTCCGTTTTGATTTTGAACTTGCGGGACACGCTTCTACCGAAATAAAGAAAGCATTGAAGAAACTGAATATCAATCCCAAGGTGATTCGGCGGATTGCTATTGCGAGCTATGAACTGGAAATAAATCAGGTTGTTCATTCTTTGGGCGGAACCATCACCTGTTCCATCCAGACCGATAAAGTTGTGATTACCGCAAAGGACAACGGACCAGGCATTGAAAACATCGATCTTGCTTTGCAGGAAGGATGGTCCACGGCAAACGAGTGGATCCGTTCCCTGGGGTTCGGCGCCGGGATGGGACTTGCCAACACAAAACGTGTTTCCGATGAATTTCACATTGAGTCTTCACCCAAGGGAACTACGGTAATATCAACTTTCAATTTAGACGGGAGCGAGGAAGCATAATGACGATTCGTGAAGCGGCGGAGAAACTCCGGGCAGAAATTATCCAGGACGTATTTGAAGATACGCCGCTTAAGGGCGCATATACTTCGGATCTTCTTTCCGATGTGATGGCCCATGCGAAAGACGGCGGAGCCCTTATCACCATTCAGGCTCATAAGAACACGGTTGCCGTAGCGACGCTCGTGGATGTATCGGTGATTATTATATGCAATAATCGTCCTATTCCTGATGACATGATTGAAACCGCCAGAGACGAAGGAATTGCTGTTTTGCGGACCGGCGAAAACCAGTACACAGTTTCGGGAAAACTCTATGCGATGATCGGAGCATCGCAGGAATAATGGCTCTGCTTGCGGACTTTCACAATCATTCTTGTCTTTCGCCGTGCGGCTCTTTGGATATGTCTCCGCGGACGCTTGTGGAGTTAGCGTCCCGCAAGGGCGTGGAAGTTCTCGCGCTCACGGATCATAATTCATCGCTTAATTGTCCCGCCTTTGCCAAAGTGTGCCATCAATATAACATTATTCCCATCTTTGGGATGGAAGCCGCAACCTCGGAAGAAATCCACGTTCTCTGCCTTTTTGGAAATCTTGATACAGCTCTTTCGTTTAGTGATTACGTTTACGAACATCTTCCGCCTTTTCCAAATGATCCTATCCGGACCGGAGACCAGGTGTATGTTGATGAGGATGATAATATCGAAGGTGAAGTGGAATATTATTTGGTCAGCGCTCTTGATATCAGCCTGGATGAAATAGGCCCCATCGTAAAACAGCGCGGCGGCATCGTGATTCCCGCTCATGTTGACCGCTCCGCTTTCTCCATGACGAGCCAGCTTGGAGTTGTTGTGCCCGGCCCCTGGGCCGCCCTTGAAGTGATCCGGATTCCCAGCAGTCTTGATACGCTGAACTATCCCCTTATCACGTCATCCGATGCTCACTACCCCGAACACGCTGCCCGCCGTCCCTTTGAACTCAATGTAACGAAGGAAGAACTGTGCCCCGATAACAAAGACGCGGATATGGCTGTTCTTGAAAAGGCTTTATCGCTTCGTCCGAGATAAGAGACTTCTTCGGAAACTCGGGCATTTATCAGACATTGTCGCGTCACCCCTTGCGGATATGAGATTTAGATTTTATCATTATCTTATGAATATATTTGATACCATCGCAAACCGGTACAGCGTCCGGTCTTATTTGGACAAAAAGGTCGAGCCAGAAAAACTTGCTTCGATTTTTTCAGCCGTCCGTTTGGCGCCTTCCGCAAGAAACGCCCAGGAATGGCGGTTTGTCATCATCACCGATCCTGAATTGAGGGAAAAGGTCGCACAAGCCGGCGGGCAGCCATTTTTAAAAGAATGTCCGGTCATTATTGCCGCCTGTGCGGAAACGGATCGCAGGATTATGATGAGCGGGGAATTGGCCTACACGGTGGATGTGGCGATTGCCATAGATCATTTAACTTTGGCGGCAACCGCGATGGGACTCGGAACCTGCTGGGTAGGATCTTTTGATCCAAAGGTTGTCAGGGAAGCGCTGGATATTCCTGAAGGATATCCGGTAGCCGCGCTTTTGGCACTTGGTTATCCTTCGGAACAGAAAAAACCTGCCGTTGAAAAATCACGGTTAAATTTACACGACATTGTTTTTGAAAACGGCTGGCAGAAAGAATTTAAGGGATAATTTTCAAACCACGAAGCGGGCTGCGGAGAATTAAGTAAAAAGCAAACGTATTTTTTCTGCCGCAGCTTTTCCATCGTCTATGCCAAGCCGATAAGAGGCTTTTAATGTATCCATGCTCTTTTCCATCCGGGTAACGCCAAGATTTTTTGAAGGCCTGATGATAAAAACATTGCCGGCTCTCTCTTCGCTTTCAACAAAATCCATTGCGTTGTTGTACAATGCGACTCGGTTCTTAAGCGCTTCAATGAGCTTCGGATACTTTCGATAAAAAAACGTAACAGGCGGCTGGATTTCTTCCTTCTTACGGAAACCTGCCGGTTTAGTAAGGATGACAACATTTTTTTTGTAGCCATCTGACAACGCTTTTGCCAAAGGAACAGCGTCAACAATCGCGCCGTCAAGAAGTTTTTTATCTTTGTATAAAATCATTTTTGAAATAAACGGGATGGCGGAACTCGCCTTCATCACGGTAAGAATATCTTCATCTTTATCGTAATACATTGCTTTGCCGGTTTCACAGTCCGTACAGACCGAAATAAAACGGCTTTCAGATTGATTAAAAGTTTCAAAATCAAAAGGAATGAGTCTGCGCGGAATATCTTCGTAGATAAAATCGAGACCAAAATAATTTCCAGTTTTGACATAACTGAGGAAAGAAAGATAACGGGGATCCGGCCGGTATTGAGTAAGTATCTTCCAGTTGCGCCCTTTCTGCTTTGACACATATGAACATCCTACCCCAACACCCGCGGAAACACCGATGATATATGGGAATTCAATTCCCGCGTCAAGAAATGAATCCAAAACACCCGCGGTGTAATATCCTCTCAATCCTCCGCCTTCAAGAACTAATCCGCAATTCATCATGCATTTATTCCTTCTATACTGTGATATTCTGTTTCCCAAGTTTTAATTCTTTCTTCCATCGCGTCGAAAAGATTGTCTTCTGTCAGAACCTGAGCGATTGAAACAACTTCCATTGATCTTAGATATACCAGCATAGTTTTTGCAGGAAGGCTGGAAAACGCTTTGGACGCAAACCGGTAAGTATCCATCTGAACTTGATGGATTTCCGGTTTTATATATTGATCCGTCTTAAAATCGATGATGATGCATTCGTTACCGGATTCAAACAGTAAATCGATTGTGCCTTTAATCATGATAGGTTTGTGCCCTTCGCGGTTAAAAGGAATATAAAAAGGATACTCCGTCTCACGCCGGTTTGCGGAGATGGCTTTTTTCCCAAGATCGGAAGCAAGAAATGTTTTTCCCCGTTCAACCGCGGCTGATACAATGCTTTTTATTTCCCCCGGTTTAAGATGTTCTTTTCTGAAAACATCCATCACATCATCAGGAATTTTTTCCGGATTTTCATTTGTGAAAAATTTTTCAATAACAAAATGACAGAGAGTACCGAAACTTTTTTTAAGGTTTTCATTTACAAGAAATTGATCACAGGTAAAAGATGGAAGTGGATTTTCCCATGTGCCGGAAAAATGAAAAACTTCCAAGGCACTTGGATGAATGATACGCTTTACAGGGACCGTGTATTTTTTTGAAGGCAAGTTATAAAAATCCCGCATCATGTTATGATGAGATACCTCATTTGAATGCATCTTTTTTACGACAGATCTTAATTCAGACATCCTAATTTTTTCTTCGTTCATACTAAGAAGCGGAATGCTTTCAGCTTTCCAGTTCGGGATTATATTTTTCAGATTCATTTGATTCACCGCGATGTATAATAAATCCATAAATGAATCTTTGCATTCGGATTTTCTGCTGCCGCTTTCACGAGGAATACGAAGAAGTGCATTCAATCGTTCACGGTCTTCCAAATCATCAAGTTCTTCCATTAACTCTTTGCTGATTTTTCTGCTTCCAAAAATCAGCAAGCGTTCTTCCGCTCTTGTTGCCGCTACATACAAAAGCCTTTTCAATTCCGCTTCGGACTTGAGCCGGTCTTCTTCTTTGCCGATTTCATAAATATAATTTAACGCGGACTTATCACGATTTGTATACATTGATTTCATGTTGATAACCGGGCCAAACTCTTCGGTAATAAAATATGCTCCGGTTTTTGCTTTGCCTGCTGAACCTGCGCCGGCAATTATAACAACTTTGAATTCCAGTCCTTTGCTTTTATGAACCGTCATTAATGTAACGCCGTTCTTTCCTGTTTCTAAACCGTTGTTTTCAACTTTGCTGTAGGTTCCCATAAGCGGAGCAAGTTCATCAAGAAAAGCAGCCATGTTCAATTTCCGGCGGCCGGCATCAAGAGCAAAATTATACAGATAATCGAAATGTTCCAGGAGCGGCAGCGTATCAGGATTGTTAAGAAGATCAGTCCGATAGGGAGTTTCATACCATAAAAAAGCAAGAACCTCGGAAATTTCTTCTACATCAATTTTTTCTTTAAGCTGATAAAAAATTGATTGTCCTTGAATATAACGGGCTTTGTCAATGTCGCTTTGGAACCAATGCAGAGGAGGATTTTCCGGAAAAGGTTCTTCCGGAGATTCCAGCATAATGCGGACAAATGTTGAGTCACCTATTCTCGCAAACGGCGAACGGAGAACCGCGGCATAAGCGTTTGTATCCTGGTGAAACAAAGCAAGCCTGAGAATCGCGTAAAAATCATTTACTACCGCTTCCGCAAAAACACCGCGCGGATCAGCCGCGCTGAAAGGAATGCCGCAGTTCCGAAAGCATCGTTCATAACTATTTTGATGAGTGGTTGACCTGAAAAGAACCGCCACATCATTGAAAGAAAATTCTCCGGCTGTAACACCTTTGATAATTCTTGCCGCGACATGAACCGCTTCAGAAGAAGCCGCGTCAACTTTTTCATCTTCCGTATTATTATCGCTCTCATCAGTTTTACTGAACGATGATAATTCTTGAAGATAGATTTCTATCCTCGGTTTGTCTTCCGCTTTTTCAGATTGACCCGCAATCATCGTTTTGTATTCCGCTTCGTACAATTTTTCGGTGTGACCAAAAACTTCCGAAAAGAATATATTGAAAAACTGAACCAATGCCGGATGAGACCGGTAATTTGTTTGCAGCATCATGCTTACAGGATTTTTTCGTAATTCATAGCCGGCTGATTTTTCAAGTTCTACAGACAAACCGCGGAATACCGAAACATCGGCTCCTCTGAAACGATAGATCGATTGTTTTTCATCGCCTACAAAAAAAAGTTTATCTATCGCTAAATCTTCCGCGTTGGGAATTCCCTGCCTGCATACATCTTCACGCTCCGCCAATAAATAGAGAAGTTCTTTTTGCAAAAAGTTGTTATCCTGAAACTCATCTATCATGATTGCTTTGAATTGCCGCTTGTAATAATTACGGAGCGCGTGATCATCACGAAGAATCGCGACCGCAAGTTTTGCTGTGTCGGTAAAAGAAAGAATGCCTTTTTTACGTTTTGCGTCCTGGAAATGTTTTGCGTATTCATTAAAGATTTTTCCCATCCGGATAATATCTTCTTTAAAGGAATATGTCTCCAAAACTTTTTCCAGTTTCTCCGCCTGTGTTTTCAACGGCACCGTGTGTTCTCTCAATTCAACAAGCGCCGCATTCGTAACATTTGATCTTGGAGTCGAAAAAGAATTTCCGCTTCTTAAAAATCCTGCCGCGTCGTTGAGTGTTTTCAAAATGTCATCATTTGCTTTTTGAAATTCCGGAAACTTTTTTACCGCGGCTTTTGCTTTTTCCAATGTCGCGTTATTTGTCCGGTCATCTATCGTTAGAATTTCATTGCAGAGTTCTTCAATGGATTTCCATAAAGCATTAATTTCCGATTCCAGAAAAACGATTTGTTTATCCGCGAGTTTTTCAAAATCATTATTGTCAACGATGTTTATAAAGTTTATTCCAATATCCGCGAAAATATTCTTGGCGGCATCATCAAAAGTTCTCGAAGAAACTAAATTGTGAATGACGCTTTCATCACGATATTTCATAATAATATCAATTGCTGTGTCTTCCGCAATCTTCGCAAGTTCCGCTTCATCCATTCTGAAATTACCGGCAATGCCGTATTGATACGACGCGCCTCTGCATATCAATGTACAAAATGAATCTAACGTAGAGATTCTCGCTTGATCAAACCGTTCCAGCTGTTCCGCGGCGTTCTTATGATTCGATTCCGCAAGGCGCTGATAAATCCTGCTGTACATTTCTGCGGCGGCCTTCCGGGTAAACGTAAGCGTTAATATTGAATCAACAGAAATGCCGCGCTCGCAAATAAGTCTGACATAACGTTCCGCGAGAACCGTTGTTTTTCCCGAACCGGCTCCGGCCGTTACAACAACATTAGTGTCCGCGTCCCTTACAGCAATTTGATCTTGGTCAAGTTTTTTAATGTCAGATGATTGTCCGCCGATCATAGTCCGCCTCCCGAAAAAGGAATTCTGCAAACTGATGAAACTTTGCATTCATTGCAAACGTATCGTTCCTTGGGCGGCGGAACAAAAAACTTTCCGGCATTCATGCAATCAATCATCTCTCTAAAAATAATTTCTACATCCTCTACTTCTTTTTGATACGATGATCTTTCTACCGGAAGTTTTGCGCTGCTTTTTTTTGGCGGATTTTCAGAAACGACTTGTTGAAATTTCCGGTTATCCAAAGAATAAAAGCGGGCAGTCTTGACGATTGTTTTTCCCGAATCTTCAATCATGCTGATGTATGCGGCCATCTGCATATCTCGGGGAAAGGTTTCATCATCTTCCGCGAGAAGTTCTGACACGAGAGGCATCACTCCTGTTTTATAATCCGTAAGAATAGTATTTCCGTTTTCATCTTCCGCAGCCAAATCACTGATACCCGAAAGCGCTGTTTCAATACCGTAAAACTTTCTGCGCAGCGGCTGTTCTGATCCAATGATGATGCAGCCGTTAAGATTTTCCGCATCCAATTCTAAATATTGCATTAAAGCGGCATTGATGCGCTCTCGAAGCATTTCAAAAACCGGTTCTTGAAATGCTCCTTCTCTATTACGGGCCTCACGCAAAGCAATATCAGTTTCTTCCTCAATATATTTCTTATATAAAGAAAGATGCTCCGCTCTAAACCGGTTTTCTTCTTCTTTGATTCTTAAAAAAAATCGTTCCAAAATTCGGTGATACAAAATTCCCAAATCGCGCTGATCAATGGTTTCTATTTCTGTTTGCTTTTCCCGAATCTTGAGTCCGCTTTGAAGCATCCAGCGGAAAGGACATGTTATAAACGCATTAATGTCCGAAGGAGAAATCCGCACATCATCATTTTTTTTACTGAGCCTTTCTTTAAGCAATTCCGCTATTTCGGAATTCCCAAAAGGATTATTCCGAATATCTTCCTGAAAAGGTTCCAGTGAAAAAGTTTGATAGCGCGAATAAGAAAGCCGCTGTATTTCAGATGGTCCGGAATTTTCTTCAAACAATGTAGATTGATTTCCATTGCAATTCATATTTGAAAAAATTCCCTGCGCGATTTTTAATTCCACAAGATAAGGATTGTCTCGCACAGGATTATCCATTTGCAATTCTTCATGTAAATGTTCACTAAGCATTCTGTGCGAAACTGCCGGACCATTTTGAGTTTGTTTTGATACAGAGAAAACAGGAAACAATCCTGAAAGTTTATACGCAAAAATAAAATCGGAAGACAAATCATGATCGGAGAAGCCAAGCATTCTCTGCCGGTCTTCCCGCAAAAAAGAAACACTGCTTCCTTTTGCCGTTGCGTCGTCCTGGTTCATATTAATAAAAAAATGTACCAGCGGATTTATTCCCGCCGCCGCGCGGTAATTATAAACCGGAACGCCGCCGTTATCCTTTTGAAATACATATTCTATATCACAGATATAATTGAGAAAAACAGCGTACGGTTTTTCAATCTTGATGGTGCCAATTTTTTCTTCCACATCGATAAGTTCATCCAAAGCGCGGATAATTCTTGCCATCACTTTATTCACATCTTCATGAATTTCTTCTTTACATAAATACGCGTCTTCAAATACATGCCATCGGGTTTTTATTTCCGAAAAACTTTTCGCTTCGGTTATGCTGATAATATCTTTTTTCAACTTGCTGTAAAATTTTTTGATTGTATCGATAGAGATTCGTTTTTCCGCATCCGGCGGCCATGCCCGGTTAAAACTTTTTTCCCAGACATCAATTTCCTTTCCGCGGTCCTGATACCCCATCACGCAGCGATACCGAAGACCAAAGTCCATAAGCTCATCAATATTATTTTTCTCTTTCCACGGGAGAGATTTATCAAGCAGGAGATTTTTTAATGACGCGAAAGACCAGCGGGAAGAAGGACAGTTCCGCAGTGCCGTAAAAATTCTTCCGCCGGTATGATTTGAAAGTGGCTTCCCCTGCCGAATGCTCACAGGCACATCCTGTATTTTACATTCAAGCGCAATCTGTTCAAATATGTCCGGAAGAGACGGAACAGAAACCGCTATATCTTCCGGCAGGATTCCGCATCCCAACAATTTTTTTACCGTTAGAACAAGCCAGGGGATTTCTTCCTTGAACGAAGAAAAAATCAATTGTTTATTTTTATACGATTCCAAAATATTCTGTGCGTCAGGAAATGTTTCTCTCTGATAAGATGACCAGGGAACAGATTCAGCTATTTCACTCAAGGGCACAATGATTATCTTTGCGGAACTTTTTCCAGCAGCACAGGCAAGTTCATTTTCGTATTCATGCCAATCATCAGCAAGTTCGGGGAAAAAAAGCATCCATGTTTTTCCGGAATCATGAAAGGGAACTCTGTTCCATGAACTTTCATAAAAATTATTTTTCAGAAGAAAATCTTTGTACTTTGCATGAATCTCTTGAAGATCATCAAAATACGCGTTATGAGAAACGGGCTTGTCATTAAGGCGGCGGATAAATACATCCAGATGAGAAAGCATTCCGGCAACGGAAGACACAAACGATTCATACGTATCCGCGTATTCGGGTTTTATGATCTCATGAAAAAGCGGCGCACTCCGGGCAAGAGCTTCTTTATTTTCACGCAAAAGATTTCCGGCGAACATCATCCTAAGCGCGGAATTCGCGGGATACAAATCCTGTTGCTTTTCCGATAATGTTTCCGCCTTGAAAATATCCCACGCAATAAAACGATTGATTCCCACTGCCTTACCGGTATATACCGCCGCCGCCTGCGCCCAAAACTGCGCGGGAATCGCGGACGGAAACACAAAGTTTATGTTCTGTTGAGAAAGAGATTCGGCAATATAATGTAATATCGATTTTTTCATAAACTTAAAATCATTATACTATGATTTTTCGGATTTGTATAAGTGATGATTGTCGGAAAGATATATTCTTTTTAAATTTTTGTATTGACTTTGATTCCGCGCTTATGCTATAGTTTCGTCAGCCGTAAATGAGGGCGCTTAGCTCAGCTGGTTCAGAGCATCTGGTTTACACCCAGAGGGTCGGGGGTTCGAATCCCTCAGCGCCCAAGATTTCCCTTTTCAATGTATCAAAACTGGTTTTTGTTTTGTCGATAATCCTGTATTAAAACAAATCCAGTTGTTTTATCCAATAGGATCGTTTGTAGTCTGCTATAATGTCTTTCATTTTATAACGGATATTCAACTTATCGCATTCGTCGGTAAACAGGTGAAAGAGTTTTTTTGCTTTAGGTGATGAACAAGAGTAACGCTGATCAAATCGTTTGATGTATTTTTCTTTCACTCCGGGAAAAAACCGGTCCAGCATCTCATAAAAATATTCACGGTTTCCGGCCCGCAAAGTCATACCGATAGAAGGATAAATAAAACGCGCTTCGTTTTCCTTTGCAAGCCGGACAATATTCAAAATATTTTCTTCTGTATCTTCAATGAAAGGCAAAATCGGCATCATGAGGATTCCGGCATATATCCCATTTAGCGATAATGTCTTGACTGCGTTAAAACGTTCGCTGGACAAAGGAGCTCCCGGTTCAATCGTCTTGCCAAGATTATCATCCGCCGCGGTTATCGTAATCTTTGCCAAAACGGGAGAATGTTTTTGAATATCTTTTAATATGTCGATGTCCCTTGTGATCAATGTGCTTTTCGTAGCGATGGCAACTCCAAAGCGGTACGCGTTTAGCAGTTCCAGCGAATTGCGCGTCAGCTTCAGTTCTTTCTCAAAAGGATTATAGGGATCGCTCATTGAACCTGTACCGACAACTCCCCGCTTTCGCTTCTTCAAAAGATCATCCCGAATAATGCGCAGCGCATCGTGCTTAGCACGAATCTGATCGAAATTTTCTATCCGGTAACAAAGACTCCGGCTGTCGCAGTAAATACAGCCGTGAGAACAGCCTCTGTAAATATTCATGTTGTAATCAGTGCCGAACCATGAATGATTTTTCACCTGTGTTACAATAGTTTTTGCGGGGATATATTCCATAGCACTTCCCGAAAACACTTTACACCAAATAAGGCAGAAGGTATGTACCCTTCGCATACAATCAATTCCTCTACTCTGTCAGGATTTCCGTATGATCATCAAAAATGGCGATGGTGTGTTCCCAGTGGGCCGATGGTTTATCGTCGCAGGATTATTCGATTTGAATATAATCCCCTCGATCTACTCTTAAATCGCCGATGAAATGTCAGCTTCATACGTTTCAAAAATCCGGTTTTTGAAACAGCGGTCATGCATATAACTTTTATGTTATAGAAGCGGAATAAATAGACTTGATGGATTTCTCAAGCGTTTCGTCGAATTCCTTATCACTCATTTGAGCCTTAAGACCGTCCAGAAGAGCGCGGGAAAAACTGGCGATCATTCCCTTGTTCAGAGCCAACAGTGTATTGGCTTCGTCTCGGCTGTAACCGCCGGATAAAGCAAGCACCCGGACAACCCGCGAATCTGCCATCAAAGGATGATACAAATCTGTTTGGGAAGGTATCGACAGTTTGAACATTACCTTTGTGTCTTTTCCGATTTTCTTAAGAGATGCCAGCAGTTCGCGAAGAAGCATATCTTCCGCTTTTTTTTTGTCAGGGCTGTGAATATCTACTTCCGGCTCGATGATGGGAACAAGACCCGCTTCAGCAATCCGCAAAGCAAATTCAAACTGCTGTTCCACGATACGTTTTATTCCCGCGGAATTTGCCTGCAAAATAACGGAACGCATTTTTGTTCCAAAGATTCCATTGGCATTCGCCTTATCCAGCAAGGTTTTCAGTTGAGGAAGAGATTTCATGATACGGACGCCGTCTTGTTTTTCTTCCATCCCTTTATCGATTTTCAGGAAAGGAACAATTCCTTTTTCCTTCCAGAGAAATTCCGCGGAAGCTTTCCCGTTGATGTCCCGGTCCATTGTTCCTTCAAACATAATAGCCCCAAGAATGTATTGGGAAGAAAAAGCAGAGGCGGTGATAACTCTGGTTCGCATTTCATGAATTTTTCCGAACATCTCATCATCGTTTTTGTACTGGTCTTTGCCGATTCCATACTGCTCCAGGGCGCCGGGAGTACTTCCTCCGCTCTGGTCCAGGGCTGCGATAAAGCCTTTCCCCTGGTGCATCCGTTCCAATTGCTGATTATTCATTTTGATTCTCCTTTTTTATGCTTATAAATTTTTAAAGTTTAAAAATATAACTTTATATTAAGCGTAATCCTTTCCGCGAAGTTTTGAAAGAGATTTATTTTGCTTCATAAAAAACGATATTCTTCCCCAGAGCTTTCGCTTTTTGAATAAGGGGATGATGTTCATCAGGAGATGTTTTTGGGAATATGTTCCATGTTTCATCAAGGCAGTTGCCTGGTACAAAAGAACGGAATATCCAGGGAGCGTTATCGACTAACTGAGCCATCGCGTCAATGTCGGCATCGGCAAGATAGTTGTTGGGAAGTATCAAGGTACGGAACTCATGTTCGATGTTATATTGAGAAATAAGGGCGGCGCTTTTCTTGAGGGAGTCACCAATATCGTTTTCCGCATTTCCGGAATGATTTCTTTCCAATTCGCCGTATCGCGCCGGCGGAAGTTTTACATCGAGCGCAACATAATCGGGTCTTGTTAAAGGATTTTCAAAAAGATGTTCCAACATTTCCGGCCGGGTTCCGTTCGTATCGAGTTTTACGAGAAGCGGAATCTTCTTAATCGATGTAATGAGACCGGGCAGGCCGGTATAAAGCGCCGCTTCTCCTCCGCTGAGAACCACGGCTTCAAGAACCTTTTTCCGCTTCTCCAGAAAAGCTAAAATTTCATCAAGCGGAACGCCGTCTTCAATTTGTCCGCGGGCAAGGCCGGGGTTATGGCACCAGGGGCAGGAAAGATTACAGCCCGGAAAGAACAACACGGCGCTGATCTTTCCGGGATAATCTGCCAGGCTTGTTTTCCGTAAAGCGGCAAGCGTCTTGTTCACGCTTACAGGGACGCAGCCTTTGCGGCAAAGGACTTAATTTCGCCGGCGTTTCTCGCGCGGCCTAATTCACTTCCGTCCTTGCTTAAAAAAATCGCCGTAGGGGTGGACATAACCTGCCGTTTGGCAGCTTCCGCAAATCCTTCGTCGGTGTCCGCGTTCACAAGGCTAACAGGAATCCCTAACCTGAACGCGGCATCCTTTGCTCCCGGACACGCGGGACAAGAAGCCCTCACAAAAAGAAGAATCATATTGCTGTATGCTTCTTCTTTCGGCAGGCTTTGTTCTTCTGCCTCGATATAAGCCTGACGCGCCGGAAGTTCCTCAGCATTATCCCTTCCGGCATCAGACGGAACCGGGCGCAGAGGATCAAAGAGTTTCCGCTCTTTGTATTCCTCACGCTTTCCCTTGTTCCAGTTGCGCACCGAACGGTAATACCCTACAATGCGGCTGTAAACTTCCGTCGGCGTCCCTTCCGCGTTTGAAAGGGCCTCCCTCGCCGCGGATAATTCCTGTTGAATTGCCTCAAGGTTTCTCATCTATTTTACTCCTAATGTATTATGCAACTATCTCGCGACTAACGCAAGTTCCTTTTCAAGTTCTGTTGTTATCTTCTGTAATGATTGTTGTTTTTCCTGTTTGCAGACAGGACAATTAAAATGCTCTCCCCGGATATATCCGTGAACCGGACAAACCGAGAAAGTCGGCGAAATGGTAAAGTAAGGAATCCGGTAGTTGGAAGCGATGGTTCTTACGAGGTTTCTGCATGACCGCCAATCTTCGATAGATTCCCCAAGGAATGCGTGAAACACAGTTCCGCCGGTATACGCCGTTTGAAGCTTTTCCTGCATGTCGAGGGCATCAAAAATGTCTTCGGTCTGCATGACGGGAAGCTGCGTAGAATTTGTATAGTACGGCTCATCCGTTCCGGCGGTAATGATTTTAGGATAGTGCTTTTTATCGTGTTTTGCCAAACGGTACGAAGTAGATTCCGCCGGGGTCGCTTCCAGGTTAAAGAGTTCGCCGCATTCTTCCTGAAAGTCGGCAAGCCGCTTCCGCATAAACTCAAGCACCTTGAGGGCAAAATCCCGGCCCTGATCCGTGGCGATAGTTACATCTGTATCAAAGAAATTTATGAGGCATTCGTTCATGCCGCAAAGCCCAATCGTATTGAAATGGCTGTCAAGATTTTTGAGATAACGTTTTGTGTAAGGGAAAAGTCCCGCTTCCAAAAGACGGTTTACGACCTTCCGCTTGGTTATCAAACTTTCTTTTGCCAATTCCATGAGGCTGCCCAAACGCCGGAAAAAATCTTTTTCATCTTTTGCGAGATAGCCGATTCTCGGCATGTTGATGGTAACAACTCCCACGGAACCGGTTAATTCATCGGAACCAAAGAGGCCGCCGCCCCGCTTGCGGAGTTCCCGCTTGTCCAGCTGGAGCCGGCAGCACATGGAACGTACGTCACTTGGATCAAGATCGGAATTCACAAAGTTTTGGAAATACGGCGTTCCGTAACGAGATGTCATTTCAAAAAGGATTTTCGCGTTTTCACTGTCCCAATCAAAATCGGAAGTGATATTATAAGTCGGGATGGGATATTGAAATCCCCGGCCTTCGGCGTCGCCGTCCAGCATAAGCTCGATGAATATTTTATTGATTCTGTCCATCTCGCTTTTGCAGTCGCCGTAGGTAAAGTCCATTTCTTCTCCGCCGGTAATTGCCTTTTTATCTTTCAGGTCGGCGGGAACGGTCCAATCAAGCGTGATGTTTGTAAAAGGAGCCTGGCTTCCCCAGCGGCTGGGCGTATTCACGCCGAAAATAAAACTCTGGAGGCACTGGCGGATTTCCTTGTCGCTTAAATTATCCCTTTTGACAAAGGGAGCGGTGTAAGTATCGAAGCTGCTGAAAGCCTGAGCGCCGGCCCATTCGTTTTGGAGACAGCCGAGAAAGTTAACGGCCTGCTGCATCAATGTGGAAAGATGCTTTGCCGGTTTCGACGTAATTTTATCCGCAACGCCGCCGAGGCCTTCCAGGATAAGCTGCCGCAGGGACCAGCCCGCGCAGTACCCGGAAAACATGGAAAGGTCGTGAATGTGGAAATCGGCATCGCGGTGGGCTTTGGCAATTTCCGGACTGTAAATATTTTTGAGCCAATAGTTCGCGGTGATGCTGCCTGAGTTATGAAGAATCAATCCGCCAAGGGAATAATTGACATTAGCGTTTTCGTTGACACGCCAATCAGATTGCTTGAGATAACCATCCATTGTGGAATCGATATCGAGCATGAGTTTTTCCGCGTCACGCATGGCTTCATGCTTCGCGCGATACAGAATATAGGCTTTTGCTACGGCGGTTTCTTTCGCTTCAATTAAAGCCGTTTCAACGAGGTCCTGAATTTCTTCGATGGCGGGAATGGAATTCGGATGCCGGGACAGCATCATCCCATGCAAAAGTTCTTCAACACGGTCCGTAATGGAATCGATCTTTCCCTTTCCCGGCTTCGGTGAGTCGGCAACTTTCGCGGCATGAAAAGCCTTGGCAACGGCGGCTTCAATCTTCTTTCTATCGTATTGTTCTATTTCGCCGGAGCGTTTGACCACAGAACGTAAAACAGGCTGTCCGCTGTTAAAAGCCCTCATCATTTCCCATTCAGGAAAAACATCTTCCTTCACGAATTCCCTCCCATATTTTGAATTTCTTTTATAAACTCTTCGATGCCTTCAAAATGCCGGTAGACCGACGCAAAACGGATATACGCCACTTTATCGATGCTGCCCAATTTTTCAAGAACCAAGTCGCCGATTACATCGGATACGATTTCATGTGTTCCTTTTCCTTTGATAGCGGCCGCGTCTTCAATTTCATTCACCAGCTGTTCGATAGACATTTGGGAAATCGGACGTTTTTCCAAAGCCCGTTGAACGCCGCGTTCAATTTTTTCCCTGTCAAAGGGTTCCCGGCGCCCGTCCCGTTTTATCACCATAAAGGGCTTATCTTCAATTCGTTCGTAACTCGTAAAACGGTACCCGCAGTCGCTGCATTCTCGTCTGCGGCGGATAGCTTCCCCGTTTGCCAGAGTCCGGGATTCAATTACTTTGTCATCAAAATTACCGCAATGCGGACAACGCACAAACCGCTCCTATAGAGAAAAAGTTAAGATTTTTCCAAAACCAATCGAACTGATGAAACAATGCCAGTTATCCACAATTCCACAGGATGCCTACTAGATATGGGGCTTTATTTTTCTTTCTTTTAATATATCACACTATAGATTGGGCCGCAAGAGTGTTTTGTCCATAAAGCAAAATATTTTTTAAAAATACGGTTTTATAAATTTATATAGGATAGAGAATTATAAAACCGCTAGCAGAAATCATACAAAGATGATAATCTGTCTGTATCTTCTGAATAGGAATGTATTAACTCTGGAGGAATTATGAAGATAGGGATTGATACTTTCGATTGCGACGGCGGGAAATCGGGAGTCGGTGTATATTTAATCAATATCTTAAAAAGAATTCCTCCTTCAAGTTTACCCTTTGAATTATTCGGCTGGAATTACGACAGTTTTTCTTACAGTGAAGCGGCGCCGGATATGGAATTTATTTCCCGGTGTTCAATTGACGGATGGACCGCGAATTCGATATGGCACATTTTAAAATACCCAGGATTTGCAAGAACACAAAAATATAACGCTTGCTTTTTTCCTTCGGCACATAGACGGCTGCCGGGAAGTTCTCCTTGTCCGACAATCGGTACGGTCCACGACATGGCCGCGTACCAGGGACCGTGGAGAATCCGGGAACATTTAGGGGCCGTACTCCGCATGGTTCTTCCCAACTCTTTGCGGAAACTCGACAGGGTCATTGCCGTAAGCAGCTGGGTTAAGCAGGAATTGATAGAGATTGCCGGCGTTAAGGAATCAAAGATCGAAGTCATTCCAAACGGAATCGATCTTGAAAAATTTCGTCCTTTAACAAGAAGTGAAAAAAATCTTGCCCGTACCCAGTCTTTAAGTTTCCGGCGTCCTTATATTCTCTATGTTTCACGGATAGACCATCCGGTAAAAAACCATATCCGTCTTATTAAAGCGTTTGAACTTTTCAAGCAGCGGTCTAAGCATCCTCACCGGCTGGTTCTGGCGGGATCGGACAAACACGGAGCCGAGAAAGTTAAACAGGCGGCGGCGGCGTCAAAATACGGAAAGGATATTTTTTTTACCGGCTATTATTCCGCCGAAGAGCTTCCGGGATTATACGCCGATGCCGACATCGCCGTCTTTCCTTCTATGTACGAAGGTTTTGGTATGGGCGTGTTGGAAGCTATGGCATCGGGAGTTCCGGTTGCGTGCGCGCGGGCAGCTTCTTTGCCAGAAGCCGCCGATCACGCGGCGCTTTACTTCGATCCCTTAAATCCGGAAGATATGGCGGATCGGATGGTGACGCTGACTACCGACAGGGAAGCGTACCGGGACTGCAAGGCAAAAGGGCTTGAACGGGCCAAAGCTTTTTCCTGGGACCGCTGCGCCGAAAAAACGCTAAAAATTATCACTGAAACGGTAAGATAAATTTAATCCGCAAAAAAAGGAACTTGATGAAAGAAACCCGGATATCGATACTGTCGTTTCAAATGTGTTTGACGGCGATGACAATTACCAGTATCGGTCTTGTTACGCCAAGGCTGACCGAAGATTTTTCGCTCAGTGCTTCAGAGCAGGGTATACTGGTGAGTATGCAGTATATCGGCTCAACGCTCGCCTGTTTTATCGGCGGCATGTTTTGTGAAAAATACGGCAGCGGATTTATCGGGCGTGTCTCTTTAGCGATAGGCTTTGCTGCCATGATATGTTTTTCTTTCGTACAAAGTTATCCGATGGCGCTTATCTGCGTATTTTCCCTAGGAGCTTTTTCGCTCAGCCTGCAAAATTCGATCACGAGTTCGGCTCTCGCGATTGAAGGCCAGGGACACCGGGCGAATGCCGTCACTCAAACAGTCTTTCCCGTCGGCGCGATCTTGGTTCCCCTCTTGTTTCTGCTGTTCAGCTTTTGGCAAATGTGGCGTCCCGTATATCTTGTCCTCGCCGCGTTGATACTCATCGCGCTGCTTTTTTCCCGCGGCACACGGGAAACAACGGCCTCTGTGGGCATCATCCATTCGCTGAAAAAGTTTCCGAAGTATGTTACAAAAGGACGGTACATGCTTGGAGCCGCCGTCCTTTTTCTCTACGTTGCCGCCGAAATCGGATTCTGGTCGCTTACGCCCACACTCTTTGAGTCCACGGGAGCCGGTCACGTATCGGGAATCATTTCGGCCTGCCTCATTTGGACGATGATGCTTGCGGGGCGGATCCTGGGAACCGTGCTTCTGAAACGTTTTTCAATGATACCTATTCTCATTCCTTTTGGAATTCTTGGAATCGTATCTTACCTGTTGGTGATGTTTACATCCGGTACTATTGCCATCGTTTGCACCGCGCTCGTCGGACTCGCCTGCGCTCCGTTTTACGCATCCATCATTTCATGGGCTACTATTGTTGCAAACGACAAATCAAGTTCCTACCTTGCCTTTATCATGGCATCCGGCTCTTTCGGCGCCGTTTTTCTGGGCTGGGTTGTCAGTCTTTTAGGCGACGCTATCGCGGGAAAATTGATTGTCCTGCCCGCGCTGTGCTGTTTTACCATAATGTTGCTGATGCTCTGCATATTCGGCCTGCGCCGCGAAAAAAATTGCAAATTAAATCACGATTAACCCTTTGAAAGGTTTTTTATAATCTTCCATGCCGTAGGTTCCCTTATATCAGGATGACGCGGAACATAATCTATTACGCCCGTTTTTGGTTGAATATAATGATCATGTTTTCCGCCATGTTTAAGAAATACACAACCTTGTTCTTTGAGGATTTTTAGCAGCTCGCCTCTTTTCATGCCGGAACTCGTAACTTTCCGGTTTTTCGGACAGATGTTTCTTCCGTCTGTTTTTCCTTATAAATTTCATAGAGATCGAGAAGCATTTCTTCAAGTTCAGCAATGCCTTTCCCCTGCGTCCAATGATCAGGCCAGATGTTAAGGAAACCAATGAACCAACCGTCTCCGTCTTCCCAGTAGGTATATTCTAATTCCATGTCTTTCTCCATCACTTTCTTACATTAATATATTCTCAAAAGTATTAACTGTAAAGCATTGACTGTCATGTTAAAAACAGCAGTTGATCAAACGTTTCCGCTTTCCCGCCTGCTGTCAATCTCATTGTATCTTCTGAGCTTGTTGCAAAACTCGGTTAGTTTTGCCCAAGCTCCTGCATTTTCTCGCCTAAAGGCTGCGAAACATGCATTTTTTAAAGGTTGCTGTTGCAAACAAAAACTGGAGTTTTGCAACAGCCTCTTCTTACAAAATTTTCGCTTCCCTCAACGCCTGTATGTTTCCCGGATTTTTGGCATCCGCGGACGCGTAAATCTCATCGATTCGCGCTTTGTAGAAATCCCGTACTTTGTGACGGACGAGCTTCATCGTGGAATTGATTAAGCCGTTGTTTTCATCGAAAGCCGCGGGAATAACCGCAAAGGAAGACGGCCGCCATTGAACCGGAATATGGGAATATTCGGGGTTGTCTTTGAAGGCCGAAAGATCAGCTTGAATAAGATCGATGATTTTCTTTGCGTCTTCGTCGGATGTACCGCTGATGCCTTTTTCCTTTGCGGCGGCTTTGACGGCTTCAATGTTGAGCGTTACAAGGGCGCTCGTGAATTTATTCTGTTCGTTGTAAGCCATAATCTGGTCAACAAACTTCGATGTATTGATGATGGCTTCTTCGATAGTTTCGGGGCTGTATTTTTCGCCGTCAGCCGAAATGAGCAGCGCCTTTTCGCGCCCGGTAACCACGAGGAAATTATCCGCGTCGATGTATCCTAAATCGCCGGACCAGAGCCAGCCGCCGCGCAGCGTTTCCGCCGTAGCTTCGGGGTTCTTGTAATACCCTTTCATGACGGAGTCTCCCCGCGTTACAATCTGCCCGATTTCCCCGGTTTTGCATTCGGTTGTATCATCCTTCATAATGCGCACTTCCAGCGTCGGAATGATGTTTCCCGATGTTCCGAATTTGTGACGTGCGACAGAATTAGCGCAGATGATCGGGGCGTTTTCGGTGAGGCCGTATCCCTGCAAAACCGGCACGCCGATAGCGTTGAAAAATTCCTGCTGTTTTATTTCAAGCAGCGCGCCGCCGCCGATGCAGAATTTAATGTCGGTTCCAAAAATTTTCCGCAGTTTGGGAAACACAAGCGCGTTCGCGAGAGCCCAGGGAAACCATGTTACAAACCTTGTTCCGAACGATTGTTTCTTGAAACCGTTTCCAGAGCGCGCGATGCCGGCTTTTACGCCGCGGTCGAAAATACCTTTTACAAAAGCGCCTTTTTCGGAAACGCCCTGAATCATTTTTTTCATAAAGTTGCCCGACAAAGCCGGAACGGTTAGGAGAAAATCCGAATTGACTTCGACAAGATTTTTCGGAAGATTCCGCATCGTCGCAACCGGCCCGCCCTGCGAATCAACAAAATACATCGCGATGCCTTTATACGCGAAAATGTAAATCCCAACGGTATGCGCAAAAGAATGATCGAGCGGCAGCATGATGAGGCTTTTCCAACCCTTTCGCACATCGACTACCTGCGCGGCGCCGATGGCATTATCAAGATAATTTTTATGGGTCAGCATGATGCCCTTCGGATTTCCCGTGGTTCCCGAAGTATAACAAATCGTTACCGTGTCATCTTCATGAACAGAGGCTTCAATTTCGGCCATTTTAGCGGCGGCGGCTTTATCTTCCAGAATTTCTTTTCCCTCACGAATCATATCATCGTAGAAAAAAAGATTTTCCCTTTCCTTCAAATTTGTCTTGCCGATCATCTCCCTAAGATGATTGCTCTTAGGACTGATGCAGATGATCACCGGCTTTGTTTCGAGCTTGTCGAGAACCTCGGCGGTTTTTTGGAAATTGTTTTCCGAAACCAACACCGCTTTCGATTCGGAATGATCGAGGCGGAAAATGATTTCATCGCCGGAAAGTTTCGTGGAAAGCGGCACCGACGTACAGCCGGCTTTCAAAATCCCATATTCACCAATAACCCAGGAAGGCCGCCCCTCCGAAATAATCGAAATATTGTTACCTTTTTGAAAACCGTTTTCTACTAAACTTGCCGCAAATGCCAAAGAAAGATCATCAACTTCGGAATAACTGAAAGTTTTCCATTCGCCGTCCTGTTTTCCGCCAAGGTAAGGCATCTCATTAAAGTTCCGCGCAGCTTCGTGCAGCAGCTCGATTACCGTATTCATGACAACTCCTCCATCATAATTATAGTATCACTTATGTTTGCGGAATCGTCAAGTAAAATGACACTATGTGTGATTTTGACATAGCGATTGTTTACATTCCAAAAATAAGGTATAGTAAAAAACATCAATTAAATTGAAATTGCAGAGGAATTCCTTATGACAGAACAAATTATTCACTTTTTTACCGTTGTCCCAATATGGGAATTATTGATCATCATGTTTTCAAAAACAATCGAGGTGACGATTGCCACGCTCCGGGTCATTCTCATTAACAAAGGGTACAGGACTTTCGGAACGATTTTATCGTTATTTGAAATCGCGCTCTGGATTATTATGGCCTCAAATGTTCTCAGCGGCCTTTCCGAAGCGCCTATCAAAGGGATTTTTTACGGCATTGGATTTTCTTTGGGCGTTTTTCTCCTTTCCCATCTTGCCTAAATTTCTTGTTACATTTCGCGGTTTTCGCGGTTTTGTTTTTGACACCATAAAAATAGTTTTATGACGTCGGAACTGCGGAACAAAGGATACGCGGTTACAACGGTTGAAGCCCGCGGCCGCGATTCAGAAAAAACCGTCCTTAAGATTTTTGCCAACCGAAAAGGCAAAGACGAGATCATCAAGCTGATTCATCAAAAAGACGGCACCGCGATGATTATCGCAAACGATATTACCACCCTTCACGGGGGATATATTTCTCCGCGAAAAAGCAGCCTGATAAAGTAACATGAAACAAAAATCGCTTTTTTCTATTATATACGAAGATGATAAGATGCTCGGCGTCGATAAAGCGCCGGGTTTGCCTGTGGGCGGCGACCGTTGGGACGCGTCAAAGGAAAGGCTCGACAAGCTCTTAAACAGTTACTTTGCCGAAGAACAGGACGTGTCCCGGGAACAAAACAACAGTGATGCGCCGCAAACCGCCAGGCTGCCGTTTCCCCACCGTGTTTACACCGTTCACCGGATTGATCAGGACACGAGCGGCCTCGTTCTTTTTGCCAAAGACGCCGATACGCACAAAGAACTTTCGCTTTTATTTGAAAAAGGGAAACCGCGAAAACGATACATCGCCATTGTTCACGGACGGCCTGTTTGGAAAGAAACAAGCTGTGATCTTCCCTTGGTTCCCGACGGTGATAAACAGCATCGAACCATCATCGACAAATATCAGGGGAAAAAATCCTTAACGAATTTCGTCTTCCTGGGCAGCGCCGGAAATTACAGTGTGATTGAAGCCCTGCCCCAAACAGGCAGAACGCATCAAATTCGGGTTCACTTGGCAAGTTTGGGGCATCCTATTGTCTGCGATTCCCTTTACGGGAAATCCGGCACGATGAAAGGCGTGTTCCTTTCATCGTTTAAAAAAGGCTGGCAGGGCGATCCCCTTGATGAACGGCCGCTCCTTTTCCGGCTAGGCCTCCATGCCGCGGAAATTACCCTGCCGGAACTTTCCTGGCTCCCCGGAAAAGAACTGCGCATCGAAGCAAAACTGCCGAAGGACATGGCGGTCCTTATCAGACAAATGGAAAAAGCACAGAATACTTCATTTGGCTTGGATGTTAAGGACAAAAAAATGACACACGGTAAATCTGAAACATGATAAAAGAAGATGAAGAAATAATTCAATTGAAGTATGCTGACAAGAATATTTATGGTCATATTTCTTCGATTCTGCTTGCATTCTTTGTCATTGTTTCATTCTATTTGTCTTTTAATAATTTAGAATCAAACTACGATTGGATAAATAAATTTCTCCAAAGTAATTTTACAAAAATACTGGTGATAATTTGCTTAATCATATGTATAATAATCTCAATATGTTACATTTTATTTGATAGCTTTTTTGATTATCACATAAATATAAAAACGAAGAATATACATTTTATTCACGGCAGATGGAAATTTAAGACAGAAAGAATTGTAAATTTCAAACAAATTAAGAATGTTGTGTTAGTTCAAAATATAGAGAGAACCAGCGATTCAGGAGAAACATACACATACAAAATTGATATTTATGACACAGAATTAAATGCTTATGGAGTTTATTTATACATAATACTGCATATGAAATTGCCATAGGTTTTGGGAAAGCCATTGGAATTGAAATGCTTGATAAAACGACTATCAATAATTATGAAGGTTTCATTAAAAGAATTATTTAGATAAACCCCAATCATTATTCAACTTAACCGCATTATCTATGCAGGAGATAATGCGATGGGAAAAATTATTGGAAAACAATCGGAAGGCACTTGTGGTCGTACCATAAATATGGTACGATATTTGAGGGAAGAAAATTCTTGTGTAATTTATTCCGGTGAAAAATTCACTATTGAATGGTATTATGACAAGAACGGGAAAAGTCTTGCGTATGAGTATTTTCTCAAATCTACTGAGGAACTACAGGATAAATTCCTTATGCTGGCTAAAAAAATGGGTGATTTTGGGAAAATATATGACACAACCAAATTCCGTAATGAAGGAGATGGGATATATGCGTTTAAACCTCAGCCAGATAGGTATTTATCGTTCTTCACCGATGCGAAAAAGATTATCGTTACGAATGGGTTTGTAAAAAAGACCGATAAATTACCCAAAGCGGAAAAGAGGTTGGCTATCAGATTACGGAAGATTATTTTTCTGGAAAATCCGGAGGGAAAAAATGATGGAAACAACATTTGACAAATTTATCAACAGCAGCCCGAAAAGAAGAGAAAAATTCGATAAAGAATATAACGATTTTCTTCTGTCCGAATTTGTTTTGGAAAAAATGGAAGAGGAACAAATTTCCGTTCGGGCATTGGCGCAAAAAGCCGGCGTATCGCCGACAGTGATCCAAAAGATACGAAGCAAAAACGCGGAAAAGATCAATTTCCGGACGTTTTCCAGTGTGCTAAGATCCTTGGGATATAAAATCAACTTCGAGAAAATATAATACATCTTTAGAAAGGATATACCATGCGGAAAATAGTAACAGGTGTTTTGTTATCGGGATTTATTATTATAGGTTTTGTAGATTTATTGCTGCAGGGGCAGGCAAGCTATTCTTCAATCATGGGAATGGATATTCAGAGGGTATATTTTTATACTTTCTATTTGCTGGTGATGGGTTCATGGCTGCTTTATCATCAATGGTTTGTAGGAATAGGATTTATAAGCGTAGCGGCATTTAGTTCATACTTTATTGAACTTATTTATATACATAATTACTTTGCGTCGATAGCGGTATACATTGGAATAGTCCTTGATATAATCGTCAGGCGAAAACCGAAATGGCTTATTCCTTTGATTGTTGTCGGGGTAGTGCAAGGTTTCGCGTTTCAAACGCGGCTGCTTCCTTTCTTCGTCGTTGGCAGCATGGAATGTTTGGCATTGTGCATCGGTTCGGTTTTTGTTGTGAAAAATATTTGAAAAGAAAGCAAAGCGAGGCAATGGCAAAACTCCGGTTTTTGCAAGGATCTCATGCGTCAATCTTCATTCCGTTGGGAATGTAACTCAAATACTTTCGCTCCCGTTTTGGGATCGGTCCGGGTTGAATCTGTTGTAAGATCGATGAGTGTTCCCGATGGAATTGTTTCGATGGCTTGTTTTTTTCCCGCGACAAGGATCATTCCTATTGATGAACAGGCATATCTTCCATGCGGCGGTTCGTCTTTTGTTCTGCCTTGTTTTGGCGAAAAATCCCCAAGAACAATTGAATCGGAAATGATACGGGCTTTCAAGGTTTCTTGCGGAGAAGTTTCGGGCTGTGCGATCTTCAAAAACAGGAAGCTGAGAACCGCCCTTTCCTTAGGGAGTCCCGCCGCTTTGGAAAGAACATGCAGCCGTGACGGAGCGTCGTTTGTATCAAAGGAAAAATGGCACCATTTCCTTCCCCGCTTTCCTCCCGGAAAGGGGCATTTTTCGCGGTGGGGGCAGGGCGCTTCAATTGCCGCCGATGACAGAAAACTTTCCCTTAACCGGCTGATAAACTCCCCCGACCTTGGGATGCCCGGCTCAACAACCAAAAGGGAACCGTCTTTCTTTACCAAACTCAAAAGATACGCCTTTTCTTTTTTAACAATTTTTTCCGTATCGTTCCGGTCATCCCAAAATAATTCGTTGTATACATTGACAGCCGTAACGAGCGCCGCGGATTCTCCGTAAATACTGGTTCCCAGGGCCCCCCGAATTGTTTTTATCTTCCAGAGACATGATGTTCCGGCGAAAGCATAGAACAGTTTTTTCCCCGCTTCCAGAACGGGAGCGGTTCTGTCAAGGCAGCGTATTTCAAGGCTGAGCTTCCGCAGGTCGGGACGGGAAATCCAAAGCGCTAAGGCAAAAGTCATCGGGCCGGAACCTAGATCGCAAATGGCATCACCGTCATGCAGAGTGATGTTTAAAGAAGGAAGGAGGCGCAGAAGGCGGAACACATTCCAAGGGAGAAAATAGCGCAGATATGCCGAAAGTGACGCGGCTTTTCCCAGATAGCCGTCAACACGGTCACCGCGGCCGCTCGTTAACTGGCGGGAAAGTTCCGCAATATCCTGCGGCAAACCGGAACGGTGTTTTGCGGAAAGCGGAAATGTTTTATCAATAGTGCTGAGGAGATTCTGAAAATCGGTTTGCGCTTTTTCCGGAAGTTCGGGAAATAAATATTCCTGGAATACATTCCCTGAAAATATATGCTCTTTTTTTTCTTGTCTTTTTACCATTCTTTTGGGTTCCCGCCCGGCGGAATAATCGTAAAAGTATTCCCTGACGGTACAATTACAAAAAAACCATTTTTCAGAATAAAATCCCGTACATTTTCCTTTACAACCATTCCCGCGACAGCGCCAAGGTATTTCCGCGTATCATCATGTAAATCCGCGTGACGGCGGACGGTCTTCATGCGTTCAATATGATCCTTAACATCCTGTATGCCAGGTTTTGATTTAACTTCGACAATCATTACCTTATCGCCATTTTCCAGCGTTACATCAATTTCGGCGAGTATATTATTTTTTTTATCTTTTATTTCGGCCTCGGGATAGGCTTTAGTAAAAACAAATCCTAATTCCCGGAATTTATCTATAAGATTAGGTAGCACCATGTATTCGACCATTTCGCCGAATCTGCCGCCCAGTTTACTTATTTTACGGTCGGTTTCTTTTTGTTGTTCAGTAAGCTCCTTCATAATTCGATCAAATTCCTGAACACTTTTCTTGTGTTGTTCGGCATTTTCCTCTAAGATTGCCCAGACTTGCTCAAAAGTAACCCCTCTTGGATAATCCGGAACCTGAACTTCACCCATCGTGCAACTCCTTCCCTCAATATATCACTTCTTATGGTTTTTTGAAAGCATCGGCATAACTGTTATACCGATGCCGTGTTTCCATGATATAGTATGGGTCGGTGACGTTTTTTGCTTTGGATATTTGCGTCAAACTTAGGCAGCGCTGATAAAGTCTCATGACAGTTTCATAAAGTAAACACTGATTTATGCTCGATGCATACATCAGTGTTACCCTTACGAAATTCGTATTTTATGGAATAGTTCAGAGATTCCGGTTTCTGAACTATTCCAAGAGAAAACTATATCTCAAAGCCGGATTGATGGATAATTTGCGATGTTTCTATATTAAGCACACGCATATTCAGCCGGCGGGTACTCATCTGACCGCTTATCCCAAAGACTACAATGTATTGGGCGCCAAACTGTTCCCCAAGCTCGACATAAGAATCATCACTTACGTATCCTGATGCTTGATACCGCAATTCATAGTTCATAATTTGCGAACGATCAACTACTTTCAGGTTTCCTTCCGAAATAATAGTCCTGTTAATATTATTTACAATTTCATCAAGCATGTCGTAATTCGCGTCTCTTTCTTCCATGATTAATATAACCGCACCGGACGGTAAAATCGCGTACAATTCCTCAGCAGATGCTTTCACTGCCTTTTCAGCCAATCCGCCTCTTTCGTCCTCAAGCTGAGACAATCTGGCTGTAGCGGCGGCGTCGCTTGCGATCGCTTCTCTTAATATACCGGCATTTGCTCTGGCGGCAGTGCTGCCGGATTCAGCGGCGATTTCTTCGTATTGCTCTATCGCTGCTTCGTAATTGCCGTTCTTTACAAGAATCAAGGTATCGTTCATCCTTTGTTTTACCACTTTGTCTTTTGATGTTTCCTTCACGAGCGCACGGTTTGTACTGACAATAGTAGGAACAATATCGCTCTCTAAGGTTCTCAATTGGGAATCAATGATGCTCTTTGCTAGGTCCAACACGTTGAGTGCGGCGACTGAATCCGCGGTTTTGCTTTGTGATCCCCGTTTTATTACTTCGCGTATCGGCATTTTCGTTCTTTTATCAATAATGGTATACGAAAATTCCAGGTCAACTTGTCTTGTAAAATCGGTTACAGTGCGTTCTCTCTCCGTTCTTGACTTCTGAGAATCCTTGGATGTTATGCTTCTTATTTTACCCGTGAAGATACCGTCGGCATTTGGATCGGCAGGCGATACCTTGGTAAATCTTCCGGTATTATCAATGATCTGCGTTGCTCTTTCCGTAATATACCGCGTGAGCTGCGCGATATCCTGATTATTAACACCGCTTTCGTTCTCAAACTCACTAACCGCCAAACGCTGAATATTGCTTGTATCTATCGTAGGTGTCTTTACGGATTTGATAGGCACCATTGTAGCGCACCCTGCCAAACTTATGCCGAACATTATTACCATAATGACGGTGATCATTCCCAAAAACATTGAATGCTTTTTCATTAAAATCCTCCTAATTAAAATATGTTTCATAAGCTGGCAGTCCTGGAAATAATCGATTTTTTGGACTGCCATTTTTTACGTTAGTCTGCTCTTATTGTTACCGTTTTTCCGCCTGAGACTTCTTCTACCCCAGTATAAATTACACCGGACAGTGAACGTGCCCATCCGTAATATATTCTACCATCCTTGTTACGCGTCATCGATGCTGTGGAACCGTTTGAAACCGCCGCGGATGATACTGAAGTTATAGGGCTGGTTTCAGAGAACCTTACATATATTGGGCCTCCCGTGTCGTTTAAAATTACAAGTTTCCCGCCTTTCAAGTCCAAATCACAGCTTGATATGGAAACCACCGCGATTGCAACAAGTGCAATAATTCCGAAAAACTTAACCATGTTTTTCATTTAAAACTCCTCCTGAGACTTTGTCTATACTCAATTCTTAACAATGAGTTATAGAACAATTTTTTCATCCAAAATATACATTTTAGATGTTGTTTTATGGATTCATAAAACATAATACGATATCACGTAATTATTATACGATAATGAATATTATTTTGCAAGGGTTTTTATATTACAATTGAAAAACGATATGATGTATCGAAAAAAGTAAAATGGGTGTTTTAGAACTGATAAAAATCCATTATAAAGCACATAATTGGATGGAATATCAGCTTGCGAAGAGGTCAGGCCTGATTCATGCAATTATCTCCTCGTGGTATCAAAGAATGTGTATTGCTAAACCTTCTCCGGAACATACATGCCCAGATTTTACAGAAAGTCTCTCTGGAACACTTTTTTACTATAATTAAGTAAGTACAAAATATTGAGAGATACAGTATGAATGTCTTGGAACGAATAACAACCTATCGCAAAGAGCGTAATTGGACGGAATATCAGCTTGCGGAGAAGTCGGGGCTGACCCAATCAACGATCTCCTCGTGGTATCGGAAAAACATGCTCCCATCTATCCCTTCTCTGGAACGTATATGTAAGGCGTTTAACATTACACTTGCTCAGTTTTTTGCGGAAAATCTCTCTGATGGGGGTGCTTTGACGGAAGAACAGCAAAATCTTGTGTATGAATGGAACCGGCTTGAAAAAAATCAGCAAAATGCCTTACTTTCATTTCTTAAAACTTTGTAAGACTGTCCTATATTTGAAATAATCATGCAGCTATGTTTAAAAGAGTATCCTTATGACTGCCGGCCAGTGCTTTAGGAGTATAAAGTCCAGGAAATTTCAGCGATTAATGTTATTTTTTGAGCGAAAATGACCTTAAAATCAGTGATTTTTATCACTTTTTTGTGGAACCAGAGCAAAGGAACATCATTTAGACACGTATTTTGCTTAAACTTTACATTACTGCCAGCGCTTTCATCCCTCTTGACAAAGGTCATGTATATTTATACAAGTGAAAGAATAAATATACAGCAAGGAGATTTTATGAAAACCACGAAGAAGATACTGGTATTAGCCGTTTTTGTTCTCGCCGCGCTTCCGCTTTTTGCCGGAGCTAGGGCGGAAAATGATACGCGCCTCGCGAATATTCAACGGGCGGGAAAACTCATCATTGGCTGCTCGGCGGATTATCCTCCCTACGAATTTCATTCTCTGGAAAATGGAAATGATGTGATTGTCGGTTTCGATATTGATATTGCCAAAGAAATCGCGAAGGACTTGGGCGTAACGCTTGAGATTAAAGACATGGCTTTCGACGGACTTTTGGCGGCGCTCCAGGCTGGAACTATCGACATTGTTATTTCCGGAATGAGCCCCACAGCGGAACGGAGGCAGAGTGTTGATTTTTCTACCATTTATTACTATGCGACTCACGGCGTAATCGTCCGGCGGGCCGATCAAGCGAAATATGAAACAGTCGAAGCTCTGAAGACCGCGCGGCTTTCCGCTCAGAAAGGAACAATTCAAGTTGATCTTGCGAAAATCCAGATTCTTGGGATGAGTGAGGAAGAAGCCGAACAGGACATTGATTCTGTGAAAGAAGTTGCAAGCATCAAAAATCTTATTCTCGATCTTGAAAACAGCAATGTTGATGCCATCGTCGCGGAACTGCCCGTTGCTCAGGCTTATGTGAACGCGAATCCAAGCCTTGCGTTGGCGGCTCCTGTTTTCCGTGATGAAGACGGCGGATCGGCTATCGCGATCAAGCAGGGGAATCCCAGTCTTGTTGCCGCACTCAACGCAAGCCTGAAACGGATGATGGACGCGGACATGATCAGCGAGTTTTTTGCCGAAGCGATGGAACTGTCCAGCGCGGAATAAATCGCAGTCAGCAATGAACAAGGGGCAGAGCGCATACTGTAAAATGGACAATGCCGACACGGGATTGAGGCAGGCTTTAAACCAGTTTGCATTGAGTTTGAGAATGAATAGGTTCCGTTCAATATATTTTCATTTACACAGAATTTTTGACAGGCTTACAGACTCCTCTAATACAGCGTAAGAGGTTTACCCGCCATCTTACGCTGCAATTCCGCCGCCTGTTCCGGAGGCAGAAGCGACAACCAATAAGGGACAATCGAGGCTGTTCCCGCAAGCTGCGCAATTTCTTCTGTCTTCCGGATTACATCGATGGCATCCTGATCATTCATTGCGGCTAAAATCGCCACCGCCCGCTCCGGCTGCATACCATTTAAGTTTCGGGCGATGCTTTCAATATTTGCGCTTCTGCTGTCGGCTTCCTGTTCTTTAACGGCGATAGAATTCTCCCGGTCATCAAGCGTTTTCTGCCGGTCTTCCAATTCCTGAGCCATTTGGAGGATTCTGCCTTCTTCGGCGGTAATAGCTTCTTCACGCCGGTCAAGTTCAAGATTACGGAGTTCAATCGCTTCCAGGCGGACCGCCAAACGTTCGGCGTCAAGAGAAATCGGCGTATCTTCGGGGATCTCAGGCTGGGAACGCGGGGCAAGACCAACCAGTTGAAGCACCGGAGCCATCAACGATTTTGCGTCGATTACATTGAGATAATCAAACCAGACGATTCCGCCTGCCCGCTAAAATGATAATCAGCAATAATAAAACAATTACTCTTCCCAAAATCTACGCCCCTCCCAACTAAAATATAGAACAAAAACGTTACAAATACCAGTAGGTGTCCTGTCAGTCCTCTGTGTATAAGATCGGTATTTTTAAAGATTTTAATTATGAAATTATGCCGCGATTTTTGTTGCACAAACTGCTCATTCCCAGTTACAATATTGATATCGTTTTATCAGAAAAACAGGAGGTTTCTAACATGGAAGCAATACAAGTGGGGATTTTGTCGATTATCCCCCCGGTGATCGCTATTTCGTTGGCGCTCATCACCAAGGAAGTAATTTTCTCGCTTCTTTTGGGGATTATGTCAGGGACGATTATTTACAGTTTTGCCGTGGGGCTCGGTTTTGTCGGCATTTTTAGTGTTACCACCGATTTAATGATTTCCAAAGTCGGTGATAATGCCGCGATGGTTATCTTCCTCTGTATGCTGGGAGCTTTGGTCGCGGTCATTACCCGCGCGGGAGGTTCCAAAGCCTACGGAAACTGGGCATCAAGAAAACTGAGGACAGGCCGCAGCGCTGGAATCGCGACAGCTTTCCTGGGCATCCTTATTTTTGTGGATGATTATTTTAACTGTCTTACCGTTGGAACCGTGATGAAGCCCGTCACCGACAGGCAGCATATTTCCCGGGAAAAACTGGCTTACCTGATCGACGCAACCGCGGCGCCGGTTTGTATCATTGCGCCTATTTCGTCATGGGCGGCAAGCGTTATCAGTTATTATCCCGGTGAAGGAAGCATGGGAGGAATGCAGGCTTTTGTCAGTTCCATTCCGATGAACCTCTACGCGGTGCTTACCATCTTTATGGTTTTTTGGATGGCAATACGGAAAAAGGGCGATTTCGGTCCCATGGCCGCGGCCCAGCGGAAAGCGGAATCCTTGGGAGACGCCCACTTTGCCGATTCCGATACATCCAGTGAAAATGAACTCTCCAAGCTGAACGTCTCCGAAAAAGGAAAAGTTCTGGATTTAATCATTCCCGTAGTGTTCCTTGTGATTTTTTCCATCTTAGCGATGCTTTTTTACGGCGGACTTTGGAGCGGAGAAGGGAAAACCGTTTTCCAGGCTTTCGGTGACACCGACGCGGGATACGCCTTATCCTTGGGCGGTTTCGGCGCCCTCTTTATCGCGTTCTTCCTCTTTGTTCCAAGAAAATTGATGTCCTTTGCGGATTTCTTTAAAGCGATAATTGCCGGAGTAAAATCTATGGTTCCCGCGTTGGTCATTCTTGCTTTGGCATGGACCATCAGCGGCGTGTGCCGGGATCTTCTTTCAACAGGACCGTATGTGGCGGAAATGGTAGAAGCGTCTAACATGCCCGTAGCGTTTATTCCCGCGATAATGTTCATTATCGCTGCGGCTTTATCGTTTGCGACAGGAACGTCTTGGGGAACATTCGGTATACTCATTCCGATAGTTGTGGCCGTTTGTGAAATCGCGGCTCCTCATCTTTCGGTAATAGCCCTTTCTTCAGTTCTCGCCGGTTCGGTTTTCGGCGACCATTGTTCGCCCATTTCGGACACAACGATTCTGTCATCCACCGGTGCCGGATGTAATCATATTGAACATGTCAGAACCCAGATTCCTTACGCGGTTACAACAGCCGTTATCTGTTTTATCGGATACATTGTGGCGGGTTTTGTCGGAAAAATCGGATTTGGTGCGGCCCTTGCCGTTACTACGCCGCTGTCATTGGCGCTTTTAATCATCGTTCTGCTGGTTCTGCCCAAAGTTTTCCCCGGAAATGATACTGCCGCGGCAAAAAAATAATTATCATCGGAAGATGTCCAGGGAAACACTTGCCTGGGCATCTTCTTTAGTGGTATTTTAGACAAAGGGGATGATGTTCAAAATCACCCCACAGGAGGATGAGAGGCAGTGTCGGGTAACGTAAAAAAGTTGATTAAAACGGTCATAATTATTGCGGCGGTAGTTGTTGTGCTTTTTGTGTGCAACCCGGTCAGTTGTGTCGGCGCCACGGAACGCGGTATTCGCTACACTTTCAGTAAAGCCGGGGAAGAAGTGTTAATGCCCGGCATTCAGTTTCACGCGCCATTGGTAGGAAGTATTAAAACGTGGTCTATTGTTCCGAATGAACTGGCTATCGATGTTCCTATAAACAGCGCGGGCGCAATCAGCAAGGATAATCAGATTATAGGCGTCCGGCTGGTCGTGTATTGGCAGTATGATGAAAATGCCATTTATACCATTGCGACCGAGTACACCGAATCTTCAATAAAAAACTTATTGGCTTCGGAAGCGAATTCCGCGATCAAAACGATAATCGGTACGTATACCATTTTTGATCTTGCGGCGAATCAATCCGTTATCGGAGAAAAAGTGTTGCAGCTCATCAATGATCATGTGGTGAGCCGTCCTATAAAAATAAGTCAGCTTAATATCAGCAATTTTGATTGGTCTCCCGAATTTGATATTCAGATTAATGCCACGATGGAAGCGGCTCAACGAGTACGCCAGGCCGAGCAGCAGGCAAATATTGCCGAACAGGAAAACAGGCGTCTTGCCATAGAAGCCGAAGCTGCCGCAAAAGCCCAAATTGCCAAAGCGGAAGGCGATTTGAAAGAGGCGGAATTGAACGCGCAGGCGATAATCGTAAGGGCCAACGCGGAAAGAGACGCGAAAATCGCGGAAGGCGAGGGAGTTCAGCAGTATAATCAGCTTATTGCGCAAAATCTGCAAACGGAAATCCGCATCCGCGAATTGGAAATTGAGCTGGAACGCGCAAAACGCTGGAATGGTGTTGAAGTGCCGGCCTATATACCTTTGAACCCGGCGGGCGGAGTGGTAACACTGCCAGCGGCACCCGCAAGATAATGCCTGCCGCCCTTTGTGTAAGGGCGGTATTTTTCATTCCCTTTCGGTGATCTTGTTACCGCTGCCCAATAGCCGGATTTTTGCTTCTACGTATTCAAGCTGATCCTCGTTTAAGACAGCGCGCCGGGCGGAGGAATGGCCGATTTTGAAAATATCATAAGCGCCGCGGCTGACGAATTGTTTGCCTTCGCCTTCGTTGTACCAGTACACAAGGGAAATGTTTTTTTTGTTGAAAAACTGGATGATGCCTTTTTTGCCGATGGCGCTGCCGGAATTGAAAAGGCAGGGAACAGGGAGTTCGTCGCCGTAGAGACTTTGCCGCAAAATATCCCGGCGTTCGGAGCGTTTCAATTTCCCCAGTTCATAGCGGAGCGTGGCAACTTCTTTCGCGATTCTTTCCTGTTCCGTGCCGCCCGCGGATGGGTAATCGCGGCAGAGCCTTTCAATCTCAAACTTGATATATTCGAATCGGCCTAATGATTCAAACAAAGGGCGGTGCGTGTGTCCGATAATCGAAACGCAGTTATGTTCCATCGAAAATTGATATGCCTGTTTTTCCACATAAAAGCGTTTATGGGGACTTCGCGCGCTGGAGATGTTCTTGATTCCGAAAGGCTTCAGGAAATACCGGATGCTCAGGCTGATAAGATTATTGAATTTATCATACATCTTGGAAGATTGATGTCCATGATAGACATAGATCGGAAGAGTTCCGGTTTCAATCTGAACCACGTTGTAGAGCTTATACGGATATTTTCTTTCAAAGATAAGCCCTTCATCATGATTGCCGATGTTTTTGAAAAGCCTATCTTTTTCCGCAAACCGGTCAAAAACATCGTACAATTTTTTCCATTGATTTTGTACGACGGAAAGAGAAAAGCGTTGAAGTTCCTCAATATCACCGTTTAATATAACAAAATAATCATTCGGCAGATAATAATCTTCAAGAATTTTCGTTAAGAGAAGCGCGTTCCGGTTGAGGTCATCGTTTCTTCCGCCGTTCCCCATGTGAAAATCGCTGATCACAAGCACCTTTCCGCCGCCTCTTATATCGAGTAAAGCCTTTTGATCAAAATGAGGATTGATGATATCTTTAAAAAAGGTTGTTGCCATATCTGTAAAAATACTTCCTGTTGTTATTGTAATGTAATTTTAAGAAAAGAACAAAGAGTATCTTTACTCTTTGCTCATTTCTCTTCGTTTTTTGCCGTTTTCCTGAACACCGCAAGCTTTCTGTCTTCCAGTGCGATTAACGATGCGGAATTCATATCGCCAAGCATCTCCAATGATCGATTGCTGTAAAACGATACATGTGTTATGTCTTCCATGTACCACCAGCGGAGAAATGCCTCGTCATCTTCCGGCGCAAGATGGGTATGTATAACGGCAAATGCGCCGGGCTTCAATGCCGCAAAGAAAGCGGAGAAATCTTTTTGCGGATTGATGAAATGTTCCGCGGTTTCAACGCACATGCCTAAATCGTAGAATGATTGTTGAGGAAGTTCGGAAGCGGAAAAATGAGGGTCCCAGGAAAACACTGAAAAGCCCAAATTCCGCATCATTCGGGAAAGTGATGGAACAGGGCCGGATCCCCAATCGATAACGGTTTCCGGCTTCCCCGCGTAGAACAAAGCGCGTTCAACAATTCTGGACAGGAACTGCCGGTAGCCTTGGTTGTCATCATCATTCTGATGTTTCTTATAACGATTAAGCGCCGTTTCTTCATCCGGAAGAAAGTCCGGATGAAGAAACGAGAAGCCGCAATCATTACAACGAAAGAACTTCTTTCGTTTTGTTTCCAAAAGCCTTACGGAGGAAGAAGCACAAACAAGACAGTTCATTGATCTTCTCCGTTTTTGTTTCCGCGCCGCGCTTTATACTGCCGGATGAGTTCCGTAAACGCATACGCGTAACGTTCCTGCTTTACCGCTCCCACGCCGGACACTTCGAGAAATTCTACCGCGGTGACCGGCGCTTTTGCGGTCATGTCCTTTAACGAAGCATCGGAAAAAATGATGTATGACGGAACCTTTGCCTCCGATGCCAAACGGTTTCGGAGCTTCTTCAATTGCTCATACAACTGTTCATCAAATACTGGTGGAGAAATTCCGGCGGAAGGCTTTGCCGCTTTTATAAGAATGACTTCCTTCTCCCGCCGGGGTACAGGCTTGGTACCCGGTATGTTAATACCCGGCATCATCATCGTAAGTTTCGGTTTTTCTTTTATAAACAGGCGGCTTTTCTCGGTAGGAATCACCACGGGATAATCCGTTCCCTCAACCGCAAGATATTCTTTTTCAATAAGAAAATCGATCATCTTCCGAAGGCGCGCGGCATCGGTACCGGCCATGATTCCGTAGGTGCTTAATTCGTGCAGATAGGCGTTCTGGATTTTTTCACTGCGGCTCCCGGTAAGGATATTGCAGATCATCGCCTTTCCCATTTTCCGGTTCCGTTCGAGGAGCCGGTATACGCAGGAAATAATCTTCAGCGCATCAACTGAAATATCGATTTCTTCAACATTGTCTTTGCAGTTGGAACAGTTTCCGCAATATGACGAACCCGGTTCACCAAAGTATGAAAGGATGCGGGATCGGAGACAGTCGGAAGATGATGCGTAAAAAGTCATCTGCCGAAGCAGTTCCATCTTCTGTTCGATGATGCTTGAATCGGCTTCGCCTTCATTCTGACTTTGTTTGATGAGAAACTGATTGATGCGGACATCCTGGGAATTATACAGCAGGATACAATCCGCCGCCGCTCCGTCACGGCCTGCTCTCCCTGCTTCCTGATAATAACTTTCGATGTTCTTCGGCATTTGGTAATGAATAACAAATGATACGTTGGACTTGTCGATTCCCATGCCGAAAGCGTTTGTGGCAATCATCACGGTTTTCCGGTCGTAGAGAAAATCATCCTGACTTTTATGACGTGTAACATCATCTAGCCCTGCATGATACATAGTCACAGGAAACGATTTTCGTTCCAGCATTTCATGCAGCTCCTCAACGGATTTCCTTGTGCTGCAATAAATGATTCCGCTTTGTCCCTTCCGTTCTTTCAGCAGTTCGATGAGCCGCGCGTTTCTGTTCTCTGGCTTTTCCACGCCGAAATAAAGATTGCTTCTGTCAAAGCCGGTAACAAGCACAAAAGGATTTTCCAATCCCAGCATACGGATGATGTCTTCCCGGACCTGCCGCGTAGCCGTTGCCGTAAAGGACGCAAGATGCGGCCTTGGGTTTATCATCTCCAGGAAGGCTTTGATGTTTTTATACGCCGGCCTGAAATCGTGCCCCCATTGCGAAATACAATGCGCTTCATCTACCACCAGGAGCGAGACGCGGATACTCTGCACAAGGTTGATGATATCCGCTTTAAAAAGACTTTCCGGCGCGATGTAAAGAATCTTGTATTGATTCTTTCCGGCTGCCTGCAAAATCCCGTAATATTCCTGGGCGGATAAAGAACTGTTGATAAAAGCTGCCGGAATTCCTTCTTCCTCCAGCGCGTTTACCTGGTCTTTCATCAGGCTGATTAACGGCGAAATAACAATTTCCGTTCCTTCAAGCATGAGCGCCGGTATCTGGTAACAGAGACTTTTTCCGCCGCCTGTGGGCATAATTCCGAGCACATCGCGGCCGCTCATTATTGCGTCGATAAGCTGTGCCTGGCCCTGCCTGAAAGAGGAAAAACCAAACTGTTCCTTTAAAATGTTGTATGAATCCTGCATAGGTTTTACTGTACAAGCATCATACACGAAATTTCCGGAAAATACACTGTTTCTCAAAATACATATCCTCAATATTGAGCCTCTTGCAAAACTCGGTTAGTTTTGCAATTACTTCTATTAGTATGGATTCACGAACGATTTTGCTTGTATTACTTGTATGCGGTTTACATCCTCTTTTTAATTGCCAAGCTGTGAATATGTATGGTATCATTATTTGGAACGAAGAACTTGCTGAAAAGGTGAAATTATGAAAACTATCGTTTGTTATGGCGACTCCAATACCTGGGGCTATAAACCTGAAAAAAAACCGCCGAAAGACGGATTCAGCCGTTTTAGTTATGAAGAACGCTGGACGGGAAGATTACAAAAACTTCTTGGAAGCGGTTACAAAGTCGAAGAAGAAGGATTAAACGGACGCAATACCGCGTTTGATGATCCCTTCAATCCTAATCTCAATGGTCTTAAATTCTTAGAGTGTTGTTTGCAGGTGAATGCGCCCATCGATCTTTTTATTATTACGCTTGGAACAAATGACACAAAAGAATATTTCGGCATCAGCGCGCCTTCTATTGCAATGGGACTTGAACAGCTCATCAAAAAAACGCAGGCAGGTACATACGGCCCCAAAGGAAAGAAGCCGGAAATCCTTGTTATCGCTCCCGCTCATATTCGTAATAATATTGAAACAAAGTGGACAGGGGGAATATTCGGCAAAGGCTGCATCGAAAAATCAAAAGCGCTTTCCGGGGAATATCAAAAGATAGCGAAGAAATACCGCTGTCATTTTCTGGATATGGCGGATTTAGTGGAGCTCAGCGAAGCGGATAGTATCCACATGGACGCGGCAAACCATGAAAAGTTTTCACTGGCGGTGTACAAAAAGATTAATGAAATCGGGTCCCTTGCAAAACTCGGTTAGTTTTACAAGAGGCTTATTCACTTTGGAACATGCAAGAGCCGGACTTAAAAGCCCAGCCCGAACTTGTTAAACAGACTGCCAATTAAACCGGCACAGCCTGGTTTTTCTTCTTTTTCCGTTCTCTTATCCGCCATGATATAATGGGCGCAGCGATTACTACAACGCACAGGAAAAGAAAGACCAAGGCGATAGGGCGGGTGTGAAAGAGTCCCAGATTGCTTTTGAACAAATCCATGGTTTGCCGGAACGTTACTTCAAACTCCGAACCAAGAACAAGCGTAATCACGATTGGCGCTACCGGAAATTTCAATGATTTTAAGAACATGCCGATAATCGCGAAGAAAAACATTACGCCGACATCAAACATCGCGTTTTCCGATCCGTATGTTCCTATAACGCAAATCGTCGCAACGATCACAGGAATGGTTTTCTGAGAGACTCTCAGGAAAAAGAGGAAGATGGGAATCAATGTAAGACACATGATGACAATCAAAATATTCCCGACATACATGCTGCTGATAAGTCCCCAAAAAATATCGGGAGACCGTGTAACCAGTCCGGGGCCCGGCTGAATGCCGAGTATGATCAGCGCGCCCAGAAGCATCGCGGTTGAATTGGAACCCGGTATGCCAAGAGAAAGCATCGTAACAAAAGCTCCCGATATACAGGCATTATTTGCGGCTTCCGGCGCGGCGACACCCTGCAAGGAACCTTCTCCAAAATTCTTCTTATCTGACGCAATCTGCTTTTCCATATCGTACGACAAATTGGAAGCGATAGAAGCCCCCGCGCCGGGCAGAACACCAATAAAGAATCCCATGATTGTGCTGCGGATCATCGTGGGAAGACAAAAGATAAATTCTTTTATTGTCGGAAAAACATCTTTCAGTTTAAATTTGAGCGAAGGATCATCTTTCTTGATTTCTATCGTTTCCCCTTCGGCTATGGAAAGAATGATTTCGGAAAGCCCCATCAAGCCTACCGCGACCGGGATGATATTAATCCCCCGCATCAGCTCGAAGGTACCGAAGTTCAATCTGGAGACGACCGAATAACGGTCCATGCCAATGGTGGTAAAGAAAAGCCCTAAAATCAGACTTACAAATCCCTTAAACCTGTTACCTTTTGCCAAACTGATGATAGCGACAAACGTAAACAAATAGATTGTAAAATACTCAGGAGGTCCGAATCTTAGTGCAAAGGTCGCGATTGGTTTAGCCATAAATGTCAAAATAATTACGCCGATTGTTCCGCCGACAAAGGAAGATAAAACGGCAACACCCATGGCTTTTCCGGCCTTCCCTTTTTTGGTTAAAGGATAACCGTCAAAACAGGTAGGCACCGAAGATGCTTCCCCAGGGACATTCAACGATATTGATGTAATGGAACCGCCGAATTGGGAACCGTAATAAATGCCCGCAAGCATAACCATCGTGATCAAGGGCTGTCTGCCGAAAACCAAAGGTAAAAGAATCGCTATGGTAGCGCTGGGACCTAGACCGGGCAATATCCCTACAAGGACGCCCAAACCGCCGCCGAGAGCGCACATGAGCAGAATAGACGGATTCATAATATTGCCGAAACTTTGAAACAATAACTCAAGTGTACTCATTTTTTATCCCCACAATCGTAAATCAAAGATAAGGCCTCTATCAAACGGTATTTGTAAAAGCACCGCAAAGACAATGTAAAGACAGACAGCATAAATTACGGAAAACAAAATGACACTCTTTTTTGTCTGCCGTTTTAGGGCGTAACAAGCTAAAAGACAAAAAACAAACATCGATATGGGTAAACCGAACAGAAGAAGCATTACAAACAACAAAAGATTAAGCAAGAAAAAAATGAGGGCTTTCTTACGGTCTCCTTGCAGCAGCCACTTGAAAATATGTATTTTTTCCCCGCCTTTGTTGGAAAAAAAGATAAAAATCCCGCAGATAAGCAAAATTGCCGAATACAACATAGGAGCGAATCCGCTGGATATATTCCCGCGGGCAAACATAGGCAGACTGAGCGACCCGAAAATTCCAAATAGGGCAATTATACACATAAACAATGAAAATATTCTAAGGAGACTCATTTTCCATTTCCTTTTGCATAAGGGACTGTCCAAACAAGTGTTGCATACTTTCAGACAGTCCTTACACGCTAAAAATTAGTTTCCTGCATTAGCTCTAAAGGCATCCGCGTAGATTGTGATTTGCCGTAATGATTCATCCGCGTCGGCATAAAAATGATCCAGGCCGAGGTTTTTCAAACTGGCAATATATTCAGGATCTTCAGAGGCCTTTTTTAAAGCTTCCCGGAATTTATTTGCAATTTCCTGAGGAATTCCTGCTGGACCGTAGAAATGACGCTCGGAGGTTTGTACAGGCCAGCCTGCATATCCCTGTTCATTGAAAGTGGCAATTTCGGGCAGATCCGAATCCCTTTCAGCGCCGCCGATACCGGCGATCATAACGGAACCGTCTTTGTACAGCTGCTTTGAAGTAGAAACATTGTCTACATAAACATCCACATGTCCGCCCATAATAGCGGCAATAGATTCACCGCCGTCCATACCGTTAATGATATTGAAAGTTACATTCTGGGATTCCTGGAGATAATCGATATTCGCGCTGGTTACATCACCGGGAGCGCTTCTTACAAAGGTAACGGTGTTCGGCTTGTCTTTTGCGGCATTGATAATATCAGCCATTGTTTGATAAGGACCGTTTCTCCTGGTCATAACGGTAATTTTGTCCGCAAAATTTCCGCCGGCCCAAACATAATCGGTAACAGGATCGATCCTGCCTTTTAAGACATCGCCAAAACACCGGTTGGCTACCCAAACAGTGGTCCAGTATCCCCAGGTATATCCGTCGGGACGCGCATTGGCGATTCTGTTTAAAGAGATGGTTCCGGCAGCCGCTCCGTCACTTTGAACGGTGATGGCAACTCCCAGCTGTTTTTCCAGGTAAGGCACAATAGCCCTGAGAGTCATTTCAGTAGCGGTTCCGGGGTTTGCCGGGAAGAAAATTTCGATGGGTCTTGTAGGCCAATTTGCTTCGGTACTCTGAGCCCCTCCGGCCGCAAAAGCAACAGACGCAATGCAAATTGCAAGCAGCACAAATAGCACACGTTTCATATTCTTCTCCTAAAAAAATATTTACCTGCGTTTGTGAAAAAACGCAGGTATCGTTTTAAAACAAACGCATTTTTTGCGCGTGTTTGCAAAACGCAATACAAGGAAGTGCCGAACAAAATACAACAGATGCCGCATTGTGATTCAATTTATTCGGCACTTCCCCTGTCATTTACGGTAATTCACTATGATGAATTACGGACGAATTACCGCATAATGTTAACTATGAAAGGCAAACACTGATGTATACATCAATATTTCTTTAATCAAGAATGACGTTATTTGCCCGCAGAACTTTCCGCAATTCTTGAATATCCAAAGACCTTAAAGTCTTGTCCTGCTTTATGGTCAGAGCCGCGGCGGTACCTGCCGCTTCTCCTGTAGCCATACAGTTCGGAATGCCCCTGACTGAACCAAGTGCATAATGCGTAACAGAAATGCAGCGTCCGCTGGTAAGAACATTTTCAACGCCTTTAGCCAGTATACACCGGTAAGGAATATCGTATCCCTGGGGATCGTTTGGTTCCAGCCAATGCTGTCCGCCTCTTTCTTCTTTATCTTTTCCGCCGGTGGGACTGTGGACATTCATCGCTCGTCCGCAGCGTGCAACGCCGTCGTCAAATTTTCTGTTGCTCAGAATATCATCTTCATTAAGCATGTATTCACCTACGATACGGCGTGATTCTCTTGTGCCAAGAAGAGGCGCGGATTCCATAAGATAGCTGTTCTCAAAGCCGGGCATATATTTTTTCAGGAACTTCGCAACCTGCGGTATTTGCACCATTCTTGCGTGAACTTCCGCCCGCGTTACATCATCATTATCGGTAAGATCGATATTGTAGCCCATATCTATATTCATAGCAGTTTGATCGCTGGGGAAGCAGCTGTGAGAAATAATAAAAATAGGGCTTGGCTTATCATATTTTCCGTTCAGCGGGACAACATAATCACCGTTGGTGTGGGCTTTCTGAATAAGTTCCCTGAATCCGTTTACATGCAAGGGACCGTTGTTTGCGTCAAGAACCTTTCTCCAGCCTTCGGGTGTACCGATGTGGTTGTCTTCAGGATGTTCATCGAGGTAGTCCAGCATTTTATGTAAATCAACACCTCCGAATTTTGTGTAAACTGTAACAGATGAAACACGTCCGTCTTCCGGGCGTCCCTTTTCATAGGGAGCCCCGGCCCAAGCGGCAATATCTCCGTCTGCTGTAGCATCAATAAATTGTTTTGCTTCGATGTATTCTTCACCGTTTTTATTTGCCAAGCGGACAGCTTTTATCTTTGTTCCTTCCATGATGACACCAAAAGCAAAAGTATTGAGCATAAGATTAACGCCGGCTTCATCCATCATCTTAAAAAGTAAAATCTTCATTGCTTCGGGTTCATATTCCTGGCGCATAGCAGGACCTTCCCCGGAAGTATATGCGGCGCCCATTTCCTTTAAGCGGTTTACCACTTCCTCAGGAATGCCGGCAACAGTCTGCTTTGTTTTATGATCCATAGCGAGGTAAACATTGTCGCCGTCCTTGAGGTTTGCGTTAACATGAACACGGTATCCATGCAAGCCGGTAACCAACCCACCGGTCATCTGGCCGCCAAGAATACCCATTTTTTCGATAAGGTAGGTTTTTGCACCGCCTCTTGCTGCCGCTAACGCTGCCCCGATTCCGGCAGGTCCGCTGCCGAATACCGCAACATCCGCTTTAATAACTCTCATCTAGAGCTCCTTCAAAAAAAATACTATGTGCACATTTTCCTGTACAAAGTCGTAATTCTGATTTATTATGACATTACCAATCAGAATATGTCCAATTCATTTTTTGCATAGTTTTTATGGATGAGAGGAATAATGATATGGATTTTAGAGAACTGTCTTATGTAATATCTATCGCGAAACATCAGGGAGTAGGTAAGGCATCAAGAGAATTGAATGTTTCCCAATCGACGTTAAGCAAATTTGTGCAAAAACTTGAAAACGATTTGGGGTTTACTCTTTTCAATAAGCTGGGTAATAAATTTCTGTTAACGTATGCGGGAGAGCGGTACATAGATACCGCCAAGGTAATCCTGAACCTGAAAAGGGATCTTGATAATGAACTTTCCGTCATCCAAAAAGAATATATAGGAGAATTGAAAATAGGATTGCCCATTATGCGGAGTCAATGCATTCTGCCGAACGTCCTTCCGGTATTCCGTGATAAATTCCCCAATATCAAGATAAATACATACGAAGCCAATTCAAAACTTATGGAACAAATGATCCTTAACGGCGATCTTGATTTAGCTTTTGTGATAATGCCCGCTCATAATATTAATTTATCCTGTGAAGTTCTTCTTCAAGAAGAAATTGTCCTGATTATGTCGCAAGATCATCCTAAAGCAGGACACGCTTGCCGTAAAGAAGGGCTTAAATATCCCTGGATTGATATTGTTAAACTGAGCTCCGAACAATTTATTCTGCAATGGCCCGATCAGAGATCCCGGCAAATAGTGGAAAAAATTTTTCATGAGGAAGGTATCCATCCGCAAAAGATACTTACCATCCGGAATATCATAACCTCGATACAGCTTGCGGCTAATGGTTACGGCATCGCTTTTACAGGAGAATTGCCCCTGCATTATTTACGGCTGGATAAAAATATTTCCTGTTTCTCTGTTGGGCATACTTTGACTACTTTTGATCTTTCGGCAATATATCGAAACGGAGTCAATCTTCCTCTGCCTATCCGGGAATTTATCGACATAGTTCGGGAACAATTACATCAACGAACTTATCACCTTAAACCTTCTTTCAGCTTAAACGATGGGCAGTGCAATCCTGTTGAATGAAACACCTCTATTGACGGCAGATTCCGGGTTTTAACGCCGAATACCGTGCAGGAACGGGGAAAATGAGGGTCCCAGCTTACCTTGAAGTTGACACATTTCAGGCAGTCCGGCGCTTTTTCGGGCGTTTTTGTTTTATTATTCGTTTCCATCTGGTTTGACAGTGTACCCTGCTTTGCGGTATCCTTCAATACGATGGAACAGTTATCCGGTATTCCTGCCTCGTCCGGCATTGTTATGGGAAAAGCATTTCTCTATCTGGAAGGCGAAACGCCTGAAATCCCCCGTTATTCAATAGGTGATGATTCTCTTGAAGCTGAATGGCGGCGGCTGCTTGATGCCGTGGAAGATACCAAACGGGAAATTGCCGGATTGCAAAAACGCGCGGAGCAGGAGCTCGATAAACAGCAGGCCGATATTTTTGAAGCCCACATGATGATGGCGGAAGACCCTGACTTCCTTGACCAGATTAAAGACCGCTTGTTCGCCCAAAAAGAGAATGCCGAGTGGATTGTTTCAAGTATTGTCCACGAGAAAACCCAAAAGCTCATTGCTTCGGGCGACGCTTATCTGCGGGAACGGGCGATCGATATAACGGACGTGGCAAACGGCGTTATCCGTAATCTTCTGTCGATCAAACGCTTTTCCCTTGCGGATTTAAAAGAAGATATTATCCTTATTGCGCAGGACCTGCTTCCTTCCGACGCGCTTATCATGAACAAAAATCATGTAAAGGGAATCGTAACGGATATGGGAGGCCGGACTTCCCACACAGCGATTTTGTCCCGGGCTTTTGAGATTCCCGCGGTCCTGGGGCTTTCCAAAGCGACAAAGATGATACACAGCGGCGACATGCTTATCGTTGACGGTGACAATGGGGTCGTTACGGTGAATCCTGATGAAAAAGCCGTTGCGGCATTCAGCAAGACTTCTGTCCGAATCGCCAGAACGCTTGATGAACTTGCGGAGTTCCGTGATCTTCCGTCCGTTACTTTGGACGGGCATCGGGTTTTGCTCAAGGCGAACATCGAAACCGCGGAAGAAGCCGCAAGAATCCTGAAATACGGCGCCGATGGCATCGGACTTTACCGCTCGGAGTTCCTCTTTATTACTCCCGGCTTGTCTTCGGATGAAGAAGCTCAATATCAAACCTATAAAACCGTGTTGAAAGCCATGGGCGATAAGCCCGTTACGATTCGGACCCTCGATGTCGGCGGCGATAAAATCTTTCCCAATTTCCATTCAGATGATGAGAAGAATCCATTGCTTGGCTGGCGGGCTATCCGCTTTTGTATATCCTTTCCGGAACTCTTTAAAACTCAGCTTCGCGCGATGCTGCGCGCCGGCACCGAAGGAACATTAAAAATTATGTTCCCTATGATTTCCGGCATCGAAGAGCTGGAAAGCGCTCTATCAATTTTTGAAGAAGCGAAAGCGGAATGCAGGAAGAAAGGCCTGCAAATAGCGGAAGATATAGAGATCGGCATTATGATTGAGGTTCCGTCTGCCGCCATGACCGCCGACATTCTCGCGAAGAAAGCCGCGTTCTTCTCTATCGGAACGAACGACTTGATCCAGTACAGCCTTGCCGCGGACCGCGGAAACGAGAAGGTGAACTATCTGACTCAGCCCTTCCATCCCGCGGTTCTGCGTTTTATCAAAAAGACGATTGACGCGGCACACGCGGCGGGGATAAAAGCCGCGATGTGCGGGGAGCTTGCCGGGGACCCCCTGGCTGCCGCCGTTCTTCTGGGATTGGGACTTGACGAATTCAGCATGACGCCCCAATCAATCCCCCTCGTGAAAAAAATTGTCCGGGGCTCAACGCTGAAAGACTGTAAAGAACTGGCAGAGCGGGTTATGGAATGTTCGTCATATCATGCGGTCCGTGCTCTCGCAGAAACATGGATGGCGGAACATTTTCCTCCCCGCTGCAAGGATTTGTAGCGATATGAATAAGGAAATTATGCAATTTGATACTGATATAACATACAAACATCTTCCCGTTGTTGTTTTGGCCGGCCGCCCGAATGTCGGGAAGTCCACGCTCTTCAACAGGATACTGCGGAAACGGCGCGCCATCACCGATCCAACTCCCGGCGTTACGCGCGATCCTGTGGAAGCCGACTGTTTCATGCTTGGAAAGCCCGTGCATTTGGTAGATACGGGCGGCTTCAAACTTGACCGCGAAGAACTCGATGATCTTGTCGTCGAAAAGACGCTTGAAACGCTTGAAGGCGCGGACTTGATCGTTCTTCTCCTTGAAGCCGGCGAACTGACGCTTGAAGACGAAGAGTTTATCCACTTTCTGCGGCCTTTTCAAAGCCGGATGCTTGTCGCGGTGAATAAAACCGAAGGCGGACGACGCGAAGCTGACTCATGGAACCTTCTTTCTTTTGGCTTTGAAAATGTGCTGATGATTTCGGCTGAGCACGGCGATAATATCCTTGAACTTGAAGAAGCCGTTCTTTCACGGCTCGATTTTTCAAAGGTCGAGGTTGATAATCTTGAAGACCGGCCTATTCGCATCGCTCTTTTGGGAAAACCCAATACCGGAAAATCGACGCTTTCAAACCGGCTGACATCTTCCGACGCTTCTATTGTCAGCGATATTCCCGGCACGACAAGGGATGTCGTGGAAGGAATGTTTTCGTACAAAAAGCATTCTTTTAAGGTGTTGGACACGGCGGGAATCCGGCGGAAAAGCAAGGTTACGGAAAATATCGAATACTATTCGGTGAACCGTTCGATAAAAACCCTCGAAGAAGCGGACATCGTTTTTCTGATGATTGACGCTCAGGAAGGACTAACCGATCAAGACAAAAAGATTTGCGCGCTCGCCGCGGAAAAGGGCAGGGGCATCATCCTTGTGCTTAACAAGTGGGACACGATGCCCGACATCAAAAATACCTTTACCGCCGTGTCGGACCGGATGCGTTTCATGTTCGGTCATCTCGATTACGCTCCCATCATTCCGGTGAGCGCGAAAGACGGAAGCGGCGTTGACACGCTTTTGGATACCGCGGTGAAAATGTACAAGCAGCTTACAAAGCATGTTGATACAGGGCCGCTGAATAAGGCGCTCGAACAGTGGCTTCTCGAATATCCGCCTCCCGTGGGCCCGAATACCCGATTCAAGATCCGCTATGGCTCCCAGATTTCGGAAAACCCAATCAAGTTTGTGTTTTTTGCCAGCCGTCCTGATGCCGTTACGAGTTCTCGTATTTGCGGAATAAAATCCGCAAGGATCTTGGTTGTTCCATGATACCTATTCTGATTGAAATGCGCGGTTCGCGGAAAGACCCTTTGACAGTCCGCAAAGAACTGGAAAACAAAAGCCGCGCGAAAAAAGAAACGCCTCTTGTGCAGGCTGATCATCCCAAAATGAGCGCAAAGAAAAAGAAGCCGCGGTCCGGCGCGAAACGAAAGAGGTAATGATGTCTTATTCCATTGGCGATGTGGAAAAATTGACAGGGATAAAATCCCATATCCTCCGTTACTGGGAAAAAGAGATTCCTTTGCTCAGACCCAAGAAAAACAATTTTGGAAGAAGAATCTTTTCCAGCCGCGATCTTCGCGTTGTCATGAGATTGAAGCATCTTTTGTATGTCCGCCGTTTCACAATTCAGGGGGCGCGGGAACAATTGATACATGAAATGTCCGAACATCAGGACATCCGCGCCTGCATCGACGAAATCCGTTCGGATTTGATTGATGTATACTTTACGGTACATAAAGCGGAACGTACGATCTGACCTGTTTTTACAATTGAATAACCTGACTCTTTTCACGAACTGAAAAACCGGCAAGAAAATGCCGGAAGATCGGGAGAATTCCATCATTATTGAAGAGCCGGCATCCGATAATAGAAACGTGAACATCGAGAGCATAGCCCGAAATGTAATTGGTATGCCGCCGGAGCGAGCGGAGGCTGTTATAATCCAAACAAACAATCAGGATAGGATGCCGGCGATGTACCGAAACATAATTCATGAGGAGGCGGGAGTTGATGATTCAATTATCCCCCCAAGTAACGGCAGCTGCTACGGAATCTCCTGATGCCGATAGTATCCGGCAGAACGCGGTTAAAGGAAAAGAAAAAGATGATACCAACGCTTTTTCCAAACTGCTGGACGGGATTCTCAAAAAAGTGAAAGCCGCGTCCGTCAGCGAACATTCCCAGGAAGGCTTACTTCCCGAAAAGGCATCCCGTTTGTCAAAAATGAAGGCATCGCCTGAAGATGAAACAAACGGGAACGAAGGAATCGCCGCCTTATTCGCTCGCAGGGAAGGATTACTGGAAACAGACTATCTTCCGCGGAAATCGGAACTCTTATCCGGCGGTGAGGATGTTGAGGGTTTGGAAAAAAACGCATCCCCGACAGGAGAACTTGAACCTAAACGTTTAAGTGAAGAAATTTCTTTTGAAAAGGAATCCCGTGAAAACACATTAGCCGCAGACGCCGATGTTAAAAAAACCGGTCATGCTGATTCCTTTATCAAAACTCATTCCCTCGTTCAAGCCGGCGCTCAGTCTGAACATCCCGGCGCTGATGTTTCTTTGCGTGATATTTCTTCCGAAGGGTTTGATCAAACGGCACTTGACGCCGGAGAAAATCAACAGACCGCTGAATCCGGGGAACAACCGCAGCCCGGTTTTGTGGACGCCCTGTTCGAAACGGTATCGGGCTTTACGACGACGGGTGCGTCTATTCTCACAAACGTGGAAAGCATGCCTATGAGCCTGCTTTACTGGAGAAGCTTCACGCATTGGCTCGGCGGCATGGGAATCATCGTGCTCTCCATCGCCATTTCGGCGAAG
>QMCE01000071.1_pt1 | contig 54320 bp, 46 predicted proteins | sample 1821851 | NCBI WGS metagenome assembly QMCE01 (sample SAMN09453174, study PRJNA476694) | Termite gut metagenome, whole genome shotgun sequencing project. | isolation source: worker | host: Odontotermes sp. | place: South Africa:Pretoria | collected 2016-01-28
TTCCCTTTTCCGACCCCATTGCCGAAGGCCCTGTCATTGAAGCGGCGGATGAACGCGCGCTAAAGGCCGGATGTACCACCGACAAATTGTTTGAGCTTGCCGCGCGTGTCCACAAAAATATCAAAGCGCCAATCCTCTTCATGACCTATTTCAACCCCGTATTCACCTGCGGCGTGGAAAAATTCACCCGACGCGGCGCCCTTTGCGGGCTCAGCGGGCTTATCGTCCCCGACCTGCCGTTCGAGGAACGCGGCGAGCTGCTCGGCCCCTGCAACGCGCAAGATCTGGAGCTTATTTCGCTTATATCCCCAACTTCAGACGAGAGGATAGAAAAAATCGCGAAAAACTCCGCCGGATTTCTCTACTGCGTCTCGTCGCTTGGCGTAACTGGCGTTCGGCGCGAGATCGACGGCAGCGCGCGGCAAATGATTGCCCGCGCGAAACAGGCTGCAAGCATCCCCTGCGCCGTCGGGTTCGGCATCTCAACCCCGGAGCAGGCCCGGGCGGTGACGGCCTATGCGGACGGCGTGATCGTCGGCAGCGCTATAGTCAGGCTCGTGGCTGAGCACGGCAAAGACTGCGTAGAGCCGGTCTCCCGTTTCGCGAAAGATGTAAAGCGGGCGATATCCGATTAACAATCCATTAAGTAATTCTGAGCATCGCGAAGAAGCTTTTATCATTATTAAAAGATCCTTCACCTTCGTTCAGGATGACGGTAAACAAAGATTTTTAATTTAACTTAAGGAGATCATCGTTATGTATAAAACAATACTTGGCAAAATAACTGCCGGGCAGGAGCTCAGCAACGAGGAGATTTCCGCGCTGATAAGCCAGATTCGTAACGGAGAGGTCAGCGACGTGCAGATCGCGGGCTTTCAGGTGGCGCTGCTGATGAAGGGCGCGTCCCTTAAGGAGATAGCATATATCGCAAAGGCCATGCGGGAAAACTGCGTTCCGTTAAGGCCCAAGGTCGAGGGAATGATGGACACCTGCGGCACCGGCGGCGGGCTTTCGACCTTTAATATATCCACGGCGACTGCGCTTGTCGCGGCGGCGGCTGGGATACCGATAGCAAAGCACGGCAGCCGTTCTATCGCGAGCCTTTCCGGCAGCGCCGACGTTCTGGAGGCCCTTGGCGTCAACATCATGCTGGAGCCACATGAGGCCGAGCGCATGATAGAGGAGATTGGCGTCGCGTTCTTGTACGCTCCCCTGTTTCATCCCGTTATGTGCAAGGTTCTGCCCCCCGAACAGGACCTTGGGATAAAGACTATCTTCTATTCGATTATCGGGCCGCTGATAAACCCGGCGTTCGCGCCTAAGCATCTGCTGGGCGTTTATAAGCCCGAACTTTTGGATACGGTCGCGTATGTGGCAAAGGAACTGGGCTACACGGACGCGATGTTCGTCCACGGGCTGGACGGCCTTGACGAGATCTCCCTGCTGGGGAAAACGAGGATACACCGTCTAACCAAAGGCGAAATTACCACGCTTGAAATCGCGCCGGAGCACTTCGGGCTTTCCCGCTGCACTCTTGCCGACATCAAGACCGGCACGCCGGAGGAAAATGCCGCGACAATAAACGGCGTATTCTGCGGCAAGCTCCACGGCGCAAGGCGCGACGCGATCTTGCTCAACGCGGCGGGCGCGCTGACAGTGGGCGGTAAGGCCGACGGCTTTAAGGCCGGAATAAACCTCGCAGCCGAACTGATAGACGGCGGCGGCGCGCTTAAAAAGCTGATGGAACTACAGGAGATGTCCAACAGCTTTTCCAGGAAAAGCGCATGAGCGCCAAAACGCGCGGCAGCTTTTCAGCCGCTATCCTTGCTGAAAACGGGCGCGGCTTTGCGGCGGTTATACCAGATATAAAATGCGCTTCGCCCAAGGAGGGCGATCTGCTTCGCGGCCGCGACCCCGTAGAAGCCGCCCATGCTCTTGTGAGCTTTGGCGCGCCCGCGCTCTCGGTAGTGACCGAGCGCGAACGTTTTGGCGGAAGCCCTGAGCTGCTGCGAAAAATCGCAAAAAGCGCCGGCGTCCCGGTACTGCGCAAGGATTTTATCACGGACGAAAAACATCTTGATGAAACGGCCAAGCTTGGCGCTTCCGCCGTGCTGCTCATCTGCGCTATGCTGGACGTGAAGACGCTTGATTTATTGTATCACAGATCGATTTCGCTCGGCCTGGAGCCGTTGGTTGAGACGCACACGTCAAGCGAGTTGAAACTCGCTAAAAGCGTTGGAGCAAAGCTTATTGGGATAAACAACCGCGAAATAGCCACGCTTGAACTCGATGACGGCGGTCCCTCCCGCACTGCGGAGCTGGCGAGCAGAACCCCCGAAAGCGCCGTCCTTATAAGCGAGAGTGGTATCCTGACGCCCGAAGACTCCAAAACCGCGGTTAAAGCCGGCGCCAACGCCGTGCTTGTCGGCACCGCGCTGTGGAAAGCAAACGACATGGCTGAAATGTTCGGCTCACTCAGGGTGGCTTTGCCATGACTAAGATCAAAATCTGCGGGCTTACGCGGGCCGAAGACGTGCAAACATGCCTGCGCTACGGCGCGGATATTCTTGGCTTTGTCGTGGAGTATCCTCAGCCTGTGCCGTGGAATCTTAACATAGATACCGCAAAGGCCTTGATTGCTGGGGTTAAGGGTAAGGCCGGAACATGCGCCGTCACCGGCGGCAGCCCTGAGCATATCATGCGTCTGGCCATAGAGCTTAAGCCCGATTATATCCAGCTGCACCGTAACGAGACCCCCGCCGCGGTGCAATACCTTGCGGGGGCGCTGGGAAAAACCCGTATCATTAAGGCGGTGTATCCAAGCACGCCGCTTATTGTTGCAAAGCAGTTTGCGGCGGCGGGCGCGCACGCCCTGCTGCTTGACCCCAGAGGCCCCGAAAACGCCGCGCGCGGCGGGGCCGCGGATTACACGCTGTGGCGGCGGCTGGCGGGAACTGTAAACTGCCCGGTGATCCTTGCGGGCGGGCTTAATCCGGAGAACGCGGCGGAGGCGCTGCGTCTGACAAACGCGCCTGTAATCGACGTGATGACCGGCGTGGAGGCTTCGCCGGGAGTAAAGGACGAAAGAAAAATCGCGGCGCTTATTCGGGCTTTAAGAGGCTAGCTGAACATCGCGTCTACCTCGGCATATGCCTCTTGGATCCTCAAGTAATCCCGCTCCAAAAGCCGCAGGCGGTTTTCGCCCTCATAGTCGGCTATAGCGTCCACAATCGGCAAAACCCGCGCCACGGCGCGTCCGTCCGCGTCCCTAAGCTGGACCCATGTAGGTATTATCTCTGCGCTTTCAAAGACCGCGCGGAGGTTTTTTTCTTTTGTGAGGCGCAGCTTTAGTATCATTCCGGTCTCGCGCGGGGGCTCGCGCTGGGACGATATAAAATTCCCGAGCGACCACGCGACCAGCCCCTTCCGTTCTCCGCCCGCCGTATGCACCCGCCTTAGCTCCACGGGCTGCAATACGTGCGGGTGCGACGCCAAAACTATATCCGCCCCGTGTGCGATCAGCGTGTCAGCCAGTAAACGGAATTCGTCGCTCGTCGCGTTCGCGTATTCCGCGCCCATGTGCGGCAGCGCGACTATCCAATCCGGGCTTTGCGCTTTTGCGGCGCGCATATTACCGGCAACAGTCCGCTCATCAAGCATATTGACCATCCACGGCTTGTCCCTGGGAACGGGAATGCCGTTCGTGCCGTAGGTAAATGCCGCGAACGCTACCCTGACGCCGTTTACCTCGTGGAGCTCAGGCCGCGCACTTGCAGAAGGCGTGGCGAAAGTACCCGTGTGATGCAGCCCCGCTTCGTCCAGCGCTTTGACTGTCCGCAGCAGTCCTGCCTCGCCCCTGTCCATGCAGTGGTTGTTCGCGGTGGAAAGAAGATCAAAGCCCGCGCCGGCAAGCGCCGTGGCAAGGCTGTCCGGCGCGTTGAATCTCGGGGCGCTTTCGTGATTTTGGCTTTCACCGTACCCGGATTCTTCGCCCGCAAGCACTGTTTCGAGGTTTGCCACGGCAAAGTCCGCGGAGGAAATTTCATCGGCGATCTTCGCAAACGCGCCCAAAAAATCGTACTGCCCCGTACCGGAATTGTAGGCGACGCGAAGCTGGGCGTCGTGGACCATTATATCGCCCGCGGCGGCCAGCACAACCGCCTGTTCATGTTCGGTTTCGCAGGCGGCGTAGACCTGGTAGGTGGTGACGCCGTCCCTGTATATGGGGTTGGAATCTGAATATGGCAGCCTTTCGGCAGAGCTGCCCGTGTCCATCTGCACGAGTGATAGCCCGCTGTTCCTGACCGCTTCCAGAAAGGTCGTCACAGCTTGCGGGGAGTCCACATTACCGTCGCCGAAGCTCAATATCCGCTCGAAGTCCATGGCTTCTATTGCGCGGGCAGTCTCGCCGTCGCGGAGCGCGGCTTCTTCGGGCGAAAGATAATGCGAGCAGTCCACAGACGCTATAAGCAGCACGCGTCCGCTTTCGCAGAGCTTCGCGACTGTTTCCCGAAAAACCGCAAGCTCGCTTCTGCTAAGCCTGTTCGACAAAAGGCAGCCCGCGACCTTGGCTCCGGGCAAATAGTACCGTACAAACGGCACAAGGCCCGCCACGCCGTGGTCGGCCTCCATTGCCGCGGGGTTGTCTTCGGCGGAAAATCCGGGGGCGTTCAGCAATGCCCGCGTCAACGCCTCGTCGCAGGCCACGTTGCCGAAAGGGGTCTCCCATCCGGCCAGCGCCGTCACGATGTCCCTGCCGCAGTTTTCGGGGAAGTGCGACGGCGAAATTATAAGCACGGCGTCGTAGCCGCCCTGTTCCTCCGCCGCCAGACGCATAAAGCCCGCTATCATGTCGGAGGCCACCAGATGATGCGGGATCATCCCCGCTTTTAGACTGCCGACTACTGAGTACTCCCGCGGCGAGGCCATTGCCGAAAGGAAGAGCTCACGCTCGTAGAATAGGCAGCGCATATTTGGGAGTTCGGCGGCGGGTGAGGCGGGCGCCGCCGGGTGACCGGCGGCGCCTTGTGCCGGTTGGGCAATGCCGCTTTCATTGGCGCAGGCCGTAAGTAACAGCAAGGCTAAAAGCCACAGCAGAGCGCGCAATGCGAGCCTTCTCAACTTATTTGCACCGTGGCGCGCTCCGTGCTCCCCCATGTCCCGCCCGACGAGCTGGTGATATACGCGCTTTCAACCACATATTCACCGGGGGTGGTGCAGCGGGCGTAGTAAACCAGCGGCTTGACTCCCTTGTAGCCCATGCCGTAAACCGTGAACTGCAAGCGCTGGCCCTGCCGGCTGTTTAGATACCAGCCCGGATTCTCCACGTCGCTGTAAAAGTCGTAATCGTATCGTTCAAAGCGCATACCGGTAGGGATATAATCGTCCACAAGCAGCATTGTCTCTCCAATATCCGCATCCAATCCTGAGAACTCAGGCGTAAGGGTTATCTTGATAAGCTCGCCTGTCGTAAGCCCCGCGTCCACGGGCTCAACGGTCTTGGTAAAGCCTATTCGCCGGGCAGAAGCGTCCATTGCCCCTTCGGGAGAACCCGCGTAATATACGTCGGCCAGAACGTCGCCTGAAAGCACCGCAAAGTCCGCCTCTTGAAGCTGGGCGCGGTTAAAGGATATCGTCTTAAAGCCGTTATTTAAATTCACGATCTGTGACTGCCCGCCTCGCTTGTAGCTGAACGAAGCCGCTTCCCCTCCCGGCTGGATATTGTTTAAATAATAAATCTGCTCGAAGATATACGGCTCATAAGGTGTCTTTTTCTCCGCCAGCCAGCGGACAAGACCGTCGGCGTCTCCGGTTTTAAGCGCCGTCGCCAGCATTGACGCCGCAGCCGTGCAATCACCGTCGCTGCGGGAATCCGTCGACCTCACAAACAGGGCGGTCTCGCCCGAAATCCCCGTGAGTTCATTCAGGTTCGGCGTTATAATAGCATCGTACACCTGTTTAGCGCCTGTCGTGTCTCCGTAGCTGAACATCGCCAGCGCCAGATTTATTTTATCTACGAAATCAAGGCTCTTGTCATTTTCCAGCATTGCGGCAAGGTCTGTCTCAGGCTCCTCACCCGCAAGCGCCTTGGCCTGATAATACTCGGAGCCGTACTCTACTAGGCTGCCGTCAACGTCATAAACATCCCCGGGAAGATACTCGAACGCGCGGGAGCTCACCATATCCGGCATTGCCAGCCGCGCGCGCACCGCGAGTTTCAGGTCGGGCTCCGCCCAAGGGAACAGCCTCATAACCTGCGTTCCTCCCAAGTCTGAGTAGTCAGCATTTAGGGCCTGCTCGTCGTACCAGTTCGCGCCCTGCTTCTTAAACCACGCCGCGACAAATTGTCCCGCCAGCCGCATATCGGCGCGGCCTCCACTGCTCTGCTCATACACGGAGTTGAACACCGCGTTCCAGGTCTTGGCGCCCTCGCCGTAGAACGTAATGCTAACCGGCCAACGCAACGGCTCCGCCGCTATACCCTCGCGAAGAAGATATGTTGACACGCGCGAAACCTCAACTCCTGACCTGACTACCGTGAACGGAAGCGTCACTCCGTCCTCGTACTCGCCGCACTTTGCAGCAATCGCGACGCTGTATTCGCCCTCCGGCAGCGGCCCGAAGTCCACGCCCGCGTATCCGCGCAAGGTGGCAGAGGTCTCGAGCGTACGGTCGGCATCCCCGCCCCGGACGGTAACACTGTAGCTAACAGGGGCCGTGTCGTCGACAGCGGCGCCCGCGCCGTAAACGCCCACTGCAAAGCTGTCCCCCGCCAAAAGCTGCTCGTTTACCACTGGTAAGATAAAGAATTCCTTTGTCGCCACCACGTTGACTTTAGCGTCCCCCGCGTGGTTTTCGGGGGACAGAGCCAACGACGTGAGCCGCCAGCTTGTGATATTATCGGGCAATTGCGTTATGAAGCGCACGTTGCCGGCGGAATCCGTAACTCCTGTGGCAAAATATGCCGTGTCCTCAAACTCGGTGCGCATGCCGCTGTCTCCTCCGCCGCCCTTTTCTCCGGGAACGGGGAAGTTGAATTGCATATAGGATGTGTATTTTCTAACGAAGGGATAATATACGCTCTGGTACATCCTGCTAAGGATGTCGGTGTACTGCTCCTGTATGGCGAACACGGCCTCGTCCACCACGCTGAGCACGACGGCTGTGTCCGCGGCGGGCGCGCCCGTGACGGCGTTTTTAACCGTGGCGTCCACAGTCATATTCTCCGCCGGCCGGTAAGAGTTTTTGTTGGGCTTTAGCTCTATCTCAAGTTCGCGCTGGCGGGAATTGTAGTACATATAGGTGTTTTCCAGCGCGAACACATGCTTGCCGTCAAAGTACGCGCCGGTGAGCAGATAGTTTGGCAAAAGCTCCCCAGCGAACGGCAGGGTAATCTCCGACGTGTTTGCCGTGGCAATATTCGTAATACTGTCCTGTACGACGCCATATAGCAGGCGGCCGGTCATGTTTTCGACTGGCATTTCATTGTCGAGCAGCGCAAATACCGAGTTTTCGTCATCCTCGTACTGCCCGCGCCCGTCCTCAAATATCATATCGCCCCTGTTTTCATACACCGTACCCGTTGACGGGTCGGGCTTCTCCATAAGCTGGTAACGGTGCGTGCCGTCGTCGTTCATGCCGTAGCGGCCGTAGATACTGCCCAGCCACGCTATAGCTTCAACATTCCTGCCCCTGGAATCGGTGGTCGTGAGCTTTACGTAATAGCAGGATTCGTCGTCAGCCTGCGGCAGATCCGTCATTGTGAACGCGCCGTTTTCGGTTGTAAACTCGCGCGTATCTACGGTTTCCTCCCGCTCCTCGTAGCGGTACGACTCCACCGACACGCGGTTTATGAAATCGTAATGCGTGCCGGTCTTAATCTTCTCATAATACTGCCGGATAATCTCGGCCCTGACGGGCAGGGACAACGCCTCGCCCTTGAGCGCGTCCTTTTCCCATAGTTGCTCCTGTGACGCTATGCGGGAAATATCAACACTGTGCGTGGTAATCTCCATCTTTCGGGGGACGCTTTTGAAATCCGGCACGGCCTTGAGCATGACGTCGCGGTGAATGCCAATAACGTCGCCGGGGAGATAAAAATTTTCGTCCTGTGCCTCGTTGCTCCTGAATTCATAGGGGTAGGTCTGTGGATACCACGTGTCCGGGTCGGCGTTTATACGCAGCCCCGCCGCGGCGTGGCCACTCCTGTCGGTTTTAAGCTCGTTCGGGCCGTCGGGCTCTATTTCTTCGCGCCACACTGAAAATACCACGCCGAAGTTGGACGCGGGGGCGCCGTCGAATGTGGAGACGTTTATTCCCACATTAGCGACGTCGCCCGCCTCAAGCATATAGACCGGCCTTTCCGGCGCTGTGGATGCGGTGTAGACCGGCTTTACAAAGTCTTCTATCGTCAGACCTGCAGATGAAAGCTGTTCCTCGCCCATCATGAGATTAAGCGACGCCCAGGAGTCGGACGTGAAGTTTTCGAGCTCCAGCGTCGCGGTGAAGGTGCCGTTTGGCAGCAGCGCAACATCCTGCGTGACGGCGTCCGCACCGAGCACGAGCTTAAGGCTTTGCGGCAGCGCCGTGTCCGCGCTGCGGGGGCGCACCATACCCCAGGCCTGAATAGTGTCCGTCGTGTGGTAGAGCGGCCGGTCCGTAAAGAGATAGCTCATGTATTTTCTGGCCTCTGCGCCGTTCTGTTCGCCGTTGTAGTAATATTCGCCCGTGTCCGCGAAGAACCTCTCACCCGCTCTGACAGTTAAGAACGTGGCGGCGTTGTTCTGATACTCAGTTGGGGCTACGGCGTTTGTAATTCTCGCCGAGCCGTCGTCCTGCGTCGTTCCGCTTGCCGAATACGCGCCTGATATCTCCACCCGCGCGCCCGGAACCGGCTCGCCCGTGGCGGCGTCGTTGACCCATGCAAGCAGGTCGTTGTCCATGGCCATGTAAAACACCGAAAGATCACTCACCTGCAGCAGCACCGTGCGCATTGCCGGCTCCCCGTTCGCGTCCACGGTGAACTCCGCCGCGTACCAGCCCTCGGGCAGCGTCTCCGGAAGCTGCAATATCCACACTCCGGTGTCCCAGTCCGCGTCCGGCTGCGCCTTTATCGGTTTTGCGTCAAAAGCGGCGTATTCTGTGAGGACGCTTTTGTCAATGTCTAACGGCGAAGCCAGACCGATACTCATTGCGCTGCCGTTGATTCGCTCAAGCTCGGAAAGATAGCTTTCGCCGCTTTCAAATGTGAAGATCTTAACCCCTACGGTCTGGTCGGGCTGCGAGATGGCGCTGTCTATATACAGCTGGAACAGCGGGATCTCTGATGAAAGCGAGTTCATGGTTACGCCGTTTCCGGAAACTTGGAACATATGCTCCCGCTGGAGTTCATCCTCGCTTATTGTTTCAAACGTGAGCGCGTAGTCCTTTCCCAGCGGCCCGCCTGACGACGCCGCAAGGGACGCGTCGAGCGTGACCCTGTTCCCGTACTCGAACCGGCCCCTGACGGGCGGCTCGATACTGAAAGCCGCCTCAAAGGCTCCGGGCGTGAAGCTTTCGGCGTTGAAGGTGAACTCGACGCCCGACTCCACAGGCACGCCTCTCGCGCCGTTTTCCGGATACGCGGACATGACCTCGAGGCGCGTTACCGCTTGGGATCCCGGTACCCCTGAGATGCTCGAGGGAGGCTGTGTTCCCGGAGCGAAGCGCCATACCGCCGCGATCACCGCGACAGCCGCGATTCCGCCTGCCGCGATCCACACGCGCTTATTCTTTAAAATATCTTTAAATCGCGTAAAATCCATATTTGCATCTCCTGTGAATATTTAATCTTGATAAAGCATTGTACCGCGTGTTAATATAATAAAGAACCAAGTACCGGAGGACGAAAAAATGCCAGTTGATTCCGTAAAAGAATATTTCAGGCGGTACGGCCGCGAAAATGACGTTTTGGAGTTTAAGAGCTCAAGCGCTACCGTGGAGCTTGCGGCCGAGGCCGCCGGAGTAATTCCCGCGAGAATCGCCAAAACAATATCGCTTAAGCGCGGCGAAAGCTGTATGCTGGTGGTCACGGCGGGCGACGCAAAGATAGACAACGCCAAATTCCGCGCCGAATACGGCCTGAAGGCCCGGATGTTGAGCCGCGAGGAGGTCCCTGAATTGGTGGGCCACGATGTGGGCGGAGTGTGTCCTTTCGCGATAAACGACGGCGTGGAGGTATATCTGGACGTTTCGCTAAAACGCTTTGAAACCGTTTTCCCGGCTTGCGGAAGCTCCAACAGCGCCATAGAACTCACCTGCGACGAACTGCATGAGTATTCAAACGCTCATAAGTGGGTGGACGTTTGTAAGGATTGGTGACATTAAAGTAATATTATCACATTTGAACTTATAATGTAAGCCGCCATAAAATATTACCACAAGCACCTCCTTTATTCTGGCAAATATTGTTATAATATTGTAAAAATTTAATACACCTGGGGGAATAACCTATGAAAGCGTTGTTTGTCGGCGGCACTGGAGTTATAAGCTCGGCTTGCGCAAAGCGGGCGTTGGAAAAGGGCTGGGAGATCACCCTGCTTAACCGCGGGAGCCGGCCCACGCCTGATGGCTGCGGCCATATAGTCTGCGATATAGGGGACGAGGCCGCTGCGTCAAAGGCGCTGGCCGAAAAAAGCTTTGACGTCGTGGCGGATTTTGTCGCCTACAGGCCGGAGCATGTGCAAAGAGACGCGCGGCTGTTTGGCGGCAGGACCGGCCAGTACATATTTATAAGCTCGGCTTCTGTGTATCAGCGGACGTCTCCCGGCCATATGATAACCGAAAGCACTCCGCTTTATAACCCTTACTGGCAATACTCCCAAGACAAGGCCGCCTGCGAGGCCGCCCTGATAGCGGAGTATGTAAATCAAGGCTTTCCCGTGACGATAGTCCGGCCCAGCCACACCTACGGAGACGTTAAGATTCCCGTGGCGTTCCACGGCGAAAAGGGCTCGTGGCAGGTGGTGCGGCGCATTCTAGACGGCAAGCCGGTGATTGTCCACGGAGACGGCCTTAGCCTGTGGACCCTTACGCACAACTCCGACTTCGCAAAGGGCTTTGTCGGGCTGATGGGCAACCCGCACGCCGTGGGGGAGGCGTTTCATATAACCTCTGACGAAACGCTCACATGGGACATGATCTACACATGCATCGGCAAAGCTGTGGGCAAAAAACCTTTGCTCGCGCATATTTCAAGTGAAATGCTCATCAAGCTGAAGCCGGAACTCGAAGGCCCGCTGCTTGGGGACAAATCCCCCTGCGCGCTGTTTGACAACGCAAAGATAAAGCGGTACGCGCCGGAATTTAACGCGACGGTCCGGTTTGACGAGGGCGTTCGCCGCACGGCTGAATATATCTTCTCCCACGGGGAGCTTCAGGTCTCTGACCCGGTATTCGACGCTTTTTGCGATCGTATAATACAAGAAACTGAAAGGTGGGGCAAATAATGCAGGAAATTTTAAGCGTTATCAATGACAGACGAAGCGTAAGGAAGTACGATAAAGATATCCCCGTAACAAAAACTCAGCTTGAGCGGCTGCTGCTCGCCGCGATGCTCGCGCCCTCCGCAAGAAACGAACGCCCATGGGAGTTTATAGCCGTCACCAGTCGCGACGTCCTCGACAAGATTGCCGAGGTCCATCCGCATGCCAAGATGTGCCGGACCGCGACGGCGGCTATAGTAGTCGTCGGCCTGCCTAGCCCCGACCCCGCTTATACCGGCTACTTCGCGCAGGACTGCGGCGCAGCCACGCAGAATATCCTGCTGGAAGCCGTAAATATGGGACTTGCAACCTGTTGGCTGGGCGTCCATCCGGTACCGGGAAGAGTCGCGGCAATAAGGGAGCTTTTTAGCATTCCCGAGCCAAAGATACCCTTTAACGTAATCGCGATTGGCGTGCCTGACGAAGCTCCCTCGCAGAAAGGGTTTTATGAAGCCGCAAAGGTGCAATTTGTTGAGTGAACATTCCTCACACGGTCAATGAACATCTGGCCGTCTGGCTCGCCGCTCTGCGGCAACCGCCAAACATGGCCAAAGCAAAAAGGACGCTTGCGCGTCCTTTTTGCTTTGTGCCGGCATCAACCTATTTTCCCGGGAGGTCGCCCTCCAAGTATTTTCGGCACAGATGAGCTTAACTTCCGTGTTCGGGATGGGAACGGGTGGAGCCTCACCGTCATCGAAACCGGCTGTTGAGAGGCCGGTGTCTTAACCGCTTGACCAACGGGCCGCAAAATACCGCAAAATGTGCGGCGAGTGTTATTATAACATCACACGCGGGTCTTGTCAATAAGAAATTTGACCTTATTTTCGGATATTGCGGTTGTTCCGCATTTTCGTTTGCGCCAGTTTTTTGTCAGTCGTCTATAACCCCGCCGCCTACCAGATATTCCCCGCTATAGAACACAGCCGACTGCCCGGGCGTAACCGCCCGCTGCGGCTCGTCGAACACGACCAGCGCGGCGTCCCCGGCGGCGAAAACTGTGGCGGCAGCGGGCCTTGCGCCGTAGCGGAGCTTGACCTCAAGGCGCAGCGGCGAATCGTCGTCCGGCGGCTCTATCCAATTTACGCCAGAGACGTTAAGGCGCGATTTCATCAGCGCTTCGTTGGTGGCAAGCGTCACTGTGTTGGACGCGGCGTCTATTCCCGCCACAAACATGGGCTGCGAAAAGCTTAAGCCTATGCCGCGCCGCTGGCCAATAGTGTAATTGCGTATCCCCCTGTGCCGGCCCAGAAGCTCCCCGTTTTGCCCCACAAAGTCTCCCGGCGCGCTCTCTGTACCAAGATATCCGCACAGAAACGCTGCGTAGTCTCCATCGGGGACAAAGCATATGTCCTGGCTTTCTGGCTTATTCGCGGCGGCGAGCCCGTGGGCTTGCGCCAAGCGCCGTGCTTCGGCCTTGCTGTAGTTTCCAAGCGGGAACACTGCCGCCGCAAGCTGCGCCTGGCTTAGGGAGTAAAGCACGTAGCTCTGATCTTTTTCAGCGTACACGGCGCGCCGGACGCGATAAATTCCGCACGCTTTGTCGTACTCCAGCCGCGAGTAATGCCCCGTGGCCACGCGCCCGCACCCTTTTCCCCGCGCGGCTTCAAGAAACGCCCCGAATTTGATCTCCCGGTTGCAGAGCACGCAGGGGTTCGGCGTCCTTCCATTGTCGTATTCGGCGGCAAATTTGTCGAGTACCTTTTGCTTGAATATCTCCCGGAAATCAAAAGTATAGTGTAGTATCCCCAGCGCGCGGCAGGCGGCGGCCGCGTCCTCGGCCTGAATGTCCGCGCTTTTGGCGCCCGGCGTGTCAAACAAGCGGAACGTTCCGCCCGCGACCTCATAGCCCTGCTCAAGCAAAAGCAGAACGGCGGCGGTGCTGTCGACTCCGCCGCTCATGCCTACCATTATTTTTTGTTTGGTTTCTTTCATACAAATATTATACCACGCTTCAGGCGATATTTAAAGCTTCTCGATTTGTTTACACAGCGCAGGGACGACCGCCCCGGCGGTCCGCCAAAATGCAATATGGGTTTCCGCCGGAATCAGATTCCCGTAACCGTACCGTCCTCCGCGATTACCGCGCCTGATGAGATCGCGTCTAAATATCTCAGCAGGCTCAGGCGCTCGCCGCCGTCTCTCATAAGCCGCACCGTCCCGCCCTCGGTGGCGCAAGGAAGCACGCGCAGAGCGTATTGGCCGGGTCCTTCAAGCTCGACCTCCAGCAAGGCAGAGTCCACCCAGCCCACGTTGAACCAAAAATTACCCAGACTGTAGGCTATCGGCTTGCCCGCATAGAACTCGATCCCCTGCAAAACGTGCGGGTGCGCGCCCGTTATAATATCGGCGCCGGCGTCAACCAGCGCGCGGGCAAGCTCCGCCTGCCGCGGCTCAGGATAAACTTCGTACTCCACGCCCCAGTGCAGATACACGATAACCCAGTCCGCGTTCTTGCGCGCGGCGGCCACAGACTTCAAAAGGGCGTCGTCCTCATAGCATGAAAGCAGACCGGGGCTGTTGTTTTTCGCGGCCGGCGTGAATAAATACCCCGCGGTCTCGGCGGCGGCGATATATGCGAGCTTCATTCCGCCCGCGTGAAAATAGCGCGGACGCATCGCTTCCAAAAGATCTTTTCCGCCGCCCGCATATCTGATTCCCGCCGCGTCAAGAGTTGAGAGCGTATCCAGAAAGGCTTCTTCTCCGTAGTCGAACACATGGTTGTTGGCAACCGAGACTATGTCCGCGCCCAAATCTTTATAGAGGCGGACGTTTGCGGTGGCGGCGCGAAAGGTGTAACGCTTGCCCTGAGCTTTCGTTCCCCTGTCTGAAAAGCAGAACTCGTTGTTTAGCATAAAAATGTCGGCCGCTCTCATGCGGGACAGCAACTCCGGAGAGACTGCGGACCCTGCCGCGCCACCGGGGTCCCGCACGCGGAACGCGAGCATGTTCTCCCAGTCGTCCGCAAGGTTCACGTCGCCGGTAAAGGCCAGGGTAACAGGGCCGTGTCCCTCGTTTTCCTCCGTCAACCGCACAATATTTTCCGCACCTTTGAAGCGGTCCCACAACACGTGCAGGGTCTCTCCGAAGAGCCCGTAAAATATCTCGCCGTCCGGGCTTTCCGCCAGAGCTTTCGCCAGACTGATTGAAAAATCAGCCGCGACATTTTGGTCCGCCCACAGCAAAAACGCGCCGTCAACCGGCTTTGCGAACTCATGCCGCGTTAAAAGACGCAGGGCGGTCTCCCGGGCTCTTTTGGCTCTTTCTGCCGAAAGGCTTGTCCGCGTGCGCGTAACAGAAGAAATTTGCGGCGCGGCCAGGCCTTCACGGCTCGCGGCGCCGTTGCCAAAATTCCGGCCCGCCGGCGCAAGCAGTACGGCGGCACAGAACACAAAGCAGAAGATCACGGCTTTTTTACTCATACCGTTATTTCCCCCGGCGCTGCCGTCCCGCCCCGGCCGCTTGAAAGCACGCGCAGGCGGTAGCAGTTCATGGCGGTGACTTTTAGCTTTTTTAACAGGCCGTGGTTGGCGGAAGCGCCCGCCACCGAGCCCACTACCGGCAAAAGCTGCAGGATCTTGTAAAGGTCTATATAGTTGCGGTATTCCATTTGAAACGCCGCCCAGTCCACGACGGGCGGGCAAGCCCCGTCCCATTGCCGCAGCAGCGGGAAAAGCTCGAGCTTTCTTGAGTCGCCGCAAAAGGCAAGCTGGAAGATATACAGCATAAAGACGCGCTCGGACTCTTTTTTTGCGTCAAATCCATAGAACCCGGCGCAGTCGTAAAGGAACTTTACCTTAATGGACAAAAGCGCGGGGAAATCCGCCAGTCCCAGCAAGACCCCGCCAAGCCCGAAGCCGAAGCCCTGGGCCATCGCCGCCTTGTCATAGGCCTTAAAGGCCTGCTCGGCAAGGTAGTCGCTCTCTGAAAGCGGCGGCTCGCATTGCGGCTCTCTTCCGTTAATCAGCCCCGAGCCGGACATCAGCGCCACGGTCATGTTTTTTACCGAGGCCGTAATAAACTCCTGTACTTTTTGCGGGACCAGCTTCTGCGTTTTAAGCTGCAGGCCGTTAAACGCCCCCGCAATGATTCCGGGACGCTTGAGCATGGATTTTTCCCACGCACGCAGCTCCTTTTTCACGGCCTTGGCATAAAGATTCGTCCCTGTCATAAGCTTCCCCGCCTTTCACTCGCCGGATGTCTAATATTTTTACTTAATCATTATTTACATCAGCCGGGAATAATACCCTCGTTCTGCCCGAACTGAGCATGACCGCCGCCACTTGGCAGACGGCTATTACCCCGGCGGCGCGGACGTCAAGCCTGCCCGCGGCGGCAAGCGCCCCACCCGTAACGGCGAAAATCCCGGAAACTACTATGCTTCTCTTAAGCGACCGCACGACCCTGCGCGCAAGCTCTATCACCGCCGGGATAAGCCTGAGGTCGCCTGTGATTAGATATATGTCCGACCTCGCGGGACTTCCTCCCATGGCGAACCCTACGTCAGCCGCGCCGAGCGCCTCAACGTCGCGCGCGCCGTTTCCGGCCACCGCAACCTCGCGGCCCTGGGCTTTTGTCCTCGCTATGCCCCCGGCCCTTTTGCCTCGCGGAACGTCCGCAAGCACGCCGAGTATCCCCGCCGTGGCAGAGAACGCCTTTGCGGCGCGGGCCGAACCGCCCGTTAACAAATAGCACGAAACACCAGCTTCGGTAAGCTTTCCCGCCGTCTCGCTCGCGTAGGGCTTTATATTGAGCCGGGCAGCGATTACTCCCGCGGCGCGGCCGTTAATAGCCACCAGTGAAACCATTTTGCCCTCGTCCTCAAAAGTCCCGCACATGCGGCGGAGCGGACCCGCGTCGACCCCGTTGGCCTTTAAAAGAGCTGGGGTTCCCACAATGACGGCCCGGCCTCCGACCACCGCGCAAACGCCCTGGCCCTCGGCTTCCACAAACCTTTCGGCAGGCGGAGCCTGCGAACCTATAAACCCGTGCCTCGACACGCGTAGCGAAACATATTCTCCGTCACTGTGGCGGACGATATCCTCGCGGACCTCCCCCGCGACGACCCTGGGCTGAGTGTACGCGAGCAACGCCGCGGCAAACGGGTGCTTTGAGCCGCCGAGCGCCGCCGCCGAGAATGTTAGCAGCTCTTCCTCAAAGAAGCCGGGGAGCGCCGCTACGTCCGTGACCTCCGGGGCGCCGTCAGCCAGAGCGCCCGTCCTGCCCAGCAGCAGCGTGTCTATGCGGGCGGCCTTTATAAGCGCGTCGCGGCTTTTTGGCAAGACCCCGGCCGCCGTGGCCTTTCGCGCCGCGGCGTCAAGGGCCGAGCGGGCCGCTGCGGCCAAAGAAAATGGAAAAGACGCGACAAATACGATAAATGCACGCTCCAGAGCGAACAACACGTCCTGCGACGCAAGCCACAGCACGGCGAACGCACCTACTGTGAAAAGCACTGCAGCGCGTCCCAGCAATTCCCGTGCTCGTCTTAAGGCAGTGTCCCGGCTTTTTCCGGAGGACCTGAGCAAGTCTGCAATTTGCTTCAGCACTGTGGCGGAGCTTGTCTTTCGCGCGAATATCTCCACCGGGCCGCCTATATTCAAGGTCCCCGCGAACACCGTATCTCCCGCGATTTTCCTTACCGGGTCCTCCGCTCCGGTGAGCGCCTGTTCGTCCACGATTGCAGAGCCGTCAAGTATTTCCCCGTCCACCGGTATGCGCTCGTTTAGTCCCACCAGTACGATCTCGCCAGCGGCGACCCCACCGGAAGGGATTACATATTCCGCGCCGTCTCTGCGGACGCGCGCCTTTTCCGGAAAGAGCGCCAGCAGCCTTCTGGCCGAAGCGGCGGAGCGTCCGCGCGAAATCCGCGAAAGGAACGCACACAACAAAACCGGCGCCGCAACCGCCGCCAGACGCAATAAAACCCGCGTCAAAAACATCACTCCTATAACGTATGAGACTATTATAACGGCAGCAAAACCCCGAGTCAACGGAGAGCGCGGTGTTTTTGGCAATACGGGAGATTAAAAATTTTTCCAACATTACGACCATTGAAATTTTTAATGCTTTCCAAAATAATACTAATCGCAAAACATATATTGTCCTTTGCGCCTGTGGATGCTATAATATTAAAAGTAGCCGTCCGGTTCGCCGTTTGGGCGGCAACCGCCGGACATGGCAGATTATATGATGCGAACATGATATAATCTATTCCCAATGCACTCAATACTGCGGCGAACCCCTCGCCGCCGGGCACGCCGGGAAGTTGCGTCCGGCCGTCCGACACGCTTTCGCAATTTGACAAAGGAGGATTCCGCATGTTAGGCGCAAAAAAAAGCGGGCAAATAGTACCCGCAGCAGGAGCAAAGGACATTGGCACCACCATAGGCAACGGTATCACGCTTGACAATGTAACTCTGCGCGGCATGGGAATCGTGCGCGTGGACGGCGTGGTAAACGGCGAGATCCAGCTGGAGGGGCATCTGGTGGTGGGGGAAGGCGGCAAGGTAGTCGGCGAGGCCCATGTCGGCAGCGCGCTGATACTCGGCGCATACGACGGCAACATTTACGCCGAAGACTCCCTGCACATTGCCGCCGGCTCGCATGTGAACGGAAACGTGCGCACCGGCAGGCTGATAGTAGACGACGGCGCCGACTTCCACGGTACCTGCAACATGGACAAGGCCAAGCTGGACAGCCGCAAGGTCATCGCACTTGGTAAGGAGTCCTCGGCCGAGCAGAAAGCGCAGTAAGGCGCAAAGGGAAAACGACCCCATTCGGGCATAAGGAGTTTTTTGAATGTTAAAATTCTCATCCGCGCAGCAACAGCAGACAGACTCAAGCATTAAAAAATTCGCCAAGGACGCGATCATTGTTCCCGAGGGCGCGCGGACAGAGGAAATGTACGTCCTGCTGAAAGGCAGCGCGGCCGTGTACAAAAACCACGGCAAGTTTAACCAGCAGGAGGTCGCGGCGCTTCGCATAGGCGGTTTTTACGGCGAAAACTGCCTGTTCCTGCATCAGGAGGCCGCCGAAACGCTTGTCGCCACTGCAGAGGCGACGGTGCTCGCTATAAATGAAAAAAACTACGCCGAAGCTTTTTCGCGCCAGCCCGACGTCGCGTATTCTATCATAGGCGGTCTCGCCCGCAAGGCGGACTCGGCGCAAAAGGCGGCCGAGCGCGCGAGCGGCGTCTCGGTGCCCAAAGTGATCGATACCGGAATCGTCAAGAGCGAGCTTTTCCCGCCAAATCATATTTCGTATGATCTGCCGCTGGTAAACGAAAAGACCGAGTTCGTATACAAAAACACGTTTAGCTGCCCTATCTGCGGCGCGACGTTTGAGTCGCTGACCGTGCTGACCTCGCGCCTGAGGCGCGAGAGTACCGACCGCGACCTGCGCGTGCGGTACGCCGGAATTGAACCCATGCATTACGATATTGTTTCGTGTCCCACCTGCCTTTACAGCGCGCCGGTCGACCTCTTCCCCACCGCGCCGTCAAGGCTCAGGGAATCCGTGCGTGGCGAGCTTGCAAATTTCATATCCCAAAATCTTATAAAGCCCGGAATGGAACGGGACTCGGTAACGGTGTTCGCTGGGTATTATCTCGCTTTAAAATGCGTGCCGATCTGCTTTGACGAATACCAGACTACGATGGGCGCGCTGTGGCAGAAGCTGAGCCGCATTTACAAGGACTGCGGCAACGAGGAGCTTTATATCTACGCCTCAGACAACGCCGCCAAAAACTACGAGTACGTGTACGAGCATTTTCATATTTCCGAGGCGCAGAGCCAGCAGGTCTGCTTTATACTGGGCGACCTTTTCGAGCGCCGCAAAAACTACGACAAGGCCCGGAATTTCTTCTTTCTGGCCAAGGCCAACCGGCAGGGCACCCCGGCGCTTAAAATGCTGTCAGACAGGCGGTTGGAGGACTTAAAGGAGCTTATGAAGAAGTAGAAAGCCTCTCTTACGATAAACGTTACAAAGGAGAATCATGGAGTTTATAGTGCATACTTTGAAACAGCTATTTTGTTCGCATATACTCGGTCTTAGCTCTGAGTAGATGATTTATCATTTTCATATTCGAGATATTTTATCAAATCCATCGCTCCGTGTAATACCCTATGTAATATGACCGTCTTATCTTGCTCGCTAATATGATAAAAAAGCCGATATCCATAGACAAGCCCGGCAGAACGAAAATAAGGATCATCCTCAAAAACCTGATACATATCGGGATTGCGTTTTATGTTGTCAATTTTCTTATTATAATCATCAAAATATCTATCGGCGGCGGGCGGGCTCAATGCATACAGCCTGGCATCCGCCTCAAATGCGCTCCTGTTGAACGATGGGAGCTTTTTAATTTCGTACGGCATTTTGTCGCGCCTCTCTTTTGGCTTCCCATTCGCGGATAAAACCAACGTGATCCTCCAAAATGGTATCGGGGTCGAGGGCTTCCCTTTTGGATTCGCTCAGTTCGCGTAATAAATATGCCCGATGCTTTGCTGCGTCGTCGGCCTCAATTGTAAATGGAATCGAGCCTCTGGAAACTGTTTGCGCTACAAAAAGCTGCAAAGCTGAGGACATATTAAGCCCCATGCTTTCGTAAATAATCTCAGCCTGCTTTTTAAGGGTTTCTTCAAGCCTGAACGTGATATTTTTCGTTGCCACACAATTCACCTCTCTAAAAAATAGTATACGCCATATGCATTTCATTGTCAATAGTATGCCTTGCGTCGCTCGAGAATTCAATGATTATTCAGAAGTTTCCTCATGTTATACCGTTTCAGCTTAGAAAAAGCTGAAACAGTATAAATATCAATATCTTTCCCCCCTCCGCTTACAAAAGCCGGGCGCAACCAATCGGTCAGCGCCCGGCTTTCTTTTATATTTTTGGCTTTCCGGCGCCCCGCCTTTTGCAGGGAAAACTGTTTTAACTACGCGTACTGAACCTCGAAGCTGTTCGCGTCAAATAGCTTTTGCACGTCTATCAGCCTCGAAACCTCGTTGTCGTCCAACTGGGCAATCCCGATGATATAGATGTTGCCCTCGCGGGTGGTGGTGGGCTGCGGGGAGATTTTTTCGGGCTCTATTGTAGTGGTCTCCTTAATAGCGTTGACTATAAGGCCGATCTCGCGCTCGCCAACCTGCACGATTACCACGCAAGTGCGCTCGGTGTACGGGTCTTCGAACTGGCCGAAGCGCTCTCTCATGGAAACCACAGGAATAACGTTGCCCCGCAGGTTGATAAAGCCCTTCATATACATTGGCATTTCAGGCATGGCGTTGATCTCGGGCAGGCCCAAAATTTGCAGCACGTAGCGGATCTCGATGCCGTAAACCTCTTGCCCTATGTAGACGTTAAGATACATGTTTTCCATTTCGTCCATTTTCAAAAACCCCTTTCATGTTACATCAAGATGACAACAGCTAACCAACAACAGTATACCTTAAATCCTGCCAGAATGTCAATCGCGTCCACACCATTTTTACCGCCGGGCATATATTGATATTATCCGGACATAAATGAACGAAAAGGCGGTAGAATGCGCGATGAAAGTGCTGGTATTCAATAATCACACAGGCCGCATGGAGCGGTATGAGCTTAGTCCCGGCGACGCGATGCCGTATGTGAAGAACAAGACTATGACCGTAGAAGAATTTAGGGGGAAGTCCGGCAGCAATGTCCTGTGGACCGACCGCCGCGCGATGGAGGCGTGGAACACCACCCGCAGTTCCTGGGGAAAGCCCATATACATAGGATACGCATTCAGAAGGATAGGAGAAAACGGCCACGCGGCCCAGTCGCAGCACTACGCCGGCGTGTCGTTCGACGTGGGGCAGAACATGGCTGTAAGCCAGCGGAACAAGCTGCGCGATCTCGCCTTTCGCCTCAGTTCGTGGGGATACGTGGAGCCGGCGCATTTGACGCCCACATGGGTACATTTTGACGCGCGCCTTGGCCCGCCCGCGTGCTCGGCGGGGTACCCGATGCTTTCGGAGGGAAGCCGCGGCGTGTACGTGTGCACTCTACAGGATGCGCTTTCCACAGTTGGCGTGACCGTAAAGTCGATCGACGGCATTTACGGCGCGAACACGCGCGCTGCCGTCCGCGCTTTCCAACGTGCCAACGGCCTCAAGGACGACGGCATAGTCGGATGCGCCACATGGAGCACGCTTACGGCAATTGCCAACGGTTTGATCCGCAATACCGGAAAAAAGCCTTCGACCTACATAGACTGGTGAGTAATCTAAAAAACGGATAATTCTTGAAAAAAACACCTTGACAAGCAATGATGAAAATGATATGATATAAAGCATATTAATTACATAGGTATTATATGCTATATTTTCGGTTCATTTTTCCACTGCGCAGTATTCCTCTGCGCCCGCGCCGGTTTTAGAGTCCAGAATGTCTTGCAGCGTTATGCCGTCCAGATACCTGTCGATAACATTTTGCAGACCTTTCCAGACCGGCAGAGTCATGCATGTGTCTCCGCGCTCGCATCGAACCGGGTCGTCCTCCAGGCAGGCCACGGGGCATAGCTTGCCCTCTGTCAGGCGCAATATTTGGCCCACGGTGTATTGTGAGGGCTCCTTTGCAAGCATATAGCCTCCCTGATATCCCCGATTGGCGCGCAAAACGTCCGCTCCGCCCAACAGCGAGCACAGCTGTTCCAGATATTTTTTTGAGATGCCCTGCCTGTTGGCAACGTCCTTGAGTGCGACGAAGCCTTCGCCCCGGCGCTCGGCAAGATCCAGCAGCAGCCGCAGAGAATAGCGCCCCTTTGTCGAAATTTTCATACGATTCCCCCGCTTTATAAGTAAAAAGTATTTTGAAGTATAACCTAAGTATACCATAGGTTAAATATGTTTTCAACAGACAGGAGAGAATGAAAATGAGCAGGCAGTACAAATTCGAAACTTTGCAGGTACACGCGGGCCAGGAAAAGCCCGACCCGGCTACCGGTTCGCGCGCCGTGCCGATCTACCAGACGTCGTCCTATGTTTTTGACAACTGCGAGCAGGCGGCGGGGCGTTTCGCGCTTTCGGAGGGCGGAAATATCTACACCCGTCTCATGAACCCGACCACCGACGTCTTCGAACAGCGCATAGCCGCGCTTGAAGGCGGTGCGGGGGCGCTGGCCACTTCGTCGGGCGCCGCGGCGGTGGCCTACGCCGTGCAAAATATCGCGAGGGCGGGCGATCATATAGTCTCTGACAACGCGATATACGGCGGAACATACAACCTGTTCGCCCACACTCTTCCGGAAAGCGGTATAGAGACCACGTTTGTGGATGGCGGCTCTCCGGAAAACTTTGAGCGGGCAATAAAGCCCGAAACCAGGGCCATATTCATTGAGACGCTGGGCAACCCGCACTCTACGATCGTTGATATCGGCGCCGTGGCGGAAATCGCCCACAGGCACGGCGTGCCGCTGATAGTCGACAACACCTTTGCCACGCCATATCTGCTGCGGCCGATCGAACATGGGGCGGATATAGTCGTACATTCCGCCACAAAATTCATAGGAGGCCACGGCACGTCTCTTGGCGGAGTCATAATAGACAGCGGAAAATTCGACTGGACATCCGGAGACAAGTTTCCGGGACTCTCGCAGCCCAACCCCAGCTACCACGGCGCAATTTTCACCAGCGCCGCAGGCAAGCTCGCCTATATCATCAAGCTGCGTACGACCCTTATGCGGGATACCGGCGCCGCGCTCTCGCCCTTTCACTCTTTCCTGTTCTTGCAGGGACTCGAAACGCTTTCTCTGCGTGTGGAGCGGCATGTAGCGAACGCCCTGCGTGTCGCGGCGTTTTTGGAGAACCACCCGCAGGTAGAGCGCGTGAACCATCCGTCTCTGCCGTGGCACAGGGACCACGAAATCTACAAGAGATACTTCCCTCATGGCGCGGGATCGATATTCACGTTCGAGATAAATGGCGGAGCCACGGAGGCGAAAGCTTTTGTGGACAAGCTCAAGCTGTTTTCGCTTTTGGCAAACGTCGCCGACGTAAAGTCGCTGGTGATACATCCCGCGTCCACCACTCATTCACAGATGAGCGAAAGCGAGCTCGCGGCTTCCGGGATTAAGCCCAATACGATACGCCTTTCTATCGGTACCGAGCACATCGACGACATTCTGGCGGATTTGAAGCAGGGTTTTGCGCCGTAAAAATCTATGCTTTCGTGTTGAAAGATGCCGGACTGCTGCGGATGTTTCGCGATATGTTATGAAGACAGAAGCCGCACCGCGAATTTGCCCCCGATACAGCTAAAATCCAACAGAAAACCGTTTTGCTCCGCGAACGCGGCTATGGAGCGCACCCCGATACCGTGGCCCGCCTCATGCGTCACCGGCAGGCCTTTTAAGTCAAACTCCACAGGCTCGGTACAGGGGTTTATCACCTCCAGGCCGAGCCTTCCGTCGTCGAGGATTAGCTTTACGCGTATCACCCGCTTCTCTGGCTCGGTCAACCTGCCGGTCGCGGCAAGCGCGTTTTCCAAAGCGTTCGACACCATAACCGAAAGCTTTATTGCGTCTATCGGCAGCGTGTCCGGAATATCCGAATTAACGTACAGGCGCACGCCCATGTCCCGCGCTCTTCGCTCAAACCGCGAAAACATTGCGTTTAGCACGGGTTCCGCGCAGATGGACGTGTGGGCTGTTTTATTAAGCGAGTCTTGCCAGCCGGCATAGACCGCTTCAGCCTCCGAGGGCTTTCCCGTGCGGAATAATTCCATTATCACGCCCATCTCATGGCGCATGTCATGGCGGAGTATTTCAATGTCGTCCAAATGCATTTTGTCTGTGTCCGTCTGTTCGCGCAGAGCTTTCATCTGTAGCAGCAGCGCTTCCGTGTAATACGTTTGCGCTGTTTTTTCATGCGTGTTTATAATCGTGTAACACAAAACTACGATGCTCCACAGTATAAACAGTATCAGGCTGAAATAATGAGCGACGCCTACGACAGTCCATTCCAGAGTTAAAATTAGCATGAAAGAAAAAAAAGAGCCGAACGCATAAAGCGCCCATTCCCCGCGCCCGCCGCCAACAAATAAACGGTCGATGATCCCGCGGGCAAACCGCCGCACAAGCAACACGTAAGCGCTAAGGAAGACCAGCGACAGGCAGAGGTACGCGGCGAGGGCGTGCGGGGACGCATAGCCAAGGGTGGCGCCTACCAGCGCGTCCGCGATGTGAGTCGTAAGTATTGTGAGCTGTACGGGAATGAAAAACGCGAACAGCTTTTGAAAAGCCTGCCCGTTGAAAATCCATATGATGAGCGGAACATAGAAGATGCCAAGATATCTGACTAGCGGCGGGTCAAAGGTAAGAAGCCATACGGTGAACGCCTGAATGCAGACCGACATAGCCCCGACTGCCAGAATGGTGAAAAGCATATTATACTTGGGCCGCAGGCACATAAAGATCATCGCGAAGTTTATTACCAAAACCACCGGCCCGAGAATTGGCATCGCCTGATTGAGGATCATTTTACGCTCACGTCTTTCCTTTAAAAAAATACCGGATATATTTTTCTTTTACATCGCCCACCGCTCCATGGGTTATAGGGATAATCGCGCCGGATTTCATTAGTACAGAGCGCGCATGAACGCTTTTTACGAAGTCCATGTTCACCACAAAGGACATGTGCGGGCGGATAAAGCGCCCGTCGGATAAAAGCGGCGCCACGACCTCGTCGAAGGGCTGCCGCAGGGTGACGCTCTTTAACCGCGCGCCGTCAAGGGTCACGCAGCAAAGCGCGCGGCCCTTAAGTTCGCAGTAGGCTATTCTGTGGAAAGGGACGGCCTGCGTGCCGTCGCTCGCTTTTAGCAGAAAGGTCTTTGCGTTGCGTACGTTAAGGGCGGAGATTGCGGAGTCGAGTTCGCGGTTTAGCGTTTCGCGGTCTACGGGCTTTATCAGATACTGCGCCGCCCGCACGCCGAACGCTTCCAGCGCACGCCCGTCGTGGCTCGTAAGAAAGATGACGGCCGAAGTGCTGTCGCTTCGGCGGATCAGGCGCGCGAGGTCGATCCCGTCGGGCTTGGGCATTATTATATCCAACAGATAAAGGTCGAACGCGGCGCCTTCGCAAAGATCCCGCTCAAGCGTCCCTGAGCTTGAGTAGACAGAGATGTCAAAGTCGGCATAGGCCCGTACCATGTCCGCGACCCTTTTGGCCTCAGCGCTGTCGTCGTCGCAGACGGCGACCTTAAGCATGTGCGTCGCCTCCTCTCTGATGTAATAATTTTACCACAAATACCACTTGCATCCAATTGTTTTTTGTGCGAACATGGGCGAATTTTGCGCAATTCGGGTCGAATTTTACGCAGGCGCGGCAATTGGCGCGTGGTTTATGCTAAACTGAGACAATTTAAACGCGGTGCTTGGAGGTTTGACGAAATGATTAAAAAATTCGCGGCGTTGCTTGTTTCTATTTTCGTTATACTTGTGGGAGTGATAGGCCTTTTTGTCGGCAGGACACTGGGTGAGAACAACCTTGCGGACAGCCTTGCCAAAGCGCAGAGCGAGTCGGAATACGTGGGCGACATAGTTGAAAACTTTATTTCCGGCGCTTATAATATCGGGCTGGAGTTTGCCGAAAACCCCGACATTCTTTCGCTTGACACCGCAAGAGAGACCCCGCTTTTGGTGAACGCGGCCAAGAACAACAGTTACATGGAGCTGTTGTATGTACAGGGGACCGACGGTATGCAAACGGCGCGCTCGACGGGCGAACTGGGTGACAGAAGCACGCGCTGGTGGTTTATCCAAATGCAGGGGGAAAAGCAGGCCTTTGTGTCGGAGTCTTATTTTTCAGTAGGCACGAACGCGCCCTGTACGTCCATCTTTTACCCTATGTTGCGGGACGGAGAATATGTAGGCGTGTTCGCCATAGACATAAAGCTGGACTACATGCAGTCGCTGGTGCTGGGCTATGCCGACGCCGAAAGTGACAAATACACGTTTATTATCGACGGCAACGGCGTTGTGATGGCTCATCCGGACGACAGCTTTATTTCTTCGCTGACCAACTTCAAAACGCTTACGCGCAACGTGCCGAAGCTTGACGAGGCCGGCAACGTCGTGCAGGAGGACGGCAATGTAGTGGAGGTGGAGGAATCTTTCGCGATAGCCGACGATTTTAAGGCGGCCATTTCGGCGGTGATGGACGGTGCCGCGGGTTCGAGCGTTGTCACCATAGACGGCGCGGAGTATTTTGCGGGTTATTCCCCCGTGACGCTTCCGGGCAATTCCGACTCCTGGTCTGTTATCACGGTGTCTAACAAGGCCGTTTCGGAACAGCATATTAACCGCACGATATTTGTTATAGTCGCGGCGACGCTGGTGTGCGGCGTTTTGTCAATGGGCGCGATTTTCGTGCTTGTGGCCGGAATAACAAAACCTGTCGGCAAAATATCAAAGGCCGCCGAGGACATGGCCGACGGCAACTTTGACGCGAGCTTAAGCGTTTACGGAGGCAGAAACGAGATCGGCGTGCTGGCCGAAAGCTTTGGCCGCCTTAAGGCCACCGTGGACGGAATATGCACCTCTACCGAGGAGATACTCTCAAAAGCGGAGCAGGGCGATCTGCGCGCCCGAATAGACGAGGAATACAGCGGCGGCTTTGACAAGCTTAAAAACGCCGTGAACAATATCGTGGACATTTTGGTCTATATAGTCCGGGGATTTTCTAAAAATATCGAAAAGATCAACGCCTGCGCGGCCGAGTTCACGGCCAGTTCGGCGCATATTTCCAAGGGGGCCGAGACTCAGTCGAATATCGTAAGCGAACTAAAGCCGCTGCTTGACGGCTTTGCCGGGACTATCACGCGCAACGCCGCCGGAGCCGAAGAGGCGGCGAGACGCTCGGAGGCGGCGGCCGGCGAGGTTTCGCAGACAAGCGGCAACATGGCGAAGATGACAGAGGCCATGAACGAAATCGAAAACCAGTCCCGCGGGATCTCCAAAATTATGAAGGTGATAGACGATATAGCGTTCCAGACGAATATCCTCGCGCTAAACGCGGCGGTAGAGGCGGCGCGGGCGGGTTCCGCGGGCAAGGGCTTCGCGGTGGTGGCCGACGAAGTGCGCAGTTTGGCGAGCAAATCCGCCGAAGCCGCTAAGAGCACGGCCACGCTGATCGGGACCTCCAACGCGCAGATAGCCGAGGGCCGCAGGATCGCCGAGCAGGCGGCAGCGGAATTCGAGGGCTTTGCCGGGAACATAGAGGAAATTTCCGGGCTTATCAAGCAGGTGAGCGCGTCGTCCGGCGAGCAGAGCGCGGCGCTTGCCGAATTTGCCGGGGGCATAGCGCAGATATCCGAGGTCGCCGAGCGCAATATATCGGTGGCGAGGGAAAACGCCGACGGCGCGGCGCGCCTGTCTGAGGCGGCGGAGGCAATGACCGAGGATGTGGGGAGATTCCGGTTTTGACCCTGACGTGGCGACGCAAAAATCCGCCGGTACAGCCGGCGGATTTTTGCGTGTCTACAAGAATACGACGCCTTGCGTTACCCGTTATATTCTCCACGCTGCCTTTATAAGCCCGCGGAACAGCGGATGCGGCCTGTTGGGGCGGCTTTTGAATTCCGGATGAAACTGCACGCCAACAAAAAAGCGGTGTCCCGCAAGCTCGACCGCTTCCACAAGCGCGCCGTCCGGTGACACGCCGCTTATTTTAAGTCCTGCGCGAGAGAGCGTCTCCCGGTAGTTGTTGTTGAACTCAAACCGGTGGCGGTGCCGCTCGCAAATCTCATCCGCGCCGTAGAATCCGCGGAGCCGCGTGCCCGGCTCCAGCTTGCACGGATACGCGCCAAGGCGCATTGTCCCGCCGCTGTTGACTTTGCCGGCCTGGCCCTCCATGAGGTCGATCACGCAGTGGGGGGAGTTTTCGTCAAACTCGCTGGAATGCGCGCCCTTTAGCCCGCAGACATTGCGGGCGAATTCTATCACGGCTATCTGCATACCGAGGCAGATGCCCAAATAGGGAAGTCCGTTTTCCCTCGCGTGGCGGCAGGCGGCTATTTTGCCCCCTATTCCCCTGTCGCCAAAGCCGCCGGGGATGATCATGCCATCCGCGCCGTTAAGTATGTCGGCCGCGTTTTCTTTTGTGACGTCCTCGCTGTCCACCCAGCGTATGTCTACCCGCGCCCCGGCCTCAAAGCCCGCGTGGTTGAGGCTTTCTATCACCGAAAGATACGCGTCGTGAAGCTTTACGTATTTGCCGACTATGGCAATCGTCACCCGCTTGGACCGGGTTTCGATCCTGCGGGTCATCCCGCGCCATTCGGCGAGCTCGGGCAGGGGGACGTTTAGCCCAAGCTCCCGGCAAACGACGCTGTCAAGCCCGTTTTCATGCAGCATCAGCGGCGCTTCGTACAGTGAGTTGAGCGTGGTATTCTCGATTACGCAGTCTGGCGTCACATTGCAGAACAGCGCTATTTTTTCTTTTATGCCGGGGCTTAGAGGTTCATCCGCCCGCGCGATGATTATATTCGGCGAGACGCCCATTGACTGCAGCCCCTTGACCGAATGCTGGGTGGGCTTAGATTTATGTTCGCCCGAAGCCCTGAGATACGGCACGAGCGTCACATGGATGAACAGGCAATTTTCCCGGCCCTTTTCAAGCGATATCTGCCGGATAGCCTCCAAAAAAGGCTGGCTCTCTATGTCGCCGGTGGTGCCGCCTATCTCTGTTATGAGAATGTCCGCGCCGCTGTTTTTGGCCCCGGCGTAGACAAAGCGCTTGATCTCCTCGGTTATATGAGGTATTACCTGCACCGTTCCGCCAAGATAACCGCCCGCGCGCTCGCGTTCCAGCACGCTCCAGTACACCTTTCCGGAGGTAAGATTACTGAGCTTGGTGAGGTTTTCGTCAATAAACCGCTCGTAGTGGCCGAGGTCGAGGTCTGTCTCGGCGCCGTCCTCGGTGACGAAGACCTCGCCGTGCTGATAGGGACTCATGGTACCGGGGTCCACATTCATATATGGGTCCAGCTTCTGGGCCGCGACCTTTAAGCCGCGCTGCTTGAGCAGCCTGCCCAGCGACGCCGCGGTTATTCCCTTGCCCAGGCCCGAGACCACGCCTCCCGTCACAAAGATATATTTTGTCATACGTTCACCCCACTCGTTTATCTATTTGCGCATGTTTCTTGTCTACCTGTAGCATACAATCGAAACAAATGTGCGATTTATTCCCCGGTCCTTGCGTGATATTCCTGCAACGAATAAACCTTGCCGACGGTTGCCTGCCTCTGCTCCTCTATTCCCTTAACGCCGGCCAGCGCGGCGGTCAGCGTGGTAACGTAGGGGATGTTGTGCTGTATCGCCAACTTCCTGATATATGAGTCGTCGCTTCCGCTGCGCTTGCTGCCGCTGGGCGTGTTGATTATAAAGTCGAGCTGCCGGTTTTTGATCGCGTCCTCGATATTCGGCCGTCCCTCGTAGAGCTTCTTTATATACCTTGCAAATATGCCTTTCTCTGTGAGATAACGACAGGTGCCGCCCGTGGCAAATATCTTAAAGCCCAGCCGTTCAAGCTGCAGAGCTACTTCCGCTGCCTGTTCGCGGTCCTTTTTAGCCACGGATATAAGCGCCGTGCCCTCAAGCGGAAGCACCAGCTTGCCGCCTTCAAGCGCCTTGTAAAACGCGAGGCCAAAGGTGTCCGAAAGCCCCAGAACCTCCCCGGTAGAACGCATTTCCGGCCCCAGCACCGGGTCTACCTCAGGGAACATGTTGAACGGGAATACGGCTTCCTTAACACCGTAGTACGGCACGGTCGGACGCTTCATGGAGGCAAGGTCTAGCGTTTTGCCGGTGTGCGGCGCAAGCATAAGCTGCGTTGCGAACCTGACCATATTGAAGTTGCAGACCTTGGACACCAGCGGGACCGTCCGCGAGGCACGCGGGTTTGCCTCCAGCACGTACACCTTGCCCTGATGGATGGCGTATTGGATATTCATGAGGCCCGCCACGCCTAGCTCCCCGGCAATCCTTCTGGAATACTCGCGGATCGTATTAAGCTGCTCCTCAGTAATGCTGACTGTGGGTATGACGCAGGCGGAATCCCCAGAATGGATGCCGGCGTATTCAATATGCTCCATCACTGCGGGCACGAAAGCATGGGCGCCGTCGGCCAGGGCGTCGGCCTCGCACTCGAGCGCGTTGTCCAAAAAGCGGTCTATCAGCACAGGCGCGTCGGCGCTGATATGCCGCGCGTGGACTCGCATGTAATCCTCCAGCTGCGCGTCGCCGAAGACGACCTCCATTGCCCTGCCGCCCAGCACGTAAGATGGACGCACCATTACCGGATAGCCGATGGTGTTCGCGACGGCGAGAGCCTCTTTTTCGTCGCGCGCCATGCCCGACTCCGGCATGGCTATACCCATCTGCGCCATCATCTTCCCGAACAGCTCACGGTCTTCGGCCAGGGCTATGACCTCGGGCGTCGTGCCGAGTATTGGCACACCCGCCCTCTTGAGCTCCAGCGCGATATTCAGCGGCGTTTGCCCGCCAAACTGCACGATAACGCCAAGCGGCTTTTCCCGCCGGCAAACGGACAGCACGTCCTCCACCGTGAGCGGCTCAAAGTAGAGCTTGTCCGAGGTGTCGTAGTCGGTTGAGACGGTCTCCGGGTTGCAGTTTATCATGATAGTCTCCAGCCCCAGCTCGCGCAGGGCGAACGCCGCGTGTACGCAGCAGTAGTCAAACTCTATGCCCTGACCTATCCGGTTTGGCCCGCCGCCCAGTATAACGACCTTCTGCCTGTTTGACCTGCAGGGGGTGGTTTCCATGCCGCCCCGCTTCTCACGCGCCGCCGCAAGCTCCGGCCCCAATTTTCCCAAGCCGTTGTAGGTGGAGTAATAGTAAACGGCGTCGGCCCCGCTTACGGGCACGATATCCCATTCTTCCTCTATCGCCAGCATCTTGCGGTGCAGCCTTATATACTCCTCCGGGACATCGAGCAGCATGGCGAGGTATTTGTCCGCAAAGCCGTCCTTCTTCGCCTTTATCAGCAGTTCGTCGGGCAGCACTCTCTTTTTGTACTCTATGATCTTGTTTTCGGTCTCGACAAGCTCGAGCATTTGCGTGAGGAAGTATTTTTTTATCCCGGTTATCGCGTGTATTTTTTCGAGCTCCACTCCCTTGCGCAGGGCCTCGTATATGGCAAAATACCGTTTGCTGCTGGGCGCGGAGATCTCCTGGATGAGCTCGTCCGCCGAAAGGCTGTTGAAGTTTTTGCTAAAGCCAAGCCCGCTCCTGCCGGTCTCCAGTGAGCGGATAGCCTTTTGAAAGGCCTCCTTGAAGTTGCGGCCGATGCTCATTACCTCGCCCACCGCCCTCATCTGGGTACCGAGCCTGTCCTTTATTCCGCTGAATTTTTCAAACGCCCAGCGCGGGAATTTTAGCACGATATAATCGCCGTAGGGCGTGTATTTTTCCATCGTACCCTCTTTCCAGTATGGGATCTCGTCAAGCGTTAGTCCCGCCGCCAGCAACGAGGACACATACGCGATAGGAAAGCCCGTGGCCTTTGAGGCAAGCGCCGAGGAGCGCGAGGTGCGCGGGTTTATCTCTATTATCACCACGCGGTCCGACACCGGGTCGTGGGCGAACTGCACGTTGGTGCCGCCGATCACGCCGATTTCCGAGACGATGCTGAAAGCGGTCTGTCTAAGCCTTTCCTGAAGGCTTTCGTCTATTGTGAGCATGGGCGCGGAGCAAAAAGAGTCGCCCGTGTGGACGCCCATAGGGTCGATGTTTTCGATCATGCAGATGGCGATCATCTGGTTTTTGGAGTCGCGCACGACCTCGACCTCAAGCTCCTCCCAGCCCTGCACGCTCTCTTCTATAAGCACCTGGCCAATCATAGAAGCCTGGATGCCGCGCCCCGTAACCGCCAGCAGTTCTTCCTTGTTGTAGACAAGACCGCCGCCTGTGCCGCCCATGGTAAAGGCAGGCCGCACCACTACCGGATACCCCAGCTCGCCCGCGACCTGCGCCGCCTGCTCCAGCGAAGTCGCTTCATAGCTTTTTGGCATTTCAACTCCGAGCTTCGCCATGGTCTTTTTAAACTCTATGCGGTCCTCTCCGCGTTCGATAGCGTCTAAAGCTACGCCGATAACCTTTACGCCGTATTTTTGTAGCACTCCGGCCTTGCTGAGCTCCAGGCTCAAATTTAGCCCGGACTGCCCGCCCAAATTTGGCAGCAGGGCGTCGGGCCTTTCTTTCGCGATTATTTCGGTGAGCCGCGGGACGTTCAGCGGCTCTATATAGGTGACGTCGGCTGTGGCGGGGTCTGTCATGATGGTGGCGGGGTTGGAATTGACCAGAATGATCTTATAACCCAGGCTTCTCAGCGCCTTACAGGCCTGCGTGCCGGAATAGTCGAACTCACACGCCTGGCCGACTACGATCGGCCCAGAGCCGATGATCATGACGGAATGGATATCTGTTCTCTTTGGCATTTTCAAAACTCCTCACATTCTAACGCCTCGCCACACGCCGGAAATATAAATTTGACGGCGCCGACTGACTTATTTTGCTTCCCGCTTACAGCAAAATACGCCCATCAATACGACGCTTGGAGAATTCAGCAAGCCGGTCGGCACAAGACCGGACAGGCCGCTGCTCCCGCATCAATGATGAACGCCTTTGTCCAAATAAAAATTATACTGTTATACCGCCGACTTGTCAAGTATTTTTTTCTGGGATATACTTTACGGATAATAGAGTATAAGATAGCGCCGGTTCCCCAAGAGTAGGGAGCCGGCGCTATCAACATAATCTCTATTTGCTATATGCCGAAAGGTCTACGCTGTCGATGACCGCGAAGCGCTCAGCGTCGTCAAAGCCGTAGAACACAAGCGAATACTGATATTCGCCGATAGTTACGGTGGCGATATGCGCGGTGCGCTCGCCGGTTTCGTCGCTTTCTGTCAGGGTGTCGTACGTGACGCCGGTTTTACTGGTATAGCTGCCCAGGCTGCCCTCGTCCATGTCGCTTTCTGAGAGGCGGGTCGAAGGTTCTCCGGCAGGGATAATGTCCCGCATTACCGTCACGCCGAACAGGCGGTCTGCGTCGTCGGAGTAGGTGAGCCAAACAGTGCGCATTTCGCTTCCTTCGCTCCATTCGATAATCTGGCCGGTGGCGCTGTCAAGCTTCATCTCGGGCATTTTAGACGGCATGGGGATTATCATATCCATGCCCGCCTCGGCTTCTTCAACGCTGTTAAAGGTTTTCTCGGCGGGCTCGGCGTAGACTACGTTTGCTCCCTCTACGGGCCGGGATTCCACACTTTCTTTCGCCATGTCCAGCGCTTCCTGTTCCGTCATTTCCTCGTCGCTGCGGACGGTGACGTACCTGTCCCCCATTGTAAAGGTGAACAGGCTGCCCGTAACGGCGGCGTAGGCGGTGACGCCCATGAGCAGTACGGCCGCCGCGACAATCGCGGCTCTTATGTGCTTGCGTGAATATTTCATCTTAGTCTTCTCCTCGTTAAGTTTAATGATTTTTGCGGCAAAGAGCCTGGGGGCCCCGGGCGTTACCGAAGGTCCGCTTTCGCCGGAGCCGAGTTCAAGCAGCCCGCGTTCAACGGCGGACATGTCCATCGCGTCAATAGCGGCGTCAAGCTCCTTTAGAATCTGATTTTTGCTCTTCACTGGTTTTCCCTCCATACAACCGGCCGATTGTCTGTTCAATCATATATGCCGCAAACCTTTAAACTGTAACAGAAATGTTAAGATGAGAAATATTCCCCTGCCACACGCGAGACTATGCCGCGGATTTCCCGCCTTAACCGCACATAGCGCATCCGCAGGGCTGGTTCCTCAAGACCGAGCTCCTTTGCGATCTCGGCCATGCTTTTGCCGTCCGAATAATACATTCGGTACAGATGTATTTTCTCGTCAGAAAGCTCGTCCAGAATGGGTTCCACATAGGACCACTCGTTAATTTCGCGGTCGAGCGCGGAGTCTATAGAGCTTTTTTCGTCGGCGGGCTCGTTTTCCAGTTCGTCGAGCGCGACGTCGGCCAGCAAGCGGGCGTAGCTTTCGCGCCGGACTTTCCTGGCAAGGGTCTTCGCCGTCTGGAACAAAAAACCGCCCGGGTTCGGGTGCTGGCGCAAAATCGCGCATTTGCGCCACACGGTCAGAAAAACCTCCTGTGTGCAGTCCCTGGCCGCGTTTTCACTGTTAAGAGCATGATAAAGATACTTAAGCACCTTTTCGTAATACTCTTCGCACAGATGCTCGAAGAACGCGCGCTCTTTTTTTTGCTGAGTATCATTTAAAAACAAACCGCGCACCTCCCCATATTGTTATGTGCAAACCTGTTCGATTGTAACACCGGCTCGCGTCGGCCGAGTTTAATATTAATACACCAATTGAATATTGAATGTTTTCATGTAGGGGCGATTCTTAATCGCTCGCGGGCGGCTGAGAGCCGCCCCTACAAAAATTCAAGATTTAATCGGGGGAGTAACAATTTTATTTCGCAAATCTGCCCGCATTGCGAAATATGTCGAATAATGTCGTTATTTTGTCAGCAATATTATGTTTTTGCGCCATTGACTATAGAGGCATTATCGGTTATAACTAACGATTAGAGCACTACAAGCTCTGTAATAAATGACAACATGAACAAGGCAGAATCGCCGGGAGGCATCTTGGACACAAAAACGTTACTATTCAATACAGCCCTGCGTCTATTTGCTCAAAAAGGATATGAGAACGTCCCGATTCGTACTCTAGCTGACGAAGTCGGGATAAGAGGGGCGTCTATCTACAACCATTACGAACACAAGGACGCGCTGCTTGACGACTGTTATGCTTTTTTTATTCAAAACCGTAACAGCGCACGCTTGAGTAAAGAACGGTGCACGCAGATGCTTTCGAATGGCTCGCGCAGAGAGGTCTTGCAGCCGCTGTATTTTAGATTCCCAGAAGAAATCATAGACAATATGATCTATTCGCTTTTGGTCATCTTTGCGCGCGTTTATATCGACCCCGAGGCCAAAAAAATATATTCCGACGAAATTAACGATTCTATGCGCTATTTGACCGAGTACTTTGAGACGGGCATAGCTCTTGGACGTTTCGGCGATTTTGACACGCTCCCGGTCGCGCTGACCGTCTTGAGCACGCGTATTTTTGCTGCGCAGACAATCGCGCTTGAGCTTTCCGAGAAGCTTTTCTGGCGCGGAGAGGAAGTGGACGTTTTTGAGGAGATGCTTTACCGGATTATACCGTTTAAATATTGATTTTTTAGGCGAATCAGGGCCGGGAGCATTCCCGGCCCTGAGTGTCGTTTAAATTCCCAGTGTCTTTAAGAAGCGCATAAGATTGTCCACCGTGAGTGCGAGGTCGCCTTTCGCGCGGGTCTTGGCCTGCGGGAAAGGCACTGCCACACGGTTTATGCTTGCGATGTAAGAGACGCCCTCGCCATATGCGGCCTCCACGTTGTCACCGATGTCCCCGACCACGGCAACCACCGGCACGCCTGCCTTTTTGGCGCGCCGCGAGACGCCTATTACGACCTTGCCTCGAAGGCTTTGCCCGTCTATCTTGCCTTCGCCTGTCAGAACAATATTCGTACCTGTAAGCTTTTCGTCAAAGTTGACCGTGTCCAGCACAGACTCTATGCCCATCTGCAGGCGTGCGCCGAAGAACGCGATCATGCCCGCACCCATAGCGCCCGCCGCGCCGGAGCCCGGAATGTCGTCGAGCCTTTGGCCAAGGTCGCGCTCAATCACCCGCGCGAATGCCTTTACACCCGCATCAAGCTCCTCTACCATCTCCGGCGTCGCGCCCTTTTGAGGCCCGAAGATATGCGCCGCGCCGGTGGGGCCGTACATGGGGTTGTCTATGTCGCACATTGTAATTATCTCGACCGATTTAAGCTCGTCAGCAAGACCCGAAACGTCGATTCGCTCAACATTATGCAGCGTGCCGCCCGCGGGGATGAAGCTTTCGCCCTTTGAGTCGTAAAAGCGCACGCCGGCAGCCGCGGCCGCGCCGCAGCCCGCGTCGTTGGTGGCGCTGCCGCCCAGACCCACGATTATCTTTTTGGCGCCGCTTTTAGCAGCCGCAAGCATCAGCTCGCCTACGCCGTAGGTCGTTGCCAAAAGGGGGTCGCGCCGGTCTTCCACCAGTGGCAGGCCCGCCGCAGCCGCCATTTCTATCACCGCCGTTTCGCCGCCGTGGATAAGGCCGTAAAACGAGTCGATCTTTTCAAAGAACGGGTTGTTGACAGAAAGCGTGACCGTTTCGCCGCCAAGCGCCTCCAAAAAACAGTCGACGCTGCCCTCTCCGCCGTCCGCCACGGGGATCGCAATCACCTCGCAGCCGGGATAATGCTCGAGTATCCGGGTCTTCATTATTCCGCAAATTTCGCCGGAGCTCATCGTACCCTTGAAAGAGTCGGGGATAAGTATGATCTTTTTCATCTCGCGCTCCTTAACCTCATATTTAAATATCCATCTTGTTTGTCGTTTTGTCTAACGTTTAGTATAATTTGCACGTGCGTTTTTGTCAATGCGGCTTTTTACCTTTTGCTTTTTATTGTCCTAATTATTAATAGGCTGTAACATTCCTGACGAATATTGAAAACCAATGGGGCAAAATGGTATAATAGGAATGACAGATCGTATTTATAAGCGATTATAAAATTGCAGAACAACAGACAGGAAATACGATGTATATTTACACGCGAAAAATAAATCTTGTCCTTTGCGGGGTTTTGGCGGCGGCGCTTGTGCTTTTTGGCTGCGTCCGCCGGGACGCTGCCGTTTTTCCCGCGCCCGCGGCTTCAAGCTCCGCGCAAAAAAACATTCCTGAGCAGACAGCCACCGAGCCGTCGCGCGGTATTCTCCCGCCTCCCGCGCAGGCCGCGCCGCCGGAGAAGCAGCTTGGCTATATCGAGCAGGCGGCGCAGGACGTCATCGCTAAATTCGCGGCTCCTGAAATGTCGGAGTACGAGCGGGCCAAGGCGGCGTTTGATTATATCATCGCTACTACTACCCTCGATAAGCCTTTGGGTCTGGATATCTGGCGAGTGCGCGGAGATTATGACGCGCCGCCGCCCTTTGTTGAAAACCGCGCGCTAAGCGTGCTCTTATATAACGTTGGCATGTGCGAGGACTACGCGGCGGTGCTTACTATGCTGCTGCGCGGCCTGGGGCTGGAGGCCCGGTATGTGCCGGGCCTCACCTACGCCGCGGACGGCAGCGGGTTTGTTGACCACGCGTGGACCGTGGCCAAAATAGACGGCGTGTGGTATCATCTTGACTGCCAGCTTGAACAGAACATCACACGGCGAGGGACTATCCGCTACAAGTATTTCATGCTTGGCGACGCCACGCTTTCGGGTTCGCACCGCTGGGGACAGAACCTTATAAAATCCGGGCTTTTAACGGCGGCGCAAAACGAAGAGCTCGCGGCGGATTTTATCTATGAAGCCTGCCCGCAGGACTTCCCCACGCCGCCGCCCACGCAGTTCACGTCCGCCGCAAAGCCCGACCTCGCGGCTATTGCCGCCGCTGTTGACGCGGAGATGAAAGCCCACGGCGCACTGCCCCCGCTTGAGTTGAATACAGTCCCGCCGGTTTTTGGGTTGGCAGGGTACCCGGTTAGTAATGGGAATCAATAGTAGGAGTGAGCGACATGAAAAAAACACTGCTTGTTATATTTTTAATTCCGGTCCTGCTGGCGGCGGGCTGCGGCAGCGCGGCCGGGTTTTCGCAGGAGGACTTGTATCTCGACATTGACGGCTCAAAGTATTACCTCAACACCGACGTTAAAGAGGTAATAGAAACCCTGGGCGCGGAATACGAGTATTCCGAAACAAAGTCCTGCGACTACGACGGACTTGACAAGGCTTTCCTCTACGATATCGCGGAGTTTTACACGTACCCGCTGGAAACCGCAGACATGCTCAGCGAGGTCTACACCGAGTATACCGCCGCCGAGACGTCAAGGGGCATCTCCGTAGGCGCCACCAAAGAAGAGATACTCGGCGCGTACGGCGAAGACTGCGAGGACACGGGCTACCAGATAATCTACAGCCTGCCCGGAGAACCCGCGGACGGCGGTTCGCTCTGCTTTGACATGGAAAGCGGAGTAGTCGCGGCCATGTACGTCACCAACCGCGCGCAGTAGCTCTATGTTTGTGCTGGAGGCAATAAAAGAATACGCCAAAACCGAAAGGCTCGCATGGCGGGGCTTAGAGGAGAGCCTGAGCTTCAGGGAACTGGACGGCCGCTCCGAGGCCTTTGCCGCGTGGCTTTTGTCGCACTTTGGGGAGGACTCGTCCCCCGTGGTGATCTACGGACACAAGGAGGCCGAATTTTTGCCCTGTATATTCGGCGCGTTAAAATCTGGCCGCGCGTACGTTCCCGTGGACGACGTTCTGCCTCCCGCCCGCGCCGCCGAGATAGCGGCGGACGTGAAGCCCCGCGCGGTCGTAAATCTTTACGGACAAGCCCTTGATATTCCCGGAGCGGTGATTCTAGACAAGCGTGAAATCGCGGAAATTCTAAGAGAACGCCCCGATTCGGACATTCCCCGCGACCGGCGGGTCTTTGGAAATGATATTGCGTATATATTGTTTACATCAGGCAGCACGGGCAGGCCCAAGGGCGTGCCTATCACGGCTGCGAACCTCAAAGCTTTCAATGACGGAGTAGCGCCGTATTATGCCGGCGCAGGGGATATAATATTGGACCAGGTTTCTTACTCCTTCGACGTCTCATGCTGCTCGGTCTACGCGGGGCTTTCCCGCGGTATGACTTTGCAGGCGGTTGAGAAAGAGCTTCTCTCCGACATGGGGCTTCTGTACGCGCGGCTAAAAGAATCGGGGCTGGATATGTGGGTCTCCACACCGTCTTTCGCCGAACTGTGCGTGCGTTCAAAAGCGTTTAACGCAGAGCTTCTGCCAGGGCTGCGCGTGTTTTTATTCTGCGGAGAGGTCCTTACCCACAAGCTCTGCGACGAGCTCGCGGAACGGTTCCCAAAATCGACTATACTGAACACCTACGGACCCACCGAGGCCACCGTGCTAGTGACGGCAGTCGGCGTGACGGGGGAAATGCGGCGCGACTCTTTGCCGGTCCCAATCGGCGAGCCTTTGAATGGAGTGGAGCTGCGGCTTGACGGCTGCGAAGATAATGAAGACGATCCCGGAGAACTTTTGATACTGGGGGACTGTGTGGGTCCAGGATATTTGGATCGGGACGACCTTACCGCCGAACGCTTTTTTACCGATAAAAAGACCGGGAAACGCGGCTACCGCACCGGCGACATGTGCGAAAGGCGCGGAAATATGTACTATTACCGCGGCAGGGCAGACAACCAGATAAAGCTAAACGGCTACCGGGTCGAGCTTGAGGACGTTGAAAACAACCTGATGAAGCTTAATAACGTGCTTTCGGCGGCGGTTGTCCCTATATGGGAGGACGGCAAGGTCCGCGAGCTGGCGGCGTTTATTATGCTTAAAGAGGACGACGGGCTTTCTAATCTTAAACGCACGGTCGCGCTAAAAAAACAGGCGGCGCGCCTCTTGCCCGCGTATATGCTGCCAAGACGCTTTATCGTATTGGATTCCTTCCCCCTGAACACTAATGGCAAGACCGACAGGAAAGCGCTTGCGCTGCTAATAAAGGACGGTGCGGTAACGTGACGCCGTATCAGGGGCTGTTTTTCTTTTATCTTATGTCGCTGCTGCTTTTGCCTGCGGTGGCGCTGGGGCTTTTGGGACTGCAGAAGGCGCAGAGATATTACGGCTTGTTTTTCACCGTTGCAATGCTGACCTTTGTCTTTAGAACCAACGGGCAGCTTGTGGCTCTGGCCGCGTTTTATGTTTGGCAGACGGCAATTTGCTTCACATTTTGGAATTATACCGTCAAAAGGGGCAATAAGCGGTGGATTGCCTGGCTTGCGGTGATTTTGGCCCTGCTCCCGCTCACGGCGGTAAAATTCGGGGACATCTTCACCATGCCGGGGGTTTTTCGGCTGCTGGGAATAAGCTACATGACCTTTCGCGCCGTGGGCGTGCTGCTGGATATTTATGACGGCAGGCTCAAATGGCTGAATCTGCTTGATTTCACGGCGTTCCTGTTGTTCTTTCCGTCTGTGGCCTCGGGGCCTGTGGACCGCTACCGCCGGTTTAAAGAGGACATTAACCGCCGTCTTACCAGCGCGGAGTATGTGGAGTTGCTGCGGCGCGGCGTGTGGAAGCTGGTGCTTGGCGCGGCGTTTGGCATTGCGATAAGCGGTCTTATCTGGCGGTGGATTTCATCGCTGCCGACGTCGGGACTTTGGGCCACGGCTTCGTACATGTACGGCTACACGCTTTATTTGTTTTTTAATTTCGCGGGAGCAAGCTCGATGGCGATAGGCACGGCGAACATTCTAGGAATTTCACTGCCGGAAAACTTCAACTTGCCGTTCTTGAGCGTGGACATGAAGGATTTTTGGGCGCGCTGGCACATATCGCTTTCGTCATGGCTTCGGGATTATGTCTACACCCGTTTCGTGATGACCTCGCTTAAAGCCAAGCGCTTTAAAAACCAGCGCACGGCGTCGTATCTAGGTTACGCAATCACGATGCTGGCAATGGGCGCGTGGCACGGATTTTCGCCGCGGTATTTGATATACGGCGCATACCACGGCTTCCTGATGTGCCTCAACGAGGCGCTGGACCTGCACTGGAAGCCGTTTAAGCAGCTCAAGCGAAAGCCCTTGGGGCAAGTTTGCCTCATGCTTGTAACATTTCACCTGTTCAGCTTCGGTCTGCTGATATTTTCTGGGAGGATTATATGACAAGCAAAAGAATCATGGCGATATTAAACGAGATATGCGGGGCCGGGCCGGGTGAGCTCGAGCCTGATTTGGAGCTGTTCGAAACAGGGCTGCTGGACTCCTTTGGCGTTGTGCAGTTGCTGGTTAAGCTTGAGGAGGAGTTCGGCGAGGCGCCCGACATAGAAAGCTTTACGCGGGAGGAGATCGCAACCCCCGTAAAGCTTGTCGCCTTTTTGGAGAAGATCTTATGAAGCGGGTTATAAAGCTTTGCGAAGTATTGCTTCCGGCCGTTCTGGCTGTCGGCTTATTTTGGGGCGCGGGGCTATTTGTTAATCGGACCATGCCGCCCTACGACGCCCGCGCGGGGGTAATGAACCACAATGAAAAAATACGCGGGCTGTATCTTTTAAAGGAGTCTGCTGCGAGAAACGATTTAATCCTTTACGGCTCCAGCGAGCTCGCCATGCTTGAGATACCCGCGCACCCCGCGCATTTTTTCGCGGACGGCAGCCACGGATTTTTGGTAAACTCTGTGGGGCGCGGCTCGTGCCAGTCGCTTATACACGCGCTTTCAATAGCGGCTTCGGGGGATTCACTAACCGGTAAAAAGGTGGCGCTTATAACATCGCCGCAGTCCTATGTAGAGCAGGGGATCGCGCCGGATATGTTCATGGCGAATTTTTCGCAGCAGCAGTATCTTGAGCTTTTAAACGCGGAGGATCTTTCCGACGACTTGAAACGGGAGATTTCCGGGCGTGTCGCAATGCTGCTTGAAAAATACGAAACTCTGGAAAGAGAAACAAGCGTCGACCCGGCGGTACGCTGGTTAGCTGAAAGCCTCACCGGGAAAAGAGAATCCTTTCCATTGGTTGACGCCGCGCTCCCTTCGTATTGCGCGCTTAGCCGATACCTTCTTGAGCTTAAAGACAAAACGCAGTCAGCCGCGCTGCTGCGCGATTTGCCAAAGACGCCCGCGGCGACGGCTAACGACCCTGCCGCCGCCACAAGCAACAACGAATTTGGTATGTTAAACGACTTCTACACCACCAACGTGGGTTCGCGGCAGGAACGGTTCAAGGACAGGGACGCCGGTTTGAGCTATTCTGTCTCGGAGGAATACGGCGACTTGCGGCTGCTGTTCGAGGTCTGCCGGCAAAAGGGCATAGAGCCGCTGTTCATCCATGTGCCGATGCACGGGGAGTGGAGCGACTATGTGGGCTTTTCGTCTGAGCGGCGGCAGGAATATTACGAAAACGTGAGAAAAACCGCGGAGGAATACGGGATAAATACGCTTGACCTGACGCCGTATGAATACGAGGAATACTTCCTGTGCGACGTCATGCATCTGGGCTGGAAAGGATGGGAAGAGGTTGATCGCGCTCTTATCACGTACTATTACGAAGCTTAAAGGTTTTGTTTTCATACATTGGCCGCTGCGATATCTGTGCTATCTCGCGGCGGGGCTTGTCTTGCTGCTGTATTGGCTGTACTCAGGGGAGACAGAGGTCGCGTTTGTGTATAATAATTTTTGACGGCTCTGCCAAACGCGAATAGGATTCCGCGAAACAAAACACCCGCAATCAGCGGGTGTTTCGTCTGCGGCAAGAAGAATCCGGTAATCAGGAATACTGATACTATTCCGCATTTTAAAGCCGTTTATGTTGAGAGTGCCGTCGCTTTCAAAGTAATAAGAGTAGCGCGTGCCGTCCTGTAAGAACACGACGACCTCTCCCTCGCGCGCGGGGTAAGTCTTGCCTGCGGGCGTTGCCTTGCCGTCCTTAGGCAGACCGTTTATCGCGTCAACTATATAAGTATTGACGAAATCATTTTGCAGATAAACCTGGTTTTCCGCGTCCAAATGTAGCCGTCAAACTGCGGCGGGGTGGTTTAGCACTGCAAATTAGATTCACGTGTGCAGGAACACGTGTGCAGGCGATGAGTAATATTAGCTTGACAAATACGGCAAAAACGGAATATAATGAGAGTTAGTAGCTGGTAATGATGCTTTTTGATTATTATCTTGCGGGAGAGTCGTTATGGATTTATTAATCGTGCCGGTTCCAATTTTTAGTAAGGACATGGCTGTGGAAGCATATATCTTCAGGTATCAGGACGGCAATGAGATCCTGGAGCCCGGGCGTTCCCTGTCGCGCTTTGACAGCGCGATGAATTCGCCTCCGCTCGAAATGCTCAAATCTGTCAGCCTTGAGATATTGACGCTCGGCAAGCCAATTTTTGTACCGATAGACAATTACATGCTGCTGTCCGACTTAAGTCGGCAGTGTACCCAGCCGCCCGAACAGGTGGTGTTTTTGCTTGACGACACCGTGAATACGGGCGACGAATACATAGAGAGCATAAAAAGGCTTAAGGCGCTTAAGTTCCGCTTTGCCATCCGCAGGTTGCCGCGCATAGACCCCTATATGGATATCTTGCCGCTGTGCGACTTTATCTTCTTTGACCACCGGAATATCGACGAACGCGACCAACAGATACTGCGGCTTTTGGCGGCGAGGGATTTTAAGCACCTTAAGGCCGTGTACACACATATCATGACCAAAGAGATGTTCGAGATAGTCTCTAAGCACGCCCCCGGCTGGTACGAGGGCCGCTTCTACCGCGTCCCGCTTACAAAGGGCGCCGTGAGCGTCTCGCCGCTGGACGTAAATCTCATTCATCTTTCCAACGAAGTCCGCAGCCCGGATTTTGAGTTTACAAAGGTGGCCGGGATCATCTCTAAGGACACGGCGCTTTCGATCGCGCTCTTAAAGCTTGTAAACTCCGCGTATTTCGGCTCCCGGCGCAAGGTCGCTTCCATAAGCCAGGCCGTGGCTCTGTTGGGGCAAAACGAGATCAGGAAGTGGATAACCACCGCGGTGGCGAGGCTTTTGGGCGCGGATAAGCCCGGCGAGGTCACGCGGCTGTCGCTGCTGCGCGCGCGGTTCGCCGAGACCCTCGCTCCGCTTTTCAAGCTGGAGGCCGAGGCCGAGAGCCTGTTTTTGATGGGGCTGTTCTCGGTTATAGACGCGGTGCTTGACATACCTATGAGCGAGGCTCTTAAGATCGTGCAGGTATCGGATGATATACAGTCGGCGCTTGTGGATAAAAAGGGCAAGTATTTCCCCGTTTACGAATTCATTTTGCAATACGAGGCCGCCAACTGGAACGTGATCTCCCGCGTGCTTGTGGTAAACGGCATTCGCACCTCGGCGATCTACGACTGTTATATAAACTCGCTCACCTGGTACCGCGACATTCTCACGGACGCGTAATAAGAAGCATATGCCTGACATCCTGTCTTTGCTTTTAAAACGGTTTGCCGCAGCCGTCTTCCCGGAACGGTGTCTGCTTTGCGGGGAGATCGTTTCGGGCGGCGGTTTTTGTTGTGAGAGCTGCGAAAGACAGCTCACGCGGCTTGGCAAATTGGATATAGGCTCCGCTCACAGGCTCGCCGGAATATACGCGGGGGCTTCTTATGAGGGCAAGACCCGCAAGGCGCTGCTGCGCATAAAAACCAGACCGAACAAACGAAGCGCCGCGTTTTTCGCGGCGCTTATGTATGCAGCGCTGCCAGGCGGCGCAGATTTCGAAGCGCTCGTGCCCGTTCCCGCAAGCGCCGCGAGGCTAAAGGAGCGCGGGTATAATCAGGCAGAGCTTCTTGCGGACGAGCTTTCCGCTCTGTTGGACATTCCGGTACTGCCCGAAGCGCTTTTGCGGCGGGAATCGCTGGTGCAGCACACGCTTGACCGCGAGACCAGAAGACGGAACGCCGAAGCCGCCTATACCATAAACGACGCTGAGTGCGTCAAGCTAAAGCGCGTCCTGCTTGTCGACGACGTGCTGACAACCGGGGCGACCCTTGCCGTGTGTGGCGGCCGCCTTCTTGACGCGGGGGCGGCGAGTGTTTCGGCCGTGGCGGCGACGGCCAGCTTGTAGCCGGGCGCAATACACTCTATGTAAAGCTTTGACACAAGCTTTTATTCCCGGAATTATGTTTTTACATTATTCTCAAACAGCGCCACCGCCTCGATGTGTGCGGTGCGCGGAAAAAGATCCACCGCACGCGCGCGCGTCATCGCGAAGCCCAGTTCATTTAGCCGCGCGGCGTCCCGCGCGAGCGTCGCCGAGTCGCACGAGATATACACGAGGCGCTTTGGTTTAAGCCTTGCTATTATCACCGGAATCTCCGGAGCAAGCCCCTTGCGCGGCGGGTCGACGACGACGACGTCTACTTTTACATTTTCCCCGGCAAGCCGCGCCGCCGCCTCGCCAGCGTCAGCGCATAGGAACCGCGCGTTGGAAATGCCGTTTTGCGCGGCGTTGCGCCTCGCGTCCAGCACTGCGGGCTCTGAGGTCTCAACTCCGATAAGCTCCCTAACGAAAGCGGCCATCGAAAGACCCACCGCACCCGCGCCGCAGTAAAGGTCGAGCAGGACGTCGTCCCCGTTTAGCGCGGCGTACTCACGGGCCGCAAGGTACAGACGCTCCGCCGCCGCGCGGTTGACCTGATAAAAAGATTGCGCCGAAAGCCCAAGCTTCACCCCGCACAGCTCGTCTGTTATAATCCCGCTGCCGGTTAGTATAAGCGCCTTTTCGCCGAAGATAACGTTTGTGCGTTCGCGATTGATATTAACGGTGACGGTCGTCACCCCGGGATAGCTTGTCTTGAGCCGCGCGACAAGCTCTCCAGCCGCCGCGAGCCTTCTCGCGTTTATTATAAGGCACAGCATTATTTCGCCGGAGGTTTCGGCGCGGCGCAGGAATACATGCCTCAAAACGCCGGTGTTCGTACTTTCGTCGTACGCCGTGACGCCGTTCTCGCGGCAGAACGCGAGCACTTCGCCCACGATCCCCGAAAAGACCTCCGGCTGCAGCGCGCAATCCCCTATCGGGACAAGTCCGTGAGATCGCGCGCGGAAAAATCCCGCACGCATTTCTCCGTCAAGCATCCGCACGGGGTATTGGGCCTTGTTTCGGTACCGGCCGTGGCATGGCGACGGTATTGCCCGGTCAAGCTCAATGTCGACCCGGCTCAGGCGGCGCAGATTTTCCTTTACCCAGCCGGATTTTATCCCGAGCTCCGCCTCGTAATCGATATGGCGCAGCGAACAGCCCCCGCAGAGGCGGTATACGGGACAACCCGGGTCTACCCGCAGCGGCGACGGCGTTTCTATACGGCATAAAACGCCGAATGCGTGTGTCTTGAGCGTCTTTACTATTTTGACCTCGGCGACGTCGCCAGGCGCTGTCATCGGAACGAACACCGCCATGCCGTCAAGACGCGCTACCCCGCTTCCGTCGTTTGAGATCGATTCGATTTCAAGCTTTACAGTCTGGTTTTTTTTAAGCATAATTTGCACTGATCCCTACAGAAAATCCTCCGGACGTCCGGAGGATTTTATTTTTTATTGTTGTGTGTATAGAAAAGCAAAAGAAAGAGTACTAGAGTGAAATATCCAGGATCTTAAAGCTCACCGTGCTGCCGCTGGGAACGACGACGTTGACGACGTCGCCGACCTTGTGCCCCAACAGGGCTTTGCCGACCGGGGACTCGTCGGTGATGGTGTCCATGCTGGAGTGATTGGACTCGACTGACGTCGCGACACGGTATGTGAGCTCATCGTCAAATTCAAGATCAAGTATTGTAACGACCGCGCCGACAGAAACCACTTCTGTTGAGATCTGCTCTTTGTTGATAAGCTGAGCCTTTTTGAGCTGTTCCTCTAAAGTGGCGATTTTGCTTTCGACAAGCGCCTGCTCGTTTTTAGCTTCGTCATACTCACTGTTTTCAGACAAATCCCCAAAGCCGCGAGCAACTCTTATCTTTTCGGAGATTTCCTTTCTTTTGACCGTGCGCAGCTCCTCCAGCTCGCGCTTGAGTTCCTGATACCCCTCGCTGGTCATAAGAATTTCGCCTTGCATTGCGCTTTCATCCTTTCGGGCCGCCCGGTTTGCGGGCAGACAATATCAGTATTATATCCAACAAGAACCATCATGTCAAGCTAAAATAATACATTTCATATGCTAATATTTTACGCCGTTATATCCCGCGGCGCGCCGGACCGCCAAGGAAGCCTCGGCAAGGTTTGCGTAGGCATTCCCCAAAATCACCCTGGATGCGGGTTGGGCGAGTTCCTCGACTCCGCAGAATTCGTAAAGGGCGGCCATGAACTTTTCCGAATCTATTCCATTCGGGCACTCAAGCCCGTAAGGCGGGTCGCATTGCAGGCCGCTTATACACAGGCTCCCGGTAACGTCGGCCCTGGGGCATAGTACCGGGCTTCCCGGCGCAAACCTGTAGCCGCCAAAACCTGACGGCGCAATAACCAACGCGCAACCGTCAAACGCTGAAGCTTCTGCTATTATGGTTACCGGCGCGCCCAGCTCCTCTATAATACGCGCGGCCTCGGCGGAGTATCGCTCTTCTTTCGCGGTCAAAACCTTTATAGAAGTATAATGATGCAACAGAGGGAACAAAAGATCGACGTGATCTCCACTCTCGTCAACAAGCCCCGCCACACGCCTGTACATAGGCAAATTAGTCAGGTCAATAATCGCTATCGCGGTTTTTAAAAGCACCGCGCGCTCAAAGTCCGGAAAGGCGGGTTCTCGCAGCGGCGAGGGCGCGTCCAGCCCGCGCGGCAACAGCAAACGGTCGCCGTAGCGTCCGGAAAGCCCGGCTATTCGCCGCCATGCGGCGGGTTTAACGGGTCCGTCCGGTATCGGGGTGATAACGCCGTATCTCGCTCCAAGACATTCCCGGTAAACCAGCCGCGTTTTTTGTCTTGTTATTATATTTATAAAATCTCCGATTATACCGGTAAATCCGGTGCTGGCGACCTCGAGCGCGACAAACACGGTCAACCACCCCTTAGCCGTATAAAGAAATGTATGCGGCGTCAGGGATAATTATGAGGACCTGTTTCAGGCGGCTGTCTGCTCAGGCGGACCGCCGTGTTCTTCGATCGGCGGCTCGTCCGCGAGGTCCGGGTCAATTTCCCATTCCGGGTCCGCGCTCGGGTCCGGCGCCGGATCCGGAGCCGGTTCAGACGAGGGCGTTTGCGGCGCGGAAGACTCCGGCGGCGTTGTGCCCGGTTGAGATGAAGGCTCTGAAATTTCCGGCACGACGGGGGCTTCGCTCTCTGCCTGCGCGGTTTCGGCGGCTCTGCGCTGCGCGGTGACGACCTCCACCGCTTTTTTTAGCTGCGCGTCGGTGGTTTCGTCTAGGCCCTGCCAGCTTCCGTCAAGCCCCACGTCGAAATCGGGCTTGACGCCCACGCCGTCATAGGCATAGCCTGACATTGAGTTTACCACTGCGACCGTAAGGTCTATCGCAGAGCCGTCGGATAATCTCAGCCTGTCCAGCAGGACGCCCTTGCCCGCGGTGAGCGAGCCGACAATCTCGGCCTTGCCGAAATCCTTAAGATCCTGCGCGAACAGCTCCGCCGCCTCGGCCGTCCCCGAGTTCACCAGCACGGTCATGGGCATGAGCAGCTCGTTTGCGTCGGACTGTCCCACCACCTGTACGCTGCCGTCGCGATAGGTGGCGGAGTAGATTACGCCTTCAGGCACGAGCCTGTCAAGTATGCGCGCAGCCGCGCCGTAGGTCGTGCCCGGATTGTCTCGCACGTCGATGATAAGGCTTGTCGCGCCGGCCTCCTGTACCCTTAATAGCTCGCGTGCGAACTGGTCGGCGGTGTTGTCGTTAAATTGCCGGATACCTATATACCCGACGTTTTCGGCTTCGATCACTCTGGAGTACACGCTGGGAATAGCCACGGCGCGGCGTGTGAGGTCTGGGATTACAATATCCTCGTTACCTTTTCGAACCACGAGCGAGAGCCTTGTGCCGGCCTCTCCCTGGATGCCGGCCCTCATGTCCTCGACGTTTTCGGGCGTGATATCGGTCTCGCCTATACGGATGATCAGGTCGCCCGCGGCAATTTCGGCGTTTTGGGCAGGCGAGTCGGGATAAACCTCGGTTACGAGCAAATACCCGCCCGGCGCGATAGCGAGAGCCGCGCCTATTCCGATGTCCTCGCCTTCCCTTACGCTCTCGAGCCTCTTGACGGCCTCGGCGCTGAGATATGCGCTGTACTTGTCGCCGATGCCGGCAATATAACCCTGCGCCACGTTGTCCATCAAGGTGTTTTCGTTTATAGTCCCGCCGTAATTTTCGCGGACAGTGCGGTCGACCTCCGAAAATTTCTCGTACATGTCGCGGCTGCGCTCAAGGTCCCTCACGCTGTCGTTGAAGACGTTCTGGGAATATACCATTGTCGCGGAGAATACTGCCGCCGCCACCATGAGTATGAGCGCGACGGCAGCCCCCAAGGAAATTTTAAGATTCATTGATAACCTCGTCTTGTTAATTAACAATTATCAATTAACAAATAACAATGAAAGTGTCCGCAAGCGGACGCTTTTTTTAATATAATCACGAAGTGATTCCACAATTGTTAACTGTTAATTGTTCATTGTTATCTGGTAATTAAATTATGCGAATACATACGGCCGCGGGTTTACCGCCTTGCCGCCGACTCGGACCTCGAAGTGCAGGTGCGGCCCCGTCGACCAGCCGGTGGAGCCGACATATCCCACGACGTCCCCGCGCTTGACTTCCTGACCTACGCTTACTGCAAGGCCGTATAGATGCGCGTATATAGTGGAGATAGAGTTGCCGTTTTCGTCCACGCCGTGGTCGAGCATGACATATTTGCCGTAGCTGTATCCCGGAATATAGGTGTTTTCCGCCACGACGACCTTGCCGTCGTTGGCGGCGACGACATCCGCGCCGTGAATACCCGTTCCTGAAAAGTCTATGCCGGTGTGGTAGTCGGTGTTGCTGAAGCGCGGGCCGAACTCGCTTGTCACATTAAGCTTGCCGCCCGGCACGTACGCAGGCACCGGCCACGCCATCTTGCCGCCTGCATATGCGTTTTTGCTCCACTCGATCTCGCGGATGATGCGCTCGATCTCTGCCTGCATTTGCTGCTGCTTTTTCTGGTTTTCCTCAAAGTTCTCGCGGAACTGGCGCTCAAGCTCTGCCAGGTCCTGCACCTGGAGCGCGGCCTTTGCGACCTGCACGCCCAGGACTTCCTTTTGCTTTTCGCTTTCTACCTTGTCTGACTCAACGTCGAGTCTTATATCCTCAAGGATCTCCATGTCGATCACAAGTCCGCGCCGTTCCTCTTCAAGCCCGGCGCGCTGCTCTGCCAGATTGGCCAAAAACGCCTTGTCGTGTTCGGCTATGCGGCGGGTGTACTCCATGCGCGTAAGCAAATCCGAGAAATTTTCGGCGCCCAACACAAGGCCGAGGGTAGAGACTGAGCTCTGCATATACTTGGCGCGCAGCCGTTTTCTAAGGGTCTCGTAGCTGTTATTAATCTCAGCCTGCTTTTTTTCAATATCCTGCTCCTTGAGGTTGATGCTTGCCTGTTTGGCGTCTATATTTTTAAGCAACAGTTCTATGCGCTGCTCGTAGGCGTCTATCTGGTCTCTCGTGAGGGTTATTTGATAATCTATGGCGTTCTTTTCGGCCTGGGCGCGTTCCTTTTCGGTCTTGGCATTGTTGATGCTGGCGTTTAGTTTTTCGCTTTCTGCCTTTAGCTGGTCGAGTTTTTCGCCCAGATCCTCGAGCTCGCCGGCGTACCTTGCCTCTATCGAGTTCGCGTTTGATGATCTTGACCTGCTTGAGCTTGTACCAGGGTCTACGTTTTGGGCTCCTTCATCGTCCTCTGGCTCAAAGTCGCTTTCAAAATCCTCGTGCGTTACCTCGTCAGGGTCAAAGTCTGCCTCGAATGACGAATACGCCGAAAACGGCCGTGCGGGGCCGCACAAAACCAACGCCAGGCAAAGCAGGAGCGCCGGTAAAGTTCTTTTTAATCTCATGGAATCCCTCCATTACACCTTTAAATGCTTCTGTACGAACACGCCGCTGCCCACAGTGCCGATAAGCACGCCCAAGATGCCGAAGCCGGCGAGAAGCTCAAGGGCTATTTCATTGAACGGGACGGCGTTTTCAAATACTATGCCAATGTATTCCGCATAGTTTTCGCCGGCATAACGCAAAAGGTAGGTGTAGCCCACGCCCAACAGGGAAAACGCCAGCAGCGCCGCGATAATACCCAAAACCATGCCCTCGACCAGAAACGGCAGGCGGATAAAGCTGTCAGTCGCTCCGACATACTTCATGATGTTTATCTCCTTGCGGCGGGAGAATACCGTCAGTTTGATTGTGTTGGTGATGATGACGACCGACACTACCACAAGTATTACGACGATACCCGCGCCCGCGTAAGCAACCGTGGTCCTTAAGCCCACAAGCACCTTGGCGACCTCTGCGGAGGAATTTATCCTGTCGGTGCCGTCAAGCTCGCCGACCGCCTGTAACGTGCCGTCAAGCAGGGCGATGTCCTCAACGCGGACTATGTAGACGTTGGGGTAGGTAGATGCGTCTATTCCGTCGAACAAATAGGCGTCCTCGCCCATCTTTTGTTTGTCCTGCTCAAAACCCTCCTCCCGCGAGACAAACCGCGCGGAAAGGACGTTCGGCGTATTGCGCAGGGCGACGTCGTAGACGCCAAGGTCGTCTTCAGTCATGTCGTCGCGAAGGAAAACGACAAACTCATTTTGCTCGGCGACGGTTTCGACAAGGCTGTTGACGTTGATAGTAAACAGCACGGCGCTGCCTATCAACAAAAGACAAGCCACGAGTACGCCGATGCAGGCGAAGCTCATGAGCTTGTTGGAGAATATATTTTTCGTTCTTGCACAAATATGCAAAATTATGAATTTTCATGGGTGGAGAACCTCTCTAGGAAAAACTGTGCTCCGTGCACAAGGGCCAATTTGCACTTTAACAAAAGAACGTCTTGAGTGCAGCTTTAATCCGCTCATGCTTTTCTTCCGAATTCATAATCCTTCATGAGGCTTGCTGCGGTAGCCTTGGAGAAGTCTATTGCTATTGGCGGGCGGGCCTGCGCCGACGCCGCGCGCCGTGCGGCGGATTCTGAATAGTCCTTTGCCTTTTGCTTGCTTGTAAGACCTCGGCTGTAATCCTCGTATGTGTCCATACCGGTGAAGAGTTCCCTTGCTTCGCCGCTCTGGGTGTCTGAGACGACCATTCCGTCGTCTATGGTTATAACCCGTTTGTTGAAGTACGACACCAGCTCGTGCTCGTGTGTTACCATTAGCGTCGTAATCCCGCATTGCTCGTTGATCTCGACCAGAAGGTCGACTATCTCGAAGCTGAGCTCGGGGTCAATATTCCCGGTTGGTTCGTCCGCTATGATGATGGAAGGGTTGTTGACAAGAGCTCTCGCCAAGGCCACGCGCTGCTGCTCGCCACCCGATATCTGGTCCGGCAGGCACTTCGCCTTGGGGGCTATACCCAGCAGCTTTAAAACATAGGGTACGCGCGTGCGAATCTCCCTGCCCACTACGTTGGTCACGCGCATTGCAAAGGCAACGTTGTCGTAGACCGTCATGTTGGGGATAAGCCGGAAATCCTGGAACACCACGCCCAGCGACCGGCGGTATTTGGGTATGCTCCACCGCCGCATACGGGTAAGGTTCTGCCCGTTAACGTATAGCACGCCTGTCGTGGGGACCTCCTCGCGCAGGATAGCCTTTATAAGAGTAGATTTGCCCGCTCCGGAGGAACCTACCACAAAGGCGAACTCGCCCTTTTCAATTTTTAGGCTGACATTTTTCAGGGCTTCCGTACCGTTCTTGTATTTTTTGGAAACATTCTGAAATTCTATCATAGCTGCTCCTTAGACCGTCAATATTTTATCGGGTTGCAGGTGAGATATTTCTTGACCATTAGCGCGACCTTGAAGATTATGGCGTGGTCGAACTCACGCAGGTCGAGCCCTGTGAGCTTGCGTATTTTTTCGAGCCTGTAAACAAGCGTGTTGCGGTGGACAAAAAGCTTGCGGCTGGTTTCGGAAACATTGAGGTTGTTCTCGAAAAACTTTTGGATAGTGAACAGGGTCTCCTGGTCAAGGCTTTCGATTGAACCCTTTTTGAACACCTCGCGCAGGAACATGTCGCAGAGCGTGGTGGGCAGCTGATATATGAGCCGCGCTATTCCGAGATTGTCGTAGCTGACGATGGATTTGTCGGTGTCGAACACTTTGCCGACCTCCAGAGAGACCTGGGACTCTTTGAAAGATTTAGCGAGGTCTTTCACGCCGACTACAGAGGTACCTATACCGATGACGACCTTTGTGTAGAACTCGCTGCCCAGAGTGTCGACGATGGATCTGGCAAGCTTTTCAAGATCCCGCGAGTCTATGCCCGCCTTGATCTCCTTGACCAGAACGATATCTGTCTCGCTGATATTGAAGACGAAATCCTTTTGTTTGTCTGGAAAAAGATTCTGTATAACGTCAAAGGCCGAGATGTCGTTTGCCGACACTATGCGTATCAGCAGCACCGCGCGCGCGACGTCTGTGTTAAAATGCAGCTCCCTTGCCTTGACATAGATGTCTCCAGGCAGGATATTGTCCAGTATCACGTTTTTTATAAAGTTGCTGCGGTCGTATTTTTCGTCGTAATACTGCTTGATATTGCTAAACGAAACAGCGAGCAGGTTGCAGTATTTTTCGGCAAGCTCGTCGCCGCCCTCTACAAACACGGCGTATTCCGGCTTTGACTTTCCGCCGAACGGCTTGTATGTGTAGTTGTCGCGGATAAATACGTCTGCGGAGTCTCCCATGCCAAGCATAAGGTACTCGAAAGTCTCGCCGACCCTTGTCAAGTCGCTGCAAGAAATTACTGTGGCGGTTTCGTCAACCACGCCAATAACACGGTCTATGGACTCGCGCATCTGATGCACTATACCCTGAAACAACCTGTTCGACATACAGATTCCCCATTCGTCAAAATTATTTAACGAATTCATTTTACAGGATTTTTAGTGATTTTGCAATATAGTTTTCAGAATATTTATCAAATAAATTAAATTATTTTTTATTTACACCAA
>QMCE01000223.1_pt1 | contig 53831 bp, 45 predicted proteins | sample 1821851 | NCBI WGS metagenome assembly QMCE01 (sample SAMN09453174, study PRJNA476694) | Termite gut metagenome, whole genome shotgun sequencing project. | isolation source: worker | host: Odontotermes sp. | place: South Africa:Pretoria | collected 2016-01-28
CAACGCTTTTTTACCTTATAGGAAAGTTCTCAATTGCGGAGCAAGTTCCACGAAGTGGAACTGTAGAGCGTTGCGCTTTTCAGTCAACGCTTTTTTATGATGGTCCCACTATGCCGCTTACCAATAAGTTCGCTCCGCCCTCCCATTGCCATATGGCGTTGTCGTGCAGGTTCTTCAACAAAAAATCCCGTTCCTCCTTCAATAAGTCCACATATTCCACATACTCATCCCGGGTTATGTATTTCTTGCATGTCTCCAAACCCATAAAGGCGTCAATCTTTTGCTTTTTTGCCTGAAACATCTTCAAAATGTATTCCCTCTTATCCGAATCCGGTATGCGGGCGTCGCTTAAGGAAAAGCATTTACCGATTGGGCGCATTGTGATTTTGTCCAGCCCGGATTCATGAAAAAACCGGGGCAAGGTATTCGTTTGTACGTGGTTGAGACGGTTTTCCAACGGGTCAAGGGCGTGGTACATTAACCAGACTTTATCGGAAAGCGCTTCCAAAGGCTTCACCCACAAGCAGTCGGAAGGGTAGAATCCGGGGCATAGGGCTTGGGGATAAAGCGACATGGCGGTGATGGAACTGATGACTCCGCCCTGCCTGCAAACCCGTTTCATCTCGTTCATTACACATTCGGGGTCTTCCACAATATTCAGAAAGGTGTGGCTTACAACGGCGTCAAAGGTTTGGCTTTCAAAGGGAAGGTTCACGGCGTCCCCCATAATGAAGTCGGTGGCGCCGCTTAACCCCTCTTGTTCAGAAAGTACCTCGGCTTCCCGTATGAAAACGTCGTCCCGATCCACGCCCGTAATGCGAAGTTTTAAGTCGGTATCCGCCAAAAAGCGGGTAAAATAGCCCGTCCCGCAACCGACGTCGAGGACGCGCATCCCTTGGGACGCGCCACAACCATCAAGAATCATCTGCTTTAGTTCTGGGGGTATTAAAAACTTGCGCGTCATCTCCATAAAAAGAGGATTTTGAAAATAAGTGGACCATTTCATGATAACCTCCGGTGGTTTTCGTAATCATTCAAGCCGTTTGAACGAAAACCCTCTTTATGTTGCGGGTAGCCCTACTCTTTTAACATGATATCCCTGCATACCTTTTACCGTATGCTTCGCACAACTTTAAGCTGCCGCTGCAGCCGCGCCGGCAGCCGCCGCACCCGTATAGGTCGAAACGGCCGATACGATGGTGGACGTAGAGGAACCATTGCTCACGCTGGTTAAATCCGCTTTTGAAATGCGATCCTGGTTGCTTTCGGCAATGACCTTCATGATGTCTTTCATGGCGTCGACAAATTCCTGCTTAGTGAAACCACAGCCGCGTTCCGCCGCAATCTCATACGCGTCTTCGGAAGTGCGGCATTCCCTCAAATTCTTTGCGAGTTGCGAATCCGTCGCAGCCTCTTTTAGTAAATCCAATATACCTTGATTCATGTTACGACCTCCTTTATGATCACATTTGGGCTTCGCCCAAACAGCTTGACATAGATACGCGTTACGACTACGAACGCTATCATAAGCGATACGACTCAAGAATTCAACAGATATTGTCTAAACGGGTCTTATTATGTTTATACGGGATATTTTTCATGACGAAATATGGTATAATAAGTTCATGCGGTGCGTAAACCTTACAGAGAACGCGGCGCATTCTCGTCAAATAAGTTGATTTTGGATGGGGAGGATAAAAACGTTGAACATTGCCATATGCGAAGATAACGCGTCGGACGCCAATCTACTTGTAAACTACATAAGGAAGTATTGTGAACATAGTTGTTGCCAATATAAAATAATGCAATATAAAATTGGGGAAGAATTACTGGACGCACATTCGCCCGGCATGTTCGACCTTATCTTTATGGACGTATACATGGAAGGGTTAAACGGGATTGAGGTCGTTGAACAGATACGAAAAACAGACGCCCTTTGCGACGTCGTTTTTGTAACGGCCAGCAAAAGCCATTCACTGGAAAGCTATAGGCTACAGGCCGTCTACTACATGGTAAAGCCCATATGCGAAAACGACGTGAAAATCGCCCTCAGGATGTGTCGTAGGAACCTTGTCCAAAATAGTCGGTATATAGAGGTCATGGTCAACAGGGAATCGGTTAAGCTACTGCTAAGAAACATCGTATATATTGAAACGTTTGACAGGGCCTTGTTGATTCATACGAAAAGCCACACATATAAAACATACTTGAAGCTAGACCACTTGGAAAAAAAAGCGGGAGGCTTGCCATTTATCCGATGCCATCGCGGCTTTTTGATCAATATGAACCATATACAAAAAATCGAACAATTTGATTTTATTATGACGGGCGGGCAAAAAGTACCGATACGAAAAAATGGAAGGGCTGATATAAAACAGGCTTTCGCAGACTTCGTTTTAGGGAAGATGTGACATGCAAAAACCATGCGGAGATAAAAAATGGATGGCGGCCACAATGGCGCTCGGAATGGTTTCAGGGATTGGCTTCCTAATACATAGGAGCGAGAAACGCGCAAGCGCCTCAGACAACGCCATGTTGGAAAACCAAATCCGGCAACTGTGTCGGCAACTGGATGTTCAGGAAAAGCGTTATAACGAATTACTCGAGGATATCCCCGCCGTATTAAAGGCCAAACATGATCTGCGCCACCATATGGTTTTACTGAACACATATCTGCAGAATGAAGACAAGGAAAGCATAGGGCGTTACATGCGGGAATTCCCATTATCAATCCCTCCAGAGCCAAAGACGGATTATTGTAGAAATACCGTAGTCAACGCCATCGTCAACCATTATGTGGAACAGTCCTCCCATCATGGCGTCGATACCGACGTACGCATCGCCTTGCCGCAAAACATAGGCGTGTCCCATACGGATTTATGCGTACTGTTCGGCAATTGTCTGGAAAACGCCTTGGAAGCCTGTAAGAAAATACAGCGGGACAAGAGGTTCCTCCACATACGGGCCAACATGCATGGACGCTGTTTCAGCATGGAAGTACAAAACAGCTTTGACGGTAGGCTCGTTAAAAAGGGACGAACCTACCTCTCCACAAAAAATATGGAACAGGTGCGCCTCCGTAAGGGCATCGGTATGGAGTCCGTCCGTGACGTCGTAAAAAAATATGGTGGCGATATCTGGATTGCGACGGATGAACGGGCGTTCAAGGTGAAAATATTGATGGGGGGAACAGCCCAATAACGTTGGCAAGTCAGCCGCCACTTTCTTTAAACATGGTTTCTTTAATCTCCTTTTATTTTGTGCACCAAGGGCGAGGAGCTCTGACACGTATTCCGCATAGCGCTTATTAAAGTATTTCGTATTTAACTGCTTCGTAACGCCCCATGTAATCTTATTCTTCATGACGTCCTGAAACTCAGCCTCATCCTTGACAAGAAGACGCAACGCCCTGATATAAGGTGGCATAAACCGAAACATATGCTGGTATTCGACGGCTCCACCGATTCTGTCCGATATCCACGCAATCGTCAGTTCCTTCAATTGTCTTTCGTTTTCAAGGGGGTTTGAGTATCTTCTTGCGTTATCTCTCGCTTTTTCCTCAAAATACGCTATGAGTGCCGCGTCGTCCATATTGCGTAACCGCCAGTCTCTTAATTTTTCCTTGCGGTCGTCTTCATCATCATCCGGCTCAAAAAGGTCGACGGGGACGCCCTCGTCCTCCTGCCCCTCTTTCGGCTCTATCGATTCTTTTGATTCTTTCGGTTCTTCCCCGTTCTCGGGAAGGCCGCCTCCGAACGCGTTACCCGCCGTACTGCAATAATCGCGCTGCTCGTCCAAATGGTCGAACACGGAATCGCCGTCTTCCTCTTCGTCATCATTATAGTACCATGAATACTGCCAGCCGTCTTCGGAATGCCATGGTTTCTTTTTACCGTCGTCCACACTGTCGGCGGGGCCGTTCCCCTCCTGTTTTGGCTCGTTTTTGGGCTTGATCGGCTTCATCCATTCAGCACGCTGTATGGATACCCTTGCTCCGCCAGAAACAATTGCCTATGCGCCGCAAAACCTTCTTCAACCGTATCGGACGTCACGAGCGTATAAAACCAAGCCTTGTTCTCTCCTGGCTTGGGACGCAATATTCGTCCCAAGCGTTGTGCCTCTTCTTGGCGCGAACCAAAGCTGCCGCTGATTTCTATCGCCACATTGGCGTCCGGCAAGTCTATCGCATAGTTGGCAACTTTAGAAACGACCATGACGGGAATCCCTCCTTCCCGAAACCGCTGGTACAATTCGTCGCGCACCCCATTCTTCGTCTTTCCCGTTATTAATGGTGCGCCCAGTCGCTCCGCAATCTCGGTAAGCTGGCTTAAATACAGGCCGATAACGAGTATGTGCCGACCCGCATGTTCTTCGATTAGTTGTTGCAACACTTCCATTTTGTTGGGGTTTTCGGATGCGACGCGAAACTTCTGACGCTTATTCGAAACCGCATATGTCATGCGGACGCTTTCCGCCAGTGGAACTCGCACCTCAAAACACTCCGCCTTCGCAATATACCCCTTCTTCTCAAGCACCTTCCAAGGCACTTCACACCTCTTTGGCCCAATCAGCGAAAACACGTCTCCTTGTAGACCGTCCTCACGAATCAACGTTGCCGTGAGCCCAAGCCTCCGTTTGGACTGCAACTCCGCCGTCATCCGAAAAACGGGGGCGGGAAGGGTGTGTACCTCGTCATAGACAATCAATCCCCATTCCCGACTGTCTATCAACGTGCGGTGTTTCTCGGAAGCACTGAGAATCTGGTACGTAGTGACGGTGATGGGGCAAATTTCTTTTCTTTCACCGCTATACTCCCCCACCATATCCGCATCCAACGTGGTCTTGTCCAGCAATTCGGCAATCCACTGCCTCACGGCGGTAATCGCGGTGGTCAGGATGAGCGTCTCCTTTTGCAGCATGGACATAATCGCCATGCCAACGATGGTTTTGCCCGCACCGCATGGCAACACGACGACCCCGTGGCCGCCATGCGCCGCCCCGTTTGCATGAAACAACTTCGCCGCCTCCGATTGGTACGGACGAAGCTCGAACGGACTTCCCGACAACGCCACGTCCCTGAGGGCAAAGGAATGTGGCGCGGCTTTGCGGTATCCCGCCAAATCCTCCGCCGGATATTCGGCGTGAATCAGCGCCTGCTTTATATGCCCTCGATAGGCAACGTCAACTTCGTAAGTGGTCTCGTCCAACTTTCTTACAAGGTATTTGGCGACCGCCTTTGCATTCTCTAACTCAAGGGCGATATATTTGTCGTCACAACGCAGTATGAACTTCCCGTCCTCAACCAGCAACTTCACGCGGCCATAACGTTTGCCCCAGTCAAGTATGCGGCTACACACGATTTGCGGGGGGTCGTGTTTGGCAAACCTCCTTATTGCCTCAATAATTTGCTCCGGCCCCAAGCCTGCCGACGCCGCGTTCCATAACGACAGTTGTGTCAATTTGTACGTGTGGATGTATTCGGGGCTCTTCACCAATTCGGCGAAACTCGACAATGCGTCGCGCGCTTCCTCAAACCATTCATGGTCGGTCTCCAATAAAATCGTCAAATCGCTTTGGACAATCAGACACCCCGATTGCAATTTTTCAGATGACATCTCTACAGAACCTCTTATTCTTCTCAATTATTTTTTTAATCGCCTTCGTCGCTTTGCCGTCAACCACGGCGGCGGCAGGGACTTTCTCCACAATCAGGTCATCCATGCCCTTGTATCGAATCACTTCCTCCAGCAGGACGTCGTCCTCGCATTCCAATATCGTCACCTTCCTAAGGCGGATGCGTCCCGCCTGCCTCTCCCAGTCATCTAGGGCGCGGGCCACGTTATCCGGTATCGGCTTGTCCGAAGCGGCCAAATAGTTACGCAAGTCCGCAACGCTTAAGCCGTCGTCCATGGCGCGGACAATGGACGGGAAGTCCAACTTGTATATGACGGCCTCCTCATTCGACGACACCTTTGTAAGCCGTTTTTCAAACATCAGCTCGTGCCTTACCCTATCCACGCTTTCCGGCACGATTACCGTGTAATCCGGCAACACGACAAACCCTTCCCTAGTTTTTGGCTCCACTGCAAACGAAGGGGTATAGGAATCCGACAAACCCAGTATGTATGCACCCAGTGCGTTGATCCTGAACGCAACCGGCACCCGGTTGCTGTAAATATAATAATCATCCCTCTCGTTGCCCCAAACAACGTCAATTATGCCGAGGGCACAGAAGAAGCCCAATATGATTCCTATCAACGGGTGTTCATAACCCTCCCAATCCACACTGTAGCCATAGTAGTAGCCGCTCGCCTTCTCCATTACGTGCCTTAACTCCCGTCTGGCAAACCACTCGTCCGCCATGCGCAGATTTCTTTCAAACTCGCCCGTATGCACAAATTGTCCGACAGGGCAGTGTTTTAACTCTTTTACTATATTTTTACGCGCCCTTTCCGGTTGGTGCACCCGCTCCGACAAGAGTCCGCTCATCAGCATAATTTCATCAAATTCCTTGTCTTTCAAATATGCGTCAAACAAGCGCCGAATCAGTTGCTCATGGGGCAAGCCAACCAAAGAACGCGCCTCGTCCCCTATCGTGCATTTGCCTCCCTCCATCCTAAGCAACCCGCCCATGACGCAAAGTATGGTCAACGGCACCGTGACCAGCATTCCCTGAACCGTCCTCACAGTCTCGGGCGTCATGTCTATATCGTCGGCATATTCCTCATATCCACAATGTTTGATGAGCTTCAGCGCCCAAGCCTTGCTCAAAAAACCCCTTTTCGTAACCGTCACTTTATTGACGTTGCAAAACCTGACGATGTTGATAAAGTCAGTCTTTCTGTCTTCGCGTGAGAAGAACGCGCCGCCATCCACGACGTTCGTATATATGCGCTTCATCTTCCCGACGGCCCCCCGCAACTCGGCCGAGAACACGGATTCATCCGTATACTGGGGGTAGAGCAACCAGATTACGGAGTCATTGGCGGCATACCTCGCCTTAAACCTCTCCAGTCCGTTGTGGTAACGCAAATATCTTTGATCCTTCCCCGTCTTTTCCTTCAAACCCGACTCGTCGGCAATGGCGTCCGCATAAAAAATGGGCTCCATCCCATCACTCCAAATGTGAAATGAGATTATCTTGCGCTCCGCCTCACTAAGTTCGCCCCATAGTTGCTCAAACCTGCCCGGGGCGCAATAATACTCTGCCAGTTCCCCAATCATTTGTTCACGGTCCATCCTTTTTCCCTGACCCGGCTTACCTGCGCCAACAATGGAAAGAAGGTGGCGCAACGTGCCTGGTTTGCTCTTCTCCCCAATCGCCAACCCATACAGAAAATTTGAAACTTTCTTCGTCGTCATGATGCGCTTCCTTTCAGGCATGATATTCTTGACCTTTCTGTCAAATTATACACCTAAAACGCCAAGGGGTCAATCCATTAGGACTGTCTTGTCAAGGACTATTTTCAGGTTGGTAAAATTTATAAGCAAGCACGTAAAACGCTCCTGTTGAAAGATGGAAGTTGGACACTCCAAGCGAGAATTACCACTTACACTATTTTTATGAGTCTTTGGGTTATGTAAAGACCGGGGAAATGAAAGACCCTAAAAGTGATATGGTCGGATTTGTTTATGAAAAACAACTTAGTCAGCTTTAGAGCAAGTGGGGGAATAAATAAAACCTATCCCGCCTCCTATCCTTTCGGTTTGACATGTTGATTACCACGTTATACAATAGAGGCAAACCGTCATATTGCGCAAATATTCTACGTATCCCCGTCCCATAGGATTCGATAAGGTTCAACCGATGGAAAATCCCCGCTAAATTTCGATTGCGTAACTGCGATATGCCGTTCCGGATGTCTTCCGGCAACAACCTTGGCAACAAACCGCCAATTGAAACAAATTCTATGCACTTGTCATTTACATTGAATGGAAATTTCGCATTCGCAACAAAACACTTGACATTCACGGTGAATACCTGTACCATAACAAATAATGGGATTTTTCCTTGGTCGCAACTGCAAACGCTGTCAAATCGCTGAAAGCACAGCGAAGCCTCTTTGATATGGAGGCGAGTAACGAATTCACCCCTCCACTTCATGAATGGAACCTTGTTCTGGAAGTGGGTGGCCTATGCCCCGAATGCGGGAAACTGCTCTCTGAAAGGAGTCTTGAAGGGTATGAAAATAAGCTATAAGAAACTGTGGCACTTGCTTATTGAACTGAACATGAATAAACAGGATTTGAAGCGCGTTTCGGGAATTAGTACCGCTTCAATCGCCAAACTTGGCAGGGGCGAAAACCTGCAAACCGACGTACTGTTAAAAGTCTGCAAGGCGTTAAACGTCGGTATAAACGACATTATGGACACAGTCGATGAAGAGGAGGATACCTAAGTATGGCAGTAACCAACGGGAACAACAACACCGCATCAATCGGCTTTGAACAGCAAATTTGGGCGGCCGCCGACATCTTGCGTGGCAATATGGATGCCGCCGAATACAAGCACGTCGTGCTTGGGCTTATATTTCTGAAATACATCTCGGATAAGTTCGAGGCACGTTATCAAGAACTGCTCGCCGACGATGACGACGTAGAAGATAAGGACGCCTATTCCGAGGTGAACGTATTTTTCGTGCCACCTTCGGCACGGTGGAGTGTTATTTCCGAAGCGGCTCACAAAGAGGAAATCGGTACGGTCATCGACGATGCAATGCGGGCGATTGAAAAAGAGAATAAACGGCTGAAAGACATTCTTCCGAAAAACTACGCTCGCGGCGAACTGGACAAGCGTCGCCTTGGAAACGTGGTCGATCTCTTCACCAACATTCAAATGATAGAGCATGGCGACAGCAAGGACATCCTTGGACGTGCTTACGAATACTGCCTCGCCAAGTTTGCCGCCACGTTCGGGGCTTTCGACGACGGAACGCTTGAGGGCGTGAAAGGCTTCTGTGCCGCTGTCACTACCGACGAAATAGCGAAACAGGATTACATCCTCACACCCGGACGCTACGTCGGCATCGAAGATCAGGAGGACGAAATCCGTAAAAGACTGGGGGCGATTGGGTATGAAATCTAATGGTTCCGAAATAATTATTTATCAAACCGACGACGGGCAAACAAAGATTGATGTTCGCATGGAAGATGAAACCGTCTGGTTATCGCAAGTGCAGATGGCAGATTTGTTTCAAACTACAAAGCAAAATATCAGCCTACACCTTAATAATGCCTTTGAGGAAGGAGAATTAGAGCAATCGGCAACTGTCAAGGAATACTTGACAGTTCAAAAAGAAGGCTCTCGTGAAGTCAATCGAAGTATCAAATACTATAACCTTGATGCCATTATCTCTATTGGCTATCGTGTAAAATCCTTGCGAGGCGTTCAATTTAGGCGTTGGGCTACGGCTGTTTTACGAGAATATCTTGTAAAAGGGTTCTCGATGAATGACGATTTGCTCAAAAAATCCGGTGGCGGCGGTTATTGGCATGAACTGTTAGAGCGTATCCGCAATATCCGTTCCAGCGAAAAGGTTTTTTATCGTCAAGTTCTTGACCTCTACGCCACAAGCGTGGACTATGACCCGCAAACACCGGAATCACAGGAATTTTTCAAAATCGTACAAAACAAAATCCATTTTGCAGCGCATGGTCACACCGCCGCTGAAGTTATTGCGGAACGTGCAAATGCCGAATTGCCATTTATGGGTTTGACTGTTTTTTCTGGTGGAAAACCCATAAAAAGCGAGATTGGTGTAGCTAAAAACTATCTTACCGAAGAGGAACTTGCCGTGCTTAACCGCATGGTGTCAGCATTTTTCGACCTTGCGGAATTACGGGCTATGCAGCATCAGCCTACTTATATGAGAGATTGGATTGTGGAACTGGATGATTTCTCTAAAAGATACGGCAAAGGCGCATTATCAGGAGCAGGCTCGGTGAGCAATCTTGCGGCTATAGAGAAAGCAGAAAAAGAGTACGCAAAATTTAAGCAAAGAATGGTAGATGAGCCATCACCTGTGGAATTAGAGTATTTAGAAAGCGTTAAAACGGCACAGAAAAAAGTCGCAGGGAAAGTAAAACACGAAAAACTCTCACCACCGCCGAGAGAATTGGTTGACGATGCGGAGGATGGAGGTGACGAGGAATGATTCAAATACTCTCTGACATTTGCGATTTCGCTGATGGCCGAGTTGCGGTAGCCGACTTAGACTTGGACAGCTATATTTCCACTGAAAATATGCTTCCGAATATTATTTGCTCTCGGACGACAATTTCTTTGATTATGCGACTTCCACGGCAAAGGGAGCGAAAATGCCAAGAGGTGACAAAGGTGCAATAATGAGATACGAAGTTCCCAACCTGCCGCTCGGTATACAGACTGGGATTGCCGACACTCTTTCATCTTTGGATGCTCGGATTGCTGAAAACAGAGCGATAAACAATCATTTAGCGTCGCCGAGGTCGGCAACGGATAGCTCGCCGGACATCAGGCGGGGCAAAAGAGTGTCGCGGGTTGTTGCGAGGGTTTCATTCTCAAGCCCGTTAGCAAAAATCGTATCGATAAGCGTTCCAACCGCTTCGGTGAATTGATGGACTACTTCTACTGGTGGAATGATAATCGGCTCTGTTTCAAGGAAGCCCGAAATATCAAGGTTCTTAATACCGGTCGTGCCATTCTCATAGGAAAACATTACGCTTTGGGAATAGAGGTACTCCCAGTAGAAGTAGACGAACGGCGAATATCCCACACGCAGTTTAACCGCTCGACAAAAGTTCGTGCAGACCATTCCACGGTCGTATCGGTCAAGGAGCGATTGAGTAATCAGCGCACAGCAACCAGTGGATTGAGTGGGACTGCCGCCAGAAATCTCAACCACGATATCGCCGACTGTAAGCTGTTTGACGTCATAGTTCTTAAGGAGAATATAACGGATGGGCATTTTACCCTTGTTCCCAGCGTTAACGTTGGGAATATCGGCACCACGAATACAGTACACTTCTTGGGCATCCAAAACCCACCCTAAGCCTTTTGGGACGCCTCGCCCCTCTCCTGCATGGCCTCGTACTCGTCGAAGATGAAGTTCAGTATCGGCGCAAGGCCCACGAACTCACACCCGTATTTCATTTGCGAGCCTTCCATCGGCTGCTCCCTGACAATTTTAACGACGCAGTAAAGGGAGGACTCTTGATTCCCCATCGTAATCTTCGCATTAAAGTAGTACCCGATTGGCAGCGCGTTCTCCGTCGTGAAGCCTATGCCCGTCTTGGAGATGTCGGTTACGTGAATTGGGGCGTTAACGTCAACCTTAACGTCATCCTGTTTAAATAACGACGAAACCTCCAAATCCAGAGTAATCGGCAACCGTTTAGCGCCCCTTTTTTCCATCATAACCGTCCCCCTCCTCATACACATCGGCTCTAGCCGATGCATCCATCCTTAAAGTAAGCTTCTTCCTACTCCTTCGCCAACAATTCCCTTACAATCTGGTTCACCATGGCGGGGTCCGCCTTGCCCTTCATTTCCTTCATCGTCTGTCCCACCAAGAAACCCATGGCCTTCGTCTTCCCCGCGCGGTAGTCTTCGACGGACTTGGGGTTGTCGGCAATGATGCGCTCAATCGTTCCCCGAAGCGCCCCCTCGTCGTTCACCGTCTTAAGCCCGTGCTCCTCCACGTAAGCTTCCGGGTCCACGTCCTCTAGGAATACCTGCTCGAACACTTCCTTGGCGACCGTGGAATTCACCACGCCCCCGTCCGCCAATGCGATGAGCTTGGCAAGGTTGGCGGGCGAGAACCGTATCTGGTCCGCCTCCATTCCGTGTTCCTTGAGCAAATGCATGGTCTCCACCATAAGCCAGTTGGACGCTTTCTTGGGGTTGTTGCACAACGCCACCGTCTCCTCGAAAATGTCCGCCATTTTCTTGGTGTTGGTAATGATGTCTATGTCATACTGGGGAATGTCGTATTCCTTGGCGTACCTCGCCCTTTTCTCGTCCCTCAACTCCGGTTGCTCCGCCTTCACGCGCGCAAGCCACTCGTCGGAAATGACGACGGGCGCCAAGTCCGGCTCCGGAAAATAACGATAGTCTTGTGCGTTCTCCTTGGAGCGCATGGCGTACGAATACTCCTTATTGTCGTCCCACCGCCTCGTCTCCTGCACCACGACCCCGCCTTCCTCGATTAGCTCGATTTGGCGTTTGCTCTCCCCTTCAATCGCCCTCGCTATCGCCTTGAAGGAGTTGAGGTTCTTCATCTCCACCCTGGTGCCCAACTTGCCGCTCCCCGCCTCGCTTACGGACAGGTTCACGTCCGCCCTCATGGAACCCTCGTTCAGCTTGCAGTCCGAAGCGCCTAAATACTGGATGATGAGGCGTAGCTTCTCCAGATACGCAATGACCTCTTCCGCATTGACCATGTCGGGTTCGGACACGATTTCAATCAGGGCGATTCCACAACGGTTGTAGTCTACCAGTGAACAATCTTCCCACTCATCGTGTACCAGTTTGCCGGCGTCGTTCTCCATGTGGATTTCATGAATCCTCACGGTTTTCGCCCCTCCCGCAGTCTCAATGTCCACCCCTCCGTCCACGCATATGGGCGTGTACAGCTGGGACGTCTGAAAACTGTTGGGCAAATCCGGATAGAAATAATTCTTCCTGTCAAACCCACAACGCTGGTTAATCTTGCAATTGGTGGCGACTCCGACCGCCACGGCCAGCTCCACCACTTGTTTGTTCAATACGGGCAACGTCCCCGGCATGGCCGTACACCCCGGACACGTATGCGTATTGGGGGCGCCTCCAAACTCCGTACTGCACCCGCAAAATATCTTCGTCTTGGTAGCCAACTCGACGTGGACTTCCAGACCAATCCGCATGTCATATTGCTTCGCCATAATAATCTCCTTCCAAGCTTGCGCGGCACACTTCGCGCAAATCCTCCTGCGTCTTCTCAACCCTGCGCGGCGCGCTCTTTCCTATAAGACAAAAACCCCCTCGTATGCGCGGGCGGCACGAATCACGTCCCTCTCCTTATAACAATCCCCTATCAACTGTAAGCCAATGGGGCGTCCGTTCGCATCCTTCCCGCACGGAACGCTGATGGCCGGCAACCCCGCCAAATTGGCCGATACCGTATATAGCTCCCCTAAATGCGCCTTGACGGGGTCCCCTACGTCACCCATCGGTGCGGTCGTCGCCGTGACCGGCCCCAAGATAAGGTCGTACGAACCAAACGCCTTGTCAAACTCGGCCTTAATCATCGCCCGCGCCCTGAGCGCCTTTACGTAATAATCCTCGTAATAATCCTTACTCAATATAAATGAGCCAATCATTATCCTGCGCTTAACCTCGTCACCAAACCCTTCGGCCCGCGTCTTTTTATACATGTCGTGTATGCCCGCGCTCGTCCTCGTCCGATACCCATACCGAACCCCCTCAAAACGCGAGAGGTTGGAACTGGCTTCCGCAGAGGCGATGGCAAAGAACGCCGGTACCGCATACTCTACCAATCCTAGGTCAAACTCCTCCACCTCGGCGCCCTGTGCCGCCAAATCATCCGCCGCCTTCCGAACGGCCGCCTCTACCTCCGAATTCAAATCCCCTCCCATGTAGCCCTTGGGGATTCCAATCCTCATACCCTTTACCCCTTCCTCCAACGCCGAACAAAAACCATAGTCTTCCCTTCCAATGGACGTACCGTCCATCGGGTCATGGGAGGCGATTGCCTCCAAAATGGCGGCACAGTCCGCGACGTCCTTCGCCACCGGCCCCACCTGGTCCAAGGAAGACCCATACGCCACCGCACCGTGTCGGGAAACCGTCCCGTACGTGGGCTTCATACCCGTCAAGCCATAAAAGGCGCCCGTCTGCCTGAGTGCGCCACCCGTGTCAAAAGCCAGCGCATAGGCACATCCGCCGGACGTAATGGCGGCACCCGCCCCATGGGACGCAGTCCCCGTGGCTTCCATGGCGAATTCACCCATGTCGGCCTTTCCTATCACGACCGCCCCCTTGTCCTCTATGTTCGTTACCGCCGTAGCCGTATAGGTTGGCACGAAATCCTCCAACATCTTTGAGCCACACGTAGTCCTCACGCCCTTGGTGCAGAGGTTGTCCATTATGGCCACGGGTACGCCCGCCAGCGGACTGGATAGACCGCCTTCCTTCAACAGCGATTGAACCTCCTCGGCCCTATTCAGAACGGCTTCTTCCTCCAGCACCGTGATATATCCGCTTTCCTTCTCCCCTTGCCCCTTGGCGTTCGCCAAGGCTTCCATCGCCGCTTCTTTTACGGAAACCTCCCCACTTCTTATCTTTCCGCCCAATTCCACGGCCGTCATGTCCATTAATTTCATGATCTCTCCCATCTTTATTCCCAACCTTGCGTGGCGCAACGACCAATCCTTCTCGACGCAACGACCAATCCTTCTCGACGCAAAGGCCAATCCCACTCGACGCAAAGGCCAATCCTTCTCGACGCGCCCGACTCAGCCCCACAAGCCTGCTCAGGTTCGCGCGCCTACGACTCCACCAACCTAGGCACCTTGTACATGCCGTCCTTCTTCGCCGGGGCGTTGCTTAGCATCTCGTCCCTCACATCCCCGCTCGTTACCACGTCGTCGCGAAACACGTTGTTGTTCGGAAATACGTGCGTCATCGGTTCCGCGCCTTCCGTGTCCAACCCGCGCAACCGCTCGACGAAGCCAAGCGTCTGCTCCACGTACTGCTTGACGCCCTCCTTCTCCCCGTCGGCAATCTCAATCTCCGACAACACGCCCAAATACTCTATCGTCTCATCCTTTATCGCATTTGCCACGTCCTCACTCCTTTCCTTCCACTCTTACGGCTCCAACCTGGAGAGGTCCCTGGGGAACAGGGTCGTCTCCCTCACATTTTCCTCATTCAACAGCCTCATCGTCAAACGCTCCAACCCAATCCCCAACCCTCCATGGGGCGGCATTCCATGCTTGAATATCATCAAGTAGGGCTCGATTCCCTCTCTGCCAATCCCCCGGTCCTCCATCTTCTGAAGCAACGCGTGGTAATCGTGAATCCTCTGTCCGCCGGTCGTAACCTCCATCCCGCGGAACAACAGGTCGAAGCTCAACGTGAACGTTGGGTCCGCCGGGTCGTCCATCGCATAGAATGGACGCTTTTTGGACGGATAATGCGTGACGAACACAAAGTCCGCACCCTCTTCCTCCTGGAAGTATTGGCCGATTAACGCCTCTTCCTCCGGTTCAAGGTCGTAGGGGTTCCTGATTTCACGGTTGTACTTCTTGGCCACCAACGCCTTGGCCTCGTCAAACCGCACGCTGGGAATCTTGTCAACCTTCGGCAACGTGACGCCGAGCATTTTGCATTCCTTGGCGTATTTGTCCTTCAACAATTCCACCATGTGCTGCAAATACCCCGCCTCCATCGCCATGACGTCCTCAAATCCATCGATGTAGCCCATCTCCATGTCCATGGACACGTATTCGTTCAAATGCCTCTTCGTGCTGTGCTTCTCGGCGCGAAAAACCGGCGCCACCTCGAATACGCGGTCAAACACCCCGACCATCATTTGCTTATAAAACTGCGGGCTCTGGTTCAAGACGGCCGGCTTGTGGAAATAATCCAACTTGAAAATGTTGGCGCCGCCTTCCGCCCCCTTCGACGTAATCTTGGGCGTTCGCACCTCGGTAAACCCTTGGGCGAACATAAACTCCCCAAACGCCCTCGCCATACCTTCCTGAATCTTGAACTTCGCCCTCTCCCTCACGTTCCTCAGCACAATGGGGCGAAGGGCCATCTTGGTTTCCAGGGACGCGCCCAGCTTCCATTTGCCAATGGGGACCGGCATGGGCTCCACCGGTTGGGACAGCACCTTCACCGTGGCCAAACGCACCTCGATACCGTTTGGCGCACGTTCCTCCCGATTCACCACGCCCGTCACCGTGACCGCGGTCCCCTCCCTCAACTCCTTCAAGTCGAAGTCCGTGACTCCTTCCTCAAAGACGGTCTGCACCAACCCGTCCCGTTTGCGCAATATGACGAAGGCCACGTCCCCCATGTTGCGTATCGTATGGACGGCCCCGTTCAAGGTTGCCGTCTTCCCTACCGCATCCTCGGAGAGTAGTTCGCCAATCTCCATCACGTCCTTTTTGTTTATACCCGATATAAATTCCACGTCAAACCTCCATGCTCCTATGTGATGACGGTTGCGTCCGGACGCGCGTCCGAATACCACCGGTTATGAGAACAACCCCTTAAAGAAATCCGAAATGGACGAGAAGATGTTGCCAAAAAACGAGCCGACTTTGTCCAACAACCCCTCCTTGTCAAAATCAAAGTCAAAGTTCACGTCCGCCAGCTTGTCATAGATCCCCTTCGCCTGCTCCTTGATGGATTCCACGTCAAGGTCCAACTCGTTGATTTTGTTCATCAAATCCACAATCTTGTCAACGTCCTCTTCCGTCAACGGCACTTCCAACGCGGTCGCACATTGGTTCACCGCTTCGCGGATCTCCGTCTCGTTCGCCAGATTCTCCTCAAACACCGTCTTCTTCACGGCGGCTATCAACTGCTCCGTCTTCTCCGAATCCCCAATATCCTGTGCCAGCTCGCCCGTCACCACCAACTCGTTGGTGGCGGCGTCCATGTTCTCCCGCGAAATGTCTTCGCCCGTCATGACCGCATAAGCCTTCATGGCGCCCACCAACGCGGCCGTCCCCGATATCTCGAAGGGCCCCGCCACCACCACGTCCGCATCGGTTAACCCCGCCGTAATCAACGCGTTGCAGTACATCCCCGGGGTACAGTACGTGATGTTGTGGGTGTCCACCCCAATGCCGCTGCCATCCTTCAACTTGACCACGAAAACCGACGACAGCGCTTTGTCCCCAATCACGGAGGCGGACATGTAGTCCCCCAAATAGTCGTGCTCGTCCTGATTCGTAATCTGCACCGTCTTGTATACCTGCAGTTCCTCCTCGCTCACTCCCAACAAATCCAAAACCGTCTTCCGCTGTTCCTCCGTCAAATCCGCACCCAACGACACGTACGGCGTATAGTCCTGATTCATCTCCGCATCGGCGGATGCGTAAACGGCGGACGCCCAAACCATTTGCAGCGCCAGCGCCACCACCAACGTCGCCGCCAACCACCTCTTCATCCCTTTCACCATCTCAATCCCTCCTCGTCACGTTTCCATTGCCCACTTCCCTTACGGGTTAAGCTTTGCGATTCGCTTCATCGCCTCCGTCGTATTCTCCAAGCTGCCAAAGGCCGTCAGCCTGAAATACCCCTCTCCGCTCGGTCCAAACCCCGAACCCGGCGTGCCGACGACGCGGGCCTCGCGTAACAGGTAGTCAAAAAACTCCCACGAACTCATGCCGCTCGGCGTCTTCAGCCAAATGTAAGGTGCGTTGACGCCGCCGTACGTCGTATAACCGGCTTGGTCAAGACCCTTTCTTATGATTGCCGCATTCGCCATATAATACGCAATCTGTTCGTTCGTCTGCCTCTTACCCTCTTCCGTGTATACGGCCGCACCCGCCGCCTGGATGATGTAGGGCGCGCCGTTGAACTTCGTCCCTTGACGCCTCGCCCACAATTGGTTCAATGAGACGTCCCCGCATTTCAACTCCTTGGGCACCACGGTGTAACCCAGCCTCGTACCCGTAAAGCCCGCCTTCTTGGAGAAGCTGTGCATCTCAATCGCACACTCCTTCGCCCCTTCGCATTCGTATATGCTGTGCGGCACCCCTTCTTCCGAGATGAACGCCTCGTAGGCGGCGTCGTAAATGATGACCGCACCCACCTTCCTTGCATAATCCACCCACTCGCCCAACTCTTCTTTGCCCATCACCATGCCCGTGGGGTTGTTGGGGAAGCACAAGTAGATGATGTCCGGCTCCTCATTGGGAATCTGCGGAAGGAAGCCGTTCTCCTCCGTACACGGCATATAAATCAACTTCGTCCATTTCTCTCTCGTAACGTCGTAATCCCCCGCGCGGCCCGACATGGCGTTGGTGTCCACGTATACGGGATATACGGGGTCGCACACCGCAACCTTGTTGTCCGTGCTGAAAATGTCGCCGATGTTGCCCGAATCACTCTTCGCCCCGTCGCTGACGAATATCTCGTCCACGCTTAGCCCTATTCCCCTGGACGTAAAATCCTGCTCCAATATGGCGGCCCGTAAAAACTCGTACCCCCCCTCGGGCGAGTACCCGCGAAACGTTTCAGCCCTCGACATCTCGTCTACCGCGTCATGCAGACGGTTGACGACGGCGGGCGCCAACGGCTGCGTAACGTCCCCGATTCCCAACCGAATGACCGCCTCGTTCGGATTCGCCTCCGTAAATTCGGACACCTTCCTGGCAATCGTGGAAAACAAGTAGCTGCCCGGCAACTTCAGATAATTGTCGTTGATTTTGTACATAAGAAACCTCCACTCATACGTTGTGTATCAGATGTTCATCCAATGCTTTTCTGTATATTGTAACTGATATCAATTCATTGCACAAGCAATTATACAAAAAAATCTCATTTCGGTCTGGAAATCCGCTTCCATCGAACTGAGACTTTTTTGCGCCCACGACGTCCCGAACTTATAGGACGCTGAATTCGTATTGCGTTTAATACAGACTGCACGAGCCATGATCCGTTCCATTCACCACGTAATAAATCATGCCTTCCTCGGGCTTCAAGTAAATCCTGACCGACTTCATTTCCCCAATCTTCTTCCTCTGCGCCTTGTACGAATGCTTTACTTTCTTGATTACGTCTTCTTGGGACATCTGTAATTCGCCATATTCTAAAAACAATTCCGTTTTCATTTCTCTTTTAGTCGTCCTTGTTCGAGTCGTCTTTGCTGTCGTTGACGCCGCCTTGCCCTCCGCCGCCGCTTTTTTCTCCCTAGGCTTCCTCTGCATTGGCGTCTTCTTGGCCGCCGCCTTGTCAACCTTCTCCTCCGCAACCTTTGCCGCGGGTGCTTCTACCGATTCCTTCTTCTCCACTGGCTTCACGGCACTCTTTACGGCCTTTTCTTTTTCGGTTGCGATTGTCTTCGTTTCCATTCCCTTTCCTCCTAAAAAATATTTATACTATAATGATACAACTTTCTGGCGTTTTTTACAATAACTAAATTGACTAAAAAATGAGCTTTATTTCTGTTCCGTATGGGCAATAATGAACAATTTTTAACCAGATTCCCGACGTTTCCACAGCCGCTAATTTTGCGCGTCAACGCAAACGATTGCGCAAATCGTTGTTGCCATCCCCCCAAAAAAATTCTATAATCTAGAATCAACACACGTCGTCGTACTTAATTTTTGATTTGAAAAGGCTATTTTTCAAACCAGAAAACGTTCATGAGGGAGGAACTTTTTATGAAGAATTGGACTAAAATGACGCTTGGATTGTCATTGCCCGCCGTTATCTTTGCGGCATGGTGGTTTGGTACCAACTACGGTAACATTCCAAGGCAAATCCTACCCACCCCGCAGGCCGTATGGGACGTCTACACAAGCGGGGAGGATGGCGGGAAGTTGTTCTCACAACTTTTCGTGTCGCTTGGCCGCGTGGTGAAGGGTTTTCTGTTGGCTTCCGCACTCGGCGTCGCCATGGGTTCGGTAACCGGAATATCGAAGGTTGCCAACGCCATCATCATGCCCACTTTGACGGCCGTCCGGCAAATCCCCATGATTGCGTGGATACCGCTCCTCATACTCTGGTGCGGCATCGGCGAAGAATCCAAAATCGCCGTCATCGTTCTCGCCGCCTTCTTTTCCGTGTTTATGAACACGCACGCCGGGATATCCGAAACGCCGGAGAATTATTTGGAAGTGAGCAGGCTATACAAGCTTTCCAAACCGCAAGCCTTTGTATCCGTTTATCTGCCCTATGCGTTGCCGCAAATCCTAACGGGCCTCCAGCTCGCGCTGGGCATATCGTGGATGGCCGTCGTGGCGTCGGAACTCATATCGGCCACGTCCGGAATCGGCTACCATATGAGCGACGCGCGAAGCTTTATGCGTTCGGACATCGTAATCGCCTGCATGTTGGTCATCGGCGGCGTGGGAATCATCATGAACCTTGGGGTTTCCACCCTCTTCTCCGCACTTGCGCCTTGGAACAAGCGTGAGAAAAGGACGCGCGCCGCAACCGCAAAAAATAAGGCAAAAATTCTGACGGGAAGGCGGGGAAATTCCTATGTGTGAAACCACTTTGCGTATAAGCCACTTGAACAAGGCGTTCCGCGTGGACGGCAATGACGTCCCCGTGCTGAAGAACATTAACCTCGAGGTGAAAAAGGGTGACTTCGTCACGATTGTCGGCCACAGCGGTTGTGGAAAAAGCACCTTGCTGAAAATCATAGCCGGAATCGTCGGCTACGACGAAGGAGAGGTCATCCGCAACGACAAGCGCGTTACCGAACCGGGAACCGATTGTGGCATGGTGTTTCAGGACCACCGACTCCTGCCTTGGCTGAGGATTAAGAGCAACATTGGCTTCGGCATACGGCGCCTTCCGAAGGACGAGCGGAACAAGTTGGTCAAAGCCCATTTGAAACTGGTCAACCTCGAAGGCTTTGCCAACGCTTGGCCCCACCAACTTTCCGGCGGTATGAGCCAAAGGGCGGCCATCGCCCGAGGACTGGTAACCAATCCTGACATTTTGCTGATGGATGAACCGTTTGGCGCATTGGACGCATTGACGCGCATCCAACTCCAAAAGGAAATCCTACATATTTGGAAGGAGGAGCGAACCACCATGCTGCTGGTCACCCATGACATAGACGAAGCGATATACTTGGGCGAGCGCGTGGTCGTCATGTCCGCCAGACCGGGCGAAATCAAAGAAGTCATTCCCATTCCTCCGGGAGTCGGAGCGGACCGTGGTTCACCCGTCTTTGCCCAATACAAGGACCGCATCTACAAACACTTTTTCAACGACCAGCGCGACCACAAAAACTATAACCGCGAAGAATGCGTCGTTTGAGGCGTCCATCAACGGAACAACAATTAATACTACTTACAAAAAGGAGATTGTCCATTATGAAGAATGTAAAAAAAATGATTGTACTGGTTTGCACGCTCGTTCCCTTACTACTTTCGCTTGCCGCATGTTCCAACGCGGGGAGCGACTCCGCGGCTTCCGCAGGAGACAAACCCGCCACTTCCGCGGAAGGTGGTTCCACCGCTCCCGCGGAGCTTAAAACCATAAGGGTTGCGGGCATCCAAGCCCACTTTAACGAGAGCGCGGGCGTTGCCCGCGCGCAGGGGTTCATTGACGAGGAACTCGCAAAAGTAGGTTACAAGGCGGAGTTCTCCGATTTTGCCCAAGCGGGGCCCGCCATCAACGAGGCGTTCGCCACCAACGCCATTGACTTTGGCATCTATGCGGATTTTCCCGCCATTACCGCCAACGCCAACGGCGGCGACGTCCGCATCATCGGAGTGGCAAACGCCCAGCAGAACTTTGGCGTACTGGTACACGGCGATTCCGGCATTGAGACCGCAAAAGATTTGGAAGGGAAAAAAATCGTCACCGGTAAAGGAACCGTCACGCAAAAGATTTTTGAGTTGTGGGTCAAGAATTCAGGTGCGGACCTTGACAAAATCGAACAAGTAAACGCCATGTCGGACGCCCAGGCCGTCTACCTGTCGGGTGAGGCGGACGCCATCGCGTCCACGCAACTCAGCATGATACTGTTCGATTCCTACGACCCCAACGGCAAGATTATCTACAGTACCGAAAACGATCCAGCCAACGCCGCCGTGTTTACGTTATGCGGACGGGAAGCCTATCTGGACGAGAATCCGGAAGCGGCGAAAGCCTTCCTTCGCGCGTTGCATCGCGCATACCAATTCGCAGGGGAAAACCCCGACGCCGTCTATGAGTCCCTCGCCACGGAGACCGTTCCCGCCGACGTGCTGAAGGGGACTTACGCGTATGACACGACGTTTCGCTACTTTAACCCCGAAATCACCGAAGAGGTCAGGGCGCGCATTCAGGCCACGGCTGATTTCCTGGTTGCACAAAAATTAATTGACGGGGAACCTGACTTGGACACGATCATTGACACGTCTTTCTATGAAAATATAAAGGGGGAGCTATCAGATGAGGAATGAGATTTTTAACGGCCAAGTCGGGGAAACCGTTGCCAAAACCCAATACAGTTTTATCAATGGTGACAGAACCCCAAAGGGTGCGCCGAACGTCGTGTACATCGTTATGGACGACATGGGGTATTCCGACTTGGGGTGCTATGGTTCCGAGATTGACACGCCGAACTTGGATAAGATGGCCAAGGAAGGGCTTCGGTACAACAATTTTCATACGACGGCCATGTGCTCGGCGACGCGCGCCTCGTTGCTGACGGGGGCGAACCACCACGCCGTCGGCGTGAACGCCGTGATGGAGTTGGCCACCCGCACGCCCAACGGGCTTGGGCGCACCGACCACCAATACGCCCTTCTCTCCGAGATTTTGAAGGAGTATGACTACGATACTCTGGCAATCGGCAAATGGCATCTTACCGACCACAGAAACACCACGCAGGCGGGGCCTTTCACCGACTGGCCGCTGGGCAGGGGGTTTGACCGCTATTACGGCTTTTTGCCCGGCTTCATCGACCATTATCACCCCTCGCTGGTTCAGGACAACACGCACGTCCCGCAACCCAAGCAACCGGAGGAGGGTTACCACCTTTCCGAAGATTTGACGGATAAGGCGATCGAGTATGTCTTCACCCAACACGCCGCCTATCCCGACCATCCGTTCTTCCTATACCTTGCTTATGGCGCGGTTCATTCGCCGCACCAAGCGCCAAAGGAATACATAGACCGATACAAAGGGCGTTTTGACGAAGGCTGGGACGTGTTGAGGGAGAGACGCTTCGCCAAACAGAAGGCGCTTGGCTTATTGCCGGAGAATGCCGAGCTCACCGAGCGCAACGCCTTCGTATCCCCTTGGAGTGAACTGTCGGCCGACGAACAGAGGCTGTACGCCAAATACATGGAAGCTTATGCGGGATTCTTGACCCACGCCGACGCACAAATTGGTCGCTTGATCGAATACTTGCGTGAAATCGGCCGGCTTGACGACACCATCCTCGTTTTCCTCTCGGATAACGGCGCTTCGTCGGAGGGCGGCAAAGAAGGCAAGTTTAACACCTGTTCCGGAAAGACGCCCAAGGCTTTCGGTACGGAGACCAAAATGGCGTTGCCGCGCATAGATGAAATCGGCTCGCCCACGGCGAACAACCATTACCCCAGCGGGTGGGCGAATTTGGGCAACGCGCCCTTCAAATGGTACAAAACTTGGGCGCACGCGGGCGGCGTGAGGGACGCGCTCATCATTCGCTATCCGAACGCCATTAGCGACCCCGGCAACGTCAGGAACCAGTTTCACCACGTTTCGGACGTCACGCCTGCCGTGCTGGACCTAATCGGCATAACCAAGCCCACAAGCGTGAAGGGCGTCGAACAAAAACCGTTTACGGGAACCTCACTTGCGTATACGCTGGGGGAACCCGACGCCGAAAGCCGCAAATCCGTTCAATACTTTGAAATGACGGGCAACCGCGCCATCTACAAGGATGGTTGGAAGGCCGTCGTCAACCATGCGTTCCACGACGACTATAGTGAAGACGTGTGGGAACTGTACCATGTGGACGAAGACTTTTCGGAGAATCACGACGTGGCGGACGCCCATCCTGAAAAACTCCGCGAGCTGCAAGACGAATATGAAAAACAGGCGGCGGCAAACAACGTCTACCCCATGCTGAGCCGCAACATGCAGGTGAAGATGGAGCCTTCCCCCTCGTCTCAGCCGTCTGCGGGCATTCAGGTGGACGCCGTCAAAAAACGATATGGGAAAATCCTCAAACCCGTGGACGTTCCCGTGGACAGCGTCTTCCTTTCTCAGGAAGCTTATAACTTTGCCCTTACCATCCGCAGGAAAACCGCCGGAGAGCAGGGCGTACTGGTGTCAAACGGCGACCGCTTTGGCGGGTTCGCCCTGTACGTCAAGGACAATCGGCTGAAATACGTCTACAACGCACTGGACCAAACCTATTTTACGGCGGAGGTTGCCGACTTGCCCATCGGCAAGTTGCATATAAGACTGGAGTTCAGGCGCACGGGGCCTTCTTCCGCCAAGGTGAACGTTTTTGTCGGCGGGGAACCGTCCATAAGCGTGAATATTGACATCCTTACCTTCCGCCTGTCCTACCACTTCACCATTGGCGAGAATAAGTTCCTGTCCGTCACCGACGATTACGAAGCCCCCTTTGCCTTTAACGGGAAGATTTTAAGTGCGGAGTTCAGCACTCCCGAATTCAGGATGGAGGAAGCATGAAGTCACCATCCATCCTAATCAAACCGTCGTCCTCGAACTGCAACCTGCGGTGCAAATATTGCTTTTACCGCTCGATTGCGGATTCGCGCCAGAAGGGGAGCTATGGCCTGATGACGACGGAAACGTTGGAGCAGCTTGTTAAAAACGCCCTCGGCAATGCCGAGGGCTACTGCTGCTTTGCCTTCCAGGGCGGCGAACCCACGTTGGTCGGCCTGTCTTTTTACCGACGCCTCGTGGCGTTCGAGCAACAATACAATACCAGGGGACTCACGGTGGAACACACCATCCAGACCAACGGAATCCAGATTGATGACGAGTGGGCGCAGTTTTTTGCCGAAAACCATTTCCTCGTCGGATTGTCGCTGGACGGCCCCAGAAAGCTCCACGACGCCCATCGCGTGGCAACGGGCGACGGCGGCACGTTTGACGACGTCATGAGGGCGGTGGACGTCCTAACGCGCCACCGCGTCGACTTTAACGTGCTCAGCGTGGTTACTGCAAGGTCCGCGTTGTCGGCGGAATACATGTATCGTTTTTTCCGAAAGCAAGGCTTTCCTTTTCTACAATTCATCCCCTGCTTGGACGAACATCCCGGCCAAACTGCGGAATATTCGTTGCAACCGGGACAGTACGGCCGATTCCTCATAAAAATGTTTGAGTTGTGGGAAAAAGACTTCACGGCGGGGGCGCATGTGGAAATCCGCTTTTTTACCAACCTCATTCAAATGGCTGCGGGTTATCCCGCCGAGGCTTGCGGCATGTGCGGCCACTGTACCCCTTACCCCGTCGTGGAAGGCGACGGCGGCGTATACCCTTGTGATTTCTACGTGACTGACGAATGGAGGCTGGGAGACGTCCACACGCCTCTGGACGTGTTGCTGCAAGGTGAAAAGGCGAGGGCGTTTGCCGCCCCCTCCGCACGGGTGTCCGAAAAATGTAAGGATTGTGATCATTTTCAGCTTTGCCGCGGCGGTTGCCGACGCTGGCGCGAACCCGTGATGGGCGGTACTCCATCCCTCAATTGTCTGTGCGAAGATTATAAGCTGTTTTTTGACGCGTGCCATAGTAAAATTCTTGACTTGGCGCATCGCTATCTGACACGGTAACCACATGTCCACATCCCGCAACAAGCTTGGCAATACTCACTTTGCCTTCACGGGAGCCCTGTGCGACACGCTTCGCGAGCCTGCCCAGGTTCACGGGCGCGTTCTTGGACAGACGCTCTCCCTCTCAACCAGCTTGCTGGGCAAGATTACCTTTACCGGTAGCTTATGCCCCTTGTGAATGCGGTCAAGCAAGATGTTGACCGCCATCGTCCCCATTTCAACGGCGGGCATTTCGACCGTGGTCAGCATGGGCGTAACATATCCGGACGACTCAATGTTGTCCATACCGACAATCGAGACATCCTTGGGTATTTTGATTTTTGATTCCCGAAAGCGTCGCATCGCGGCAATCGCCACAGAATCCGAAGCGCAGCAAACGGCGGTCGGCAAGGGCCCCCCTTGGCTTATCAATCGCTCCGCAGCCAAGTAACCGCCCTCCTCCGTATGCGGCACGTCACATACGAACATCGAATCCCGCCCCGCCCCGGACTCTTTCATGACTTCCGAATACGCCTGATAACGTATCTCCTTATCCGTCTCGCCAAAATACGCAATGTGCTTATGTCCCTGTTGGAGCAACAACCCCATGGCCTTTTTGGTGGCCTCTCCGCCGTCGCATATCACTTGGTCAAAGGAAGCCTCAATCGGATTCCTCCCCACGTACACGACATTTTTCCACTGCCTTTCAATGGCCTTGATTTGCCTCTCCTTAATTCGCCCGAAGACGACGGCGTTGCCGAAGTCCGCCTGTGCGTCGAAGGTGGTCGCCTCCGCATTGGACACCAGCACGTTGGAAACGACGACCTCCATGTTAAGCGAATGTTGCTTGACCACGTCCGCAATTTGCTCAAAAAACGGGTTTTCGCCAAGGGTGTTCACCCTGCCCAAAACACAACAGACGATGCTGATTCGCTTGGGGGGCGACGCGCTGGAATGCTTCAAGTTCCGCGCGTTTGGGTTCGGCACGTACTCGTGCTCCCGTATGGTGTTCCAAACGCGCTCGCGAACCTCCTTTGAGGCAAAGCTGTTGTCAGGGGAATTGATGATGCGCGAAACCGTCGAAGCGGATACTCCGGCAAGCTCGGCTATTTGTTTGATGGTCACGGGGACGTCCTCCTCGGTAGATTCACATACTATAAGGATATTATAGATTTTTTTAAGCCATTCCGCAATAGCGAAATTGATTCTTGTAATTTTCTCTTGACTTTTTAAATGTTTCGTATTATATTCTATATGTTGAGGTTCGAACGGAACCAAAACGAATCGAGGTGTGGCTAAGTTTGGTATAGCGCTGCGTTCGGGACGCAGAGGCCGCAGGTTCAAATCCTGTCACCTCGATGAGCGCAAAAGCAAAGTGAGGACGAACGCCCCCATGGCTTTGTGAGCAAGCTCACAGCCATGGGGGTGTTTATTCCGCACGAGCCCGCGAAGCGAGCCGCATAAGGTTTTTGCTTTCGCATTGCAGAAAGAAGGGAAGCCCCATGAAAGTCATCACCCCCAGCATCGAAATCATCGACATGGACGACTATAGTTCAATACTCCGAAAAGTAGAGCGCATCGGCCGCGTTTGCTATAAAAGCGAAGAGAACATCACCGACGCATCCGCCGAGCGTTTCATCTCCAACCTACTGTCAAGGGGGCACGAATCCGTAATCGAGCACGAGAACGTCAGCGTGCGCATCATCTGCGACCGAGGCGTCACCCATGAAATCGTCCGCCACCGCATCGCCAGCTACAGCCAAGAAAGCACCCGTTACTGTAACTATTCCAACGAAAAGTTTGACAGCCAAATCACCGTCATCGATATTGCTTCCGGCTTTCAGTACGACCTAAGCAAAGAGGAAGACGCCAACAAATATAAAGTGTGGAACGAGGCGATGGCGACGGCCGAGCGCTATTACTTCGAGTTGCTCAAATTGGGGGCGACGCCGCAGGAAGCCCGCGCCGTCCTGCCCAATTCACTTAAGACGGAGATTATGGTCACCATGAACCTTCGGGAATGGCGACATTTCTTCCGCTTGCGATTAAGCAACCGCGCCCACCCACAGATGAGGGAAACGGCGCGCCTCGTATTTATAGAATTCAAGGAGAAATTACCCATCTTCTTCCGGGACGTCGAAGCGGAGCCGTGACGCCAAGAGATTGAGAGGCCAACACTATCCCTCTATTCCCCCATCCCGTATCTCAACAATCCTTTCACATTGTCTAGCCACCTCCATATCATGAGTAACGATTAGGAGCGTCTGGTTATACTGTGTAGAGCATGAAACCAGTACGTCCAACACTTCCCCCGCCGACTTGGAATCCAGATTCCCCGTTGGTTCGTCTGCCAACAACAGGTTTGGTTTGTGTATTAAGGCTCGTCCTATCGCCACCCGTTGCTGTTGTCCCCCTGACAAATGGCTTGGAAAGCTTATCCTTTACCCCCAACTTTTCCGCCAACTCCTCGACTTCCTCCACGTTCACCTTCCCGGCATCCACCTCAATGGGCAGCATAATATTCTCCCTTACCGTCAACACGGGGATTAAGTGAAAAAACTGGAACACGATGCCCACGTTTCTTCTCCTATATAGGACCTTCTCTTTTTTCTTCAAGGAGGAAACCTCCACGTCCCCCACCCGAATACTCCCGGAAGTCGGTTCATTCACGGCGGCAAGCAAGTGTAACAACGTACTCTTACCCGCACCACTCTTCCCGATAATCGCCACCCTCTCGCCTTCCCTTATGGATAAGCTGAGGTTGTTCAAGGCCGTCACCTTTTGTTCCCCTTCCCCATATATCTTTGTTACGCCTGCCATGTCAACCATGCCTTCCTCCCTCCTCCTACACAATCTCAACCTTATCCATTCTCCTTATCGCCAAAACCATGGAGACTATACCAACCGCCAACATAATCCATACGTTGTACAAGACATAAACGACGGGAACCCCTATCGTCACATTGGCCGCCCCAATCAAATACGCCGTAACGCGCTCCAAGACAACCGTGGCGAACAATCCCCCGACCACCACTGCGCACAATACGTACGCCACCATTTCCGTCGCCATTCCCGATACGAACTGCCATTGGGAGTATCCGACATAGTACAGTATCCGGTTCTCCCTCTTTCTCGCCCTCTGGTTCGCATACATCGTGTTTGCCGTATTGACGACGCACAAGAACATCACGATTAGGAGAATGGCGGACAACCCCACCTTCAACGTAAGCTTTGTGTCATTCGTCTGAAGGAACTCCGTCACGTTGTCATTGATCGTAACGCCGTAGTACCCCCTGTTCTCGTCCAACCATTCGCCAAGTTGGGTTTCATAACCCGGCTTGGCGTTGACAAACAGGTACTCCATACTAGGGTCAAACCGTTCGAAAAAGGTTTTGTAGGGAACCAACACATCAAAAAATCGTCTGTCATCCAATTGATTTTGACTCTTTACATTCACAATCCCCGCTATCGGCAGACTCCCCCCCTCAAACGCGCCCAACTCGTCATCCCGTGGGAAATATTCCAACACGTCTCCGGGTGCATAGGTCGTCATTCTTTCCTCTTTGTTCTTATCTTCATATACGTCCCAAATAAAACAGGAACCACTCTCCTCCCATTCTTGGTACGTCATCTCCTCGCCCTGCACCATGGACAATTTGTCGTTATAATACGCCTCCCCTACTCCCGCGGCGGCAATGAGTCTGTTCCCATTGTTCGACTCGGGAATCGTGTCCAAATGCTTCTGTTCCTTCCACTTTTCCTCATCCAACGCCACCTCCAGCATTAGGTCATAGTGTATCCGCACATCGTCAACGTACGGCATTTCTTCCAACAACTCGTCCATGTGCGTAATCTCGTTGGCAAACACGTAGTACTGTGAGTCCGGCACCTCCATCCCCTCGACAAGCTGCACGTTTACGGCGTCCCAGAACGTTAGGAACACGATGACCGCCACGCTGGCCATGGACAACGATACGATGGTGGAAGCCGTGCGCATTTTGTTGCGGGTGAGGAATCGGAGCGACATCCTTATGTCAATGGGCAACCCCGAAAAAAGCCTGCCCTCCTTGGCCCTCCTCCCCTCGTTGTGTTTCCCACCGTCTTCAATCCCATCCAGTAGGTCGGCGTTGTAAATCTTCCTTGCCAACGCCAAGACGCTGACTACCACCAACAACAACATGACCCCAAGGCTGACCGCCACCATGTCAAGATGGAGCCCCGTCTGGTAGCCTTCCAAGGGGATGTTCCGTCTGCCCTTAATCACCCCCCACGCCACCCTGTGCAGGAGGTCGGAAAAGGCGGTTCCCGCCAACATCCCCACGGCGGACAGGGTGAGTCCCTCCCCCATCAAGACGGCCAGAACGTCGCCGAACGTGTACCCGCATATTTGGAGCAGCCCCATTTGGCGGACGCGGTCGTTCAACGTAACCCCCCATATGTGTACGAGCAGCACCCCCGTAAAAAGGGCAACAATCACAAACAGAAAGAGGATGCCAAAGTACATCGCCCGGTCGACTTGCGACGTGGGCCCCTCCTGCAACAAAATCAACAAGTCCGTGTTCACCACCATGGCGCATTCCTCTTCCGTAATCAGCTCCCTGTTGGTATAGAAGTTCCCCACGTCAAAAACCTGGGATTCGTCAATCCCCAAATCCCTCGCCAAGGCGTTTACATTCTTACGTATTTCCTCGTCAAACTCCACGTACATGGCAACGTCCGTCCCCAAGTCGTCCGAGCAGGTAATGGCCGAATATACCCTCTCGTCGGCACCAGCGTTGAAGTCATCCAAGAACCCCACTACAACGTACTCCTTGCCACCCAGCACAAACTTACTTTCAATGGGAAGGTCTTGGTAAATATACCCCTTCTCCAACGGGATTCCTCGCGAGAGTACCACCTCCCCACCATTTCGAGGAAGCCTTCCGGAGTGGATTCGGGGGGGCTTGATGTTCATGGCGTCCTCGTCCATAGAAGTCAGTCGCAACAAAACCTCGCTTCTCAGGGCAACCTCGTTGATGTTCCTTACACTCTTCTCATGAATCTGGCTGGACACTCCAAACGACTTGACTTTTTCGAAGCTTTCAACCGTCTCTATTGTGTTGCCGTCCACTGTAAATCCGTCCGAATCCTTTATCCATACATGCTGGCGTCCCTTGTTCTGATACACGTCCGCCACCAACATTTCACGAAACGACATCCATATGTTCAACAATCCAACCAAAAGGGACGTCGCCAAGAAAACGCTTACCACCAACGGAAAGCTTTGCTTCTTGTTGTACCTTATGTAACGCCGTATCAGTTTTCCCTTCATAACCATACCCCTTTAATTGAAATAACTATCCTCATTCACCCATGCGGATTCCCCAAATAACTCCTTTACGGCGGCCCTCAAATCCTCACCCTTCCCCTTCTTGGCCTTTATGCAATAGATATATGGTTGAAAGCCGTTAGGCGTCGGTTCAAAGTTCGCTTCTTTTAGTTCACAAAACTCTTCCCACCGCATCACCAAGTCGCACCCATCCGCATTCCTGCAAAAATCCATATACCAAGGACGTTCAAACGTTACCGTGTCAAAAATAGCGGTGGCTGACTGCGAATCTTCCCCTCCCATGGCTTGTTCCGTCACATCATCGCTCAACTGAATCCCGTCCCCCTCCTTATACCCATATGCCGACTCTTCCCCGTGGTACATGCCCTTATCCCCTTTCAGGACGACCCCATAATACAGCGCGTTCTCAACCATGTCTTTACTGGAATAAACAGTTAAAATCGTCATTTGATGATCTTTTGTCATAATTGTATCGTATGCAAATTTGTCTGAGTCGTCGTTACTTTCCTTCAACCATTTCAGATAGTCCTCGTTAATTTTCTCAATCGGAATCAAGACGTTACAAGTCGTGCGATATATTTGCATCAATTGTTCCGTGTTTTCATTTTTTTCTAATTGTTGAATGTATTCCGCCTCCTCCTGAACATCCACCTTGGTACTAAAGCAAAACGTGTCTGGTAAATCACTTCTCGTATCATAGCTGTACGACTTCTCTACCGCAGGGATAAATACGGGATTCCCATTATTTTTCTCGTCATTTACTTGCTCGTTTTCATTTACCGTGTCGGTTCCTTCAGAAGGCCCTTCATCATTAGCATCCGTAGGTTCATCTACAACAGCATCTTCTATAGTCGGTTCATCAGAGGGGATTTCGTCCATTTGAACCTTGATTTTTGAATTGCAAGCGGTCACAAGTAACACTAATAGAAACAAGGCAAAACATCCCTTTACTTTCATTTGATTCTCCTTTCACATGCGCAATAGTCAATCCGCTTTGCAACTAACAATGTTGCAAGTATGGAGGGTGCCCCATACAGACGTCTATGTAGGAAACATCAATAAAAACCTACTCGGCTCCTTCCGGAGCACCCTCCTTCCAAAACTTAGAACCAATAGTATTCAATATAGGCGCTATCTGAGGTTGCGGACAGCCCGTCTGGTATCTTGTACCTAAGCCGAATATCTTTCCCATTATCAACAGTGTTTGACATGCTGAATGTCTTCAAGACGGAATTCTTGTATACCATACCCACCCACACAGTTGTATCTATTTTTATCCCACCCATAGATGCGCGAACCTGAAAATCCGTTCTGTTATAGTCCCCGTATTTTTCATAGTTTGACACTCTGAATGTTTTTCCAGTCCCATTCTTGGTACCTATCTCATATCCTTTCCAATTCTGTGTTGCAGAAATGGGACCGGCACCTGAGAATGGGCCGGCAAAACACGCGGTAGTTACAAGCAACATGGACAATATACTGGCAATTACAACAACTCTTCTCTTCATGGTAGTCTCCTTTCTCAAGACATACGTCACAATCCAGATATGTATCTGAATATACCGTCATTACACACAACAATTATTGGTTCACATTGCATCCTCGCATTCCACAATACTGCGACAAGCAAACGTCACGCTCTACTTGCTTTTGGGCTGTTCGCATAGTATAATGGATGAGTCCACATAATCCCGACTGCCACCTCGTGGCAGGTTTCCCCATTGGTTTTATGTGGACGTTTTTATGCCCTCATTAAGCATCACCCCCTGTTTTTTGAGTATCTTCCTCTACCAATCAATTGGATTAACTAAGTAAACGTGGTAGAGACTATCTTTTAAACAGATAGTTTACATAATTCTACCATAAAAGACGGCGCATTTCAATAATTTTAAAGTATTTTTTGGAAATATTCTTTTAGAATATAAAAAGATTACTGTAAGTGAACTTGTGTAAAAGACCTTTCCTCTAGCCTTATGTGGCGAGCAAATGGATGACACCTATGCCACTAAAATTGTTTTCTTACCCCTTTGGAACAACCACCGTTCAATGCTTCAAACAGCCGATAGGAACAATGTACACGCCGTCTTTGCGTCGGTATGCCAGTTCCGTCCCAGTCAGCACCATTAAAAAAGAGGGTTCTTTCATCTTGTCCACATTGACTTTTTCTCGAAGCGTCTTCAAATTTTCAGCAGCGGCTTCAATCTCTTTTGTCCCCATTTTCACCTCAACGGCACCCCAGCGGCCGTCCTTCAAATGCACAATCGCATCGGCTTCCAATCCATTCTTGTCGCGGTAATGAAACACTTCGCCGTCGATAGCCTGCGCATAAACGCGCAAATCCCGTATGCACAGGGATTCAAACAGCAAACCAAAGGTGTTAAAATCTGCGAGCAAACTGTCCGGCGTGGCGCGGAGTACCGCCGTGGCAATGGATGGATCGGTAAAATGTCGTTTTGGCGTCGTCCGAACCGCCGTCTTTGAACGCATGGCCGGATTCCATGCGGGTAAGTCCTCCACTACAAAAATCCGCCGCAACGCGTTCAGGTACGATGAAATGGTTTTTTCAGAAATGGTGTCTTCATCCCCGGCAATGTCGTCCCGAATAGTTGTCAGAGTCGCCATGGTAGATATGTTCCGTGCAAGGGAACGCATAAGGGCGCGGATGCGGGTCGGACTTTTCTCGACGCCATCCACGCGAGACACGTCCACATTGATAACGGCTTCCACATAATCATATACCCGCCGCATGGCTACCGATTCTTTTTCTCCCACAGAAGCGGGCCAACCGCCTCGCGCCAGCACATAGGCCAGTTTTTCAATGGTCAGGGTTGAGATTCCCCCACCCTCGCAAGTACCATTAAATAGGTCTTGCAACGACATTTCCCCACTCGACTCCAATGATTCGTACAGAGTCATCGTCCGCATAAGGATACGCGAAATGCGTCCCGTTCCCGTATGCTGCACGGCGTTGTCTTTTGGCACGGCGGAGCCGGTAAGGATGAACTGCCCGCTTTCGCCGCGCTGGTCTACCGCAAACCGCACCGCATCCCATAACACGGGTGCTACTTGCCATTCATCCAACAGACGGGGCGTTTCCCCTTTCAACAGCAGGGACGGCTTGGTATCTGCCGCCTTCAGATAAGCTTCTGTATAGTCAGGGTCTTGCATTAAGAGCTTACTGGCCGCTCTTTCCTCCGCAGTTCGTGTCTTGCCACACCATTTCGGACCTTCGACCAGTACTGCGCCGGACGCTTCCAACGCCGTATCCAGAACATCATCTGCAATGCGTTTCATGTATTGTCGTTTCATAGGCACCCCCATGTCATTATTGCCATTTCTACTATGAATTATGCGACCCTCTTCCGCATTTGTCAAGCTTTTAATTCCGATGTTGGCTGCGTTTTACTTCCGATGTTGGCCCTGTTTTACTTCCGATGTTGGCTGCGTTTTACTTCCGATGTTGGCAAAAAACATCCATGATGGCCATTGTAAACTTGTACGACTTGCATGGCATATTTCATCGGCGCACTTCCCTACATGTTCCCCATACACGCGTCCTTTACCACGGCAAACGCTTCCCTTACGTAATAATTCACCATCAAAATCCGGTTCGTGCGGGCGCCCAGCCCTTCCGCATTCCGCAAACCACTCTTTTTTGCAATGGACGTTGCCCGGTATACGTGAAAACCGTTGCTTACAACTACCACTTTCAGCCCCGCCACGTCCTCATCTTCCTCCATCAAGCGCTTGCTGAATTCTATATTCTCCTTTGTATTGGTTGACCATTCCTCCATGATAATCCGCTCTTGGGATACCCCTTTTCTCATTAGATACTCATACATTGCCCTTGCTTCCGACACGTCCTCCCCCAACCCTTTTCCTCCGGATACAATAATCTTTGTATCCCTATTGTCTTCCGCATAACCCACCGCTGCGTCAAGTCGGCTCCCAAGTATTTGGGATACCACGGTTCCATTCTCTTTGGCACCCAGTACAACCAAATAATCCGCACCAGATTGCGGTTTCTTATTGGCATAATATACAATCACCCCTTCTATCACAATAAAAACAACCATTCCTATGACGAGCAAGCCCAGTCCCCATTTTTTCACGAAGGATGGCAAGATTATTTCCCCTTTGTGTATGCGGTGTGACACGTAACTTACCACAAAGCAAACAACGGCCAACAACGCCCAACATGTTGAAAACCCTCTATCCCAGCCCATATATTCCACGATTCCAATAAAATACGCAAGGCTGCTGATTCCAACCACCACCCCCGCTACCGACACCACCCTAGCCACGGCGTTCCCCCTTACTTAATCCATGCACGTCATACTTTGTGCAACTCGCTTTGCCTGCACCTACGCCTTACAACTCGTTAATGTTACGAATCCCCCTCAGCTCAATTCCCTTCACGTTCATGGCTTCACGATTCACTTGCGGGAGTATGCATGTGTCAAAACCCATCTTTACGGCTTCCATCACCCTCTGCTCCGCCATATGCACGGCGCGAACCTCCCCCACCAATCCCACTTCCCCAAACACCATTGTCTTTCCTTCCACCGCACGGTTGCGAAAGCTGGACAGTATGGCCAAAATCAACGCCAAATCCAAAGAAGGCTCGTTGACCCTCAACCCCCCCGCCACGTTTATGTAGGCGTCGTAACCGGACAACCCCACCCCCAAACGCTTCTCGACCACCGCCATCAACAGATTCACGCGGTTGTAATCCGTTCCGGCCGCCGTCCTCCTCGGCATGTTGAAGTTCGTCTGGCAGACCAACGCCTGCACCTCCAGAAGAATCGGCCTCGTACCCTCCATGGAACAGGAGACGACGGAACCCGCCTCCTCCTCCGGCCTCCCTTGTAACAAATATTCGGAAGGGTTCGCCACCTCGGCCAACCCGATATTTTTCATTTCAAATATGCCCACCTCGTTCGTGGAGCCAAACCGATTCTTGACGCCCCGTAGGACGCGGTAGGAAGCCACTCCCTCGCCCTCAAAATACAACACCACGTCCACCATGTGCTCCAACATGCGGGGACCCGCAACCACCCCTTCTTTCGTTACGTGTCCGACGATGAAGATGGACGTTCCCGTTTCCTTGGCCATTCGCATCAGCGAGGCGGTCGTCTCCCTCACCTGCCCCACGCTGCCGGCGGCGGATTCCAGCCCCTCCAAATACATGGTTTGAATGGAGTCGATGACCACCGCGTCCGGCTTCTCCCTTTCCATCACGGTCTTGGCGTCGTCGATACAGGTCTCGCTCAGCAAGTACAACCCGTCGGCAAATGACCCCAACCGCTCCGCCCTCATTTTAATCTGGCGCAGGGATTCCTCCCCCGAGACGTACAGAACCTTCCTTCCCTTTGCCACCATCTCACGGCACACCTGTAACAACAAAGTGGATTTGCCGATGCCCGGGTCCCCCCCCACCAGTACGAGGGAACCCTTGACGACGCCTCCCCCCAATACGCGGTCAAACTCCCCAATCCCCGTCCGTATCCTGACCTCGTCTTCCATTGCGACCTCGGCCAACGCCTTTGGCTCGGCGGCGGAACGGCGGTTCCCCCCTGTGCCTCCCCGCGAACCCGTTTTCTTGTCGGCGGGTGCCGCAACGAACACGTTCCACTCCTTGCACGCCGGACACTGCCCCAACCATCTGCCCGACTCATATCCACACTCTTTACAGAAATACGCCTGTTTGCTCTTCGCCATTCATCCTCCCCATGCATGTGGGGCCGCCCCCCGCCACACGGAGAACGGCCCCAGCATCTGAAACCACGTTATTTAAATACGCATTTTACTTCTTCTCCACGCGAACGTCCGCCTGCCTGCCTGGATGAATCTCTACGTTCAATACGAGTTTTCCACCCAAATGCGTCTTCATCGCCCCAAAATCCATTCCATCCATCACCACTTTATACTCCGTCTCCGGCTCCATCTCCAAGATAATCTGTACGTCTTCCTCCGCTTCCACCTTCATGGACACGGCCGCCCCCGACTTCTTGTAATGGAATACCGCGGTTCCCGGAACAGACTCGTATTCGAACAACCCGTTCCTCTCCAACTTCGTAATCTCTTTGAACGTCTTTACTTTGTACTGATCCCCTTCGAATTCAAAATCCGACCGTTTGGTCTTCTGGTCCAATTGGTAGTCCCCAAAACTCAGCGTACCGTCTGATTCCTTGCGAATCAACTCCTGTACCACCGCCATCGTCCTATCCTCCTTATGAAATCGTCGTGACGTTACCATATGAACCCTTGCCCGAACCGTAACGTCATAACCCAGCGCGTCTCGCTCCGCCCGCCCAAACCCATTGGCGCGCTCGCAATCTCATTATAGTATATCTTGGCGCATAATACAACCAGTTTTTATACCCATCACCATTCCATCCCCATTCAGACGCGCTTGTGTGAGGTATCGAACAAGCCGTAATTACACCTCGCCCTTGGTGGTGAACACGATTTCCCCGTCCTGCATCGACAAATCCACCACGTCGTTTTCCTTCACCGATTCTTCCAGAATCTTCTCCGCCAGCTTATCCTCAATCTCCGTCTGGATTGCCCGTCTCAACGGCCTTGCGCCATAATCCTTGTCAAACCCGCTCTCCGCGATATGGTCGAACACCGCCTCTTGCGGGTCTAGGGAAATGTTCATCTGACCAAACGCCCTGCGCTTGACGGACGAAAACATAATCTTGACGATGTCGAGTATGTTCTCCTTCGTCAACGAATGGAACACGATCATTTCATCGATTCGGTTGAGGAATTCGGGTTTGAACAACCGTTTCACCTCTTCCATGACGCCTTCCTTCATCCGCTTGTAATTCTCGCTCTCGTCCTGCTGGGTTGCAAACCCCAAGTTCTTGGGCGAAATGATGCGCCCCGCCCCCGCGTTCGAGGTCATGATGATGATGGTGTTCTTGAAACTGACCTTCCTGCCGCCCGCATCCGTAATATGCCCGTCCTCCAACACTTGGAGCAGGATGTTGAACACCTCCGGATGGGCCTTCTCAATCTCGTCAAACAAAATGACCGAGTACGGCTTCCTGCGTACCTTCTCGCTCAGCTGTCCGCCCTCGTCATACCCGACGTATCCCGGCGGCGAGCCAATCAATTTGGATACGCTGTGCTTCTCCATATATTCCGACATGTCCACGCGAATGATGGCGGTTTCCTTGCCAAACACCGCTTCCGCCAACGCCTTGGACAATTCCGTCTTGCCCACTCCGGTCGGGCCCAGGAACAGGAATGAGCCTATCGGACGGTTCGGGTCCTTCAAGCCCACCCTGCCGCGGCGAATCGCCTTGGCCACGGCGGAAACCGCCTCCTCCTGCCCGACTACGCGCTCATGGAGCACGTTCTCCAAATTCTTCAGCCGCTCCGTCTCCTCCTTCTGTAACTTCATCACCGGAATCTTCGTCCATCCGGCAATAATGTCGGCCACCTCTTCCTCTCCGACCATCGGGTTCCCCTCGTCCTCCTCATGGGGACGATTGCCCCTTTCAGCCTTCAACCTCTCTATCTCTTCCTTGTTCTCGGCTTGCTTCTGCTTAATCTCCGACGCCCTGTCATAAGCCTCGTTCTTGATGGCCACTTCCTTCTCCTCGTCCAGCTTCTTGTTCTCTTCCTCCAACTTCCGCACCTCCGGCGGCGCCAACGTGGCGTTCAAGCGTATCTTGGACGAAGCCTCGTCAATCACGTCAATGGCCTTGTCCGGAAGGTATCGGTCGTTGACGTAGCGGGACGACAGCTTGACCGCCGCCTCCAACGCCTCATCCGTGATGACGACGTGGTGGTGCGACTCGTAGCGTTCCCTCAAACCCTTCAAAATCGCCACGCTCTCCTCCTCCGTCGGCTCCTCTATGATAATGGGTTGGAATCGCCTCTCCAACGCGGCGTCCTTTTCCACGTACTTGCGGTATTCCTCGCGCGTCGTAGCCCCAATCAGCTGAATCTCCCCCCTGGCCAAGGACGGCTTCAATATGTTGGATGCGTCAATGGCGCCTTCCGCACCACCCGCCCCGATGATGGTGTGTATTTCGTCCATGAACAAAAGTACATTCCCATCCGTCTTAACTTCCTGAATGACGCGCTTGATGCGCTCCTCAAATTCCCCGCGGTATTTGGAGCCGGCCACCATGCCGGAGAGGTCGAGCGTCATCACCCTCTTGTCGGCAATCGTTTCCGGCACGTTCCCCTCAATAATCTTCTGGGCCAACCCTTCCGCAATGGCCGTCTTCCCCACCCCCGGCTCCCCAATGAGACAAGGGTTGTTCTTCATCCTCCGACTGAGTACCTGAACCACCCTCTGAATCTCTTCCTCCCTGCCAATAATGGGATCCAGCTTGCCCTCCTTGGCGTAATTGGTCAAATCCCTGCTGTATTGGTCAAGTACCGGCGTCGAACTCTTGCCCTTGGTTCGGCTCTTGTTCGCCAAATACTCGTTCCTTGCCACGCTCAAATCCTCGCCAATGGCGGCCATCGTGTCCACGTACAGCTTCTGGACGTTCACCCCCATCGTGTTGAGCAACCTCACCGCGATGCAGTCCACTTCCTTAATCATCGCCAACAACAAATGCTCCGTCCCTATCTTTTGCGAACGCAACCTCGCCGCTTCGCGTAGGCTCAACTCCAATATCCGCCGCGCGCGCGGCGTGTAGTTGTCGCCGTCCACCAGCACGACCCTCCCGTTGGCGCCAATCAATTGGCTGACGACCTCGACCAGCTTATCCCCCTGTACCCCGTTGCCCACGAGAACCTTCGAAGCCACGCCGTCCGCCACGGTCAATCCAATCAATAAATGTTCCGTCCCAATGTATTGACTGGATAACTGGTACGCCACGTCACTCGCCATCCGTAACGCTTCCCTCGCACTATCCGTAAATTTGTCCATAACGACCTCCTTTTCCCCTTGCCAAAAAACACCTCTCACGCCCTGACAACCTAATCATCTTATACCCCTACATCCTTACAATCTTACGTCCCTACACCCCTATGCCCTTGCACCCTTATACCCCTGCAACCTTACTCCCTTGCAACCTCGCACCCTTGCAACCTCGCACCCTTGCAACCTCACGCCCTTGCATTCTTCCTACCCCCACACCCTCAGACTCCACCATACTCTATATATATCTTATCCACAATTTGGTGAATTTCTTCCTTAGAAATATTTTTACATATAGCTTCCGCCAAAATAATGCGCATGGCGCCCGCCACTTCCAACGCCGCATTGTACTTGTCCGCATTGACGCAAATCACCGCACCCCTCCTGCGATCCAGTTGAAGGTAACCTTCCTGCTTCAATATGGCGTACGCCTTGTTCACCGTGTGCATGTTGATGCCTATGTGGTCCGCCATATCCCTCACCGACGGAAGACTTTCCCCTTCCCTTATCTCCGCATTGGCGATACCGATCACTATCTGATTCCTCAATTGAATGTAAATTGCCTCGTCACTGCTAAAATCAATCGAAATGTACACGTACTTCACCCCTATTTCCGCCGAGTTATACTTGTTATATGGACACTATAACAGATACCTGGCACTTTGTCAAGCGTTGGCAAGACCCCGTAAGTTGGCTCCTGCTTCTGGAACTGGCAAGACCCTCGCAAGTTGAACTCTTCTTCTGTGTAGAGCTGGCAAGACCCTCGCAAGTTGACTCCTGCTTCTAATGCGGGCGAGACCAGTACACGTCCGTTTCGGGACCGCTTTCGCTTAACTGCGCTACGTAACGGTGCCGCACTTGAAACTACCAAGCGCTGGCACCGACGAGCGCAGATGTCCCGTCAACTTGACGTGTATGGCTCGACCCGCTTTCCCACATAACAGCATGTCCACTTATCGACATGCCCAAGACATCCGGTGCATCCTCATGCTGCATAGCGACTTGGTGACTTGGCCACTTGCCGACATGCCCAAGACATCCGGTGCATCCCCATCCCGGCATAGCGGCTTGGCCACTTTGCCACTTGTCAACATGCCCAAGGCATCTGGTGCATCCCCATGCTGCATAGCGACTTGGTGACTTGGCCACTTGCCGACATGCCCAAGACATCTGGTGCATCCCTATCCCGCATAGCGACTTGGCTACTTTGCCACTTGTCAACATGCCCAAGGCATAACACTTTTATCCCACGGAACGACATGGCCATCCGTCGATATACTCAAGAATATGGTGCATCTCATTGTCGCAAGATATATAATGGGAAAATTGGTTAGAATGTGAATAGGACAATTGGTGATGTGGGATCGATAGATAGCTTGCAGAATACAAACGCACGTGCATGGGTTCCTGATTCCATAAGGAGGGCATTTGCGCGAAGGCAAAGTGAGCATCATCAAGCTTGCTTGAATGATGCGAGCGCGCCCGCGAACCCGAGTGGTTTACGAAGTCACTCGGGTGAAGCACCGTCGGCACTTAGGTTGCGTATTGTGCAACCTTACGTGCCGCTACGGTGACAATTAAGCGAAAGCGGCCCTCCGTTGGAACAGGAAATCCCATGCACGCGCTACCGTCCCTGCAACTAACGCCCGCACCACGCTTCGCCCTTGTCCCTGCATCCAACGCCCGCCCTATTGTAACGCACAGTCACAGAGTCACCGCAGATTCAAGTCATCAAAGTCCGCTATGCCCCTCATTTTGGTAGCCATCTTAATCATAGCGATAAGCAACAGCACGCATATAGCCGAGACGACGGCTATAATGATGGCCAGTTGGTTCAAGTTCGAGTTGTACTCGTCCGTCGTTTGTTGTTTGGAGGACACGGCGCTTTGGTTCACCCGCTCGATCAAGTCTCCCGAGTAACGTTGCAGCGTTTTCTCCACTCTGTCATATTGGTAAAAGCTCTTGTCCCCATTGGGGTTAACCCCATAGATCAAGAGGTAATCATTCTCCAAATCATTCTCCATCGTATAGGCCGTCACGTTGACGCCGTAGAGGAGGACCCTCGTCTCGACGAATCCGGCCGGCACCAGTCCTTCCTCCTCCACGTCCACCACTTGGAATCGGTAGGCGTTTTCGAGAAAGACCTTGCCGTCGTTCTCATAGACGTTGAAATCCAAGACGGAGCCACCCACGCCCGACGCCTCGTTGCCCAGTGCGGTTTCCTCCGCCGTCTCCCTTTTCACGTCAATCCGATACACCTTCTCGGCCCCGCTGGGGGCCTTCACAACCACCCGAACCCTGTTGTCCCCCTCGATTAAGTTCTCGTTGCCCCGTATTGTAACCAAGGCGTCCGGGTCCGCGGCCTTAGCGGACACAAACAGGCTTTCCACGTCATTCGCCACCGTTGTGGAGTAGTTCGTCTCAGCCATGCGAAAAGGAGGCTCCAAAGCCCCTGAATGGATGCTCAGTGATTTGAGGTTGTTGTCCCTACTGGGCGGCGGGCTGTATTCTTCCACCTCGTCCTCCTCGTCGTCCGCTTCCTCGTCATCCTTCTCCTCATCCGTTCCGCTTTCTTCCTTATCTCCATTCACCGTAACGGACAGGCGGTTGCTGGAGATGGACATGGCCTTGCCGGAGCCGTCCCGAATATTGGATTTGCCCTTCACGTCGATGACGCTCCCCCCCGCCTTCGCAGCCTTGAACTTGAGCGAGAACTTTCTTGAACGTTCTTCCCCGCCCAGTTTGCCCGTCCGTATCTTAAGAGTACCAGAATCGTCACTCACGTACTTGCCTCCCGATAAGAAGGAAATCATACGGGAGTCATACGACACGTCGGTATCTACGCTGTCTATCGTTCCATCTCCCTGTACCGACATTACGACGACGAATTCTTCGCCCTCATTTACTTCCCCCTGCTCCGTGGTAAACGTGATGACTGCGCTTTCCGCCGCCACTGGGACGGTTTTGGCCCCAATCACTAGAATCATGCATACAAATAAACAGAATTTCTTCACCATCGTCAAATTCTCAACCCTTCTTACGAACTCCGCACGGCACGTTGCACAATCACGTCCGCACAAAAACGCCGCGGTTCAGACGCATCTGAACGCTCCACCTACCAGGCCGCCCGTACGACCACGAAACGATACGTCCGTATGGCTCCATTTTGAGCGGTTACGTTTATTGTAACATTATTTGCCCCCACGTTCAAGCTTATTGGAACGGAATACGAATCTTTTTGCAAAATGTCTTGTTCAACCCCGTTACAATTCACCTTTACCCCCAGCACCAAACTCGACGCCGCTTTTGCCCCGACGCCAACCATGGCGGCGTTCCCCGCGTATTGTTCCGGAAGCGCCACTCCATTGCCCGCATCCATTGCGTTTGCGTCATTTACCAACCCTGCGCCGTTCACGCTTAGAGAACGCAACAGGTTGTTGGGGTTCATCCCACCATCTGGAATGGGGGACGCCGTTTGGGGCATGTTCAGGTATATCGGTATCGAAAAGACGAGTGGATGGGCGTCCAACGTCCCCTTGTATCCCGCGGCCACCTTTGCCGCTTCCGCATTCGGCGCCTCCACGTTCGTCATGTACTGGTGGTTGTAGGTCGAGTATGGCGTAACGTTGAATTTTTGCAGGTACAGGGTGTTCTGTTGGCCCGTATTTACCTGGCCAATCGTTTGCGGCGCAACGCCCGCAAGCTTGGGGTTCGACCGGTTGATGTAACTCTCCCCCAGAAACGTCGCGCCGCCGAGGATGGCCTTATAGGGATTGTTCCACGGCCGTAGGTACGTCGTACCCGCGGAAGCGTACTTAAGGCCGTTCAACACCGCCTGTCCCGTCTTACTGTCCGAAGCGCCCACGTTGAAAAAGTTGTAAAAGCCTTCGTAACCCGGCACCTTTCCCGTTACGGAATCACTCAAACCCTTGGCCCCCACCACCTCCTGCTTGACGCGGGACGCCAAATGGTAGGGACTGACCCCCGTTGCGGCGGCCGCCTCCACAAACGTGTCCATATAAGTTTTGGTTACTTGGTTGCCCGCATCGTCCAAATAGGCGTAACTCGCATTGCCAAGCGGGGTATTCTCCAGAATTTTCGCCACGCCTTCCCTTGTCTGATAAAGCGATTGGTACTCCAACGCCTCGAACTGGAAGATTCCCGCCTCGTTCAAAAAGTTCCTTGGGTCCATGTAGTATTCCACCGCCGCCCTCGACGCTGCAACCCACGTGGTTCCGTCAAATATCGTGTGGGCGTCCGTTACCCAATTATATGCGGCAGTCTCATAAGACTTCCATCCCGCCCCCTTGTTTCTCGACAGCAGGTTCTTGGGCGAAGTCCCGATTGCCGTCTCCGCATTGATGACCGTATTCCAATCCAACCCCGTATGGAACGCCATAAAACGCCACTGAGGGTATTTTTGGTGCATCTCCCTCAACTTTACTTTATAGTCCTCAGGGAACCCTTGTGCCGCCATCATCTCCTCCAACTCTCCCGAAAGCGGCGGGGTGGGGGGCTGGGGCGGCTCGACTTTTTGCGTCTTTACGACGAACTTTACCTTGTTGGCTGGAACGTATCCCTTTAGTTTGCGCTTATTGTATGTAAAGGATACACGATACCATTTCGCTCCCGATACCAAATATTCCTTGAGCACCTTGACTTTAGTCGCTTTTTTGAGCGCAACCGTCTTCTTTTTAAATACTAAATTGGCCCTTTTCGCGCCCGCGCCCGTCTTGACCGTCACCTTCTTTTTTGACGAGACGTACGCCCCGTACCCGTCCCCCAAACGCAACGCCGCTCCCGCAGCCGGTATGTATCCCGTACCCTTATTCCCCTTATATGTAAATGAAATTTGATACCATCGTTTCCCTGACGCCGTCGCCTCACTCAACACCTTTACCTTTGCGGCCTTCTTCAACGTTACCGCCGTTTTTCCCACCTTGAGCGAAGCCTTGGCGCCCGCCGCAATCTTCACCACTTGCTTGGTCCGTATGTTGGCCGAAATGTTCAACGGCAGTTTGACCACCGTGGCGGCCTGCGCCCCGCGTCCCCCGCTTCCCGCCAAACTTCCCACCACCAAAACCATACACAAGAAAATGTTGACTGGAAGGCGGAGCGACTTCTTCCCCCTTGCCCATCGACTCATTTGTCCTCTCCCTCCTTATATCTGCGTCTTATTTCTTCTATCTCTCGTATTTCAAAACGATACGTCGAATTGCAGAAATGACAGTGCAACTCGACGGGTTTGCCCTCCTTATATATATCGTCAATCTCATCCCTTCCAATACTAAATAAGGCTTTTTCCACCCTTTCCCTAGAACAGTTGCAGGAGAACCTCGTCGGGGTGCGGGCCGTCACGTTCAGTCCCCAATCCCCCAACACGCGCTCCAACAACCCCTCCGCATCCATTCCCTCGTCCAACAGGGTGGTCACGGATTCCAACTCTCGAACCTTCTCCTCCAAACCGTCCACCACCTTGTCTTCGGTGAACGGCATGAGTTGTATTAGGAATCCCCCCGCCCGCCTTACGGTATTGTCCCCCTCCATCAACACGCCCAGAGCCACCGTCGAAGGTACCTGCTCGGAAGTGGCAAAATAATACGTCAAATCCTCCGCCACCTCTCCCGATACCAAGCGGGTCTGTCCGACGTAAGGTTCCTTCATCCCCATATCCTTGATTACGCGCAGCGTCCCTTGGCCAACCGCCCCACCGACGTCCAGCTTTCCCCGCTTGGGCGGCAACATGACGTCAGGACGCCGTACGTAGCCCTTCACGTCGCCCGTCGAATTGGCCGTAACGGTCATTCCCCCGATTGGGCCGTCGCATTGAACCTGCAACGTCAACAAATCCTCCGTCCCCTTCAGCATACTGCCCATCATTGCCCCCGCCGTCAACAGACGACCCAACGCCGCCGTCGCCACGGGGCTGGTATTGTGCCTCGCCCTCGCTTCCTCCACCATTTCCCTCGTCGTCGCCGCCAGCGCCAGAATCTGGTTGTCAGCCGCCGTCGCCCGAATCATTGTATCCGACATTTTCATTCGTCCTTCCTTGCCATCCTATTTCGTTCGTCTTCTCATCCCATCCAAACTGCCCAAACTTTCCTTACAATCAACCTTGTGCGGCACGCTCTCGTCATTCAATCAAGCTTGATGATACTCACTGCGCCTTCGCGCAAACCTAACGTGCTGACGCGCGCTTTCGCGCCACGACGTACACGCGCTCGCTCTCCTCCCTTGGGGGGTTCTTCGTGAACGCGTCATAAGCGGCGACCAACTCCATACCCGCCTCTTCCAACCGTTCCACCACCTCGTCCAAAAGGTACGCCCGCTGGAACTGCCGTTCGTAATACCTCTCGTAATATCGTCCGTCCCCTTCCGAACGGTTATATATTGTTAAATCATATTGATGTAGCATTTTTGTGTCAAAGTATTCATTTTCCCAAATTAGCGTGCCTTCTTCCTTTTGCTCCACGAAGGTCTGCGCACCCAGCACCGTCCGGAAATAATGGTCCGTCTTCAGGTCAAATACCAGTACCCCGCCCGGGTCCAGATAATTGTTGGCCCCGCGAAAGATTCCGCCCAGCCCTTCCGCCTCCAATATGTAGTTCACGCTGTCGCCCACGCTGACCATGGCGGCGACCGTTCCATACAATTCCATGGCGGTAACGTCCTGGTGTATGTATAAAACGTTGCTTTGGTTGGCCAAACGTTTATTCATCGCTATGGCCAACATCTCTTCCGAGGCGTCCAGACCAATCACGTCGTACCCTCCGGCCGCCAACCGCTCCGTCATATTGCCCGTTCCGCAACCCAAGTCGGCAACCAAAGCCCCTTTCCCCACCCCGTACTCCTCTAAGAGCGATACCAAATAGACGTACCATTCGTCATACGGAATGCCGTCCATGTACATGTCGTATACCCTTGCAAACTCTGTGAACGATTGCCCCTCCATCGCCTTCTCCTTTATTTTTTCTTGGTGCGCCATGGGACTCCCTCCCATGCGTCATATATTCTTATGCCGCGTCATATGATACCAGGGTCAAAAGGTCATATGTTTCATGCTTGCATGAAAACACGTGACTTTGGGACCCGCAAAAACATGAGAAAGTAGCCCGATAGGGCGAATTTCGAATGTTTTTAGGGCTGCGGGAGCATGAAACCTTGCGCGCAAATGCGAAGCAGTCCGTGGTATCAGAGCGACAAAAGGTCTTTTGTCGCTCTGATATGATAATCCTTTTATCGCATCCTGTCAACGGGCGTATAGACATCTATATTTTGGAAAAACTATTGTCAACAACCACTACAACCCTGCACGCCAAGCAGAATGGAGGAATACATGAACACGAACAAAAAAAAGTCTACCAAGGAATTCAAACCGTTGACGCCCGAAGAAAAACTCAAACTAGAGATTGCCCGCGAAATAGGGGTGTTCGACAAAGTGACCAACGGTGGTTGGAAATCCCTTTCAGCCAAGGAAAGCGGCCGCATTGGCGGCATCCTCTCCAGTCGCAGACGAGCCATGAGCAAGAGGAACGTGGACGACTTTTCCTAACGAGAAAGAATAGATGACCGTTTCTTTCACCCGTTTGCCCGTAATGCGCTCCAGCGCCCTTTTGTACAGCCGCAATTGTAGGCCGTACCGCTTTGCCAGTTCCCCCTCCGCGTCCTTTTTTATCTCGTCCGTCTTATAGTCCACCAACGTCAATCCGTCTTCCTCCTCGAAGAACGCGTCAATAATGCCTTGTACCAACACCATTTCCTTACTCTTGTAGGATGCGTCCACCTCTTCCGCAGGCAGGCCGATGACGAAGGGGTTTTCCTTGAACAGGACGTTGCCGGCTTCCGCCTCCCTCATCCTTTGCCCTATATCCGACTTCAAGAAGGCGAGGACGGCGGACAAATCCACCCACTCCGCCTCTTCTTCCTTGATGCGGCAGTCCCTTACCAGTCTCCCCACTTCCCCCTTCAAATCCTCCATATCGCGTACGTCGCCAAACCGCAAATGCTGCATGACGGCGTGGTACGCCACTCCGATCCGATTCTTGGCGACGCCTCCGTCCTTGGGAGTCTCCCCCTCAAACCTCGGTACCGGTTCCTCTTTTGGAGTCCGTCCCTCCCATGCGTCCCGCGCGTCCACCGCCTCCTCATCCTCTGCCGAACGCCTCTTAAGTTCGGATACCGACACGAGAATCGGTAAGGACGAATCCCCCATGTATGGATAGCGGTAATCCCTCCTGCTGACCATCTCACGCCCAAGCACCTCGTCATGAACCATATCCACGTCCCAATGCAGCAACGCATTCCTTTTGGCTTGGTGGGCCAGTCGGTCCATCGCCTCATGCGCCGCCTCCCTTGGCGTCATGCAAACACACAATTGAAACGGGTGCTTCAACGCGCCTGGATTGTCCCCGTCCAATACGGGCGGCATTATCAGGTCCAGATACGTCGTACATCCCATCAGGTCCAAATACCCGTTCCCCATTTCCGACCATTTACCCAAAGCCTTTCCCACCTCGTCCACACATCCCGTTATAACGAGGCGCTCCTTCGCCCTCGTCGTCGCAACGTACAACACGCGCAACTCCTCCCCCACGCTTTCCTCCTTGATTCGGTTCTGTATGGCCCGTTGCAGGATGGTGGGGGCCTTCGTCCTCTTCCCATAATCAATGCGGTTGGTTCCCACCCCCCAATCGGAGTGGATGGCAAATGCGTCACTGCTCTCCCGTCGGTTTATTTGCTTGCCCATGCCCGACGCGAAGACGATGGGGAATTCCAAACCCTTGCTCTTATGTACGCTCATAACCCTTACGACGTTGCCGCCCTCGTTCACCACCGAAGCCTCGCCATAATCCACGTCCCGCCCATCCAACTTCTCCATATAGCGGTTAAATCCAAACAACCCCCTGTAACTGGTCGAATCATAGTCCACCGCCTTTTGCAGCAACGCGTCCAAGTTGCCGCCCCGTCTGTCCCCATCCGGCAGGGCCATCACTTGGTAATAATAACCCGTATCCTGATACAGCCTCTGCACCAACTCATACACCTTCGCATGGGAGGCCATTTGGCGGTACGCGTCCAGCCATGTAAGGAACCCCTCGACCCGCTCCCTGAGCGACGCCACCCGCTCCTCGGCTTCCTTCACGACTTCCCCCATCCCAAGGGGTGCGTCCCAACAGACTTCATCCCCTTGACAATATGCACACAGGGCGTCGTACAACGTCCCGTCCCGTTGGTTGACGCGAACCATCGCCAAATCCTCATTGGAAAACCCGCCTATCGGCGAACGTAGGACCGCCGCAAGCGGGATGTCCTGTAACGGATTGTCGATAATCTTCAAGACGCCCAGCACGGTCTGTACCTCCAGAGTCGAAAAATAGCCCGCCTTGGCTTCGGCATAGGCCGGCACTCCCATGGACAGCAGCTCCTCCACGAACGTCTCCGCCCACCCGTCCATGGAGCGCAACAAAATGACGACGTCGCGGTATTCCGCCAAACGGTACCCCTCCCCTTCGGAAATGTACAGGCCCCCGTCCCGACTCGTCATTTCCCGAATGCGTTCCCCTATGGCCCTCACTTCCAAGCGCTTCTTCTCTTCCGCATCCAGTTTCTTTTCTTCCACATCCGACTTGCTTTTCCCCACATCCGACTTGCTTGCGGATTCCTTCGCATCCGACTTGCCTTTCCCCACATCCGACTTGCTTGCGGATTCCTTCGCATCCGACTTGCTTTTCCCCACATCCGACTTGCTTGCGGATTCCTTCGCATCCGACTTGCTTTTCCCCACATCCGACTTGCTTGCGGATTCCTTCGCATCCGCATCCCCCTCCGCACCTTCCCCGCAGACGAGGAGGACGTCCACCCCTTCCGCCGTTCGTTCCTCGGTAGCGGCGAACTCCCGCCCTGGATGGAGTGCCGCCGCCTCGTCGTATTCCACCCCGCCCAATTCCCTTTTCATGAGGTGGCGGAACATCAAGTTGACGCCCTCCAGCACCATGCCCCGGCTACGGAAATTCTTCTGCAAATCTATCTTCTGGCACGGTCCCTCGTCCAAATGGTACTTGTCGTACTTCTCCATAAACAATTCGGGCCTGGCCAAGCGAAACCGATAGATACTCTGCTTTACGTCCCCCACCATGAACAAGTTGTACGTTCCCGCACCCTCCCCCGCGGGAGATTGCCGCCGCTCCCTCGAAAGGGCGTTCAAGATGGTTTCCTGCACCAAGTTGCCGTCTTGATACTCGTCTATCATAATCTCCTCGTAATACTCCATCAACTCGTCCGCAACCGCAGTATAGGAAACCGCCCCATCCTCCCTCGTGGTCAGTATCTGCAAGGCGTAATGCTCCAAATCATGAAAATCCAGCAGGTTCTTTTCCGCCTTCTCCGCCGCATATTGCTCCAAGAACCCCTCCGTCAAATCAAGCAACGACCATATAGCGTCCCTGGAGCCATGGACGTCTGCAAGCATCCGTTCCGGCGACTGGTAGAAGTACCTCTTCTTTATGTCTTCGATTCCTTTCTTTACCTTGTTCCTCCACCCCTTGGCCAATTCCCTCCATTCGGGGTCGCCCCCCTTCTTCCTTGAGAGGTCCATGAACCGCACGTCCGTTATCCCCTCGTACAGGGATGAGTATCCCTCCGCTTCCAACAAACCATCTATGATGCGCCCGTCATCCTCCACCATGTCCCCGTATACGTCGGGCCCCTCCGGCAGCTCGCATATCCTTGCCACTTCCCGATTCCACGCCTTGATGGACGAGAGGGATTTGCGGATGGAGGCCATCAGGCCCTGCATCCACTCGGCGTCCTCCATCTGCCGAACCGTCTCCATTCGAAGCGCCTCTTTGCATTGGGCCAACCACTCCTTGGGCCAAGGGTTGCTCATGGCCCTCTCGTACAACCGATAGATGACGTCTTCCAAACTCTCGTCGCTTTTGCCCGGCGCGAAGGTCTCCACCAAGTGGACGAATTCCTTCCCCTCCTCCGAATCCTCCGCACATTTCGCATACCCCGCCTCCAATACGGCCTCCATCGCGTCCGCCTTGACGAGGTTCATCTCCCCCTCCTCCCCCACGCGAAATCCCGCTTCCAACTCCAGCCAGTGGTGGTAGCTCTTAACCACCCCCATACAGAAACTGTCTATCGTGGATATCTGCGCATGGGGCAGTAGGGACGCCTGTCTCTGTAGACGAAGGTTCTCCGGGTCACGGTAAGCCCTCTCCTCCAAAGCCTTGCCAATCCGCTCCTTCATCTCCGCCGCCGCCGCCTTGGTAAACGTAACCACCAAAAGACGGTCCAAATCTATCGGGTCGTCCCTGTCCATTACGCGAGCAAGTATGCGCTCGACTAACACGGCGGTCTTCCCCGAACCCGCCGCCGCCGAGACAAGAATGTTTCGGTTCCTAATGTCAATTACTTGCCGCTGCTCCTTGGTCCAATTCATCCGTACCCCCCCCTGGCTACCGTTCATCCCACGCCAACCGCCTGCATTTCCACGTTCTTTGCCATTCCGACTCCACAACAATGGCGTCAAACACGGGTTCCAAGAACGCCGCCAGCCCATTTATAACAACGGCAAACGCCAACGGTTCCTCCTTGACGTTCTTCAAAAAATACCCCCACTTGACCTGCATGTCCGCATCCTCGGCAAGCCGTATGATTCGTTTGAAACTATCCCCCTCATACGTCGTCCCCCTTTGTTGCAACGTCTCGAACATGGCCGTCTGTAATCGCGTTCCCTCAAAGTCAAACATCCGTGACAAGTAATAAATGTCGTAAAAATCCTTCATGCGCCCGGTAAGTTCAAAGCGTTGCAGGATGGCGTCAAATTTCTCGGATATCGTGCTTTCTAAGGAGTAAGTGTGGACCTCGGGTGCCTCAAAATCGGGCAACTGCGTGTGAATCCTTCTAACCTCGGCCTTTGGGACGATGACGTCCCCAATGCCGACGTCCACGTTAAAGGGAACCCTTATGTTTTTCACGCTCCCGATGATTTGTGCACTGACGCCCTTGTACTTCCTTTGCGGTGAGATTTCCTCAAACCCCTTGGCCACCATCCCTATGTAGTCGTTACCCGTCCGAACGGCCAATATCTCCTCCACCATGCCGCGCACGTCGTCAATGGCGCCTGAATGCCGCCTGAGCAAAAAATCCACGTCCATCGTGGCGCGGCTCTCAAAATTCGTAAGGGTGTAAATGAACAGGCCACCCTTTAAAACCAAGTTGCCCGCATATCGGGACTTGGCAAGCCGACGCAAAAACTCCTCCTGAAAAAAGAGTTGCAGGCATTGCTGGTAACTAACGCCGACGACCCTCGCCCTATTCTTGAGTTTGGCCAGAACCGACGCGCCAACGTCCTTCATCACAACCACACCCCTATCAAATCCCTCACCTTTTTCTGAACCCTCAAGGGCTTGGCGTATTCCAAAAGGTGGGGAACGTTCTTCTTAGGGTCCTTCACATAACCCTGAACCGCCTTGTTAAATATTTCCCTATCCATCTTGCCCATGTAGCGCAGACAATCACATATCGTACGGTCGCGGTCATATATATGGACCATGACGGAGTCAACGCTCCCCTCCGTCACGCCAAGGTTCAGCAGGCTCCCCTCCAGAAAATACGTCTTAACAAAGGGATAATCAATCCTCGCCCTGTATTTGGATACGTCCTTGTCCACCGCCAAATGCCACTCCGAAGGGGTGCGGTCACTGTATCCGTAATAAAACAGGGCGGTGTCCATACAGAGGACGGCGTCGGGAAACAGACAACGTATGATGTTCGCCTCACTGTCATCCTCTTCGTCCACCAAATAATAACAACCCTGCTTGACCTTGTCAATCACGCCCTCGGTCAACAGCCTTTGAATCTCCTCGTAATATACCTTTTCATTATGGAGCTCGGCCGTACGCATCACTTTGCCGTATTGCCCAAACATCTCCCTGACCTCGTCCTCATCCCGCATATCCTCACCCCTATAGAATTCGACATTTTAATCTTACAAGCGGTTGTTTTAGTAATTATACCTCGGCACGGCAAAGATGTCAAGTCATTTCTGATTCTTTTGCCAACGAGCTCACAAAATCGGGTGGGAGACCACGCCCCCTAAAGTTCAGCCCTTCCCACTACTAAGGCGGACCGCAGGGCGTGGATGCAAACGTCCACGCCCTGCGGCCTCACTCAATGGTACCTTTATAACGTACTTGCACGAGCCTATTCCTCAACTTGGTTGATTGCCTTGCCCGCCTCGTAGGCTTCTTGATTGTCGGCAATGCCAAATATGCAAGACGACAATTCGTCCGGCGTCCATGAATCCAAAATGGTCTCCCAACCAGTCGGTACCGCCAAACCATCCTCTGGTTCGGATTTACCTAGAATACGGTCGTTAACGAAACCATGGAATTTGTACAAATCCACCTGCTGAAGGGCCGTGCTATTCAAATTGTATTGAATGGCAAGATTGTCGGACAACCCTTCCCCAATGCCATCAAGAGCCGTCTTTACGGTCTCGTAGGTATACCACAAGCCCGCAGTGGCACCATTCGCATTACCGTTAATCGTGTTGGCCATGAACACATACCTATCCTCGCCACTACACAACGCGGTGATGAAGTGTGCGTCAATCGGCATTTGTTCAAACGAGTCAAATTTTGCGAAGTTCTCGTTGTAGTACCCATTCTTCAATTCCGCAACAGTCGTGTCGGCCACGGGACTAATCCATGCTTCCAGGTTTATTACTGGCGTATACAAGGGATACTCCGTCGTATATTCAGAAGACAAGACAAAGGGCAACTCGCCTTTTTGATAGCGTCCCATCGTCATTCCACCATAGCCCGAATTATGCACCATGGTCGCCTTAAACCTATCGTCAAAGGCTCCCGCGCAAGCTGCGGCTTTTGCGTTTAGGCCCAAGGCTCCGCCGTACCCTGCCGCAACAACCATATCCTTGTTGATGTTCAGTAGCTCTGCAATACCCTCCGCGACCAAGGCATCCATTATCTTGCTGTAACCCCAAGCCAAAGCCATGACGGTACCGGTTTGCTCTTGCCAACCCTCACCGTTGGGATACATAGTGTAATATCCCCCCGTTCCCGGACTGGTCTCACTAATAAGTTGACTGCTGGGGCATTCTATTGTCACATAGCCGTTTGCGTTTGCATAAGCGGTTTC
>QMCE01000062.1_pt1 | contig 53604 bp, 55 predicted proteins | sample 1821851 | NCBI WGS metagenome assembly QMCE01 (sample SAMN09453174, study PRJNA476694) | Termite gut metagenome, whole genome shotgun sequencing project. | isolation source: worker | host: Odontotermes sp. | place: South Africa:Pretoria | collected 2016-01-28
ATTATATTATTGGCCAATATATTCGGCCAAAATTAAAAAAAAAAGGTTTAATAAACAAGTGTAATCTGTCCGATGCGAAAAAAAAATGTTTTCACGTACTTCGATCGCGTCGTTTTTTTGCGCTTTGCAGGGCGGTAGTTTCCCCCTTATTTTTTTTGCAAAATTAGAAACTTTTACTAACTTTACCGGCGAGAAAAGCCAACTTTTATGAAAAAGTATTTTGCAGAAATGATCGGCACCATGGTTTTGGTGCTGTTGGGTTGCGGAGCCGCCGTATTTGCGGGGGTGGGGCAGCCTTTCGCTCCTGCCGGAACTCTCGGCGTGGCGTTTGCCTTCGGTCTTGCGGTAGTCGCAATGGCCTACTCGATCGGAAAGATCTCGGGATGCCACATCAACCCCGCCATCACCCTCGGCGTGTGGCTCTCGGGCCGTATGAAAGGCCGTGACGCGGCGATGTACATGCTGTTCCAGTTTCTGGGTGCGCTCGTCGGATCGGCCCTGTTGTGGGTTTTGGCCTGCGGATCGGCCTCGACGACGACCCTCACCGGCGCCAACGCGTTTGCCGACGGCGCGATGGTGCAGGCGCTGGTTGCCGAGCTTGTGTTCACTTTCATCTTTGTGTTCGTGGTGTTGGGAGCGACCTCTTCCGGCGCCCACGGAAAGTTCGCCGGTCTGGCCATCGGTCTGGCTTTGGTGTTGATCCACATCGTTTGCATCCCCATCACGGGAACATCGGTCAATCCTGCGCGCAGTTTCGGCCCGGCGGTATTCGAAGCTGTGGGCGGAAGCATGCGTGCCCTGTCTCAGTTGTGGCTCTTCATCGTCGCTCCGTTGGTGGGCGGTGCAATCGCCGCTCTGGTCTGGCGCGCCCTCGACACCCCCGAAAAGGCGTAGCCGTCCCAGGCTGGCGTTCGAAAAACCGGAGACGCACAACTCTCCGGTTTTTTCGTGCAATAAAAGTTGTCCCGCGCCGTTAATATTGTATCAACCGTCCCGCCCGTGCGCCGCAAATCGAAACTCATACTGCTCTTCTACCGCCAGTGGGCCTTTGCGAGTAATCTCATCACGGCCGTCTGCGTGGTAACCCTCGCGAACACGAGCGTCATGCTGTTGCCTTTTCTTTTGCTTCTGAAAGTCGCGGTGACCGCGCTCATCTGGTATTTCATGCGCGAATTCGGCTCGCGCACCCTATATTATTTCCACAACCTCGGCATGACGCCGCGCACCCTGTGGAGTTGGTCGATAACTTTGGATATGACAATTTTCACGATATGCACGGCGGCGGCGGTGATATACAACCTGTCTTGACGCACACTCTGGAGATCGACGGCGTGCAGTTGTCGTTCGGCGGCCGCCCCGTTCTTCAAAGCGTCTACGTCAGTGTCGCGGCGGGACGTGTCACCGGATTGCTCGGACGTAACGGTAGCGGAAAAAGTTGCCTGATGCGCCTCATGCACGGCTCGTTCGACATCCCCGACAAATCCGTCCGCATCGACGGGCGGTGGGTCGCGCGCGCCTGCGAGCATGGCGTGATGTACGCTCCGCAGCACGGTTTCATTCCGCGCGGCCGGCTCGTGCGAAACGCCCTGCGCGACTACGGCCTCGGCTTCGAGTGCTTCGCGGACGCCTTTCCCGCTATGGAGCGCCACCGTGATTCGCCTGTGGCGACGCTCTCCGGCGGCGAGCGGCGCATCCTCGAAGTGTTCATCGTTTTGTCCTCGCCGTGGTCGCGTTTCTGCCTGTTGGACGAGCCGTTTTCGCAGGTGTCGCCGTTGCACGCCGGAGTGTTGAAAGAGTTGATCGTCCGCACGGCCCGCGACGGCGGCAAACGCAAAGGCATCCTCGTCTCCGACCACCTCTACCGCGACGTGTGCGAAATCGCCGACGACCTTTACCTGATCGCCGACCGCTCCACCCGCCCCGTCGTCTCGCCCGACGACTTGCGAAAGTACGGATACATAACATAAAAAAGACCCGCACCGAACCGGCGCAGGTCTTTCACTTTCACTGACAGGAACCTACTCAGCCGCCGGAGCCTCGACCGCCGAAGCAACCCCAGCCTCAGCCGCTTCAACGGCACCCTCGACCGCAACTTCCTCGACGACTTTCGCCGGAGCAGTTTTCTTGGCCGTCTTCTCCTCTTTGACCAGCTCGCCTTCGGGCTCGACGGTAAAGTTGATCGTTCCCTTCACATGTTTGTGCAACCGCACCTCGGCGGTGTAGGCGCCCAGCGTCTTGAACGCTTCGACGGTGATATGCTTGCGATCCAGCTCGATCCCTTTTTCGGTCATTGCGTCGGCAACCATCTGCGAGGTGACCGATCCGAATATCTTTCCGCTCTCCGACGCTTTCAGTTTGAACACCAGCGGCAGGTTTGCGATCTTGTCGGCCAGAGCCTGGGCATCGGCCTGTATCTTTGCATCCTTGTGCGCGCGCTGTTTGAGATTTTCGGCCAGGATCTTCCGTGCCGTCGGCGTAGCGACCTTGGCATACCCCTGGGGGATCAGAAAATTGTTGGCATAACCGGGTTTAACTTCGACAATATCGTTGGCATAGCCCAAATTGTCCACATCTTTGGTAAGTATAATCTGCATAATCAGGGCCCTCCTTTATTTCATCATGTCGGTTACGAACGGCAGAAGAGCGAGGTGGCGTGCGCGTTTCACGGCCTGAGCCACTTTCTTCTGGAATTTCTGCGAGGTTCCTGTGAGGCGGCGTGGAAGGATCTTGCCCTGCTCGTTGAGGAACTTCTTCAGGAATTCTGGATCTTTGTAGTCGACGTATTTGATGCCGAGTTTTTTGAACCGGCAATACTTCTTTTTCTTCACATCCACGCTGAGCGGATTGAGATATCGGATTTCCGATTGTTGCGGTGCTGCCATTGTTTATTCCTCCTCTGCTTTAATGTTTTCTTCCTGCGTATCGGCATCTGCGGCTTTGGCTGCTGCTGCTGCTTCGTGAGCTTTTCCGGCAAGTTTGGCGCGTCTTTTCACCGAGTACTCGGCTGCGTGTTTGTCCTGTCGGAAGGTGAGGAACCGTATCACGCGTTCGTCGCGTCGATACTGCGTTTCGAGGGTTTCGATAATGTTACCTTCGGCCTCGAACTCGATGAGGAAATAGAACCCGGTGGACTTTTTCTGGATCGGATATTCGAGTTTGCGTAGGCCCCACTCTTCCGAATTCACGATCTGCCCGCCGTTCTCGGTGATAACACCCTGGAATTTGCCGAGCACCTCTTTAGTCTGAGCGTCGCTCAGCACGGGCGTGGCAATGAAAACGGTTTCGTAATTATTCATTTTTTGTTTTTTAGTTGTTAATTGAGCGCGCAAAGATAGTGCAAGGTGAGCGATAATGCAAATTTTATTTGCGATTATCCGAACCGCCGCCTATCTAAAACAAGAAAAACCGCAGTTAGAGATAGTGCAGGGTAAAACAGCAACCTCTTAAAACAGGCGTTTATCGACCTCGCGACAAAGCGCCCCGAAAACCTCCTCCATTCCGGCCATGCCGTCCACTGCGACATACTTTCCCTGCGCGCGATAATAGTCGGCTACGACGGCCGTCCGTGCATTGTATATCTCTATGCGGTTTCGTATCACCCCTTCGTTGGCATCGTCGGCGCGTCCGCTCTCGATCCCGCGCAGCAGTATCCGCCGCACAAGTTCCTCCTCGGGCACCACCAGCTCCAACATCGCGTCGATCGCCAGCCCGTGCTGCGCCAGGATAACATCGAACGCCTCTGCCTGCGGTGTGGTACGTGGAAACCCGTCGAAAATATTCCCCGCCGTATCGCGATGTGCCTCCACATAGCCCTCGATAATTTCGATCACGATCTGGTCGGGCGCCAATTCGCCGCGCGCGATCGCTTCGGCCACGGTCATTCCCAACTCCGTCGCCTCCCGTATCTCGCGTCGTATGACGTCGCCCGTCGAGATATGGTTGAGGTGATATTTTTCCGCCAGCCTGCCCGCCTGAGTTCCCTTGCCCGCCCCGGGCGCGCCGAAAAGAACGATGTTTATCATCTTCGATGTCGTCTTTAGAAAGATCGCCCAAAATTAATAACTTTGCCGCAAAACTTAATCATCTTAGGCGATGAAACGAACGGAAATATCGGAATTGGGCGAATTCGCACTGATAGAGAGGCTCACACGGGACATCACACCGGCCAATCCCACAACGTTGCGCGGCGCGGGCGACGACGCTGCGGTGCTCGACCTTGGCGTCGGCTCCCCCCTCGGCGTCGGCTCCCCCTTGGTCGGTGAATCCCCCCTCGTGCTGCTCTCCACCGACATGTTGTTGGAAGGAGTCGATTTCGACCTGACCTATTTCCCTCTCCGTCATCTGGGCTACAAAACCGTCACCGTCGGCGCAAGCGACATTCTGGCGATGAACGGCTCCCCGACGCAGCTGACCCTCGCGCTGGGCGTGTCGGCCAAACTTTCGGTCGAGGATCTCGAAGAGTTTTACGCCGGCGCGCGCCTTGCATGCGAAGAGTTGGGCTGCGATCTCGTGGGGGGCGACACCACCGCCTCGGTGACCGGTCTCGCCGTAGCCGTGAGCGTGGTCGGCACCGTCCCGCGCGAAAATATCGCCTGCCGCAGCGGCGCCCGCGAGACCGACCTGATCTGCATCACCGGCGATCTGGGCGCGGCCTACCTTGGCCTCCATCTTCTCGAACGCGAAAAGCGCTCCTTGTCCGAGGTCGACAACCCGCAGCCGAAGTTCGAAGGCTACGAATATCTCCTCGAACGTCAGCTCCGGCCCCGCGCCCGCAAGGACATCATCGACGCCCTCTCCGCCGAAGGCCTCACTCCGACCTCGATGATAGACATCTCCGACGGCCTCGCGAGCGACCTTCTTCAGATCTGCCGCTCATCGAACACCGGAGCCCGCATCTACCTCGACCGTCTGCCCATCGCGCGCGAGACCTACGCCCTGTCCGACGAGCTTCACATCGACCCTGTTGTTGCGGCTCTCAACGGCGGCGACGACCACGAGTTGCTCTTCACCGTGCCCCTTTCGGCGCGCGACGGGATCGCACAACTGAGCGGCCTCGGTGTCGAGATCATCGGCCACATCACCGCCCCCGGCACCGGCGCGGCCCTCACCACCCCCGACGGCAGCGACATCCCCCTCCGCGCACAGGGGTTTAGAGGTTGATTGAATTTTCCACCGAAGTGATTTTGTAGCTATTTTTGCTCGGCTTTTTTGCCCGACGAGCAAGGCATAGGGGCCCCTACGGCGCGTGAGTCGGGAGAAAAATCGGGCAAAAAGAGCAAAAAAGCACGAGATTGGAAAATTCAAATCAACCTCTTAAAGATTGATCGCCTCGCGCCAGACCTCCGGAATCTCCAAAGTCCGCTGAGCGCGCAGATCGAAACAGACGAGAACACTTTCGCTTTCGGTAAGGACCACCTCGCCGCCGTTCGCCGTGCCGTCCGTCCCCCTCTCTCCGCAAACTATCTGCTGCCGCAGCGTAATACTCTTGGCCCCGACCCTCTCAACCCAACTCCGCACCACGAGGTCGTCCTCATATCGCACCTGCCCCACGAAATCGGTCTTCACCGACACGATCACCAGCGTCGGGTTGTGCACCAGCGCGTCGAGCTGCAACACGCGATGATAATAGTCGGTCTTTCCCAGATCGAGATAGGCCTGCTGGTGAACATTGTTGACATGTCGGAACATGTCGATATCGGCAAACCGCTTCTGTATCCGCGTCTCAATAATCTTTTTCACTTTCAACTCTTTTTTTTCCGCGTAGCCCACTTTCCACTTTCAACTCCTCACTATCCTGATCTCCCCACCCGCCCCGAGCGCAATGATCGAAGATGGCTTGCGTGTAGGCCGTCCCTCGAATCGGCGATCGACCACCATATCCACCCCGTGGCGAATCTCCGTGGCGATCTCCCCGAACGTCAGCGGCGTGGCCTGGCCCGAAATATTGGCCGAGGTCGAAACCAGCGGCCGCCCCAACCGCCTCAAGAGCGCGGTGCAAAATTCGTGCGCCGGAACCCTCACCCCGATCGTCCCCTCATCCGGTATCAGCATCGGCGACACCCCCACACCCCCGGGCAGTATCAGCGTCAGCGGAGTGTCGGAAACCTCCATCAACTGCCATGCCACCTCGGGCACGCGCCTCACATATCTTCCCACGTCGTCGGTCGTCCCCACCAGCACCGTCATCGCCCGCTTGTCCGCCGAGCGTTTCAGTTCGTACACCCGCGCCACGGCCCCGTCGTTGGTGGCGTCGCAGCCCACACCCCACACCGTGTCGGTCGGATAGAGTATCAACCCGCCCCGCCGCAACACTTCAACCGCCCGTGCAATCTCGTCTTTCATAGGACAACAAAATTACAAATTTTTTCATAATTTTGCGCCATAAAACTTTCAACTTTCCACTTTCAACTAAAATGGGACGCGCATTTGAATATCGCAAAGCGACAAAACTGAAACGCTGGGGCAACATGGCCCGTGTGTTCACCAAACTCGGCAAGGGCATCGAAATGGCAGTCAAGGAGGGCGGCCCCGACCCGACCGGCAACACCCGCCTGAGGATGCTGATCCAGACCGCCAAGAGCGAGAACATGCCCAAGGACAACATCGAACGCGCCATCAAACGCGCAACGTCCAAAGACACCGCCGACTACAAAGAGGTGGTGTACGAGGGATACGGCCCGGGCGGCATCGCGATCTTGGTGGAGACCGCCACCGACAACAACACCCGCACCGTGGCCAACGTGCGCAGCTACTTCAACAAGCTGGGCGGCACGCTCGGCACCAGCGGCAGCGTGGCGTTCATGTTCGACCACAAGTGCGCCTTCAAGTTCGCCAACACCAAGGGCGCCGACCCCGAAGAGCTTGAGCTTGAGTTGATCGACGTCGGTGTGGACGAGATGGAGGTCGAGCCGGACGGCATCACCGTCGAGGCGCCTTTCGAAGCCTACGGTGCGGTGCAGAAGTGGCTGGAGGACAACGGTTTCGAGATCATCAGCGGCGAGTTCCTGCGTCTGCCCACCGAGACCAAGGATGTGAGCCCCGAGACCCGCGAAACGATGGAAAAACTGATCGAACGCCTCGAAGAGGACGACGATGTGGTAAATGTTTTCACCAACATGGCGTAAAAAAAGGGGGGATATTACTCGAAAAACATACTTTTTTCGCGCCGACCTCCTGAAAAAAGGGGAGGTGTTCCCCGGGAAAAATACTTTTTTCGTTCCGACCCCCTGAAAAATAGGGGGTATCTCTCAAAAAAACGCATTTTTTTCGCCGGTACCCCCTAAAAAAAGGGGGGTGTGTCCGGACAAAACAAAAAAATCCGCGGGAATTCCTGCGGATTTTTTTATTTTCGTGCGTCGAAGATGAAATTGAACAACGCTCTGCCGACCGGATCGAGGCAAAGTTTCTTCTTTATCGTGTGTTTTCGCTGTTTGACGATGTTTGTCTCGGTCGAACCCCAGCACAGCGCCCGTCCGAACGGCGAGAGCGGCAGTAGCGACAGGCAGCATAGCTTGACGTCGCCCGAGGTGAGTGACGGGCAGACCGTGCGCAGATGCGACGCGAAGTCGGCGAACACCGCGGCAAGCTCGGCGTCGAGCGCATCCTGGCGCGGTGCGGTGAGTACACGCGCCTCACGGCCAGGCTTTTGCGACGCCAGGGCGGTCACCTCGTCGTAGATCGCGCTCCGGCGGAATGTCTCGGCCGCGGCCATCCAGCGTGCGCGATCTTCCGGATCGAGACCCGCCACCGAACCGTCGTCCAGACGCGCCACCGAACCGTCGTCGAGGCTCGCGGCCCGTCCGGGAAGTTCGCGGCGGCGCCGAACGAAAAAGATCACCGCGCCGACGGAAAGCACCACGAAAACCAACACTCCGACTATGAGCGTGTCCTGTCGCCGTCGCAGCCGGGCAGTCTGTTCGGCCACGCGTGCAGAGGCCTCCGCCGCGCCGCGCAACAGCCGGACAGTCTCGGCGTGGTACTTTTCGAGCCACGGACGGGCGGCGTCGTAGTTGCCCAACTCCATCTCCAGCGCGTTGAGGTACAGATAGGACTCGGCACGGATCTGGCTGCCGGACGAACGGGCGCTCACCTCCAACTGCTCGCGCGCAAGATCGTAGCGGCCCTCCTCGAACAGGCGCAGGCCCTCGACAAGCGCCAGAGTGTCGGCGCTCGGAGCTGCGGGTTGCGAAACGGGGGCGGGGCCGGGGCCGTCCGAACAAGAGACACCGCCCGCGACGGACAACCCGAAGGCCGCCGCCGCAAGCAGTGCGATAAGAGTATGTCGGGGTGCAGTCAAAACGCAGTCAAAAACCAATCCCAAAGGTAGCGAAAGCCGAGCGCAATGCCAAATAAATTTGGTTTTGCCGAGGCGCATCCTACCTAAAACAAGCGCCAGCACAGTTAAAGGTAGCGATTTTTTTTACTTTACAACGGCCTCACCGAGTTGTTGGAGGTGTTGACGCGCGAGGGCATGCCGCGGTAGCGAACCGACGAGGCACCGCTGGTCTTGGCGTTGAGCGTGCCCGAGGTGTTGCATTGGATGGACGACGCGCCCGAGGCGGTGACGGTGAGATCTTTCGTTGCGAAATCCTCGCCGTCGATCTGCGACGCGCCGCTCGCACTCCAGTCGCCGTTCTCGCCGTCGCCCTCGATCTCGATCTCCGAAGCGCCCGACGCACCGAGTTTCGAGTAGGTCAGGCCGCGCGCCTTGATGTCGATCTCGCTCGCACCCGAAGCCACCACCACCAGGTCGCGCGTGGCCGGAAGCATCAACGACGCCTCGCTCGCACCGCTGGCCTGCAACTTCACGCGGCGGGCCGAAATGTTCAACGAACCTTCGATCTCGCTCGCGCCCGAAAGCTGGATGTCGACATCCTCGCCGGTGTGGGCGTCGGACGAATGCAGCTCGCTCGCTCCCGACAGACGGATCGTGCCCACGCTCGGCAGATAGAGTGTCAGGCGTATGACCTGCTGATGGTCGTGAAGGCGGTTGAACTCCCTCCACAGACGGTTGGGCATGTCGCCGTGCAGGCCGATCGACACCACGCCGTCGGTGCCGCGCGAGATGCGGACGTAGGGGGCGAGCTGGTCATTGATCTCGACGACGGCGCGTGTCTCGATGCTTTTGACAAGTACCACGTCGAAGGCCGACGAGGCTTCCACTCCCGTGATGCGTTCGCCCGCGAAGTGGGTCCTGGAGTTGATGGTCTGGGACGACAAGGTGGCCGGAACCAACAGTGCCGCCGCCGATACGATTGTTAAAAAGATCTTTTTCATGGCTTTTTTATTTTTAATGAGTTTGACGTTTGTTTTCAGCGACAAAAGTAGAGCGGGCCGTGCGGCGGTGCAAATTTTTCGGGTTATATGACCGGTCAGATTTTGAAAATCGGGGGAAAGGTTATAATTTTGGGGCGAAATTTTGAACGTTAAGAAATCGTTAATTACGCGGAGATAGATGAACAAAACACATATTTACATCAACGCCACAGGCTTTTACATCCCGGCGGAGAGAGTTCCGAACAGCTATTTCGCCGGACTGCACGGAAAACCCGAAGAGTGGTTCACCCAACGAACCGGTATACACACAAGAGCACGCGCGTCGGAACATGAGACGATCGACTACATGTCTCTGCGCGCGGTGGAGAATGCCGTCAGGAGAGCGCCTTTTCCCATCGGCGAGGTCGATCTTATTGTCTTCGCTTCGTACAGTCCGGACGACACGGTGGGCACCACCGCTCACCGCATCCAGCGCGAGTGGGCCATCGACGGGGCGAAGGCTCTGTACGTCTCGTCGGCATGTTCGTCGGCCATCAACGCGGTGGAGATCGTGCGGTCGTTCCTGGTGAGCGGCATCGCTTCGAAGGCGCTGCTCGTGGCGGCGGATCGCAACTCGACATACTCGGATGACAACGATCCGGCGCACGGACATCTTTGGGGCGACGCGGCCGTTGCGTACTTCATATCGACGGAACGGTTCGGCGAGGGCGACATGGAGATCGTCGATGTCGAGACGCGAGGCCTGGGACACATCGGCGCCGGGCCCGACGGAGTCTATCTGCGTCCGCGAACCGACGGGATCGGAATGCCAAACGGACGCGACGTCTTCAACCAGGCGTGTGTGTACATCGAGAAGTACGCGCGAGAGATTCTGGAACGGAACGGGCTCGATGTCGACTCTCTGGACTGGTTCGTCAGCCATCAGGCCAACATGCGAATCGTGGGGCATGTGTGCCGCGAGCTGGGGCTGCCCGAGGAGCGTACCCTTAATAATATAGAGGAGTTGGGGAATACCGGCTGCGGATCGTCGCTGCTGGCGCTGGCTCAGAATCGGGAGCGGCTGCGTTCGGGCGACAATGTGGTCGTGGCGACTTTCGGCGGAGGGTATTCCGTCGGGGCGATGTTGCTCAAAGCTTGTTGAAGCGGCGACGGCCGAACATATAGCTCAGGAGAATCGAGCCGCGGTAGATTCCGGTCGGGCAGGCGATCCGGCTCGATTGGATTTGGCGGCGGGCGGCGGTGAGGCTCTCGCGCTTCATGAGCCGGAAGTCTTTGTGGGCGCGCACGACCGCGGCGGCGTTGCGAGGGCGGCCGCGCAGAAGCCAGACCAACGCAGAGAGGGTGTCGAGTGCGATGCGCAGCGCCACGATCCGCTGCATGCGGCCCGAGGGCAGATTCTTGTAGAGCATCGCCAGATTGTTGCGGTAATTCAGATATAGTTTTTGCGGCGATGGAGGCAGCGTGCCGGCGCCCAGATGGTAGACCGCACTGCGCGGATCGACCATGATGCGCCAACCGGCCGACTGCATGCGCCAACAGAGGTCGATCTCCTCCTGATGGGCGAAAAACGAGGCGTCGAAGCCCCCCGTCGCGTGGAACACCGCGGCACGGCAGGCGAAACAGGCTCCCGTTGCCCAGAACACACGGCGCCGGTCGTCGTACTGCTTTTCGTCGCGCTCGACGGTTCCAAGAATGCGGCCGCGACAAAACGGATAGCCCAGCGTGTCGATGAAACCTCCGCTCGCGCCGGCGTACTCGAATGTGTCGCGCCGGTCGTATGAAAGTATCTTGGGGGCCACAGCCGCAACCGCCGGATCGGAAACGAGCGTCTCCAAAAGCGGTTCGCACCAACCATCCGGGGTCTCCACATCGTTGTTCAACAGTATGCAGTAGTCGGCCTCGATCTGCGCCAACGCACGGTTGTATCCCTCCGCGAAGCCGTAGTTGCGGTCGAGTTCGATGATGTCCACCGACGGGAAGTCGCGGCGAAGAAGATCCGTCGAACCGTCCGTCGAGCCGTTGTCCGCAACCACGATATCGACCTTCACGCGCTGTGAGCATATCTCCGTCACGGCGGGCGTGGCGGTGACCACCGAAGGCAGGAATCGCGGCAGCACTCCGGCGCCATTCCAATTCAGGATGACAACTTTACACAGAGCCATACCGCTCGTTGTATTCCGTCAGCGCGTCGCCCTCGGGCATCGACTTCCAGCGGCGGTGGCTCCACAGCCACAGCTCGGGCGTGCGGCGGATGTCCTCCTCCAACAGGCGGGCGTACTCGCTGGTGATCTCGTTGTCGGAGGTGGGCGAGGTGCCGTCCCAGATCATCTCGAAAGTCTGCTCCCACATCCCGCGGCCCAACTTGCGGATGTGCATGTAGTAGACCGGCAGCGAAAACTTGCGCGCGATCTTCTCGCCGCCGTGGAAAAATACCGTCGGATGGTTCAGGAAACGGATCCAACGGCTCTGCGCATCCAGAGGCGGATATTGGTCGGCGATCAGCAGGATGGACAGCGGACTGCCCTCCACCCCGTCGCGGTGCGCCATGTAGAAACGCAGGATCTCGCTGGACGGAACAGAATTGATGCGCGGAGGAACGTTGCGCGCCCGCTTGTAGTAGGCGTCGAAAACACGGTTCTTGAGCGGACGGTAGGCCGACACCATCGCCGAAGAGTCGCGGTAGAGACCGAACGCGGAGCTGAGCTCCCAGCTGCCGAAGTGCGCCATAAGAGTGATCCAGTTGCGGCCCGCGGTGGCGGCTGTCACCTCGGCGCGATTCTCCGCCGGCCAGTGGCAGCGCCTCAGGCGTCCGCGGCGATCGCGTCGAGGAAGTACTCGGCGAGATTGCGGTAAAATCCGCGCTCGACGGCGCGAAGTTCGGCGGCGCTTTTCTCGGGAAACGAGCTCGACAGATTCTCCCTCACCACTCTCAAACGATAACGCGCCACACGGTAGAGCAGAAAGTATACCCCCCAGGCGACGGGATGGTACAAAAACCGGCGCGGCAGTTTTCCCACAAGCCAACAGGCGCTCCAGATCACCCCGAGGCCGAGGCGTGCGCCGAAAGTAAGCTTTTTATTCGACATAGATCTTTACGTTTTGCGTTTGATGTTTCACCCGCAGCCAACGCTCGATGCGTTCCATCTCTTCGTCGGGAAGTTCTCCCGCCGCGGGCTTCAGTATGCACACGAGGATGGTGTCGGCGGGTTGCGGCGAGTCGGCCGTCCACACCGCGTGGCGCGAGATCGAAACCCGCTCCACTCCCGGCGCGATCGCCCGGAACTCCTCCATCGACTGTCCCGCGGCCGCGCTGTCGGCATGCGGCGCGAGAGACAAACGGCGGCGAAGGTCGGCTATCTGGCGGTTCTTCTCGTCCAGCACCTGCGAGTAGCCCTGTTGCAGTGACGACAGGTCGATCTGGGCGGTCGCGCCGCTCGCCTGGTTGATGGTCAGGATCACGCCTTCGAGATCGTAGAAGGGCATCTTGCCGCGGATGTTCTCGATGGTCGTTTCGTGCAGCGGCTCGCCCCACAGCATCAGTGTCACAGTGCGCGGACGCTTCGACGCCTTGAGGTAATATTCCGATCCGCTCTCCAGCACCGACGTACCCTCGAACCGGAACTCCGAAGAGACGAACCTCGCGACATTGCTCTCGAAAACACTCTTGTCGATCAGCCGGAAAGCTATGAACACGCTCGGAAGGATCGTCACCACGATGATCGTCCACATCAGCCGCTTGACCCGCAGTGCGGTGCGCCTGTCGACCTCCACCTTGTGGCTGTACTTCAAAACCCGGACTATGGCGTAGGTGGAGAGCGCGATGAAGATGGCGTTGATCAGAAACAGATACAACGCGCCGCCGAAAAAGGTCCACTGTCCCGTTGCGATGCCGTAGCCCGCCGTGCACAGAGGAGGCATCAGCGCCGTTGCGATCGCAACACCGGAGATCACCGTCACCGTGCGATCCTTGCGAGTATATGCCACGACGCCCGCCGCACCGCCGAAAAATGCGATCATCACGTCGAAGATAGTCGGCTGCGTACGGGCCAGCAGTTCGCTCTGCGCGCCGCCCACCGGGGCGATCAGAAAGAAGAGTGTAGCCGTGGTGATCGCCGTGGCGACCATGAAGCCGAAGTTGCGCAACGAACGGTTCATCAGCGCGAAATCGTTGATGCCCAACGACAGGCCGAATCCCATGATGGGGCCCATCAGAGGCGAGATCAACATCGCACCTATGATAACAGCCGTGCTGTTGACCGTCAGACCGAGCGAGGCCACAAGCGTGGCGAACATCAGGATCCACATGTTGGCACCGCGGAAAAATATCCCGCTCGTGATCCCCTCGATCACTTCCTGTTGAGGTGCACTGCCCTCGCCGAGGCTGAATCGACGCTTCGTGTCCTCCCAAAATGCCCGCAAGGGTCGCTCTTTATTACTCCTGTTCATCTTTTTTCGATTTTTTGGGCCGGCCGGCGACCGTTATGACGAACTCTCCCTTTGGCTCGTGCGCTTTGAAATGTGCCTCCACCTCGGCGAGGGTTCCGCGCACGGTCTGTTCGAATTTTTTTGTCAACTCCCGCGACACCGACACCTCGCGCTCGCTGCCGAGAGTGGCTGCAAGTTCGCCCAACAGCTTTGCCACGCGGAAAGGCGACTCGTAGAAGATCATCGTGCGATCTTCGTCCGCGAGCGCTTTCAGGCGCGCCTGCCGACCTTTCTTCTGCGGCAAAAATCCCTCGAAGCAGAACCTGTCGCACGGAAAGCCGCTCTGCACCAATGCCGGAACGAAAGCCGTGGCGCCGGGCAGGGTCTCCACCTCGGCCCCCGCTTCGAGGCATGTGCGAACCAGCAGAAAGCCCGGATCGGAGATGCCCGGGGTGCCCGCGTCGCTCACCAGCGCGATCGTCCGGCCGGCCAGAACCTCCTGTGCGATGCGCGCGGCGGTGGCGTGCTCGTTGAATTTGTGGTGGCTGCGCATCGGGGTGGTTATATTGTGCGCCCGCAACAACACCGCCGTCGTGCGGGTGTCCTCGGCCAGGATCACGTCGGCCTGGCCGAGCATGCGGATCGCCCTCAGAGTGATATCTTCGAGATTGCCGACAGGTGTGGGGACTATGTAGAGACGAGCCATTTTTCCGTGCTTGTTTTCTATCTGCCGAGCTTGCGTTCCAAAAGGCCGATCAGCAGTGTCGAGCCGCGGTTGTCGGCGCTCCAGTCGAAACTGTCGCGGATCCAGATCACCGCCTCGTCCAGATCGGTGAACGACTCCAACTGCGTGATCGCACGGTCGAATGCCGCCGCGTCGCCGCCGAACAGGTCGCGAATCATCAGAAAACGGTCGTTCAGGCCGATCGAACGTTTCAGCGTCGGACGGTCTGTGCCCGCCTCGTCGCCGTTGCTGTTTCGCAGGATCTCGCCCAGAGTTTTCCTGGCTGCCAACGCGTCGCCGAGAGTGGTCTTCGGTTCGGAGAGGAGTAGGGGTTCGGGGGCGGGTTTTGGCTCGGGGTCGGGTTCCGGTTCCAGGGCGGGTTCGGGTTCGGAAAAGGGTTCGGGTTCGGAAAGGGGTTCGGGCTCGATCTCCGACTCCGGTTCCTGCTCCGGTTCCGGCGCCTGACAATCCTCGCCGTCAGGGGCAATTTCGTCGGGTTCGGGCCCGGGTTCGGGCTCGAAAATGGGTTCCGGCTCGGGCTCGAAAACGGGCTCGGGTTCGGGTTCCGGCGCAGTTTCGGGTTCAGGCGCGGGCTCCGGCTCGGGTTCGACATCGCTGCCGTAGAGCGAACGGATCACATCGGGGGCGACACCGCGTCTTTTCGGGGAGGCTTTCGTGACGGGCGCAGGATCTTGGTCGACCGGAGCGGTCGGTTTCGCGCGCGGCTCGTCGACCGGCGGGATCGGCGGTAACGGTTCGGGATCTCTGCGCACGGGCGCATCCGCCGCCGGAGCAGCCTCCCTGAATTTGATCGCCGAGTAGATATCGCGCATCATGGTCAGCGCCATGTCGCGCTCCACCTCGTCGACCACCCCGCGTCGGGACCAACCCGCGACCAGGGCCGCCACGCGAGCCAACTTATCCTTGATATCCCCCATCATACTCCCTCATCTTTTATCTTTTTTCACTCATCACTTTCCACTCATCACTCATCACTCATCACTGCACCCCGCGTTTGGCCTCCATCAGTATGGTGAAGGCGCGGTGTATGTCGGCGTCGCTCACCACGACGGTGAATTCGTTCGAGGTCGAGATCACCTCGGCGATGTTGATGTTGTCCCACGCCAGCTCCTTGAAAATGTAGTAGTAAACCCCCGGGCACGAGGTGTTCTCGGGCGGCAGTTTGACGGTGATCGACGAGAGCCGTTCGCGTTTCAGCACGAGCATCTCGTCGCGGAAAACCCTCTCGACGATCTCCTCCAGCGAGCTCGACACCACCAGCGTGGTCTCGTAGATGCCCTGCGAGAATGTGCACAGCACGTCCTGCGCCGTGGTGGCCGAGTAGACCTCGCGCAGCAACTGCTCCTGGCGGCTGTACAGCGTGGAGGTGTTGTTGTAGGTGAAGTCGGTGAGGTTCGATCGCACGATGATGTCGCCCACACCCGCGATAATGCGGCGGAACTTCATCGCCGAAGTCAACTCAAGGCGCGGAACCAGACGGTTGAGTGCCATGATGATAGCGCTCTCGTTGACCGGTTTGCCGAGTCGCTGTTCGATCTCGCCCTTGAGCTGCCGCGCCAGTGCCGACAGATTTATCAGACCCTCGATGAGTGCCCCTTCCAGAAAAGGTTTCTTCTTGATTACTTCTTCGACTACGTTCGGTATTGTAAGCATATGTTTTTTAACATCTGTTGGTTTTGTTGCAAAAAAACAAATAAAATGTCGGAAAAACAAACAAATCAACATATTTTTGTGCCGTAATGTTCAAAAAACAATGCTGAGCCGGAAAATAAAGGAACGTCTGCGGGAGTTGCCCACACCGTTCTATCTGTACGATATGGAGCTGCTCGGGCGGACACTCGATGCCATCGGGGCCGAGGCCGACGCCGGGGGCTACAAAATTCACTACGCAATCAAGGCAAACAACGACGAGCGGATTTTGCAGGCGGTGCTGGCGCGCGGGTTCGGAATCGACTGCGTGAGCGGCAACGAACTGAGCCTGATTCGTCGCCTCGGTTTTCCCGCCGACGGCATAGTCTACGCCGGAGTGGGGAAGAGCGACAGAGAGATCGAGCTGGGCGTGCGCGAAGGCATCCGCGCGTTCAACTGCGAGTCGAGGCAGGAGTTGCAGGTGATCGACCAGATTGCCGGACGGCTCGGACTGCGTGCACGCGTGGCACTGCGCATCAACCCCGACGTCGATCCGCAGACCCACCGTCACATCTCGACCGGCCAGGCCGACAGCAAGTTCGGCATCTCGTACCGCGAGATCGAACAGGTGGCCGAGGAGCTGCCGACCTACAAGAACCTCGATTTTCAGGGGCTGCACTTCCACATCGGTTCGCAGATCACCGACATGAGGGTGTTCGAATTCTTCTGCCGCCGCGTCAACTCGCTCGTCGAGTGGTTCGCCGAGAAGGGATTTCCGCTGGGATACATAAACATGGGCGGCGGCCTGGGGGTCAACTACGATGCACCCGATGCCGAGCCGATGCCCGACTTCCGCGCCTACTTCGATGCCTTTCGCCGCAATTTGAAAGTGGGCGACGCCGAGGTGCACTTCGAGTTGGGTCGCGCGATGGTGGCGCAATGCGGCGAGCTGATCGCAAAAGTGCTGTTCAACAAGATAAACTCGGCCGGAAACGAGGTTGTGATCATCGACGGCAGCATGTCCGAGCTGATCCGCCCCGCTCTGTACGAAGCGTATCACGAGATCGAGAACCTCGACGCCCGCGCCGGTTCTCCGCGCAAGCATTACGTCGTTGCGGGTACGGCGTGCGAATCGTCCGACGTCTTTTCGAGCGACCGTGAGCTGCCCGAGTTGAGGCGCGGCGACCTTGTAACCATCAAGAGCGCGGGTGCATACGGTGCCTCGATGGCCTCGCGATACAACATGCACGACTGGCCGCGCACGGTCTACTCCGACACTATCTGAGCAAAGGCGGCGATGTCGTCCGCTGTGGTGTCCCAACTCGTCACGAAGCGCGCTTCGCCTGCCGCGTCGTTCCACATGTAGAAGAAATATTTTTCGCGCAGGCGGGCGAGGGTTTCGGGCGGAAGGATGCAGAAGATCTGGTTGCTCTCTACTTTTTGGGTGAAACGCGCCCCGGGCACGCGCGCCAGAACCTCGGCGAGTTTTTGCGCCATCGAGTTGGCGTGGCGGGCGTTTTCCAACCACAGCGGTTGCCCGTCCGTCCCATCTTCCAGATATGGCAGCCACTGCGCCGCCAGATATCGCATTTTGGAGGCCAGCTGCGCCGACTGTTTGCGGATGAAACGCATGTCGCGCGCGATCTCGGGCCGGAACGCAACTACCGCCTCGCCCGTCATCATCCCGTTCTTTGTGCCGCCGAAACTTAGCACATCGACCCCCGCATCGACGGTGATTTCGCGCAGTCCGCACCCCAACGCCGCGCAAGCATTCGCCAGCCGCGCGCCGTCCATGTGGAGCATCAGACCGTGCGAGTGCAGAAAATCGGCCAGCGCCCTCACCTCCTCCACGGTGTAGACCGTCCCCAGCTCGGTGGTCTGCGAAATGTAGACGACGGCGGGCTGCGGATGGTGCTCCACGCCGATAACGTGCAACAGGGGTTCGATATCCCTGGGCGTAATACGCCCGTCGGGAGTGTCGATCGGCAGAAGCTGGCAGCCTGTCATCCGCGCGGGTGCGCCGCACTCGTCGACGCAGATATGGGCCGTCGAGGCGCACACGATCGAATTCCACGACCGCGTGACGGCCTGAAGCGCAATGGTGTTGGCCCCGGTGCCGTTGAAAACCAGGAACGGTTCGGCGCCCGGCCCGAATACATTCTTCAAAGCCGCGTGCGCCGCCGAAGTCCACTCGTCGTCGCCATACCCCACCGCATGATCGCGGTTGGCCGCCACCACCGCCTCCATCACGCGCGGATGGACGCTCGCATTGTTGTCGCTCGCAAAACTCCGCATGGCAGTCATCGTGGCAGTCATCGGGCGTCGGGCCACCACATGTTGGCGGCGGTGATGCCGCACTCGTCCATCATCTCGAAGCAATATTCGAGGCGGCCCATCTCGGGGTCGGCGTTGTTGGTGCCGAAAGTGAGCTTCACACCCGCCTCCATCGCGGCGCGGATAGTGTGCGCATTGGGGATCCGGTAGCGGGCGTTCACTTCGAGGGCGACCCCTTTCGAGGCCAGCGCCGCGACCACCCGCCCGATACGTTCGTCAGTCCACAGCGCGTCGTAGTCGGCCATCATCGCCGTCGGCAGGAAGAACGGATTGACGAAAACGTCGATCGGCTCGCCGGAGATCACATCGACCGTCCGCGCCACGATCTGATCCATGTACTCCTGCACCGGTATGTCGATCACAACCTCCTGGTCGATCCACAGTCTGACGCGACGTCCGGCATGGTCGGTGAAAGTGAGTGCGTCGGTGAACACGAAGTCGAACTTCCCGCGCGAGGCGGCGGAGAAGGTCTCAGGCCATTCGCGTCCCTCGCCCTGCATCGCGCGGTAGGCGGGCATGTTGCGCGTGGTGTCGATGAAGTTGTCTATTTCGAGGTCGTTGGTGATCGGAAAACCGATGCCGCAGTTGGGCGCAATGGCGTAGAATATACCCTCGCGGCGCGAACGATCCATCGCCTGCTCGCGGCTCCAACCCTTGAGGTGGACATGGTGGTCGATCACCGGAAAACCGTTCTGTTGGAGGCGGATCACGCGATCGGTACGTTCGTCCGCCGCGTCGGTGCGGCCACCGGTCAGAGTGTCGTCGTCGGGCAACTCGCGCATCTTCACCTCGCGCAGATGTGTCACACCGTCGTAGGAATCGACAACGAATGTGCCGCTGCCCAACAGACCGAATCCCTCCATGACGCGGAAAGGCTCGTCGGGCTCGACATAATCGACCAGCAGCACTCCGTCGATCGACACCGTGATCTGCCGCCCGCGCACAGCAACTTCGAGCGTGAACCACTCGCCGTCCGGAGCCATGCTCCTGTATATGTTGCGCACGTTGACCAGACTGCCCCTTTGCAGCCGTCCGTTTTTCGCGTCGCGGTTTGTCAGTGCGATCTCGTAGCCATATTTTTCGCCGTGATGGAACCACAGCGACGAGGTGGCTCCCGGCTCGGTCATCACACTCGCCGAGAGGACGAAGTTGCGGAATCCGGGCAGCGGTGCGTTCTTGTCGGCGGGCGCGTAGATCATCACTTTGTTGCCCGAGATGACGATCTGGTCGGGCCCGGCGTCGGCATCGGGCACGGCGGCCACGGTGCGCCAGTTTGTGAAATCTTTGTCGGGCATCAGCGAGGTCCATTTTTCGGAGCCGGTGCCGCACGCCACCAGGGTCGGCAGCACGAGGGTCAGAAGGAGATTCTTGATTTTCATGATCAGTTTTTGTATGTTATTTTTTTATTATTCTGCGTAGCCCGACTCATCACTCTTAACTCACCCCGCGACGGAGGCGGCAATCCCGAGCGCCTCGACACACGCGGCGATGGCACGCAACTCCCCGACGGGCACTTTTTGCAGCGTTTTGAGGGGCGTGTCGCGGTCGATGGTGTAGATCATCACGGCGCGCGGGGCGATCTGCCGCACCAGTTCGAGCCACGCCGCCACCTCTTCGTCGGTTGTGTTGTCCACCACCCGGCCGTCGTACTCGCCGCGCAGGAACATGGTCTGGATGATGAGCCGCCCCTCGAAAAGTTTCATCGCGGCAACGGTTTCCGCCACGCTGTACGCCCCCTGCGGCCCGTTGATGAGGCGCACGGTGTCGTCGAGGGCCGAGTCGAGCTTCAGTATGTTGTTGTCCACCCGTTCGAGCGCGCGCCTGACCTCGGGGCGCGAGATCATCGTGGCGTTGCTGAGCACCGAAACGCGCGCCGACGGACAGATCTCGCCCCTCAGTTGCAGGGTGTCGTCGATTATCGCCTCGAACTCGGGATGAACGGTCGGTTCGCCGTTGCCCGCAAAGGTGATCACATCGGGACACTCGCCCGCGGCGGCCATCGCGCGCAGCTTCTCGCCCAGCAGTCGCCTCACATCCTCGCGCGAATTGAATTTCGAGTGGTTCGGCGGCACACTTAATCCGCCGTGGGTGTTCCCACTCCAGCCGCACTCGCAATAGATGCAGTCGAAATTACACAACTTGGCCGCCACCGGCAGCAGGTTCACCCCCAGCGAAAGCCCGAGCCGCCGGCTGCGAACCGGCCCGAAAATCACATCTCCGAAAAGCGCCGTCATATCGACAACAAAGATAGTGTAAAAAGAAATAACTAACTTTACCCCTTCATAAACTTTAATTACGATCATGAAACAGCACCGGTTCCACAACATGTCGGTGGCCCAGGCCGAAAAGGAACTCTCCACCGACTCATCGAAAGGTCTCTCCGCCGCCGAGGTGACACGCCGACGCGCCGAGAGCGGATACAACGAATTCGAGAAGACGAAGCACACAACTCTGGCGGGAAAATTCATGGCGCAGTTCAAAAGTTTCATGATCATAGTGCTGATCTTCGCCGCGGGAGTCTCGGGTTTCATAGGTTGGATGGAGGGCGAGGGATTCACCGATGCGATCATCATCCTTGCCATAGTGATAATCAACGCCATCATCGGCACCGCCCAGGAGGCGAAGGCCGAGAAGGCTCTGGATGCGCTGGAGAAGCTCTCGTCTCCACATTGCAAGGTGGTGAGGGACGGTGTCGTGACGGTGATACCCTCGCGTGAACTCGTGCCGGGCGACGTGGTGGTGCTGGAGACGGGCGACGCCGTGCCCGCCGATATGCGCCTCACCGAAGCGGTGAACCTGAAAATAGAGGAGGCCGCGCTGACGGGCGAAAGCGTGCCGGTCGAGAAAAACACCGACGCGATCACCGGTGAAGTGCCTCTCGGCGACCGTCTCGACATGGCGTTCTCCTCGACCGGTGTGTCGTACGGCCGTGGTCGCGGGATAGTGGTCGCAACGGGAATGTCCTCCGAGGTGGGCCGCATCGCACAGATGATCCAAAGTGTGCCCGACACCAAAACCCCGTTGCAGGAGAAACTCGACCGTCTGGGCCGCACCCTGGCCATCGCCGCCCTGGTGATATGCGTTGTGATCTTCGGGGTGGGAGTGCTCTACGGCAAGGAGTGGTTGGAAATGTTCATGACCGCCGTGTCGCTTGCCGTCGCCGCGATCCCCGAGGGTCTGCCCGCCGTGGCTACCGTCGTGCTGGCCGTGGGCGTGCAGCGGCTCGTGAAAAAGAACGCCATCGTGCGCCGTCTGCCCTCGGTCGAAACGCTCGGCAGCACGCAGGTGATATGCTCCGACAAGACCGGCACCCTGACCCGCAACCACATGACGATCGTGAAACTGTGGAGCTTGGGCGGAGAGGTGCACGAGGTCGAGAATATTTCCGAAGAGGGATTTCGGCGTTATGAAACGCTTGCCGCCTGCTCGATCCTTGCCAACGACGCGCGGTTGGTCGACGTCGACAAGGACGGCAAGCCGGAGTCTACGGGCGACCCCACGGAGATAGCGATGCTCGATCTCGGACTGAAATTCGGCATGGAGAAGGAGGATCTCGAAAAAGAGTCGCCCCGCGTGGCCGAAATCCCGTTCGACTCGGAGCGCAAGATGATGACAACCGTCCACCGCCGCAAAGGCAAAAACCATCTGGTGGCCGTCAAAGGGGGCACAGACGAACTGTTGGCCCGCTCGTCGCGAATTCTCGAAGGCGGCCGTGTGCGCGAAATAACCGAAGCCGACCGCGAAAAGATCCGCGCCGTGAACATCTCGATGGCCGGGAGCGCGTTGCGTGTGCTGGCCGTGGGCATGGATGAAATAGACGCCGTGCCGCACAAAGTGAGCACCGAAACTCTGGAGCGCAACCTCGTTTTCGTCGGACTGTTGGGCATGATCGACCCGCCGAGAGACGAGGTGCGGGCCGCCGTGGCAAAGTGTCGCCAGGCGGGCATCAAACCGGTCATGATCACCGGCGACCACCGCATCACCGCCGTCGCCATAGCGCGCGACCTGGGCATCATGACGGAGGGCGACCGCGCCATCACCGGCGCCGAGCTCGAAAAGATGAGCGACGACGAACTGCTGGCTGCCGTCGATGGAATCGCAGTCTACGCCCGCGTCGCACCCGAACACAAAGTGCGCATCGTGCACGCCCACCAGACCCACGGCAAGATAGTGGCCATGACCGGCGACGGGGTGAACGACGCGCCCGCACTGAAACTCGCCGACATAGGCGTGGCGATGGGCATCACCGGCACCGACGTGAGCAAGGAGGCCGCCGACGTGGTACTCACCGACGACAACTTCGCAACGATCGTGGCCGCCGTCGAGGAGGGCCGCTCGATATACGACAACATAGTCAAAGTGATCCAATTCCTGCTCTCGACCAACATCGGCGAGATACTGGTGCTTTTGGTCGCCGTGGTTCTGAATTGGGACACGCCGCTGCTGCCCATTCACATCCTGTGGATCAACCTGGTGACCGACTCTCTGCCCGCGCTCGCGCTGAGCGTCGATCCGCCCGCCCCGGGCATCATGCAGCGTCCGCCCGTCGACTCGCGTCGCGGCATCATGACGGGCCCGTTCGCCGTTCGTATAGTTTTGCAGGGGATCATGATCGGGGGCCTGTCGCTCGTTGCCAACCGTCTGGGCTTCGCGATGAACCCGGGCGCGCCGGAAATGGCCGCCGAACACGCCCACACGATGACCTTCGCCGTGTTGGCCTTCTCGCAGATCATGCTTATTCTGGGTACGCGCTCCAACACCGTGTCCGCTTTCCGCGGCATGTTCACCAACGGCTGGTTGTGGGGAGCGTTCGCGGTGGTGTCGGCCATGATGTGGGTAGTGCTGGAGGTTCCGGCCCTGAAACCGGTCTTCCACATATCGAACCTCGCCCGGGCCGAATGGCTCTGGGTGTTGGGTCTGAGCGCCGCCCCGCTCGTGATCACCGAGATCGCCAAACTGATCGCCCGCCTGACGAAAAAAAGGCCGACTATTTGATACCGACCATTTTTTGCAGGAACAGATTGTTGGGAATGACCACGAGCTCGCCCTGCGTCGTGCGCAGATGTGTGTAGAAGGCGCCGATGCGCTCAATGGTCGCCTCCAGCGGGCAATCCTTGTCGATGATCCGGATCGGGTTGCCGACGTGGTAGGGCGCCGAAAAGAACATCACGATCCCCGCCGTGATATTGCTCAGCACCGACCACTGCGCAAACATCGCAACGCCCAGAAACGCCAGCACCGTCGAGAGCGAGATGATCAGATTTTGCGGCGTCACACCCCAGAGCATCGCCACCGACAACACGAACGTAACGTTGAGCACTCCGCCGATGATCTTGCGGACGTGACGGATCCTCTCCCGCGGTTTACCCATCATCGCGCCATACTTTTTGGCCACTTTGCGAACCGCGAATTTCAACAGCCACAGCACGAGTACCGCCGCCGCCGTGGCCGCGATCTGGGGAGTGTGCTCCCTGAATATCGTCCAGTCGAAATTCATATCCTGCTAAATTTCAATTTTCCCGACAGCGTTGCAGACGCGCCCCTGTCACGACAAATTTGCGTTGTGCATGTCGCCCGTCTCCATAAACGCCTTGTGGAAAGCGAAAGCGGTCGATAGATTCACCGGTGTCTGCCCCTTCGCGCCCGATTCGAGATAGGCCCTCAACAGGGGCTTGTAGTCGGGATGCACACAATTCTCGATGATCTCTTCGGCCCTTTGACGCGGAGACTTTCCGCGCAGGTCGGCAACCCCGTACTCCGAGATTATGATCTTCACGTCGTGTTCCGTGTGGTCGGTGTGCGACACCATCGGCACGAACGCCGAGATCTTCCCGCCCTTGGCCGTCGAGGGGGTGAGAAATATCGACAGGTAGGCCGCGCGGGTGAAATCGCCGCTGCCGCCGACGCCGTTCATGATCTTCGATCCCATCACGTTTGTCGAGTTGACGTTTCCGAAGATATCTGCCTCCAGCGCGGTGTTCATGGCGATGATGCCCAGACGGCGCACGATCTCCGGATTATTCGAAAACTCGGTGGTACGCAGCAGGATCCGCTCCTTGAAGAACGGCAGTTTGGCATAGATCCGATCCATCGTCGGGTTCGAAACCGTGAGCGACGATCCGCTGGCGAATTTCACGCGCCCGCTTTCCAACATGTCGATCACCGCGTCCTGTATCACCTCGGTGTAGACTTCGAGATCGGGAATGGCCCGATTTTCGGCCAGCGCCGCCAGCACGGCGTTGGCAATATTACCCACCCCGCTCTGTATCGGCAGGAACGACGCCGGAATGCGCCCCGCCTTCATCTCCGCCACGAAGAACTTCGCAACGTTCTCGCCGATGCGGTGCGTCACCTCGTCCACCGGCGCGAAACCCGAACCCTCGTTGGGCTCGTTCACCTCCACGACGACTATCTTGGCCGGATCGACGGCGATGTGGTCTTTGCCGATTCGGTCGCGCACCTCCGTGATGCCGGTGTCGTGGCGATGGGGAGGATCTGCGATCTGCGTCAGGTCGTGTATCCCGCGAAGCTCACGCGGATGCCAGCTGTTGAGCTCGACGATCACCGTTTTTGCCAACCTGCACAGCGTCGGAGAGATACCCACACCCACCGTCGGCACTATCTGTCCGTCGTCTGTCACGTCGCACGCCTCGATGATCGCCACGTCGACCGGTCCGTAGAATCCGTACCGCAGATCCTGCGCCAGGGTCGAAAGATGCACGTCGAAGTAGGCGATCTGTTGGTCGTTGATGGCGCTCCGCATATCGGCCGTCGTCTGATAGGGAGTACGGAAACTCACCGCCTTCGCCCGCGCCAGCGCACCGTCGATCGAGTCGCCCGTCGAGGCGCCCGTGAACATGCCGATCTTGAACGGCCGCCCTTGCGCGTGTTCCTCCTCGGCGTGCGCAGCCAGCGCGCGCGGAACCGCCTTGGGACATCCCGCATGCGTGAATCCGCTGAATCCTACATTGTCGCCATCCTTGATCAGACGTGCCGCTTCTTCGGCGGTCATTCTTTTGAGTGCCATGATTGAGTTATGATTTTCAGGTTTTTTAGTTTTTCAAGTCTGCAAAGTTATGGATTATTTGCTACATTGCGCAAATTTTGAACATCCAAAACCAAAACCCGCATGAAAAAATCGCTTCTTTTTCCGGTGTTCATGATCTGCGCCCTCTCGGCAGGCGCACAGGATATGACCGGCACATGGTCGGGCACGGCCCGCATCGGTGCCGCCTCGCTGCGGCTCGTTTTCCATCTCACCGAAACCGGCGGCACGATGGACAGTCCCGACCAGGGCGCAGTGGGGATTCCCATCACGACGGCGGCCTTCGCCCGCGACACACTCCGCATGTCGATCGCCCCGCTGGGATTTTCGTACACCGGCGTTCTGAAGCGCGGCGAAAGCGATCGCGTCGAGGGTTCGTTCACCCAGATGGGGCAGACTTTCCGGCTCGACCTGACGCGCGCCGAAGCCGGGGCCGATGCCGCCCGTCTCAACCGCCCGCAGGAACCCCGCCCGCCGTTTCCCTATCGCGCCGAGGATGTGACGTTCAGGAATGAGGCCGCCGGAATTCGCCTCGCCGGAACTCTTACCATGCCGTCCGGGGGCACCGGTTTCCCAGCCGTGGTGCTGCTCACCGGCAGCGGCCCGCAGAACCGCGACGAGGAGATCATGGGCCACCGTCCCTTTCTCGTGCTGGCCGACCACCTCACCCGCCGCGGCATCGCCGTGTTGCGCTTCGACGATCGCGGGGTGGGCGGCTCCGGCCCCGGCTCCGACGCAGACACCTCGGCCGATTTCGCCACCGATGCCGTCGCCGCGCTCGACTATCTGCTCACCCGTCCGGAGATCGACCACGCGCGAACAGGTCTGGCAGGCCACAGCGAAGGGAGCGGGCAAGCCTTCATGGTGGCCGCCGAACACCCCGAAAAAGTAGCGTTCATAGTCTCGATGGCCGGCCCGGGAGTGAACGGTGAGGAGATTTCGGTGATGCAGACCGGCGACATTGCGGCCACACAGGGCGCACCGGCACAAACGATCCCCGCGATCATGGCAAAACAGCGCCGCGACCTGGCTTTGATTCTCGGCAACACCCCCGAATTCGTCGAGGAGAATCTCGACAGCCTCGCCGCGCAGATCGTTCCGGGTTTCGCCGCGCTGCCCGACGATGCGAAAAACGCCCTCCGCGCCAACCTCCGCGCGACGAACCTTCCCTGGTGGCGCTTCTTCGCGTCGCACGACCCGGCGGAAGATATTGCAAAAGTAAAGTGCCCCGTGCTGGCGCTGGGTGGCTCGAAAGATGTTCAGGTGCGCTCTCGGGTCAACCTCGCCGCCATCCGCACCGCTCTCGAAGCAGGCGGCAACAAACAACTCACCGAGAGGGAATACCCCGGCCTCAACCATCTGTTCCAGACCGCCGAAACGGGCGCCGTATCAGAGTACGGCCAAATTGAAGAGACCATCTCGCCGCAGGTACTCGAAGAGATCGCCGACTGGATATCGGAAACCGTCGGACTGTAAAGAAACCCGCCGCAGCCACAAACCCGCCGCGGGCCTCACTCCACCCCGACAGCCTCGAACTCCGGCTCAAGATCCATCTCCCCGCCGAACGAGATCGACTGCTTCTGCATGGGGGTGATCGACAGGTCGCACTCGCCGAGCGGAAATACCGTCAGCGTGAAGTTGTAGCTGTCCTGGTCGGTTCGCGCGCTGAACGTTATCAGCCGTCGGCCCCGTTTGTTGACCTGGTCGCGGTAGTCGCTCACCGGCGCCTCGAACCGCAGCCCCTCGCCACCGCCGTAGGGAATCGCATACGCCCGCCCGAAGTAGGGCAGGAACGACTCGACGCGGTCGCCGATCACCGAAACATAGTAGGGATGGCTGAGCGAAAACGAACGCCCCGCCGCGGGATAGGCCCTCGTGAAGTCGATTTTGTAGAGACGTTCTGTCAACATGCGGTCGACCTGCCGGGCGGTCACCCTGTCCGCCTCGCTCGTCACCGCCCGTCCGGATGCCGAGCACCCTGCCGCTGCGACGATCGCCAAAAATCCAGCGATCACGATAAACATTGAATTTTTCATAATGGCGACATAATTTAACGTGAGTTCGATCAGTTCAGATATAGTGGTATATTATCGTGCCTTAAGTTATGTTTGGGGTTCATTTGAACCCATCGAACCCGCGTTAACGGCTTCTCCGGGGCCACAGGTACGCCAGCCCGTTGTAATTGATCAATTCGTCGAGTTGACGTTATTTACCTCACAAATATAATTAACTTTACGATATGAACATCCTCGCTTGACCGAAATTCCAAACAAGCTTTGTGATCATCGCGGCCGACCTCAGTGTGGCTGGCCATCCCCACTGCGCCGCCGCCGAGAGCTTTCTGCGAGGGAGCACCACCGCCCCCGCCGCCCCGCGAACAGCCCCGCTTTTCACCGCCGTCGACTGCTCCGGGTGGATCCCCCGGGCCGGACACACGCTCGACATGCGGCGATGAAATTTATATACGGGCCCTATTGTTTATATCATATTATTGTATAATTTTGTTCCGTCCCACGAGAGAGAGATGCCACGACTTTTCATCATAGCAGGGTGCAACGGGGCGGGCAAAACGACGGCCTCGTATACGATGATGCCCGAAATGTTGGAGATGTCGGAGCTTGTGAACGCCGATGAGATCGCCAAGGGCCTGTCGCCGTTCAATCCCGACAGTGTGGCCATCCAGGCCGGCAAGATCATGCTTATGCGCGTGAGGGAGCTGATCGGGATGGGCAGCGACTTTGCGTTCGAGACCACGCTGGCCACAAAGTCGTACTACTACCTGATAAAGGAGGCGCAGGAGAAGGGATATTTTGTGACGCTGCTCTATCTGTGGCTTCCCTCGCCCGAACAGGCCATCCAACGGGTGGCGCAGCGGGTGAGCGAAGGAGGGCACAACATCCCCGAACCGGTGATAAGGCGCAGATACAGAGCGGGAATTAAGAACTTGTTTAACATATACATGCCCGTCACCGACTATTGGATGATCTACGACAGCGGCGACATAAACTACGGCAAGAAGATAGCGGTGGGATCGAGAACGGAGACTAAAACCATATACGATTCCGTTATATATAGCAGACTCGAAAGTTATGAGTGAGAACGATATCAAACAGATGCAGGACAAAATAGACGAGGCGATCCGCAAAGCGCAGGAGAAGCTCGTCGAAAAGGTCAAACAGCAAGACGGCAAGCTCATCGTCACCCGCGACGGCAAAGTTCAGGCCATCGGCGCGAACGAGGTTTGATTCAATTGTTAGTTGTTAATTGTTAACTGTTAGGCTAACGCGCGCAAAGTTCTGCGTAGCCAACAAACAATTAATAAGTAAAAGCTAAAAAAAAGGGGGTCGGAGTGAAATTTTTGATGTTTTTTCTCCTGTACCCCCTGTTTTTTGGGGGGTGTGTCGAAAAAAAAGGTGTTTTTCCGCAGGAATTGCCGCGGAAATCGGGGGGTGTCACCGAAAAAAGTGAAATTTGCAAGACGCGCGGTGAGATTTTCGAGATAAAAAAGCTGTTGCGCGAGGGCGACATCGTTTTCAGAAGGGGCCGAGGTCTGACCAGTCGGGCTGTGCTGGCGGCCGACGCGGAGGGCATATATTCCCACGTGGGCATCGTTGTGAGGGTGGGCGGGGAGAATGAGGCGGACGTGGAGAATGGGGTGGGCGAGGAGTACGCCGTGGTGCATATCGTTCCGGGCGAGGCGGACGAAAACGGGGTGGAGGATGTGATAAAAATCGAGTCGCCGGAGAAGTTTTTCGCGGAAAATCGTGCCTCTCGGGGCGCTGTAATGAGGTTGCGGGGCGAAAGTGGTTGCGACAGCGCGGTTTCGGAAGCGGCGGCGAGGAGGGTGGCGAAGGGAGAGGCGAGGGGAGCGACAAGGGGGGTGGCGAGGGGAGCGGAGGAGCAGGCAACGGCGGCGAGACGGGCGGAGGAGGTGGCGATGGCGGCGGCGCAAAGAGCATCCGAGCTGGCAACGGCGGCGATCCGTTTCGACCACGATTACGATCTGGCCGACACAACGAAAATGTACTGCACCGAGTTGATCCGGAACGTCTACCTGAGCGCCGGCACAGACCTCACCGAGGGGCGGCGGACGCGGATAAACATGCCCGGTTTCAGCGGCGACCACATATTGCCGACAAACCTGACGGACAGCCCGCTGCTCGAATTCGTTTACCGGTTCTGAACAGATGACAACCTAAAATATAACGCGAGCTCGACGAATTGGTTAATTATAATAAATTAGTGTTCAATCTATTGTAGGTTACAGGGAGCGGCTCTGAAAGAGCCGTTAACGTGGGTTCGATGAGTTCAAATGAGCCCCCCAACATAACTTAATGCACTATATGCCAAAATATTTGAATTCATCGAACTCACGTTAATAACCCAACAAAAAATCTCATGAAAAGAATTCTCTCATTCGTTCTTGCCCTCGCTGCTTTCGGCGTGGCGGCATCGTCGTGTTCCGACAGCCCGTCGACTCCCGGTGCGGCGGCAAAACAGTACACCCGGTGGATGGCCGACGGTGAGTACGACAAATTCCTCGACGCCATCTACTTCTCGCCCGAGACCACTCCCGAGAAAGTTGCCCAATCCAAAGAGATGCTCCGCGGGCTGCTCGACGAGAAGGCTGCAGCCTCGCTTGCCGAAAAGGGTGGCCTGACCTCAATAGAGGTGCTCTCGGAGGAGATTTCGGAAGACGGCACGACGGCCGAGGTCGAACTGCTCTACGTCTACGGCGATGGCGACACCTCCGAAGAGTCGATGAACCTGCGTCTGGACGGCGGCAGGTGGCTCATTGAGATGAGCAAATAACGGGGGCGGCCGTCAGTGTTCCGAACCGAACTCCATCAGGTAGGCTTTGATGAAGTCGTCGATCTTGCCGTCGAGCACGGCGTCGGGATTTGAGGTCTGGTAGTTCGTGCGGTGGTCTTTCACGCGGCGGTCGTCCAACACGTAGGAGCGGATCTGCGAACCCCACTCGATCTTCTTCTTCTGTTTTTCGAGGGCGGCGCGCGCCTCCATCTGTTTTTCGAGCTCGCGCTGATATAGCTTCGAGCGCAGGATACGCATCGCGTTCTCGCGGTTGTTGAGCTGCGAGCGGGTCTCGGAGTTCTCGATCACTATGCCGCTGGGGATGTGCTTGAGGCGGACGGCGGTCTCGACCTTGTTGACGTTTTGGCCGCCCGCGCCGCTCGATCGCATGGTGTCCCATTCCAGGTCGGCGGGGTTGATGGTGATCTCGATGGTGTCGTCCACGGCGGGCGAGACGAACACGCTCGCGAACGAGGTCTGCCGTTTGTTCTGGGCGTTGAAAGGCGAGGGACGCACCAGTCGGTGGACGCCGTTCTCGCTCTTGAGGAAGCCGTAGGCGAAGTCGCCCTCGAATTCGAGCGTCACCGATTTTATGCCCGCCTCGTCGCCTTCGAGAAAATCGAGCGTTTTGATCTTGTAGCCGTTCAGCTCGCCCCAACGCAGGTACATCCGGTGGAGCATGGAGGCCCAGTCCAGGGCTTCGGTTCCGCCCGCGCCGGCGTTGATGTCCATGATGGCACCCAGTTTGTCCTCCTTACCCTGGAGCATGTTGCGCATTTCGAGCTCTTCGACGGCTTGCAGCGTTTTTGCATAGTGTGCGTCGAGTTCATCTTCGGTCGCGGCGCCCTCTTTCACGAAATCGGGCATCAGTTGCAGGTCGTCCGTGAGGGCGGCGGCGGAGTCGTATGCTGTCGTCCAACTTTTTATTGCCGCGGCGGCTTTGAGCTGTTTTTCGGCCTCCTCGGGGTTGTCCCAGAAACCGGGCGCGAGGCTTTTCGCCTCCTCCTCTTTCAGACGCTCGCGTTTGTCGTCCAGACCGATGTGACGCGCCAGAGCTTCGAGGCGCGCGGTTAGTTCTTTTATCTGTTCAGTCGTTGTCATTGTCTTTCTGCGTAGCTAAAATCGGCCGTCGGCGGGCCGGCCTATTGTAGTTGCCATTCGCTGGTTCCGTCTTTTTTATCCATGACTTTGATGCCCGCCGCGGCAAGACCGTCGCGGATGCGGTCTGAGAGCGCCCAGTTTTTGTCGGTCTTGGCTCCGGCGCGCAGTTCGAGTACCAGATCCATCACGGGGGCGAGAGCGTCGTTGCTCCCGGCGGCTTTCTCGTCGCTCAGGCCGAGGATGTCGAAGACCCAGAGGTGGAAAATGCGTTTCAGTTCGGCGAAATGAAGCCTCGAAATAGTTCTTGGCGTTTCGTGTAATTGATTTATAATACGTACCCAATCGAACAATGCAGCAATGGCTAAAGGTGAGTTAAGATCGTCATCCATTGCTCTTTTGAGGCGAATCTCAAGTTCGGCAGGATCTGGTGAAAGAGGGTCAGTGTCGGAGAATCCATTTATTTTTTCGAGTGTCTCCACCGCCTTCATCAACCGTTCGAGCCCCTTCTCGGCGGCCTGCAAAGCTTCGTTCGAGAAGTCGAGCGTCGAGCGGTAGTGCGCCTGGAGCATGAAGAAGCGGATCGTCATCGGCGAGTAGGGCTGGGTGAGCATCGGGTGCGAGCCGGTGAACATCTGCTCCAGCGTGATGAAGTTGCCCAGCGACTTGCCCATCTTCTGGCCGCCCACGGTGAGCATGTTGTTGTGCATCCAATATTTGGCTCCGGGGCGGTCGGTGGCGCACTTTAACTGCCCGTGCGGCTCGCACCATGCGGCGACCCCCTGCGCGATCTCGGCCTCGTGGTGCGGAAAGATCAGATCCATGCCGCCGCCGTGTATGTCGAACCGCTCGCCGAGGTACTTGGCGCTCATGGCCGAGCACTCCATGTGCCAGCCCGGAAAACCCTCGCCCCAGGGCGACGGCCAGCGCATGATGTGTTCGGGGGCCGCCCTCTTCCACAGTGCGAAATCGAACGGCGAGTGTTTGTCGTCCTGCCCGTCGAGCGCGCGGCTGCCCGACTGCATATCTTCGAGCGTGCGGCCCGAAAGTTCGCCGTAGTTGTGCGTGCGTGCATATTTCTCGACGTCGAAGTAGACCGATCCGTTCGCTTCGTAGGCGTATCCGGCGTCGAGGATGCGGCGCACCATCTCGATCTGCTCTATGATGTGTCCCGAGGCGGTGGGTTCGATCGACGGGGGCAGCACACCCATCGCGCGCATCGCGTCGTGGTACCGGCGGGTGTAGAGCTGCGCTATCTCCATCGGTTCGAGCTGTTCGAGGCGCGCCCGTTGCGCTATCTTGTCCTCGCCCTCGTCGGCGTCGCCCACCAGATGGCCCACGTCGGTGATGTTGCGCACATAGCGCACGCGGAAGCCCGAGGCCCGAAAATAGCGGAACAGCAGATCGAACGTCACCGCCGACCGAGCGTGTCCCAGATGCGGATCGCCGTAGACCGTCGGGCCGCAAACATACATGCCGACATGGCCCGGAACGAGCGGCTCGAAAAGCTCCCTGGAGCGTGTAAGCGTATTATAAATCGTAAGCATTCTGCAAAATTACACAATTTTTAGCTACTTTTGCCACTGTATCATATTAAAATGAAGAGATGACTTACTTCAACAAGTGGAACAATATCGCCGGCTGGGCGGTTTTCGCCGTGGCGCTGGTGACATACGTTCTGACCGCCGAACCGACCGCCAGCTGGTGGGACTGCATGGAATTTACAGCGACCTCGTATAAACTCGAAGTGGGCCATCCGCCCGGGGCGCCGCTGTTCATGATGATAATGAGACTCTTCACCATGCTCTCTCTGGGCAACACGGCGTGGGTCGGTTTCGCGGCAAATCTGATGTCGTGCACGGCGAGTGCGTTTTGCATATTGTTCATGTTCTGGACCATCACGCGCCTGGCCCGCAAGATGTACGGCGGTGGCGGCCCGGAGTTCGAGGGCGGCAATCGTACGCATGTGTGGACGGTTCTCGGCGCGGGCGTCACAGGAGCGCTGGCCTACACGTTTTCCGACACGTTCTGGTTTTCGGCTGTCGAGAGCGAGGTCTACGGCCTGTCGTCTATGTTCACCGCACTGGTGGTGTGGCTGATGCTGCGCTGGGAGGAGGTGGCCGACGAACCCCACTCGACCCGCTGGCTGATACTGATCGCATACGTGATGGGGCTTTCGATCGGGGTGCATATTCTCAACCTGCTCACCATTCCGGCGCTCGTGTTCATATATTACTTCCGCAAATATCCGCAGGTGACGCGCAAAGGGGTGATCTACGCGCTTCTGGCCGCGGGGGGGATTCTGATCGTGATCTACAAGATGATCATGCCGTGGACCGTGAACGTCGGCGCGTGGTTCGACCGCGTGTTCGTCAACTCGCTCGGGCTGCCGGTCAACAGCGGGCTCGTGGTGTGGACGCTCGTGCTGTTCGCGCTTGTGGGTGCGGGGGTGTGGTGGACGCACCGGAGGGGCAAAGTGCTGGCAAACACGATACTGCTATGCGTCGGGGTGATACTCGTGGGTTACAGCTCTTACGCGAGCGTTGTGATCCGCAGCAGCGTCAACCCGCCCATGAACTCCAACCGGCCCGACAATGCTTACGGTCTGCTGGGTCTGTTGAACCGCGACCAGTACGGTTCGCAGCCGTTGCTGTACGGCCCGTCGTGGTCGTCGCCATACGTCGATGTGAAGTACCGGCCCACGTGGTTCCTCGGCGAGAACGGCAGGTATGAGAGCCGGCGCGTGGTGACCGACTACCAGTACGCTCCGGGCAGCGAGATGCTCTTTCCGCGTGTGTGGGATTCGCGCTCGGCCGACAGCTACAAGGCGTGGCTGGGAACCGAGGGGCGCAAAACCTCCGTCGGCGGAAAGGTGGTGTCGCTGCCCACGATGGGCGACAACCTGAGGTTCTTCTTCGGCTATCAGCTCAATTTCATGTATTGGCGCTACTTCATGTGGAACTTCGTGGGGCGACAGGACGACATTCAGGGCCGCGGCGATCTGCTGCACGGCAACTGGCTGAGCGGCATCACACCAATCGACGAACTGTACCTCGGCCCGCAGAGCAACCTGCCGCTGGAGGTGGAGCGAAACCCGGGACGGAACAAATTCTTCTTCCTGCCGTTCCTGCTCGGGATCCTCGGTTTGATCGCGCAACTCGGCAAAGACCGGCGCGGATTCACCATCGTGATGTGGCTCTTTGTGATGTTGGGTGTGGCACTGGTGGTCTATTTCAACATTGCGAGCGCGGTGCGCGAAAGAGACTACATCTACGCAGGGTCGTTCTACGCATTCTCGATATGGATCGGGCTGGGCGTGCTGTGGGTGCAGGAGATCGTGGCGCGGGCGTTCAAAAAGCGCGAGTGTTGGGTCTCGGCGGCGGTGGCCACGGCGGTGTGCCTGTGTGTGCCCACGCTGATGGCAGCACAAGGATGGGACGACCACGACCGCAGCGGACGGTACATAGGACACGACACGGGCTACAATTTTCTTGTCTCGACTCTGCCCAATTCGATCATCATGAACTACGGCGACAACGACACATTCCCGTTGTGGTACAACCAGGAGGTGGAGAACGTGCGGCCCGACGTGCGCATAATGAACATGAGCTACATAGGCGCCGACTGGTACATCGAGCAGATGCGCCACGCCTACAACGCCTCGGCCCCCGTGCCGCTGTCGATCTCCGCCGCCGCATATCGCGACAACGACTTTACATACGTCGAGGAGGTGATAGACCGGCCGCTGCCCCTCTCTACGGTGATAGATTTCGTGAACAACCGCGATTCGCAGACCCGCGTGCAGTACGATGCCGAAACATGGCTGGACTACATCCCCGCCCGTAAACTCGTCATTCCCGTCAACAGGGAGAACGTACTCGCTTCGGGAATAGTGAAGCCCGAGGATGCCCACCTGATAGTCGACTCGATAGAGTTCTCGCTGCCCGGCGGGTCGATCGAAAAACCGCAGTTGGTGCTGTTGGATCTGCTGGCCAGCTTCGACTGGAGCCGACCGCTCTACTTCACCTATCCGCAACTCGTGCGCGAGATCGGTCTGGGCGACTGGCTTCAGGCCGACGGATGGGCATACCGCTTCGTGCCGATCAGAACCCCGTACGAAGTGCTCGACCCGGGCCGCATCGACACCGAGAAATACTACGACCTGCTGATGAACCAGTATAAATACGGCAACGCCGGCAAGCCCGGAGTGTATGTCGACTGGCATTCGGTGGTCAATCTGAGGTTCGTTTGGCACACCAACGCGTTCGTCCGTCTGGCCAATCAACTGATCGCCGAGGGGGATGTGGCCCGCGCCGTACAGGTGCTCGATCGCAGCCTTGAGGAGTATCCACCCTCGAAGTTCGACTACGACGACATCGGGGTGGTGACCCAATCCATGATCTCATCCTACTACATGGCCGGTGCTACCGACCGCGGCGACGCGCTGCTGGAGGATTACGCCAACACGCTCCAGGAGTACATCGAATACTATCTGCAATTCGACGGTGTGAAGGCCGACATGGTGGCCGACGTGTGGATGGAGAAGTTCCGCGCGCTGGACGGCCTGGCCCGCGTCGCGGCCCTCTATCAGAGAACGGCGCAGTACGAGGCGATCGACGGTTATCTCGATCTGTTCGGGGCCGACGACCAGCCGCCCGCCGACGAAGAGGATTCGCAGCAATAGCCGCGAATCGGGACTCACAACCTGAGGTATTGTCTGAGGCTCCCCACGTAGTGCGCCATCGCCTCGGTGCCGACGGGGGTGATGCGGCAGACGGTGCGAGGCATCTTTCCGCGGAAAGTCTTCTCGATGGCGATATATCCGGCGGCGGCGAGTTTGTCCAACTGCACGCTCAGGTTCCCGGCCGTGGCGCCGGTCTGCTCGCGGATGAAGGTGAAGTCGGCGCTCTCGACTCCCACAAGGATCGACATCACCGCCAGCCGCAACTCGGAGTGCAACAAAGGATCGAGTCCGGGCAGCATCACTCGGCCCTCCCGTTTTGAGCCGCCGTTGTCGTTGTCGCCGCGGCCTCCCGTTTGCACGCCGCGTCGAGCAGATGCCCCGGCACGATCTGTGCAACGACGAACACGGCGGCGAACAGCGGCATCTGCCACACCGTACCCGCGGCGGCAGGCAGGGCGAAGGCGAGTCCCATGCCGACGATACCTCCGAACTCCACGGGCCGGAACTTTATCAGCCGTCCGGTGATCGCCGTGGCCATGCTCATCATCAGTCCTATCGAGAACAGGATGTCGATGTAGGGTTTTCCGACCATCAGCCACGAAACGTAGGTCGAGATCATGCAGCAGGCCGCCGCACCGGAAAATATCACCCACACCGCTCCGACCGACCGGTCGAGATGGGTGGTGACGGGCCTGGGATGCTTGTTGAGATGGATCCACGTCAGAATGCCGCCGTTGAGGGGCAGCGCGCACCAGATCCACATCGCCTCGTAGCTCCCGGTGAGACTGAACGTGATGAAAACGGCCAGCGTCGCCAGAACGGTGGTGTAGCCCCAGATGAGAAACATCACTCCGCCGCGGTCGTTGAAGTTGCGGCGCGTCGTGGCGATCATCCGCGCGATCAGGTCGAGACTTTGTTCGGTCGTCAGGTTTTTTTCCATGATTTTATCGTTTTGAGTTTGCTTTTGTAGTGCAAATATAAACTACTTTATTTAATAAACGAAATTTTCGGGCAAAAAAAGTTTGTCGTTACGAGCGGGGAGCACGGCGCCGACGGGGAATCTGCCTTGTGGGTTTTTTGATTATCTTTGCGTGCGTGGAGACTCCTTATGTAAATATACATACCCATCGGCGCACGGCGGCGGGCGCGGCCGCGGCCGAAGGCCGTTCGTTGGGGGCCCCGGGCGTGGTCTATACTTCGAGAGCGGGTTCTGCCCCCGCGGCCGAAGGCCGTTCGTTGGGGGCTTTGGGCGTGGTCGATGCTTCGAGAGCAGACTCTGCCCCCGTTGGCGCAGCCCGTCTCTTTGGGGCTTTGGGCGTGGTCGATGCTTCGAGAGCCGGTTCTGCCTCTGTGATAGAAGTCGTCTCGGTGATGGCCGGACGCGATGCTCGTCTGGCGGCACGGGCTGCCGTGGCTGCGGGAGAGGAGAGTGCGGCCGACCTGGCCGGTTCGGCGAGCATCGAGGGCGATCTGCCTGCCTCGCCCTTCTCGATCGGTATCCATCCGTGGCAATTGGGCGACGGGTTCGACCTCGAAGGCGCTTTGCGAGAGGTGGAGACCGCACCGGCGTGGGCTCTTGGTGAGATCGGTCTCGACTACGCCGTTCCCGCCGACCACCCCGGGCAGAAGATGGTCTTCGCGGCCCAACTGCGGATTGCCTCGGAGCGGGAGATGCCGGTCGTTCTGCACTGTGTGAGGGCACTGGAGCCGACCGTCGAGATACTGTCGGGGTTTCGCCTTCCGGCAGTCATTTTCCACGGCTTCGTCGGTTCGCGAGAGCAGGCTGCGGCGGTCGTGCGGAGAGGGTATTACCTTTCGTTCGGGGAGCGGTCGCTCGGTTCACCCAAAACCGTCGAAGCGATGCGCGCAACACCCCCCGAAAGACTCCTGCTCGAAACCGACGACTCGCCCGTCACCATCGCCGAGATATACGCCCGCGCCGCCGGAATATTGAACATCACGCCCGAACGGTTGGCGCGAAACATATTCGAAAACTATGCAAGACTGGCTTGAACGCACCGAACTCCTTCTCGGGGCCGAAAAACTCGCCGCCCTGCGCAGCGCCCACGTTCTGGTTGTGGGGCTCGGCGGGGTAGGGGCCTGGGCGGCCGAGATGATCGCCCGCGCGGGTGTGGGCCGCATGACGATCGCCGACGCCGACACGGTGAACATCACAAATATAAACCGCCAACTCGTCGCACTGCACAGCACCGTCGGCCTCCCGAAAGCCGAGGTGCTGGCCGCGCGTCTGCGGGACATCAATCCCGCGATCGACCTCACCGTGATCCGGCGATACATCCGCGACGAGGGCACGTGGGAGCTTCTGGACCGCACGTTCGAGGGTGCTCCCGCCGTGCCGTACGACTTCGTGGTGGATGCCATCGACACACTTTCGCCCAAGGCGGCGTTGATCAAGGGGGCGCTCGACCGAGGTCTGCGGCTCGTCAGTTCGATGGGCGCGGGAGCCAAAACCGACCCCACGCAGGTGGAAATAAAGGACATCCGCGACTCGCACCACTGCCCTCTGGCCCACATGCTGCGCAAACGGCTACACAAATGGGGCATCCACACAGGTTTCCACGCAGTCTTCTCGCCCGAACCGATCCGCCCCGGGTCGATGATTTTATGCGACGAGGAGAATAAGAAATCGAACGTCGGAACCGTTTCATATATGCCGGCGGTGTTTGGCTGCGCCTGCGCATCGGTTGTGATCCGCGGCCTGGCCGGAGAGCTATGATCGAAGCATTTGCAACATACCTTGAGGCCGAGAGGCGCTATTCGTCCGCCACGGTGAGCAGTTACCGGCGCGACGTGGAGGATTTCGTAGCCCACCTCGGCATCGAAGACCCCCGCGATTTCCGGCCCGCACTCGTCACCACCGACGACATCCGATCGTGGATCGTGTCGCTGTCCGAGGAGCGCCGTCTGTCGCCCGCCACCATCAACCGAACACTTTCGGCTGTTCGATCGTTCTTCCGTTGGATGCGCGCCTCGGGCGTGGTGGAGGGCGATCCGTTTCGCGGCATCCGAACACTGCGCGCACCGAAACGGCTGCCCGTGTGGATCCCCGAGAAAAAGATGGGCGAAGTGACCGGACATCTGTTGGAACAGTGCGCCTCGGATGATCCCGCGGTGAGGCAGGGCGCGCTCATAGTGTTGCTCTTCTACTCGTGCGGCATACGGCTCGCCGAGCTTACGGGGATCGACGCGGGGGACATCTCCGACGACTTTCTTTCGCTGCGGGTGCACGGCAAGGGCGACAAAACGAGGATCGTTCCGCTGCCAGCCACGACCGCCGAAATATTAAAACGCCACGTGAGCGAAATTTTTCACCGAAAAATTTGGATTTCACCCCGAAAACCACTATTTTTAACGGAGAAAGGAGAGCCGCTTTCGCGCACGGCGATCTACAACATCGTGAGGGCCGAATTGGAGACGATGGGGGTGCAGGGAAAACGCTCGCCGCACGTGTTGAGGCACACCTTCGCAACGCACCTGTTGGACAGCGGGGCCGACATGAGGGAGATTCAGGAGCTGTTGGGCCACACGTCGCTCGCCGCGACACAGGTATACACACACAACTCCATCGCACGACTGAAAAGAGTCTACCGGGGGGCGCATCCCAGAGGAACGGGGGAGGAGCACGGGGAGGAGCAGGGAGAGGAGTAGAGGAAGGAGCAGGGCGAAAAAGACGGGAACGGCGGGAACGGCGGGAACGGCGGGAAAAGGAACGACGACCACCCGAAAGGGAATATATAAACCTCTAACAAAAACGATTATGAACGTTCAGATTCAATCCGTGAAGTTCGATGCCGACCAGCGACTGGTCGAATTCGTCGAGAACAAGATGTCGAAGCTTGAGAAATTTTCCGAAAGGATCGTCTCTTCCGATGTGATCCTCAAAGTCGACAAAGACCACGAAAAAGGCAACAAAGTGGTGACGATGACGCTCTACATGCCGGGCGAAGATCTGGTGTCGAAAGCCCGCGCACGCTCGTTCGAGGAGGCCGTGGACGAGGCCGTCGAAGAACTCCGCACCCAGATCATCAAAAAGAAAGGCCGCAACGGCGGCGGCGAATCCGGCAGGGAGCGCGTTGTCGTTACCGAGCAGTAAGACGAGCAGTAAAAGGTGAAACCGGCGATGTAACCGCCTCTTCATATATTTTGTTGATTAAGCCGGCCCCTGTCGCGGGGGCCGGCTCGTTGTTTTCAGCGCGGGCAGGTCTTTTATCCCGGAAGACTGAAGACTATCGGCAGGATGTAGTAGACCCTGACCGTCTCGCCGTTGCGCGTTCCGGGGCTCCAGCGCGGTGAGCGGCGCACCGCCCGCGTGGCCTCCTGTGTGAGAAGGCGGTTGGGCGAGTGGAGAGTCTCGATCTCGCTGACGCTGCCGTCGCGTTCCACCACGAAGCGCAGCATGACGGTTCCCTGTACCCCATTTCTGGCTGCGAAGGGCGGGTAGCTCAGCCGCGACATCACCCAGCCTCGGAACGTGTCGAGCCCGCCGCCCTGGAACGTGGGCATGACATCTTCGCTCTCCTCCCCGCTCTCTTCGTCGCGGCTGCGGAACGACAGCGGGATGTGGCGGAACGCACGCACCGGTTGGCCCTCCCTTCCGAGCGGGGGAGTCCAGGCGGGTGCGTCGGCCAGAAGTTCGATCACCCGCGCGGCCAGGGCATCGTCGGAGGTAGACAGGATCTTCAGGTGGCCCAGGGTTCCGCCCTTTTCGATTACGCCGGTCAGCGTCACGCGGAAATCTTCGGGTACCTCCATCCGCTCCGATATCCAATCCCTCAGGCTGGCGTAGCTGTCGTGACCCTCCTCGTCCTCGTCATCCTCGCTCCCGACCGGAGGCATGAATTGCGGCCCGCGGGACACATCGCCGGCGAATCGGGGCATGGCGAACTCCACGTTGACCGAGTACTCTTCTTCGGAGGCCACCTCACCTTCGCCCGCGGGTTCCCATTCGGGTGCCGCGTCCACCGCGCGGATCGCCGCGTCCACCATCTCCCGAACCATCTGCGACTCGCGCGAGACATCCACCCTGCTCCTCACATCGTGGATAGTTCCGTCGGCCGCCACGCGGAAACCGATCGGGATGGTCGCCTCGAACATCGTTTCGTAGGCCGCCTCGGGGTACTCCAACAGTGCGGCCACCCGATCCGTGAAGTTGTATTGCAGCCGTTGGGCCGAAACCGTGGCCGGAGCAAACGCAAAAACACACAGTGCGGTCGCCCACAGCAACGACACTGAAACTCTCTTTTTCGACATGATTTTTTAAGTTTTTATAGTTTTTTTACGTACCACTCCACCGTTCGGCGCAGTCCTTCCTCGAAATCGACTTCGGGCCGCCAGTCGAGTTCACGCGCTATCTTCGAAATGTCGGCCGCGTAACGGAAATCGTGGCCCGCACGGTCGGTCACAAAGGTCACCAGATCGTCGCTCGAACCCGCGGCCCGGCCCAGCGCGGCATCGGTGAGGCGGATCAGCATCCTCACCAGGTCGATGTTGCGCAACTCGTTGCCGCCGCCCACGATGTATGTCTCGCCCGCCTTGCCCCGGTGCAGCACCGCGTCGATCGCCCGAACGTGATCGCCGACCCACACCCAGTCCCGCACATTGCTCCCGTCGCCGTACACCGGCAGCGGCCGCCGCGCAACGATGTTGGATATCATCAGCGGGATCAGCTTCTCGGGATATTGCCCGGGCCCGTAGTTGTTCGTGCAGTTGGATATCACCACCGGCATGCCGTAGGTGTCGCCGTAGGCGCGCACGAAGTGATCCGCCGACGCCTTCGACGCCGAGTAGGGCGAGTGGGGGTCGTAACGCGAGGTCTCGGTGAAATGTCCCGTCGGCCCCAGCGCGCCGTACACCTCGTCGGTCGATATCTGATAAAAACGCCTACCTTCCCATGCGCTCTTCTCTCCGCCGTGGGCGTTCCCGCTCCAATGCGTCCGCGCGGCCTCAAGAAGCGTCAGCGTGCCCATCACGTTGGTTTGCGCAAAGATCGACGGCGCGCCGATGCTGCGGTCGACATGGCTCTCGGCGGCCAGATGCACGACCGCGTCTATGTCGTGCGTTGCGAATATGCGCGCCACCAAAGCCCCGTCGCAGATGTCGCCCTGCACGAAGGTGTAATTCTGCCGCCCTTCCAGATCGGCCAGCAGCGCGGGTTGCGCGGCGTAGGTGAGCGCGTCCAGATTGACTGTGTGACGCTCGGGATAGCGCTCGACGAAATGTCTGACCACGTGCGCCCCGATGAATCCGGCCCCGCCGGTAATGAGAATGCTTTTCATAGTTCGAATTTGTATGCCCCCTCCAACGCGGGCAGTGCTGCGTCTTTCGCCGAAACTATTGCCTGCGACGGATCCACGCCCCAGTCGATGCCAAGCGCCGGGTCGCACCACAGCACACCCGCGTCGCACTCGGGAACGTAATATCCGTCGACTTTGTAAACCACGGTCGCCTCGCCGGACCCCCTGACACTGAAGCCGTGGGCGAATCCGCGCGGAATGAAAAGTTGCCGCCGGTTGTCGGCCGAAAGCTCCACCGCAACGTGCCGTCCGAAAGTGGGCGAGCCGCGCCGCATGTCCACCGCCACATCCAATACCCGTCCCGCGGCTACCCGAACCAGCTTGGCCTGGGCGTGCGGATCTTTTTGGAAGTGCAGACCCCGAACCACTCCGGGCCGCGAGAGCGATTCGTTGTCCTGCACGAACCGCGAAGTCGGTTGCCCCGTCAGCCCCGATCGCCCTGTCAGCCGCCCGAACTCCCGCTCGGAGAATGTCTCGCAGAAAGCTCCCCGCGCATCCTCGAACACCGCCGGTTCCAGAATTACGACCCCTTCGAGCGCCGTAGCCGTGATCTTCATCGCTTGAGCAGATTGAGCAGATATTCGCCGTATTGATTTCGGGCGAGGGGAGTGGCCGCGCGGCGCAGATCGTCGTCCGAGATCCATCCCTGCCTCCACGCTATCTCTTCGAGCGAGGCGATCTTGAGCCCCTGCCGTTTTTCGACAGTTTCGACGAATACGGCGGCGTTCGACAGCGAGTCGTGCGTGCCGGTGTCGAGCCACGCGAATCCGCGCCCGAGAATGGTGACGTCCATCTGCCCGCGGCGGATGTACTCCTCGTTGACGGAGGTTATTTCGAGCTCGCCCCGCGCCGAGGGTTTCACGCCGATGGTCACATCCTCCACCCCCGGCGGGTAGAAATACAAACCCACCACGGCAAGGTTCGACCGCGGATGAGCAGGTTTTTCGGCGATCGCCACGGGTCGTCCGCTCTCGTCCAACTCGACCACTCCGAAACGCTCGGGATCGCCGACGCGGTAGCCGAAGATCGTGGCGCGTCCGTCCGACTCGGCACGCAGGGCCGCCTCGCGCAGCATCCCCGTGAAACCCTGTCCGTAGAATATGTTGTCGCCCAGAGCCAGACAGGTCGCCTCGCCGCGAATGAACTCGCCACCGATCAGAAAAGCCTGCGCTATGCCGTCGGGCGATGGCTGCGCGGCGTATTCGAACTTCACCCCCAGATCGCTGCCGTTACCCAGCAGCCTGCGGAATCCCGGCAGATCGTCCGGCGTGGAGATCACAAGTATCTCGCGAACCCCCGCCAGCATAAGCACCGATATCGGATAGTAGATCATCGGTTTGTCGTACACGGGCAGCAGTTGCTTGGACACCCCTTTTGTGATGGGCCACAGCCGCGTTCCCGCGCCGCCCGCCAAAACTATTCCTTTCATACTCTATATGGTCGACAGATTGTTGTCCTTAATTCCTATCCCGTGGTATGTGAACCCGCGTTCGGCCAACTCGCGGGCGTCGTATATATTACGTCCGTCGAAAATCTCGCGCCCGCGCATCAATGCGGCCACCGCGTCCCAATCGGGCACACGAAAAGCCTTCCACTCGGTCACCAGCAGCAGTGCGTCGGCTCCCCGGGCGGCCTCGTACATCGTGTCGCAGTATGTCACCGCCTCGCCGAGCTCCGTGCGCGCGGCCTCCATCGCCACCGGATCGTACACCTGCACTTTTGCACCGAGCTCTGTAAGCCGCCGGACGGTCGATATCGCCGCCGACTGCCGCACGTCGTCGGTCTCGGGTTTGAACGCCAGGCCCCACACTCCGAAAACGCGGCCCCCGAGCGAGCTACCGAATCGCCGTTCGATCTTGGCGGCCAACACTTTCTTCTGCCGCCGGTTGACATTTTCGACCGCTTCGAGTATTTCGAGCCGGTAGCCGTGTTCGCCCGCGGTGTGTATCAGCGCCTGCACATCCTTGGGGAAGCATGAGCCGCCGTAGCCCAGGCCGGGATACAAAAACTTCGGCCCGATGCGCGGGTCGCTGCCGATGCCCTGCCGCACCATGCCCACGTCGGCCCCCGTCAGCTCGCACAGGCCGGCGATGTCGTTCATGAACGAGATGCGTGTGGCGAGCATTGCGTTGGCGGCGTACTTGATCATCTCGGCCGAGCGCGGGTCGGTGAATATCACACGGTAGGAGTTGATCATGAACGGTTTGTAGAGCCTGTCCATCGCCCGACGCGCCCTCTCCGAATCCACTCCAACGACCACCCTGTCGGGCTGCATGAAATCTTTCACCGCGTTGCCCTCTTTCAGGAATTCGGGGTTGCTCGCCACGTCGAACTCCACTCCGGCCACTCCCCGTGCGGCCAACTCCGCGGCGATGATCTCCCGCACGCGGTCGCATGTGCCCACCGGCACGGTACTTTTCGTCGCCACAACCAACGGGCGCGTCATCACCCGGCCTATCTCGCGGGCCACGGCCAGAACATGCGACAGGTCGGCGCTGCCATCCTCGCCGGGCGGAGTGCCCACAGCTATGAACACCACCTCGACTTCGCCCGCAACCTCCTCCAGCGAGCCCAGAAAACGCAGACGGCCCGCGGCGTGGTTCCTCACGACCAACTCTTCGAGGCCCGGCTCCCAGATCGGCATCACACCCCGGCGCAGCCGCTTGAGCTTTTCGGCGTCGATGTCCACGCATGCCACCTCGATGCCCATCTCGGCGAAACAGGCCCCCGACACGAGGCCCACATATCCTGTTCCTATGATCGCTATCTTCATCGTCTCTTCAGTTTTTTCGCCCGCCTTCCCGAGGCCGTCGCCAACCTCGCACCCCAGATCCTCACCGCCGGATAGAACTCTTTCACCGTGGGCAGCAACTCCGCCGCGCGCCCGCGATCGAGCCTTGCGATCGCCATCCACGTCCGGATCATGCTGCTCGGTGTCCGTCCTTTTCCGCACTTGCGTCCGCCCACACCCTCGGCCTTCAAAAAGCGGGCCACGCGCACATCTTCGGCGAACTTCACGTCCAGCGTTTCGAGCCTTTTTATATTGTCAGGCGACGACAGCGCACCGCTCCTTCGCGTATAACAATACAGAGGTGTCGGGTCGCAAACGATCGTGCGGGCGAAATGGCCGCTGCCAACGGCGAATATCATATCTTCGGCGTAGGGTGCCTCGCTGAAACGAATGCCGTGCTCCTCCACGAGACTGCGCTTCGTGAACTTGCCCCACGGCGCGTACATCCGGTAGCGCAGGCCCCGCTCGTCGCCGCGCCGCAGATAAGCGTCGATGTGTAGCGCCTGATGCGTCCGCCCGCCGACCGGTTCGAGTGTCTCGGTGTCGACCCACGTGTTGCCCATGAAAACTATGTCGGCCCCGCTGTCGGAGTATTTATCCATCAACGCGCCCGCCTCGGGTGTGAAAAGATCGTCCGCGTCCACAAAGACCAGCCAGCGGCCCGTCGCCAGAGCCAACCCGTCGTTGCGCGCCGCCCCCGGGCCACGCCGTCCGTCCGATCCGTCTCGAAAAACCACCCGTGTGTCGGGCCGCCCCGTGCCGGGAAAATTCCCGAAGTCCACCACCGCCGGATCGCTCGCGTCGTCCACAATTATGATCTCCACGTCGTCGCGCACCGGGATCGACGCCAGTGCCCTCTCCAACAATGCCGGAATATTCTTGTGCGGGATGATTACGGAGTAGTTCATAGATTTCTCAATATGTTTCGTTTCCTGTGCCGCGCGACGAACAGGCTCAGCACGCGCCGCACAGCCTCCTCGAACCGCGCACGCCGCACCTCCCGCCCGGAACAAACCTCCCGCAGCCTTGGTAACAGCCTCCGCGCACCCCGCCGGTGCAACAGCGAAAGTTCCCTCCAGCGTTCGGCCACGGTTCTGTCCAACACCCGCTCCTGGCCCACGCTGCGTGCGAACAGTGCGGCGCGGTAGTCCACATCGAAGCGTTGCGACATCGCCTCCCAGTCCTGTCGCCCCTCGTGGATGAGCGAACCCTCGCGCCGGACGTTGCAGTAGACCACCGCCGGATCGGACACCACGCGTCCGGCGAAATAGCCCGCCTTCAACGAAAAAAGCACCCCCGTCGAGAATCTCACCTCGTCGAAACGTATGTCGTGGTCGCGCAACATCTCGCGCCGGATGAAACGTCCCCACGGAACCGATATCATGAACCTCACGTCACGCTCGTCGCCCGTGCGGTCGAAATCGTCGAGCATGCGGTTGCGGCGCGTGTTGATCGAGACGGGTTCGAGCGTTGCGCTGTCCACGCTGTCGTGGCGGAAAAATATCATGTCGGCCTCCGAGTCGGCCCACCGGTCCATCGCCTCGCCTATCGCGGGGTGGAAAAAATCGTCGGCGTCGGCGAAGATCAGCCATCGCCCCTTTGCCACACCCATGCCCACGTTGCGCGCCATGCCCGAACCTCCGGTGCCCCCTATCACACTCTTGTGGAAGATGATCTCGGTGTTCGCCCGCCCCTTGCCCGGAAAACGCGCGAAGTCCACCAACCGCTCCTCGCTGCTGTCGTCCACTATGATTACCTGCACATCATCGCGATCGGGGATCGACGCAAGGCAACGCTCCAGAAGATCCGGAATGTTCTTATGCGGGATTATTATCGAATAGTTGTAACTCATCACCAATTTTCCGCATAGCTAAATTCTGCGTAGCCAATAACTCATAATTCATAACTAATAACTCGTAACTCTGAAACTCAACACCGCCCAACCCTCGCGCAGCCGCTGTCCGGCGGGCCACAAACCCAACTCCACCGCGCGACGCTCGATCGCCTCGATGTCGGCTTCGAGGATCCCGCTCACGATCAACTCGCCGCCCGGTTCGAGCGTCGCGACATAAGCCGGCATGTCGGCCAGCAGGATGTTGCGGTTGATATTCGCCAACACCGTATCGTAGCGCCGCCCGCGGATCGCCGCCACGTCGCCGCGCACGGGCCGCACAACATCCCCGACGCCGTTCAACTCTATATTTTCGACCGAGTTGTTGAACGCCCACTCGTCTATGTCCACCGCGTCGACCTCGGCTGCCCCGAGTTTCGCCGCCAGGATCGCCAGCACACCCGTTCCCGAACCCATGTCCAAAACCCGCCGTCCCGCGAAATCGTGCGACAGCATCTCTGCCGACATCAGCCACGTGGTCGCATGATGCCCCGTGCCGAACGACATCTTGGGCATGATCACCACCTGGCGAACATCGTCGCCCGTCGCAGGCGAGTGGAACGGCGCGCGGATTACGAGTTTGCTCTCCACCTCGACCGGCTCGAACTGCGCCTCCCACACCGCGTTCCAATTCTGTGTCTCGATCCGGATGTAGCGTGCGCCCTCGATGCCACGCCCGGCCAGCAACGCATCCACCCGCTCCTTGCAGTCGGGCAACGCCTCCGCCGGAATGTATGCCTTCAGCGCCCCCTGCTCCTCGGCGAAACTGTCGAAAGGCAGCTCGGCCAACTCGGCCACAAGCAACTCGGCGACAAGCGGGTCGGTCACCGGAATTGTCAATTCTACGTAATCCATGCGACCGCAAATGTAATCAAAATCCGCCAATCCAATCAAGCACCAGCGTCTTCATCACCGCGTGGTACTCGAAGCTCTCGCGGAAGCCCCATCCGTGGCCAGCCGAGGGGAAAATATGCAGTGACGCCGCCACACCGTTATCCTTGAGCGCGCCGTAGAACATCGTGCTGTTGGCGGGCGGCACCAATCCGTCGTCGTCGCTGTGCAGCAGCATCGTGGGCGGCGTGTGGGCCGTCACCTGCCTCTCGCCCGAGAAACGTTCCACAAGTTCGGGCGCCGGATCCCTGCCCAGCAATCCCCGCCGCGATCCGCGGTGCGTCCCTTCGCCCATCGTGACGACAGGATAGAACAATATCCCGAAATCGGGCCGCGACCCCTCGTCGAACTGCGTCAGCAGCGTTGAGGCGAGATGCCCGCCCGCCGAAAAACCTATCACCCCGATCTTCGCCGGATCGACTCCCCACTCACCGGCCCGTGCGCGCACCGTCTTCATCGCCTGCCGCGCATCGGCCAAAGGGATCTCGAAGTGCCCGTTCGGAAGCCTGTATTTCAGCACCACCGCCGTGATCCCCTGCGAGGCGAACCACTCGGCAAAGTCACGCCCCTCGTGCCCTGCCGCCTGATATTCGTAACCTCCGCCCGGACAGATCACCACCGCGCGCCCCGTGTTGCGCTCCGCCTCCGCCGGCCAGACGTAGATCGCCGCCTCGGTTATGTTGTAAACACTCCAGTCATCCCGTCTCTGTTCGGGCTCCGTGATCCCGCTCTGTTCGGCCGGGCCGTCGGGCCACAACCCGATCTCGTGGGTTTGCGCCCTGACGGCGCCCGCGGCCAACACAAGGGCCGCCGCTGCAAATATAATACGCATGGTGTCAAAAAAGTTTCTACAAATTTAAACAAAATTCGCAATCCAAAATCCAATATCCATAATTAATTCTTATCTTTGCGCCCACGCTCCGCCATTATCTGCGGTAAGGCTGATGTGGGATGGAGTGCAACTGTTTAAAGATCAGGTACAAATGGCTTATTTAACAGCAGAAAAAAAGCAAGAGCTTTTTGGTCAGTACGGGACGTCCAACACCGACACCGGCTCGGCAGAGAGTCAGGTCGCTCTGTTCTCCTATCGTATCAGCCACCTTACGGAACACCTCAAAAAGAATCGCCACGACTTCGGAACCCAACGCGCGTTGCTGCGTCTGGTAGGTAAAAGGCGCCACATTTTGGAGTACCTCAAGGAGAAAGATATCGAGCGTTACCGTGCGCTGATCAAAGCTCTCGGCCTGAGGAAGTAACACTTCCGGGCGATTGCAAAACGAAAAGGGCAATTTCCGGTTTGGAAATGGCCCTTTTTTACTTTGAAAGACACTATACAGGATAAAATAACAAAACAACAAGATGCTTTTTAACGAGACGAAAAAGACGATCACTTTGGGCGACGGACGCACCATTGAGATCTCCACCGGCAAATTGGCAAAACAGGCAGACGGCGCGGTGGTCGTAAAGATGGGCGACACGATGCTGCTGGGCACGGTGGTCGCCGCGAAAGATGCAAAACCCGACGTCGATTTCATGCCCCTGTCGGTGGAGTACCGCGAAAAGTACGCTGCCGCCGGCCGCTATCCGGGCGGTTTCCTCAAACGCGAGGCGAGGCCCAACGACAGCGAGATCCTGGTCTCGCGCCTGATCGACCGCGCGCTGCGGCCGCTGTTCCCGGCGGACTACCATGCCGAGGTTTTTGTGAACGTGACGCTGGTTTCGGCCGACAAAGACATTCAGCCCGACGCGCTGGCAGGCTTGGCGGCGAGTGCGGCGCTGGCGGTGAGCGACATTCCGTTCGGCGGCCCCATTTCGGAGGTACGCGTTGCGCGGATCGGCGGACAGATGGTGATCAACCCGGGTTTCTCGCAGATGAAACAGGCCGACCTCGACCTGATGGTGGGCGCCACTTACGACAACGTGCTGATGGTCGAAGGCGAGATGAAAGAGGTCTCCGAGGAGACGATGATCGAAGCGATAAAGTTCGCCCACGACGAGATCAAAAAGCAGTGCGAGATACAAATGGAACTGTCGCGCGAACTCGGCAAAGAGACGAAACGCGAATATTGCCACGAAACGAACGACGAGGATCTGAGAGCCAAAGTGATCGCCGAAACCTACGACAAAGCGTATAAAGTAGCCACGAGCGGCACCGCGAAACACGAACGCAGCGACGCCTTCGACGCGATAGTAGCCGAATTCAGCGCCCAGTACACCGAAGAGGAACTCGCCGAAAAGAGCGGCTTGATCAAGAAATATTTCCACGACGACGTGCAGAAAAAAGCGATGCGCAACATGATCCTCGACGAGAGCAAGCGTCTGGACGGCCGCCGCACCGACGAGATCCGCGAGATCGCCTGCGAGACAGACATTCTGCCCTGCGCACACGGTTCCGCTCTCTTCACGAGAGGCGAAACGCAGTCGCTGACGACCGTCACGCTCGGCACGAAACTCGACCAGAAGATGATCGACGAAGTGCTCGTTCAGGGCGACGAACAGTTCGTGCTGCACTACAACTTCCCACCATTCTCGACCGGCGAGGCGCGCCCCGTGCGCGGACTCAGCCGCCGCGAAGTGGGTCACGGCAACCTCGCCTGGAGGGCACTCAAACCGATGGTTCCGCTCGGAGAGGAAAACCCCTACGCCGTGCGCGTGGTGAGCGACATCCTCGAATCGAACGGTTCGTCGTCGATGGCGACGGTCTGCGCCGGAACCCTCGCGCTGATGGACGCGGGCGTTAAGCTCAAAAAACCGGTGAGCGGCATCGCGATGGGCCTGATCACCGAGGGCGGCAAGTTTGCGATCCTCAGCGACATCCTCGGCGACGAAGACCACCTGGGCGACATGGACTTCAAAGTCACCGGCACCGCCGACGGCATCACCGCCACGCAGATGGACATCAAGGTGGACGGCCTGCCCTACGATGTGATGGAAAAGGCGCTCGCACAGGCAAAAGCGGGCCGTCTGCACATCCTCGGCAAGATCACCGAAACGATGAGCGCCCCGCGCGAGGACTACAAACCGTTCGTTCCGCGCATCGTCCAGATCGTCATCCCGTCGGACTTCATCGGCGCCGTGATCGGCCCGGGCGGTAAGGTGATCCAGGAGATCCAGAAGACCACCGGCACCACCATCACCATCACCGAGGCCGACAACAAGGGCTTCGTGGACATCTTCGGCCCCGACAAGGAGGCGCTCGACGCCGCACTCAACCGTGTGAAAGGCATCGTGGCCGTTCCCGAGGTTGGCGAAATCTATCAGGGCAAGGTGCGTTCGGTGGTTCCGTTCGGCGCGTTCGTCGAGATCCTGCCCGGCAAGGACGCACTGCTGCACATCAGCGAGATCGACTACAAACGCTTCGATACGATGGAGGAGACCGGCATCAAGGAGGGCGACATGATCGAAGTGAAGCTGACCGGCACCGACGCAAAAACCGGCAAGTACAAACTCTCGCGCCGCGTGCTGCTCGAAAAACCCGAAGGTTGGGTCGACAAACCCGAACGCGAACGGGGCGACCGTCCCGACCGTGGAGAGCGCGGCGACCGTGACCACGGCGACAGAGGCGGCCGTGACCGCGACCGTGGCCGGGGTCCCCGCAGATAATCCGCGACAAAGCCGCCGGTAAATCGGCAAAAACAGAGCCGTGATCCCTGCCACTTCGGCGGGGATCGCTGTTTTTTTGTCGTTTTTGCCCCTCTCCGTATATAGCGTATAAAAAAATGTGTATATTTGCACGATGGTCTGTGAACTCCGGCGAATAAAGAAAACCCGAACGGAAGCGTCACCGCAGACGAGATTGCAGAGAAAAACCCGAACGGGAAACACCATCGTCGGATGAGATTACAGGGAAACACCAGAACGAGAAATTAAGAACTAAATAACTTACTAAAAAACCAACATTACTATGAAGAAAATCGTTAAGTACGGCGTATTGCTGATGGCGGGCGCACTCACACTTTCGAGCTGCAACTGCTTCAAGAAGATGGCCAAAAATCAGGATCAAATCTCGATCGTGGCCAATCCCGAGGTTCTCACCCTGGTGGGCGGCAACATCACTACCGATGTCACCGTCGTATTCCCCGAAAAGTACTACAATCCCAAGGCGATCGTCCGCATCACCCCGATGCTGGTGTTCGACGGCGGCGTACTCGAAGGCGCTCCGAAGTATTTCCAGGGCGAAAAGGTGAAGGACAACTACACCGTCATTTCGAAGAAATCGGGCGGCGTGTTTACCCAGACCATATCTTTCCCGTGGGATGCGCGCGCCCGTGAGTGCGTTCTCCAACTGAAGGTGGAAGGAAAATGCAAACCCGGTGCCGACTTCACTCTGGCCGGTGTCATTCCGGTTGCCGAAGGTGTCAACACCCTCCAGCAGGACCTCTCCTACGCAGCCGCGATGATCGCACTGCCCGACGACTTCAAGAGAGTGACCCACGAAACCGGCTCGGTGAACATCATGTACCAGGTCAACCAGTCGACCGTCCGCTCGGGCGAACTCTCGAAAGCGCAGACCAAACTGTTCGAAGACTTCATCCGCGAGAACGAAAACCGCGACCGCGTGACTCTGGGCAACATCCAGGCCAAAGGTTACGCCTCGCCCGAAGGCCCCGAAGGTTTCAACGACAACCTGTCGCGCAAGAGGAGCGAAAGCGGCCAGAAAGCTATCGCAAAACAACTCAAGAACACCAACGTGAAGTACGACGTGGCGTCGTTCGGCGAAGACTGGGAAGGTTTCAAGGAGCTGGTCGAAGCTTCCAACATGAAGGACAAGGCGATGATCATCCAGGTTCTCAACATGTACTCGTCGGCCGCCCAGCGCGACACCGAGATCCGCAACATGTCGGCCGTGTTCGAAGAACTCAAACAGAATATCCTGCCCGAGTTGCGCCGCACCCAGATGGTCGCCACGACCGACATTCAGGGTAAAACTGACGCTGAACTCGTAGCCGCAGCCAACAGCGACATCGCTTCGTTGAACCTCGAAGAAACTCTCTTCGCAGCGACTCTGTTCGAAGACGCCGCCGACAAGGCCCGCATCTACAAATCGGCCGCCGACCGCTTCAACGACGCGCGCGCGTGGAACAACCTCGGAATCGCTCTGGCCGCTCAGGAAGATTGGGCAGCAGCCGAAGCCGCTCTGAAGAAAGCAACCGACCTGACGTCGAACCCCGCAATGGCCAACAACCTCGCGCTCAGCGCAATGGCTCAGGGTAACGCCGCCGAGGCCGCCAAATATCTGCCCACCGCAAGCGCAGGCGCCAAAGCTCTGGCCGAAGTACACAACGGCAACTACGCCGCCGCGTCGACCGGTCTGGAAGGCTACAACAAAGCCGTTGCCGACGTTCTCGGAGGCAATCTGAGCGCCGCCAAGAACGCTCTGGTGGGTGACGCCAGCGCCGACGCCGACTACCTGCGCGGAGTTATCGCCGCCAAGGAGGGTGACGCCGTTGCCGCAGTTGCCAACGTGAAGGCTGCCATCGCCAAGGAGCCCGCTCTCCGCGCCAAGGCCCTGACCGATGTCAACCTTAAGAGCATCGCTGCCCAGTTGTAAGGCTTTGCAGTGATAGCGGCGATTCTGCTGCCGCTAACCCCAAAAAACGCCCGGAGAATATTCCGGGCGTTTTTTTTGTGCAGCTAGGCATAAATCACCACTCCGACTGCAAATCCCC